>ERZ890510.1343-NODE-1343-length-16257-cov-6.863165_pt1 | contig 16257 bp, 18 predicted proteins | sample MGYA00521265_ERZ890510 | MGnify/ENA primary metagenome ERZ890510 (study PRJEB32303, sample SAMEA104408624) | aquatic metagenome | biome: Brackish water; feature: Chemocline; material: water | place: Baltic Sea | collected 2014-10-26T21:54:00 | depth 110 m ...
CCGATCCTGCGGTCGTCCCGCTCGTGCCCGAACTCCATGCCCTGATCGACGAAGTGCCAGCCGACCGCTTCACCTTCCTCCACTCCGAGTTCGACCGGCCCTTCAAGTCGGCGGCGAGCTTCGGCAATCGCGTGCGCAAGTGGCGGCGGGACGCCGGCCTGCCCGAGGGGCTGAGCGCCCACGGTATGCGCAAGGCCGCCACCCACTGGTGGCTGCGCAGCCATCGCGATCTGATCCCGAACACCTTTGCGCTGAAGACGATCTTCGGCTGGGTGACGGACAAGGAGTTGAACCGCTACACCCGCGACTTCGACCGCGAGGCCGAGGCGGTCGGCATGCTGATCAAGCTCAACGAGCGCCGCAAGACGGCTTGATAGCCTGGCTTGATAGCCCGGCGTCTAGAGCGCCGGCAGCCGAACGATCACGGGCGCTATTCCATTGCTGTTCAAATACTCAGCCACCCGGTCCTCCATCCCCTCTGCGACCGATGGGCCAATAAGAACTTCGCAGACTCCGCCCTGGTCCAGCAGCCGATAGGCGATCTTGTGTCAGTACGCGTTGCGGCCCGCCCACATTCCGCTTGGGCTTGCGCAAGTACTGGTGACGGCGGCAAGCGGACGCGAACATCGCGCGAACGAATAAACGGCCCTCGCAGCGAGGGCCGGAAACAACCCTTTGATATTACAAGAGAATATCGAGGTTGGTGCCCAGGGGCGGAGTCGAACCACCGACACTGCGATTTTCAGTCGCATGCTCTACCAACTGAGCTACCTGGGCGTACCACTTCGGCTGGCGGCGGCTTATAGGATGGGCTAGCCCGCCTGTCTAGTTGATCCCGGCTCGCGGCCGGCGTCCTCGGCGTCGGCTGGGCCCTCTTCCGTCTCGACGCGGTATCCCTCCTTCAGCCACCGGCCGAGGTCGATGTTGGCGCACCGTTTGGAGCAAAACGGCTGATATTCGGCCGTACCGGTCTTTTCGCAGATCGGACACTTGGCCATGATCCGAACGGCACGCAGCGGTGGATTGGATTTGTCAGTCATCGCACTTCTCCAGCGCCTCGAGCTGGGCTTTGAGCGTCGCGCTGCGCCGGGCGCGCGTCAACTCGAAGTGGCCGAGCCGGGTAAATCCATAAAGCTGGGTCGGCACCGGATCTGCGGCCAGGGCGCCGGCCAAGGCGGCCTGCACCTTGTCTCGGTCATAGGCGCTGCGCATGGTGACGAAATCGACCACAACGGCGCCCGCTATGTTGCGCAGCCTGAGCTGCTGGGCGATCGCCGGCGCTGCTTCAAGATTGACCTCGATCGGCCGGCGCGGCGCGCGGCCCTGACGGCCGCCAGCGGTGGCGCTGTCGACATCGACGGCGCACAGCGTCTCGCCCGGTTCGAACAGGACCTCGATGCCGCTTTCGAGCACGATGCGCTCGGCGAGCGCGGTGTCGATTTGGCCCGCCACGTCGTCGATGTCGAAGGCCGCCATCGCTCCGTTATGCCAGCGCACCCGGATCCTCTCAGCCTGCCGGTCCATCTCGTCCTGCAGACGGCGCGCCATCGCGCGGTCGTCGAGGATCACTTCTTCCAGGGTAGCGCCATGGTCACGCAGGGCGCGCGCGATCGGATCGCGCTCGCCGGGAATACGCGCCGTCAGGTCGGCGGGCGGCTGGGACTCGAATGCCTGACGGCGAATCTTTTCCCAGCGCTCCATGATCTGCACCGCATCGGCACGCAACAGGTCGAGCGAAGCGCCTGAAGCCGCCGTACGCAGCACGACACCGCCCTCCAGGAGCACCTCGACGTGGCCGCGCAGGCGTTCGCGCTCGGACTCACCTTCAATGCGCCGCGAAAAACTCACGCCCTCGCCGACCGGATGATAGACCAGATAGCGGCCGGTCACGGCGAGATCCATCGACAATCGCGGGCCCTTGCCATCTTCACCTTCGCCGTCGCTGCGGACCTGAACCAGCAGGGGCGCGCCAGACGGCGGCCAATCGTCGATACCGGCGCGGTCCGAGGCCCGCAGGAAGCCGGAGCGGCCGATTCCGATGTCGACGAAGGCCGCATCAAGCTCGGGCATGACCCTTTCAAGTCGGCCAAGAAACACGCTGTCGACGCGCGTCGGCAGATCGCGGCGCACGACCTGCAGTTCGACCAGTCGCCCACCCGCGGTCAGCGCCATCAGGAACGCCTTGGGCAACACGTGGCAGATCAGGCGATCGACCTGGCTCACGGCAGCATCCGATTCAGCAAGTTCACGGTCTCGAACAACGGCAGACCGACGACATTGCTGTAGGAGCCGGAGAGAAAATCGACAAAGCGGGCGGCACGGCCCTGAATGGCGTAGCCACCGGCCTTGCCCCGCCATTCTCCACTTCGCAGGTAGTCGTCGACCTCGGACGGCGTCAGGCGCTTGAAACGCACAATGGTCTCGACGCAACGCGTGCGTACCGTGCCGTCGGGAAAACCGACGGCGACAGCGCCCAGCACACGGTGCCGCCGGCCTGACAACCGGTCGAGGCAATCCCGTGCCGCCATCTCGGTCTCGGTCTTTGGCAGAATGCGCCGGCTGCACACCACGACGCAGTCGGCCGCCAGAACTACGGCCCCCGGATGTCGGGAGGCAACAGCGGCCAGCTTCGATCTTGCCATGCGCATGGCATAGGCCCGCGGCAGTTCGCGCGCGGCAGGCGTTTCGTCGATGTCGGCGGGATCGACCTCGGCGGGCTCCAGTCCGACCTGTCGCAGCAAGTCGAGCCGGCGCGGCGACGCGGAGGCGAGGACGAGCGGGGGGAGCGGCGAGGCGCGCAACGCCTACTTGAAGCGGAAGGTGATGCGGCCCTTCGTCAGGTCGTACGGTGTCATCTCAACCGTGACCCGGTCGCCCGCGAGCACGCGGATGCGGTTCTTGCGCATCTTGCCCGAGGTATGGGCGAGAATCGTGTGGTCATTGTCGAGCTTCACCCGAAACATCGCGTTGGGCAGCAACTCGGAGACCACGCCGTTGAATTCGATCAGATCTTCTTTGGCCATCCGGCCTCCGGCTAGGGTGAAATATGGAAGGAAGCGGGCGGAAAATGGGCCGCACCGGGGATTTAGTCAATGGACCCAAGGGGATAGAAACGCAACCTGCCCTTCTCACCGGCCCGCCCGCACCTTATACCTACAACGGCTGTGAAGGCCCCGGGGAAGGAAGGACCAGTCAAAATGAATGCCCAACTGCTCATCGGCCTGTTGGCCACGGCGATCCTGGCACCAGGATTGGCCTTGGCACAGGCGCCCCCCCAGGTTGCCGCGTCAAATGCCATCAGTGCGCCCGCGTACAAGACCATCGGCATACCATCGACAAGAAAGTATTCCTCCGCACTGATCGTGATAAATGCGCGCGCCGCCAAACTGCAGGGCCAGAAGCTCGTCCTCGAAGGTGTCGCGCCCAATGCCACGCTTTTCGCGACCCGCCCGACGCGCGGCGTCGGCCACATGCAGACCCCCCACATGGTCGACCTCTGGACGACCGGCAGCTTTGCCAAGGACCCGCCCAATGCCACCGTGTCGGTGTTCCAGAAGGACGGCAACGGCGTCTCCGACATCGTTGCCACGCTGAAGTCAGCCAAAATCGAAGGCGATCGCCTAACGTTCGATGTCCATGTGCTTGAAGGCAGCATCGCCGATGCCGATGGCCCGGCCTCGGTTTTCATCGACACGATCTGGTTTGGCGTCGGCGGCTCGCAGGGTGTGACCTACCTCGGGCAGAACCAGACCACCGGCGGAGAAACGCCGGCGATCGGCGATCCCGATGGCACAAGCGTCTTTGGCAACGGCCAATGGTCGAATCCGGCGCCGAATGGCCCCTACAATCCCCGCCCGGCCATGGGCGGTGCAGGCGCGCCGCCACCGCCTGAACTCGATCCCCGTTACGGTCCGCGGCGGTGCGGCGCCCCCCCTCTTCTGCCTTGCTACTGAGCCGTACAGGAGGCCATCGATGAATTCCCTTCGCTTCGCCGTCGTCATGCTTGCGGCGTCAACTTTCCTGGGCATGCCGCTCGCGGCGCAGGCGCAAACCACTGGCGCACAGCACCCCACCAAGACCGTCGGCAAGCCGCGACAGCCGCATCTCGTGCCGTCGATGATCGTGCTCAACGCCCGTGGCGCCAAGCTCGTCGGCCAGAAGCTCGTCCTCGAGGGCATTTCGCCCAATGCGATCGTCTTCGCCGACCGGCCGATCCGCTCGGCCGGCCACGCCCTGACGGCGCACCTGCTCGAGGAATGGAGCGCCGCCGCGCCGGACAGTTTCGCCAAGGATGCTCCCAGCGCCACGGTGTCGGTGTTCAGAAAAACCAAGGCGGACGTGGTCGATGCCGTGGTGGTGCTGAAGTCGCCCAAACTTGAGGGCGACCGCTTGACGTTCGATGTCGAAATCCTCGAGGGCGACCTCGCCGGCGGCGATGGCGCGGCCACGGTTTTCCTCGATATCATCAACCTGCCGGTTACACGCCGCACTTCGCTCCGCAGCGCGTGGTACGCTGGCGCACCGTAGCAGCGTACCGGCCGGCGGCGTCAGGGCGATGGGCCGGAGGGATTGCCGAACCGGGCCTTCAGGCGAGCCATGATCAAGTCGCGTGCCTGACGGTAGGCCACCAGACGCGTTTCACGCGGCCCATCGACGGCATCAGGATCGGCAATCGGCCAGTATTCGACTTCAGCCGCCGTGCCGCGGGTGAACTCCAGTGCCCGGTGATGGGCCTCCGGCGACAATGTCACGATCAGCTCGAACGACGCCGGATCGACGTCGTCGAAGGTCTTGGCATGGTGCCGGTGGACATCGATCCCGACCTCATCCAGCACGGCTACGGCAAAGCCATCGACGTCGCGCGCCCGGACACCGACTGAATCGATATACAGCGTCTGCCCGTAAAGCCGCTTGGCCATCGCCTCGGCCATCGGCGAGCGCACCGAATTCTCACTGCAGGCAAACAGCAGACTGGTCGGCAACCCGATCGACACCGGCATGTCGTTCATGCCTTGATGTGAAGAGCACAGATCAGGGTGAACAGCCGGCGCGCAGTGTCATGGTCGAACTCTATTTTGCCGGCAAGCCGCTCACGCAGCAGTTCGGAGCCTTCGTTGTGCAATCCGCGCCGCCCCATGTCGATCGCCTCGATTTGCGCCGGGCCGAGCTTCTTGATGGCCGCGTAGTAACTCTCACAGACCAGAAAGTAGTCCTTTACCAATTTTCGGAACGGCGTCAGCGACAGAACGATGTCGCGTAGCTTTCGGTCCGCACTATCGCGGATGTCGAACACAAGCCGCTGTTCGAAAACACCGATCCTGAGCCGGTAAGGACCCGGCGCGCCTCGCACGAGATGAAAGTCGTTGTCCTCGATCAGGTCGAAGAGAGCCACGGCGCGCTCGTGCTCGACCTCGGGCGAACGTCGGGCGACCGACTGTTCGTCCAGCACGATGTCGATGATGCGGCGGGACTTCGGCATCGCCCGCCTCAGCTGCGGCGGTTCAGCCGGATCGAAACAGACCGGCCGTGCGCCTCGAGGCCTTCGGCGCCGGCAAGTGCCAGCGCCGCCGGACCAAGGGCTGCCAGGGCATCGGGCGTACAGGACACGAACGAGGTACGCTTGAGGAAGTCGGAAACGCCAAGGCCACCGGAGAAGCGCGCCGCCCGCGAGGTCGGCAGCACGTGATTGGTACCGGCGACATAGTCGCCAATGGCCTCGGGCGTGTGGCGGCCCAGGAAAATCGCGCCAGCGTGGCGGATCTTCTGCGACAGCACCTCGGCAGGCGCCAGTTCCATTGCCAGCTCGACGTGCTCGGCGGCGACGCGATCGACGATCGATGCACACGATGCAAGATCAGGCACGACAATGATGGCGCCGTTGTTTCGCCAGCTCGCACCGGCAATCTCCGCCCTTGCCATGGTCCGAAGTTCGCTCTCGACGGCGCGCGCCACGTCGTCGGCAAAGGCGCGATCGGAGGCAATCAGGATCGACTGCGACGATGTATCGTGCTCGGCCTGTGACAGCAGATCAGCGGCGATCCACGCCGGATCGTTGGCCGAGTCGGCAACCACCAGGATCTCCGACGGTCCGGCGATCAGGTCGATCCCGACCTGTCCGAAGACGCGGCGTTTGGCGGCGGCGACATAGGCGTTGCCCGGCCCGGTGATCTTGTCGACCGGCGCAATCGACTGCGTACCGTAGGCGAGGGCCGCCACTGCCTGGGCGCCGCCAATGCGCCAGATTTCATCGGCGCCAGCAATCTCCGCCGCCAACATGACCAGCGGATTGAGCACGCCGCCAGGCGTCGGCACGACCATGGCGACGCGGCCCACGCCGGCTACCTTGGCGGGCACGACGTTCATCAGCACCGATGAAGGGTAAGCCGCCGTTCCGCCTGGAACATAGACGCCCACCGCATCGATCGGCCGGTAGCGGGCACCGAGCCGCGTGCCGGTCGCATCGGTGAAATCGACGTCCTGCGGCAACAACGCGCGATGAAATGCTTCGATACGCTTGGCGGCGAATTCCAGTGCCTCGCGCTCCGCCGCCGGCACCTTGGCCGCGGTTCTGGCGCGTTCGCTTTCGCTGACACGCAAGCCCGCCGCGTCGGTCTCGAAGCGATCGAATCTTCGTGTGTAGTCGATCAATGCCGCGTCGCCTCGCGCCCGCACATCGGCCACGATGCCGGCCACGACGCGGTCGACGTTCTCGTCGGAATCCCGGTTGCGCCCGAGAAAGGCCGCGAATTCCCCTTCGAAGCCCGGCGCCGAGGCGTCGAGCCTAAGCGGCGGCACGTGCGACCTCGCGGAAACGGTCGATCCAGCCACCGACCCGTTCCGGTTGCGTCTTGAGCGCGGCCCGGTTGACGATGAAGCGCGAGGTGACGTCGGCGATGTGCTCGACCTCGACCAACCCGTTCTCCTTGAGCGTCCGGCCCGAGTCGACCAGATCGACGATGCGGTGGCTGAGACCGAGCGAGGGTGCCAATTCCATTGCTCCCGAAAGCTTGACGCACTCCGCCTGCACGCCTCGAGCAGCGAAGTGCTTGCGCGTCACCTCCGGATACTTGGTGGCGATCCGCACATGGCTCCAGCGGCGCGGGTCGTCGCTGCCTGCCATCTCCACCGGTTCGGCGACGGCGATGCGGCACTTGCCGATGCCGAGGTCGATCGGGGCATAGATTTCCGGATAATCGAATTCCATCAGGACATCGGCGCCGGCAATGCCGAGTTGGGCGGCGCCAAACGCCACAAAAGTCGCCACGTCGAACGAGCGCACGCGGATAATGTCGAGATCGGGATGGTTGGTCGCAAAGCGGAGCTGCCGCGCATCGGGATCGGCGAAGGCCGCTTCCGGCTCGATGCCGGCGCGCGCGAACACCGGCGCCGCCTCCTTGAGGATGCGGCCCTTTGGAATCGCCAGGATCAGCTTCTCGTTGGCTTCGCTCGACACGACCGTTTGCTCCAGTAACGAATGACCACCCTTCGGCGAACGCCGCGAGGGCTATTCGACCGGATGGGCGGGCTTCCAGGGAGTGGGCCAAGGCTCGCCCACATCCCCCAAATGGCACGCGAGGCGGCCGATTTCCAGTTGGATGGCCCGGCCGGCAGCGAAGCGCACGACGACTGAACGGTCATTTTCCAATGTGATCGCCAGCAGTTCCAGCATTCGGTCGGGCTCACCGAGCGGGATATTGTGGTGCCGGACCGCTGTCACCTCGTTGAAAACAAGGGCCGAATGGGTCCGCGAGTGGGCCGAGTCGATGCTCGGATCCGCCTCCCAGCGGAAGCGGTTCAGCAACAGCACGAAGCGCTTCTCGTCCTTGAAATAGGCGCAGTCGCGGACCGCCACCAGGGCATCCTGGACGGCGGCGGAGACCACGCCGAGGTCGTCGGCGTCGAGCGCCGAGAGTTTGAGCTGGCCCCGCATCGCGTCAGCCTCTCAGCCGCTCGATGTCGGCACCGCAGGCAGCAAGCTTCTCCTCGAGCCGCTCGTAGCCGCGGTCGAGATGGTAGACGCGATGCAGCGTAGTGTCGCCTTCGGCAGCAAGTGCGGCAATCGCCAGCGAGACCGACGCGCGCAGGTCGGTCGCCATCACATCGGCGCCACGCAGCTTCGGCACCCCGCGCACCAGCGCCGATTCGTGGTGGATGGTGACGTTGGCGCCCATGCGCGACAGTTCCGGCACGTGCATGAAGCGGCTTTCGAACACCGTCTCGGTGATCATCGACGCGCCCTCGGCGCGCGTCATCAGCGCCATCATCTGGGCCTGCAGGTCGGTGGGAAAACCGGGATAGGGTTCGGTCATGACGTCGACGCCATGCAGGGCGCCGTTGGTCCGCTGCACGCGGATGCCCTTTGCGGTCTCCTCCAGCGTGACACCGGCCGCACGCAGGGTCTGGACGACGCTTTCGATCAGCTCGAGCCGGCCGCCGATCAGTTCGACATCCCCCGCGGTCATGGCCACGGCCATGGCATAGGTGCCAAGTTCGATGCGATCGGGAATGACGCTATGGGCCGCTTCCTTGAGCGACTGGACGCCTTCGATGGTGAGCGTCTCGGTGCCGATGCCGCCGACCGGCACGCCCATTGCAGCGAGACACTCGGCGAGGTCGGTGATTTCCGGTTCGCGGGCGGCGTTGTCGAGCACCGTCGTGCCCTTGGCCAGCGCCGCCGCCATCATCAGGTTCTCGGTGGCGCCGACCGACACCTTGGGAAAGGTGTAGCGCGCGCCTTTGAGGCCCTTGGGGGCCCGCGCCACCATGTAGCCGCCGTCGATGTCAATCTCGGCGCCCATCGCGCGGAGGCCGGCGATGTGCAGGTCGACCGGCCGTGCACCGATGGCGCAGCCACCGGGCAGCGATACGCGTGCCGCGCCTTCGCGTGCCAGAAGTGCGCCCAGCACCAGCACCGAAGCCCGCATCTTGCGCACGATGTCGTAGGGCGCCGTCGTCGACGTGACCTTTCGAGTGTGCAGCGTGAGCGTCGTGCCATGCACATGACCGTTCTCGCCGGCACCCGATTCGATCTCCACGCCATGCTGTGCCAGCAGCTGGATCATGGTGGTGATGTCGGCCAGCCGCGGCACGTTGTGCAAAGTCAGCTTCTTGTCGCTGAGCAGTGCCGTCACCATCAGCGGCAAGGTGGCGTTCTTGGAGCCGGAGATGCGGATGCCGCCCTTGAGCTGGCGGCCGCCTCGGATGCGGATGCGGTCCATGGTGTCCTCCCGCTCAGATCTTGGGCAATGTGACGCCGCGTTGGCCCTGATACTTGCCGGCCTTGTCGCGGTACGAGACTTCGCAGGGCTCGTTGCCCTGCAGGAACAGGAACTGGCAGGCGCCCTCGTTGGCGTAGATGCGGGCGGGCAGCGGCGTGGTGTTGGAAAACTCCAGCGTGACGTGTCCCTCCCACTCCGGTTCGAGCGGTGTGACGTTCACGATGATGCCGCACCGTGCATAGGTCGACTTGCCGACGCAGATCACCAGCACATCGCGCGGAATGCGGAAATACTCCACCGTGCGCGCCAGGGCGAAGGAGTTGGGCGGAATGACGCAAATGTCGGTCGAGCGGTCGACAAAGCTGTTCTGGTCGAAATTCTTCGGATCGACCACGGCCGAATTGACGTTGGTGAATATCTTGAAGTCGTTGCCGACGCGCGCGTCGTAGCCATAGGACGAAAGTCCGTAGGAGATGACGCCCTCGCGCTTCTGGGCATCGACGAAGGGCTCGATCATGCCCTTCTCCTGCGCCATGCGGCGAATCCAGCGGTCGGAGAGGATGGTCATTTTTCTTGTTTCCAGAGGGTAGAGGGGGCTTCTAGACGAGCGCGCGGCGGCGCTCAACCGGACTCCTTATTAACATCGTTCCTGACCTGCTCCTTGGCCCGCGCCTGGGCCTTGCGCCGCCTGAGATTTTCACGCAAGGCGGCAGCCAGCCGCTCGGCGCGCGGGTCCTTCTCGGAGGCGGGCTTGGGCGCAGAATTCGTGGGATCGGCCATGTTCTCGGGAGAGTACACCAATGATCGACGCCCTGCGCACACCCGATGAGCGTTTCAGCGGCCTGCCCGATTGGCCCTATGCGCCGCATTATTTCCAGCGCGCGGACGGACTTCGACTGCACTATGTCGACGAAGGGCCCAGGGACGCCACCCGGACCTGGCTTTGCCTGCACGGCCAACCGACCTGGAGCTACCTTTACCGGCGGATGATCCCGGTCTTCGCCGCTGCCGGAGACCGCGTCGTGGCGCCGGATTTCCCGGGATTCGGCCGCTCCGACAAGCCCACGGACGACGCCACCTATACCTTCGATTTTCACCGCGACGCGCTTCTGGATCTCGTCGCAGCCCTCGATCTCAGGAATATCGTGCTGGTGGTCCAAGACTGGGGCGGCCTGATCGGCCTCACCCTCCCCATGGCCGCGGCCGAACGCTATACATCGCTGCTGGTCATGAACACCGACCTCGGAACCGGAGATGCGGCGCTGGGCGACGGCTTTCTCGCCTGGCGCGCCTTCTCCAACAAGAATCCCGACATCGATATCGCAAAGCTGATGCAGCGTGCCTGCCCGCATCTCACCGCGGCCGAAGCGGCCGCCTACGCAGCCCCCTTCCCCGACGCCACCTACAAGGCCGGCGTTCGGCGCTTCCCCAATCTCGTCCCCGACCGGCCCGACGCCGGCGGCGGCGCCCTGTCGCGCCAGGCCCGCGACTTCTGGCGTGAGCAATGGGCCGGCAAGAGCCTGATGGCGATCGGCATGAAGGATCCGGTGCTGGGCCCGCCGGTGATGCGCGCCCTGCACGGCGTCATCCGCAACTGCCCGCCGCCGATGGAAATCGCCGACGGCGGCCACTTTCTGCAGGAATGGGGCGAGGAGATCGCCCGCGCCGCGGTGCGGACGCTCTAGGCCGGCCGCGCCACGGTGCCGGCCCAACTTTTCGAAATTGGCCCAACTCAAGGTACAGAAATACAGCTTTCCAACCGCCGGAAAGCCAACAAATACGGGATTTTTCCCGGCTCGGCGGGCCCATCTGAACGATCGGAGTGTTGGGCCCAAATCTGAGCCCGGAACCCGGCCCAGGCGTGCGCGCAATACCGTCCACGGTTCGAGGCGTGGCTCTTTTCCCTGTTGGCGCCGGCACTGCCGGCACGAGGCCCTTTGGGCTGATCTGGATTGGGTCTTACCCACGGGTCAGGACCCGCGGCGGCTGCACCAGGCGCTTGGGCGCGAACCCGCGGACGGCCGCGGGCAGGTCTTGCCGGAAACAAAGAAGGCCAGCGCAATCCCCGCCAGCCTACAGGAATAATAGGCATATTCCTGCTGAAGTTGCAAGTTTATCGCAGCCGCAGAAGCCCTCAGGCCCCAAGTTTCCGCGCCATCTCCGCCGGCACCTTCACCGGCATGTCCAAGAGCATCTGGGCGAAGGCCTTGGCCAGCGGATCGGCCTTCAGCGAGGCCATACCGCCGCCGCCCAGCGCCTGGCGCAGCAGGAAATTGAAACCGTTGATGCCGGGCAGGCGCCAGCGGCTCACCTTGCCGTTGATGCGGTGGGCGAAGTACCTCGCCACTGCCGCCTCCGTCACCTCGGCGTCCAGGATCGGCTGATACTCCGGCTTGCGGGCAAAGATGCCGATATTGGCGTTGTCGCCCTTGTCGCCCGAACGGCCGTAGGCCAGCGCCACCAGAGGCACGGTATCGGCCGCACCCGCCGGTGGCTTCACCGGTGGCGCTTCGACCGGCAGAGACTTCGCATCGAAGCCGCCGCTGCGGGCGCCCTCCTGCATCGCGATCCGATGGCCGCCGATATCGACAGTGACCGGCACCTGGTTCTTGGGCACCAGGCAGGAGAACATGCGGATCACCGGCGAGGGCGAGACGCGGCCGGCGCCGAAGCTGCCGGTCATGCCGACGACCCCGCCGGTCGACATCGGCGCGATCTCGCGCCCCAGCAGCGACAGCGCCTCCTTCTGGTCGTGCTTGGCCGCGATCTTCACCACCACCTCGCGGCTGTCTTCGGCGCGCGAATGCGGGCCGTAGGTCGCCTCGGCGCCGATCACCTCGATGCTGACGTCGCGGAAATCGGCCATGCCCTTGTCCTTGAACAGGCGACGGGTCTTCTTGACGATCGATTCGGCACTGTGCCTGCCCTTCGCGGCCGCCTCGCGACCCCCCAGCATGAAGATCGAGGCGAGCTTGAAGCCGTCGGGGAATGTCGTCGACACCTTGTAGGTGTCGGTCGGCGGACGCCCACGGGCGCCTGACACGCGCACGAGATTTTTGCCGACCTGCTCGTAACGCGCCTCGGTGAAGTCGCAGACCACGTCCGGCACGATGTAGGCGCGGGGATCGCCGATCTCGTAGAGCATCTGTTCCGCCACCGTGGCGACGGAGATCAGGCCGCCGGTATTCGCGGGCTTCGACAGCACGAACGAGCCGTCGCTGGAAACTTCGGCGATCGGAAAACCCATGTTGTCGTAGTCCGGCACCAGCCGCCAATCGGTGAAGTTGCCGCCATTGCACTGGGCGCCGCACTCGATGATGTGGCCGCACAGGGTGCCGGCCGCCAGCCGGTCGAGATCCTCGGGTATCCAGCCGAAGGCATGGATCAGCGCGCCGAGCGTCACCGCCGAATCGACGCAGCGTCCCGTGATCACTACGTCGGCGCCTTCGGCCAACGCGCGGGCGATCGGGAAGCCGCCGAGATAGGCGTTCATGCTGGCGATCCTGGCCGGCAGCTCCGCGCCGGTATCCATCTCACGGATACCGGCGGCGCGGAACTCGTCGGCGCGCGACAGTATGTCGTCGCCCAGCACGACGGCGACCTTGAGATTCACGCCCGCGGCCTCGCAGGCCTTGAGGACGGCGTCGCGGCAGGCCTGCGGGTTCACGCCACCGGCGTTGGTCACGACCTTGATTTTCTTTTCGGCGATCTCGCGAGCGAGCGGCGCCATCACAACGGTGACGAAATCGATGGCGTAGCCCGCCTGCGGATTGCGGGCCTTTTGCGCTGCCATGATCGACATGGTGACTTCGGCGAGATAGTCGCTCACCAGATAGTTGACGTCGCCGTGACGCACGAGTTGGGCGGCCGCGGTCTCGGTATCGCCCCAGAAACCCGAGTGGCAGCCGACACGTACCGGACGACTTGCTGTCCTGCCGTTGTTCATTTCCCCCTCTTTCTGTTCACGAAGGCCGTCATTGGCGCGATGTGCTCGCCATCGCTGACCGACTGGGCGAAGGCGTCGATGCCGGCCTGCACCGCCTCGTCGAGCGACAGCCGCTCCCAGCGCCGCATCAGTCGCTTCTGCGCCCGCACCGCGAGTGGCGTTCCCTCGACGATGGCGTGGACGCAGCGCTCGACCGCCTCGGCAATCTTTGACGCCGGCACCGCCTGCTCGACGAGACCCCACGCCTCGGCGCGGCGCGCATCGATGTTCTCGGCGGTGAGCAGCAGCCACGAGGTCCGGCCCCAACCGATCAGACGGGGCAGCAACGCCGCCTCAACCACCGAAGGGACGCCGACCTTGACCTCGGGCATGCCGAAGTGGGCATCGTCAGCGGCAATGCGGATGTCGCAAGCGGCCGCCACTTCGAGGCCGGCGCCCAGCGTAAAACCTTCGAGGCGGCAGATCACCGGCACCGGGCAGTCGCGGATCGACTGGCAGAGCTTGTGGATCAGGGTGATGAAGGCCCGGCCCTGCTCGGCCTCCCGCATCGCCGCCATGTGATTGATGTCGGCGCCACCGATGAAAGCCTTGCCGCCGGCACCGGCGAACACGACGGCGCGCAGGTTGTCTTCCCGGGAAAGCGATTGGAACGCCTCGGTGAGATCCAGCAGCGCAGGTGGATTGAGCACATTGAGGCGGCGGGAATTGTCGAACGTGACATATGCCACCACGCCGGCCGGGCGACGATCCCAGACGATATCGACCTTGTGCGCGGCTGCCGTCATGAAGTTTCGCTCCGTGGCTCTTTTGTCGTCAGGGAATTTCCCCTATTAGAGCCGCCGAACGAACCTTCACAAGAGCGAACCGGAAAGCCATCTCCCGTGCCCGATACCAATCCCTATACCCATCCCGATCTGGCCGGCTGGGGCATCGATCTTGCCCGCTATTCGGTGTTCGTGCCGCCCGATCCGTTCGAGGATCATATCGGCCCGATCTTCTTCAACATCTCCGGCGATGCACGGTCGGCCGGCAGCGTCCATTGCGTGCTGCCGACCCATGAGGCGCACGGCAACTACGCCGGCGGCGTCCATGGCGGCGCCTTGCTGACCTTCGCCGACTACGCGCTCTGCCTGGTCGCCGGCCGCGCCGCCGATGGCGGTACCAACAGTTCCTTCGCGCTGACGGTCAGCATTGCCGCCGAGTTCCTCGACGGCGCGCGAATCGGCCCACCGGTAGAAGCGCGCGGCGAGCCGCTGCAGGTGACGGGGCGGCTGGCCTTCGCACGCGGCAGCTTGACCCAGGAAGGCCGCACGATCGCACTGTGGTCGGGTGTCTGCCGTCACGTGGCACGCGCCAAGGCGATGGCCCGCAAGGCGGAGAGCTCGCCGCAGCAGGCCGCGGCGATTACACAGACAGTGCCGGCGGGCTTCGAACTGTTCGCCGCCGCGAGCGCCTACTCGCGCCACATTGGTCCGATTCACGTGCGGCCGGAACCGGAAGGCCTCGCCGTTCTGCAACCGACGCTGCCCCGCATGTGCAACTCCGGCGGTGCCTTGCATGGCGGCTACCTGATGAGCTTCGCCGATTCGGCGATCACGCGGGCAGCCGCGCTGGCGACAGACATGGCACCGTCGACGGTCTCCTTCGCCGCCGAGTTCCTGTCCGCCGGCGACATCACGGCGCCCCTCACGACACGGGTCGAAATCCCGCGGCGCGGCAAATCGATCGCCTTCCTGCGCGGCCTGGTCGAACAGGGCGGCCGCGGCCTGCTGTCCTATTCGGCAACGATGATGCTGCGCCCCCGGGGCTAACTCAGCGCCGGCTGGGCGTCAGCGGCGGTAACCACCTGCTCCGCGACACGCTGTACTTCCTGACCGAACACGCCGTGCAGGCGCCGTACGCCCGGCAGGTCGCCGGCCTTGGCTGCCCGCTCGAGCGCATCGGCCATCCGGCACAGTGCCGCCGCCCCGATCATGCCCGATGCCCCTTTCAGGCGATGCGCCACGCGGGCGATGGCGGCAAGGTCGTCGGTGCCGAGGATCTCGCGCTCGGCGCCACGCGCGGTATCGAGAAATTCGCGCTCCACCTCACCCAGGGTGTGGGGATCATCGCCGAACAGTTCGACAAGCTTTTCACGATCGTATGCCTGAGTCATGTCGTCCTGCTCATATCACCTGCTCCGCCTGACGAATGTCCCGGGCGCCCGCCAGCCAGACATCGAGGGTCGCCTTGAGCTGTTGAGTGCCGATCGGCTTGGTGATGAAGCCGTCCATGCCGGCCGCCCGGCTCTTGAGTTCCTGCTCTTCGAGCGTACTGGCCGTGATGGCGAGAATGGGCGTGCGGACCCGTCGCTCGGTCGCCTCGCCGTCGCGGATGCGCCGCGCCAGCTCGAAACCATCCATGGTCGGCATCTGGAGGTCGGCCAGCACGAGGTCGTATGTGCTCCGGCGCCAAAGCACGAGAGCGGCCTCGCCGCTGCCGGCCAAATCGGTCGAAGCGCCAGCCAGCTCGAGCTGGCGTGCCAGGACCCTGCGATTGATGGAATTGTCGTCGACCACCAGCACACGTCCCTTCAGTCGGGCCGGACCAGCCGACATGTCGGGGGCCAAGACAGACGCCGTGGCCACGGCCGTAGCGGCCCGTCCCGTGGCGCGGGCCACGGCGCGGATCAGCACATCGCGCCGCCACGGCCGTGGCAAACTGGCCAGAGGGGCGTCAGCGGCCGGCCCATCAAACAGCGGGATATGGCAATCGAGGCAGGCTTCGTCGACGACCCGGATGCCCGTCGCGATGGCGCCCGGCCCGACGAGATCCACGAACGCCCCGGCGTCGCCGAGATAGCGCGCGAGCGCCGCCGCCTCATCGGCATCAGGCAGCGCAAGGACCAGCGACAGACCCCGCAGCGGCGGCGGACACGGCGTGACGGCCGGTGCCGCCACCGCCAACCGGAGGGTGACATGGAAGGTCGAACCGACGCCGGGTTCGCTCTCGATCTCGACGTCGCCTCGCATCGCCTCGGCAAGACGGCGTACGATGGAAAGGCCGAGACCGGTGCCGCCAAAGCGACGCGTCGTAGAATTGTCGGCCTGGACG
>ERZ890510.1346-NODE-1346-length-16244-cov-7.467910_pt1 | contig 16244 bp, 27 predicted proteins | sample MGYA00521265_ERZ890510 | MGnify/ENA primary metagenome ERZ890510 (study PRJEB32303, sample SAMEA104408624) | aquatic metagenome | biome: Brackish water; feature: Chemocline; material: water | place: Baltic Sea | collected 2014-10-26T21:54:00 | depth 110 m ...
GCCAGCTTGGCGAATTGTTAATTCCCTTATTTGTTTACGTGACAGAATTAGAGGGTATGTTGGCGTCTGAGCCGGGAATGTAAACGTTTCTGTGCGGCCATCCGGTAAAGCCAGCTTGCTACGGAACACCCGTTAGCGCTTTGTTATGTGTCCCTAACTCATTTTGACTCATCAACCATTTGTATGACTTTGTCTTCAACCTCAGCCGCTACTTCCGCCAGCCTTTTATCTTCTGATAAAGAAGACAACATTTGTGCAGGCTTGATCAATCCAATTTTTGTAGTGCCAGCTTCTGTATAAACGGAGATTCGACAAGGCAGCGCCATATTTAATCTCATGTCGCTAGCTAATACCTTTGCTGCCTGTATTGGATTGCAAACCTCAAAAATTTTACATTGCTCAGAGAAATCAATTCCTTTACTTCGGAGTGTTCCGCCAAGGTCATGAACATGCAACACACCAAAACCGTGGCGTTTTACAGCGGCGTCCAAATCTTGTGATGCTTGCTCGAATGTTTTCTCTGATTCAACTATGTAATACATTGTTTTCCTCGGCCGGTAACTGGACACATAATGTCCTTGTTAAGAGGCAAACCACTGCGTGGTTTGTCGTTATTAAACTGAATGCACTTATTGCAACCTGTGTTTGAGTAAATACGCTATCTTCTACAGTTTTACTTTGAGCCATTGAACTGGGACTCAGGGAAATAGTAGTAAAGAAAACCAGCGAGACTGCAAATTTTGCTGTTTCAAACATTAAAGTTTGCCTCTTTGGGGTTAAGTCGGAATATTAAGCAACATAACGTCGCGGGAATGGGCCGTTATTTTGACGCGAAGCGGCAAGATAGCGGTTTCAGGGAGCGCCAGCGACCGAATTCGACGCTTCGTTATGCATTATTCTGACCATACGGCAAACTCATTACCACTTGGCTCAGTGAAGTGAAAACGTCTACCGCCTGGGAATGGAAATATTTCCTTCACTATAACGCCATTTGCTTTTTCAATTTTGTCCTGGGTTGTTTCAAGATCTTTGCTGTAGAGCACCACAAGGGCAGCTCCATTATTTGTGGTAGAACACAAGTCTGCTTTAAAGAAACCACCATCGATCCCTTGATTAGAAAATGATATATAGTCAGGTCCAAAATCTTGAAATGACCAACCGAATGCATCAGTGAAGAATGTTTTTGTTTTTTGGATGTCTTTAGCCGGAAATTCCACATAGCTTATTTTTTCATGTGCGTTCATCTGCATTTCCTTTCTTTCGCATAACCCCGCGTAAAGCACGCGAGGTACAAGCGTCGCATTTAACGCGTTGGTTCGCTATGCGTGAACTCATAATAGATATCCCACTCTTCTTCGTGCGTATAGCAAAACCCGTTTTTTTGTAAAAATTATTTGATCGACTATTTTTGAGCGCCCCTAACCGAATTGGCAAATTACTTGCCTTTGCTTGTTCTTTAATTGAAGAAAGAACGCTGCCACCAACGCCCGCGCTTTGGAACTTAGGAGCGAAATATAGATGATCTAGATAGAAGTGATCTCCTTTGTTCTTTAAAACATAAAACCCTATCAGCTCGCCATTCAGTAGAACCTTTCTTGTGTCTTCGCTCAAAAACTTTTCGAGAAACCGGCTTCTAGCCCTATCTGGATCAAAACGCCCAATATTTTCGAGGCTCTCTTTCATAGCAAATATTCTCAATTCTGCGAGAGAGTCTTTATCATCGTCTGTAACAGTGCTAATTTCGTAGTTCATAATTGAGTATGGCTAACGCCCTTGAATAAGGAATGCGCGCAGCGCATCTTTATTGACTTTACTATTATGTGGCGCTCCAAAATATTTCACTTTTGTATGCTGCCACCGCATCACATGCTCGCACCATCAAATACACGAATACCAATTTCTTCAATGATTAAGGGGTCCATCATTCTGGCATTAACGGCAACTCGATAACTACCGGTTTTGTCCGTGTCTTCATAATGCGTTAAGCAACCACACGTTTTACAGTGTACAAATTCTATATCTTTGTCATTCCAAATGTATACGCTAGTGGCGTGCTTCGCATGTGTGACTGTAGCTGAATCAATTGTGAAGTAAGCCCAAAGAGCGCCATATCGGCGGCAGATCGAACAGTTGCATTGAGTCAGAGAATCAGGCATCTCCGAAACTTCTATTTGTACATCGCCACAGTGACATGTTGCTCTAAGCATTTACTAGAATCCAACTCATAGGCACAGAACGCCCTTAATAATACCAAAACGGCGTAGCGGTCTATTCTTTTTAATTTGATGGTTATGTGTTTCCGCCACTTTAGTCACTGGAACCAGAAAATATATAGTTTAGGCCATTCATATAAGATATAGGAATCACCGATAAGTGAGTCTGATTATCAATAACCTCATTAGTAAAAATAAGTTCTGCTGAATCGTTTTCCCTGAGCGCATTCGAAAGCCTATTGTACGACTCAAGCATTTCTGAGTTCTCTAGTCCTCCTACGGAAAGATATACTTTCCCCTGTAGATCTTTTCTGTTGAGTAAATCTGTATTTTCAAATAGTTCAAATCCATTCCACCAGACTGATGGGCTAGTAATAACGTAGTTCTCAAACATATCTGGTTGCTCAAAGAGAACAACAGCTAAGAATAGTCCCGCCAGCGACGCTCCCATGACAGTATTGGTGTCGGACGCAACAAAGTTTGCTTCAACATATGGGATAATTTCGGTACTAAGTACATTTGCGAATTCTCTGGCTTTTCCAGTCTGCCAGTTGCGTGCATTCTCAGACATAGACAGCATGGGATATAAAGCTAGTATTTCTGTATCGATCTCTTCATCTCTAGAAGGAGAAAAATGTGCAGTTCTAAGCCCTCTATGCTCTTCATCAGGAGAAAATCCAATACCAACTAGTATAAATTCGGGAATATTAGGAAGTTTTGTAAAGGTTCTTTGAAACTGAACTAGCTGAGCTGAATCTTCCGAGTTTATATCAAGGACATAAACAACATCATAAGTTTCTTCCGATGAGGCGTTGTATTTTTCAGGCATGACAACGAAAAGCCTATAATCTTGATTTGTAATATTAGACGAAACGATATGCTGAATTAAATTAGAAGAATCGACGTTCTGTGCAACGGAGAAGCCGGCCAGGCTGCTTCCCAAGAAAAATAGGAACACGGAAGTTGGTAACCGTCCTTTCATGTATCTTAATCCTCAGTATCTTTAGTCTTGCTCTCGATCTAGATTCGGAGCTCCTATACACATAACGCCCGTAATAATAGAAGTAGCTTGTGGAGCGCAAGCTTGTGAAAAAATGGCCGTAGGCCGTTCGTAAGCTGGAGTGCAGAAAACTGCTTCCTTTTTGATTTGATTGTTATGTGTACACATGGCACTATACACACACATTCTGCCGATTATACACATAGGTGATACCAATGCGAACTAATATAGAAATAGACGACAAGCTCATGAATGACGTACTCAAAGCGACAGGGGCCCGCACCAAGAAAGAAGCTGTCGAGCTTGGGCTTAAGACCTTGATTAAATTGAAGAAACAAGAGGGTATTAAAGCTTTTAAAGGCAAACTAGGCTGGACAGAAGACTTGGACGATATGAGAAAAGCTTCATGATTCTTGTTGATTCTAGTGTATGGATAGATTATTTCACGGGAGTTGACAGCTCCCAGGTTAACAAGCTGGATGATTGTCTGGGTCTTCAGCCAGTCGCAATTGGGGACTTGATTCTTACGGAGGTCCTTCAAGGATTTAGGCTCGATAAGGAATATGAGACAGCGAAATCATTGTTCGATGAATTGGTCCTCTTTGAATTGCTTGGGCAAAAAATGGCAATAAAATGCGCTGAGAATTTCCGAGCTCTGAGGAAAAAAGGGATAACAATCAGGAAAACCGCTGATGTGATTATTGCTACATTTTGCATTGACCGAAAAATTCCTCTGCTGTTTTCAGATAAAGACTTCAAGCCATTTGTAAGACATCTCGGGTTGCGGGAAGTCTGACGTCACACATAACGCCTGTAATAATAGGGAAACCACGTAGCGGTTTATCCTTTTTGACTTATTTATTACATGCCCCTATCTCAGTTCTACTAGTACCTCTGGGTGTTGCTCCGCAATTCGAAGTAACGCGACCGCTGGCCCTTGCGGACATCTTCGACCTTGCTCCCAATCCTGTAGAGTGCGGGTACTTACACCCAGAAGCCCGGCAAAAGCAGATTGAGAAAGATTCATTTTCTCTCGAATAACCTTCGGTTCAGATGGCTCAGAAAGCTCAGTTGTTCGAAGCTTTAGTTTGCCTTTCTTGAATTTTTCGATCTCATTCAAACCATCAAGAATTTCTTAGCCAATATCACGATTTTGCACGACTTATTGCCTCCCAAATACGTTTCAAATCAGGGCCCGAGATTGTGGCTCTCTCAGATTTTGACTAAAGAGTGAGCATCCATATTTCGGATTCAGATTTTTCCAATAATAAATGACCCGAATACCACCGCTTTTGCCCTCACCGTCACGAGACCAGCGGACTTTTCGAGCCCCGCCAGAGCCTCGGACTATATCTCCTGCTCCTGGTTTCTGGAGCAAATAGGCCTGTATACCTCGATATTCGTCGTCTGAAAGATAGTTCGGTAAAAGCTTTGTAAATGCCCGAGTTTCAATAGAGATCACAAATCGCTACTGTACGGCAATGCCGGAGTATGGCAAGGGATTCAATTGGGGCAAGTAACGCCCTTAATAATAGGGGCACGTACCGCATCCTTTTTGATTTGATTGTTATCTGCCCTTTATATCTCGATCTAGAAGCAGATATTTACGCAGCTCTCGCTCAACCCTCATGACGTGCAATATGTACACAGATCCTTCTGTGAAACGATAAAACACTCTGCAAGGCCCAACAATGACTTCTTTATACTTAGATGGAGAGAGTTCCTGAACTTTTCTCCCGGAATTTGGTGAATGACTTAGTAAATCAACACGCTCGAAGACACTCCTTACAAGGCGCCGGGCAGCATTAAGCTTGTCTATAGCTATATATTCAGCTATCTCGTCTAGATCTTCCAGTGCTGGCTCGGTCCAAACTATTCCAGCCATTTACTTAACTTTTCTTCAGCTTTGGCATGACTGAGGACGCGGCCTTCCTGGATCGCAGTTTCGCCTTTGGCAATGCCTTCCAGGATTCTAATACGATTCTGCATCATCTCGTAATCATCTACAGCGAGGAGATATGCAGAGGGTTTGCCGTGCTCTGTTATTAGTACAGGCTCCTTGGAGTTGCGCAAATCTGCAAGTATTTTTGTGGCTTGACGCTTTAAAGTCGTTACTAGTTCAGTTTTCATAGAGTGATACTATTCTATCACTTTTAAATTGGCAAGGACTCTGCGAAGATAACGCCCGTAATAATAGGAGCCGTTTGCGGAGCGCAAGCTTGTGAAAAAATGGCCGTAGGCCATTCACAAGCTGGAGTGCAGTAAACTGCTTCCTTTTTGATTTGTTTGTTATGTGTTGGTCATTCTTCAAAAATTCTCCTGACTCACGGATGCTCTTGGTCATAAGCGGAAGTCTGAGGTTACGCTGACCCCGGTTCTCTAGTTTGAAAGTAATTCCTTGAACTCATCTGGACTAGGGCTTGATAGGAATTGTGGCAACTCATCATTTATTTGAAACCAGGTACATTTTGATTCCGTATTTACATGTGCTAAAGGACGTAATATTTCATCGGTAGTTAAAGTAGCAACAACTATGTTAGCCCTTCCTAAAGATGGCAGGGAATTGTACAAGCGCGTGCCACACTTGGAGCAAAAATACCTATCTGCGTTCAGGTTTTCGACATGGTAGCTCGTTAGCAGTTCCTTACCTTCGGTAATCGTAAGATTGGCAAGTGGAATAAATAGAAGGGTCGTGAAAACCGCGCCGTGCGCCTTACTACAGAAGCCACAGTGACAGTTCACCACAGCTTTGAGGTCGCTTTCCAACTCATACTTTATTGATCCGCAGAGGCAACTACCTTGATACATATGACTCTCCAAGACTAGGATAATATTTGTACACTGAAACCCCTTACTACTCTAATTCTCTAATTCGCGGTGATATTCTCAGGTTTTTATTCTTTCCAGGCCACAGAATCTCACTTTCAGCGTTTCTACGTTAGGCAAGAAGCCGATGATTCGAAACACATGACGACCCGAATAATAGGCGCGCAGCGCGCGTCCTTTTTGATTTGATTGTTATGTTCCGGATAAATCTCAATTATTGTGTTCGAACTTACCAGAGGTTATGGAGACACTATGTTTATCTGATCCATGCCATTATTGGGATCAAGGGCCACATCTCCAGTAGGAAACCCATTCTGTGAAAGGATATAGGCAATGACGTCTGTGTATTCAGTGTCCATTAGTGAGCCTAGATTATCCCCTGGCATATTCCCAAGTATGTTGTACCAAAAGTCTATGAGCGGAGTGTCCTGCCAAGATTTCAGCATATCTCCATATTCTTTCATGGTGTGACAATTCTCACAGCTAGCTTCGTAAACTTTTTGTCCCGATGTAACCTGTGTTTGAGTAAATACGCCATCTTCTACAGTTTTGCTTTGAGCCATTGAGCTAGAGCTCAGGGTAATAGTAGTAAAGAAAACCAGCGAGACTGCGAATTTTGGTGTTTCAAACATTAAAGTTTGCCTCTTTTTGGTTAAGTCGGAATATCAAGGAACATAACGCTTTGAATAATAGGAGCACGTAGTGCTTATTGATTTGATTGTTATGTGTTGGTCGATTTCTATTTTCGGCACTAACCTTCAGAAACGATTGAAGCATGAAGGTGGTGAATCTTCCAGACATTACCTTGCTTAACTAAAAGCAGGGTTCTTTGAGCTAACGTAGCTGGGTCTTGCGGTCGTCGTAAATGGAAAGTTACAAGAGCAGTATCTCCCAATATCTCAATTTCCAAGTCTAGCGGGGAAATATTGAGGTACGGTGGAGAGCCAGGTCTATCGGATGGATCAGTGACCCAGGGGAATGCCCCGAACATGGACTCCTCAAGGTTCTTCCTTCCTGCTGAATTCCACTGAAACCCAAAGATACTGGCGTTGTCGGTAAATGAAGTTTTGAAATTGTCCCAATCAAGGTTGTTGAAGGATTCCAAGAAGGAAGAGAGAGCTTCCTGCACTTGCACCACATCATCATCCGATTGCGCTAGGGCAAATTGCGGAATTGAATTAAGTGAAATACTTAGCGCAATTATTGTCAGGAACTTTCGCATTTCAGCTCTCCGGCCAAATTATAATTCGTAATTCGTTTTCGTGGTTAACGCTACGAAACACATAACATTTGTTTATGTGTCGGCACAACTTTTTTGCGCTTGATACATAAAGACAAGAGAGCCAATTATCCCGAGAATTTGAGCGCTAAATATCCAATATCCATATGTAATGTAGAGGTCATTGTAGGTTTCCGGTTGATAGACAGTCATGAAATTGTGGGCGCCAACAAAATAGCCAAATGAGCCTAGAGAAAAGAAAGATGCAAATGCAACAAAAAGCGCAGTAACAAATAATAGTTGAAAATTTGATAGGCCATTGCCAGCTACATACGCCGCTATTAGATAGCCGCTAACTACGGTTAAGTACAATGTTGATGCGGTCATTGCGGCCATAACCATCTCTCTTGTTTGATCAATAATATCTATTATTCCCATATTACATCCTTGCATTGGAAGGCTTCAAGACACATAACGACCTGAATAATAGGGGCGCGTAGCGCCTCCTTTTTGATTTGTTTGTTATGTTCCTGACCTTTGCTTGGGCACAAAATCAATTTGAAGTTGATAACCTATTGCCTCAGCATAATCTGTGAGTGTAGAAAGTTTTGGGGAGATTTCTGACTCCACACTTTCTAGCCTGGAAATATTACTTTTATTGGTATGCAATTTCTCAGCAACTTGTTCCTGGGTAAAGCCAGCTTTCTGCCGTAGCGCAATCAGCTTCTTTCGAATTTCATAGGCGGGCGTCAGAGCATCGTATTGCTCTTTGACTCCCTTACGTTTGAATGCCTCTTTCTTAAAGGACTTTAATGTAGGTCTACTCATTTCATAACTCCAACATTCGTTTACGGGCTTTATCGATCTCTTTCTTTGGAGTCTTTTGTGTTTTTTTGATAAAGGAGTGCAGAATGACGATTTCCTTACCTTTAACGGTACAAAAGAGCGAGCGCCCAATACCTTACTTGCCTTTAGCCCGTATCTCAAATAGCCCTTTGCCCATTGGGGCAGTATAAGGCTTGCCGACAGTCGGGCCGAATTCTTCAATAATTTCAGTTATATGGAGAAAATTGGACAATATTCCTTTAGGGAAATTGAGCGTTTCATCTTTAACCTTGATATCGAAGAATGTGACTTTCCATGACATCTCGGAAGGTTATCATATATGATAACTCTGTCAAGATGCACGAAGGAACATAACGCTTTTAATAATAGGCGCGCCGCACGCGTCCTTTTTGATTTGATTGTTATGTTCCGTGATTGGCTAGGTTATTTTCCTGCCGCCATGGGCGAATCTGTTTTAGTACTCCCGCCATTTCGTCTTCTGCGATTTCTGTATCGTGCGCTGCCTGGGCTCGAAGCCAATACCCATTAGAAAGACCGAAGAATCTACACAGCCTAAGATCGGTATCTGCTGAAATAGATCGTTTCCCAGAAACTATTGCGCCAATGCGCTGCGCAGGAACTTCGATCTCCTTCGCAAGGCGATACTGGGAGATTCCGAAGGGTTCCAGGAACTCTTCTTTCAATAACTCTCCTGGAGTTACAGGTTGTAGTTTTCTCATAAATATTCTCCTAGTGGTAATCCACTATCTCGACATCAGCTGCGCCTGCAGTGGTCCAGCGGAAACAAATTCTAAACTGACCATTAATACGAATGCTGTGCTGATTTTTACGGTTGCCTTTCAGAGCCTCTAGACGATTTCCGGGAGGAACTCTCAAATCGGCAAGTTTTTCAGCAATCTGCAGTTGTCTGAGCTTGCGTAGAGCCGCTCGTTCAAAGTTTACAAATTTTCTGACTCGGCGGCCTTTGGAGAGCGCCTCTGTGTCAGAACATTTGAAAGAAATAATCATTTTTAGATAGTAACGCTATGCGATAGTAACGTCAAGCGTTACTATCAATTGTGAGCCTGCCGCCGCGAAGGAACATAACGCCCTTGTTAAGGCGAAAGCCACGTAGTGGCTTGTCGCTCTTGAACTGATTGTTATGTTTCGTTGGCACCAATGCTATAAATTGCGTGACTGACGATCTTACCATGCAGGTTCTCACAATTTGATATAACTCCTTCGAGCTTACAGCCTAGGCGTTCGCATACTTTACGGCTCGCTGAATTCTCCGCAGCGGTAGCGATTTGTACTCTCTCTGCTTCAAGGCAATCAAATGCGTACCCTATTAGATACCTAGATGCTCGGGTTACGATGCCTTGTCCTTGTGCACTGGATGTTAGCCAATAGCCTAACTCTACTTTTTTGAGAGACTTGTCAATTTTGTTATAGCTGATTACTCCAACAATATCACCAAGGTATTGAATAGCGAATACTATCGAAATGCCTTCTCTATAATCAGAAATAGATTTTTTGACGAAGTCAGTTATGTCTTCAATAGTTCTGTTGAGTGGCGGCCAAGGTAGCCATCTATTTAAATGCTCTCTATCTGAGTCAATAAGGTGGAACAAGTCAATCGCTAGTGATTCTTCCACTACCACCAATTTTATTTCAGAATCGACATCATGCGGATTTGGCACACGCTCTCCCTAGATACATAACGCCCTTGTATAAAGAGTGCCGCTTGCGGCATCTCCTTGATCTTTTTGTTATGTTTCGTCATGCACGTTTTGAAAGTAAATATGTCGCAAACTCGGATCGAGCTTTACCATTCAATTCATACCCTTTTTCATTACACCATTCAATCAGTTCGCTAACTCTAACTGATACTTTTTTAGGGTATATACCTTGTTTCTCCAAATCCTGTATGGCGCCGTTAGCACCAGTTTTCCATTCTTCATAGCTATCGTCCAAACGTTCCGGGTCTGCAGCGGATTCCTTTAGTAGTTCCCACTGTTCACGCTGATACCAACACATTCCGACGTTCACATTTGATTCTTCAGTCATGATTGCCTCCAAATGCATTCAGATGCGTTTCACTATTTACACCATAGATCTCAATAGATTCTCAACTATCGTAGATTGACAACAGAAACATAACGCCCGTAGTAATGGGCGCAGTCTGCGTAGCGGGGCTTGTGACAGAATGGCGAAGCCATTCACAAGCCGTGTGGAGCAGGCTGTGTCCCTTATTGACTTGTTTGTTATGTGTCGTTACACTGTTGTACAGTTTAACGTACATGTACAGGAATCCTATAATGGACAGCATAAGTTATACCTCAGCTCGAAGCAACCTGGCAAAGACCATGGACCATGTTTGCGATGACCATGCCCCTGTTGCGATCACCAGAAAAGGGCAAGGAGCCGTAGTCATGATGTCGATGGACGATTTCCAAGCCCTCGAAGAGACAGCCTATCTTCTCCGTAGCCCAAAAAATGTGAGACGCCTTGTTGAGGCCATATCTGAGCTTGAAAATGGAAAGGGCACAGAAAGAGCGCTGGCTGAATGAAGCTGATCTTTGCTGAATCTGCATGGGAAGATTACCTATACTGGCAGAAGCAAGACAAGAAAATGCTCAATCGCATTAACACGCTTATCAAAGATATTAAACGAAGCCCCTTTGAGGGAATCGGTAAGCCAGAGCCATTGAAACACGCTCTCTCTGGATATTGGTCGCGCAGGATAAATGATGCTCATCGTATTGTTTACTCCGTAAAGGATGATTCAATATTTATCGCTCAACTTCGATATCACTATTAGTACACATAACGCTTTTAATAAAGAGCGCCGCTTGCGGCGTCTCCTTGATTTGTTTGTTATGTTCCGTTTGCACTGTCTATTTCTTCAATCAAATCATTCATAGTTTCGCTGAGACGCGATCCTCGACTAAGAAATACTGCTCTCCGGAACGGGTCCGTTAGAAAACTCCTTAGTGTGTCTTTCGCCCCATTCCAGTAGTCTTGATCGATTAAGCCTTGATTATATCGAAAATGGATTCTCTCAAGCTCAAGATAGTCTAGATCTACTTCGTAAAAACGAGCCATTATCTGGGCTCCGGAAGCAAGGTACTTTGATTCAGAGTTTTCTAAAACAATTGACCACCACGCTGGTCTCACTCCAGCTTCCCACAACGCTTGCTGCATAAGCATGAAAGTATCACTTTCCATCTTGGCTCGAATATCTTCCTTTCTCGATTCGATTCCGTCTGAGAATGAATCAGCTAACGCTACATCTCGGTCTAGCTTCAGTTGCAGCCCCACGAAGGCCACTGACGCTATTACTGTTGCGGCTCCAGCTATTTCGAGCATTTCTTTGCTACTAAATTTCAAATTAATTTTCGTCCAATTCCTATTTCTATCAAGTGGCGTTTACATTCTAAAGGAACATAACATTTGTATATGAGGCGCGCCTCATTTGGTTTTCTTTTGACTTTCAGTTTAGTTTGTAATTGCTTGAATTGGAACAGGAAAAATTAAACTCTAAAACGGCAGAAGATTGGATATGAGGCGCCCTCATAACTCTTTCTGACTGACTCGTTTTAAATCGTGCCACCGCCCTAAGTTATTGAAATATAACACTCTCGATTAGCAACTCATGGAATGCCGAGCCTGGCGAATAAATGAAACATGCCAAATGTGGCTTTTGACTCAATTGTGGTCTAAATAATTACTTGTCTATCCTTGACCAGGAGTCACCATGGCCAGTGAATTTATCGAGTTGGTTCGCAATGATATACGCTTACGCGGATATAGTTTCTCTACTGAAAAGACCTATCTTCTTTGGATCCGCCACTTCATCCATTTTACCAATATGCAGCATCCCAGAGAGGTAGATATAAGCAAAATAGGGGAGTATTTGACCTACCTTGCTTGTGAGCGACATGTAAGTGTTAATACTCAGAAGGTTGCATTGAACGCTCTCGTCTACTTGTTTCAGAAGTGCCTGAAACGCGAGGTGGGTGACTTGGGTTTTAAGCTGGCGACTGCGCTAACTCAACGAGAAGTGGGCCAAATACTCGGGCAATTGTCTGGCAGAAATAGGCTGATCATTGAGTTATTGTATGGCAGCGGGCTTCGTGTTTCTGAGTGTATGCAGATTCGCATTCAAGACATCGATTTAGATCGTTTCGCGCTTACCATTCGAGATGGTAAGGGACGGAAAGACCGGCAAACCATTTTGGGAAATAGTACTGAGGAGCTTCTGCAGCAACAGATTCAGACGGCGATTGCCTTGCAGGCCAAAGATAGTGAGAGAGGAATTGGGAGTTCTATGAGTCCTGCCTTGTCGCGGAAAATACCGCGCGCCCCCTTTCCGGCTCGGGGTAATGCGGACGGCTGCTCGGGTTGATTTTCTGCGGCTAGCCGCTTTTGTTTTTGTAAGGCAGCAGAGACCTGGCTTGTTGGATATAGTGTTTGATGTGGGGACGCTCTTCTTTCAAAAAATTCTCAATAGCATCGGCAAAGCCCTTATTTCCGATCCAATGATTCGAATGGGTGACGATGGGCTCAAACCCCCGCTGTATCTTGTGCTCCCCCTGGGCTCCGGAATCGAACGACTTTAAGCCGCGCTCGATACAATAATCCTGCCCCTGGTAGTAACAGGTCTCGAAATGTAGGAACTGTTGATCTCTGGCACTTCCCCAATAGCGCCCAAATAAGGTATCCGAGCTCTTAAAGAACAGCGCCGCCGCGATGTCTTTGCCATCCTGCTCCGCGCTTATCATAAAAAGCTTTTCCGGCATGGTGCTGGAAAGAATCTGAAAAAACTCCTGATTCAAATAACCCTGCATGCCGCGCATCATGTAGGTGCTTTCGTAGAAGCGCGTGAAGTTCCGCCATTGATGCTCGTCAATCTCGCCGCCTTCACTTATCTTGAAGCGAATGTTTTGCTCCCTGACATTCTGTCGTTCCTTTCTGATGGACTTGCGCTTGCGTGAATTTAGCGCATTCAGAAAATCATCGAAGCTTTCATAGCCTTTGTTATACCAGTGAAACTGGCTGCCGATTCGCGAGGAAATTCCCAGTCGCTCGAAATCATCATGCTCATCCGCTGTTGGAAACAGGATATGCCAGGAAGAAGCGCCTATGAGTTCCGCCTCCTCGATTACCTTGTCATGAATGAGTTTGGTGAACCTGACGCGCGACTCCGGTTCTCTGACGAATAGTCGATGGCCGACACTGGGGGTGAAGGGAATGGCGCTGACAAACTTTGGGTAATACTCAAATCCATAGTTCTTATAGGCATTGGCCCAGGACCAATCAAATACATATTCCCCCCAGGAATTGGTTTTTAAATACAGCGGCATAATAGCTTGCAGCGTTCTGCTAGCCTCGCTCTTGTTTCTTTTTACGGCGTAAACTGCAACATGATGCGGCGCCCAACCGGTGGCCACGGTGGTGCAGCCCGATTGCTCCAGGGCGTGAAGAAATTCGTATCGGGTAAAGGGATTATCCATACCGGCTAATTCGTTCCAGGCCTCTTTCCCTATCTCGGCAATGGAATCGACAAAACTGATTTCGAACGTATCCATAGAATAGTTGCAGGTCGCTTTGAATGACCTGGCCCTGTGACCTCTCTCTTTTCAACCCAGCTGTCTTCTTAAAGCCAGTTATCTTGGTAAAACCTGTTATCTCTTTAAAAATGGTGCGATGCGCCCACAAATTGAGTAGCATGATTGCAGACGGCTGATGGCTGATGGCTGATGGCTGATTAATTTAGCAGGTAGCGAGTGGAATCACCAAATTTGATACGCCGATTAGCAGACAGCGGCACTGCGCTGCGCAAATCGGAAGCGAAGGTCGCCAGTTACGTGCTGGAGCACGCTAACGAGGTGATTAATATGCGCATTGTCGATCTCGCGGCGAATTCGTCCGTAAGCGAGCCCACGGTAATTCGTTTCTGTCGCGCGATTGGCTTCGATGGTTTCCAGTCATTCAAATTGCAGCTGGCTCAGCAGCTTGGAATGGGCAGTGTCTTCACGCAATTTGCGGTGGATGACAATGATACTGTTGAAGACCTGCGTAATAAGGTATTCGATACCACAGTCGGCTCCTTGCTGACCATTCGTGACGAGCTGGATCCCACGGTGCTGGAACTGGCCATTAACACCATTAGCAATGCCCGAAGAGTCGAGTTTTATGGCTTTGGCGCATCTGGCTCGGTGGCTGCCGATGCCCAGCACAAGTTTTTCCGCCTGCAGCTATCCTCTGCCGCTTATACCGATCCCCATATTCAGCACATGTCGGCTATCTCGCTGGGTACTGAGGACGTGGTGGTGGCTATTTCCCAGTCGGGTCAAACTCGCGCCTTGTTGGAGAGTGTAAGCCTGGCCAGAGAAGCGGGGGCCACCGTTATTGGGCTTGCCCCGCAGAACACCCCGCTCAGCGAGCAATGCACTATTCCCATCCATGTGAATATAGAGGAGGAGCAGGCCTTAGCGCCGGTGTCATCGAGAATCGCTCACCTGGTTGTTATTGATGTGCTCGCCACCGGTGTGGCACGACATCGGAAACCACTATTGAAGGAGCATTTGAAGAAATTGCAAAAAAGCCAGCGTGCGCTTCGCAAGACGGGCCCGGGATAGCCAGGATCCTCATTGCACTAAATCCTCGCCGTTTTAAACCCCCCGCGGTCTTAAGCCAAAGACGATCTTAAACCAAAGTAATTTAATCCGCCGTTGGGCAGACACTCTATTGGCTTATTCTACGGTTACCGATTTTGCCAGATTTCTCGGGTGGTCCACATCGGTGCCCTTGGTGATGGCCACATGGTAGGCGAGTAATTGCAGCGGTATGGTGAATATGATCGGCGCCAGTATGTCCGGGCAATTTGGAACATGAATTACTTTGCAGCTCTTGTCGCTCTTGTAGCCAATACTTTCATCGGCAAACACATAGAGCTTGCCTCCTCTTGCGCTTACTGTAGATAGATTCGCTTGTAGTTTACCCAGAAGATCATTGTTAGGCGCAACGGCCACTACCGGCATTTGCTCATCCACCAGCGCCAGGGGCCCGTGCTTAAGTTCCCCCGCCTGATAAGCCTCGGCGTGAATATAGGAAATTTCCTTCAGCTTTAGCGCCCCTTCTTTGGCAATTGGATATTGTATTCCTCTGCCTAAAAATAGGCTGTGGTGCTTGTCCGAGAATTGCTGCGCAAGCTTTTCAATCTCATTACTCAGCTTTAATGTTTTCTCTATCAATCCTGGCAGCTTGGTTAATTCTTTGACCAGCTTTGCTTCTTGCTTTGAATTAAGGCCCGTACGTCTGGCAAGCACGATGGACAGGATAAGTAATACTGCAAGCTGGGTAGTAAATGCCTTGGTTGAGGCCACGCCTATTTCCTGGCCGGCCATAGTCAGCAGACAAAGATCAGACTCTCTCACCAATGAACTGGTCGCCACATTGCAAATAGCGAGGCTGGCAACATAAGACTTCCCTTTGGCGAAACGCAGTGCAGCGAGCGTGTCGGCGGTTTCTCCTGACTGGGATACGGTTACGAACAGCGTGCCAGGCTGGACAATTATATCGCGGTATCTGTAGTCGCTGGCAATATCAATCTGGCACGGCATCTTGGCTACCGACTCAAGCCAGTACTTCGCTACCTGGCCAGCATGAAAGCTGGTACCACAGGCGACTATTTGAACGTTTTTTACCTGATCGAAGATCGCTTTTTCTTTTATCCCAAAGGCCTGTTCCAGAACTTTGCCTTCACTGATTCTGCCATCGAGGGTGTCTTGTATTACTTTTGGCTGCTCGTATATTTCCTTCAGCATGAAATGTTTGTACTCGCCCTTCTCGGCATCCGCGGCTTTGTTTTGTATTGTAGTTATGGCTCGTTTTACCTTCTTCTCACCGTGCCAAATCTCGTAAGATTCTAGCCCTACCTTGGCAATATCTCCCTCTTCCAGATAAACGAATCTGTCCGTGACCTGCCCAAGCGCCAAAGGGTCCGAGGCGACGAAGTTTTCTCCAATGCCGATGCCAATAACCAGAGGGCTACCGGATCTGGCGACGATAATCTGATCGGGTGCCGTTCTATCGATAACGCAAAGGCCGTAGGCGCCATGCAGTTTCTTAATGGTTTTCTTTACTGAATCGAGCA
>ERZ890510.1347-NODE-1347-length-16243-cov-5.042809_pt1 | contig 16243 bp, 14 predicted proteins | sample MGYA00521265_ERZ890510 | MGnify/ENA primary metagenome ERZ890510 (study PRJEB32303, sample SAMEA104408624) | aquatic metagenome | biome: Brackish water; feature: Chemocline; material: water | place: Baltic Sea | collected 2014-10-26T21:54:00 | depth 110 m ...
TCGGCCAGAATCTCACCGACGCTGTCGTCCACGGCGCCGATCATGGCAGCCATGATGCGACGATCCCAGGGCAGATGCTGGAAACGATCGACGTACTTCGCTGGTGCATGCATGGGGTAATGCGGGGCGTTGTATGGCACGTAGAGGAAGAAGGGCTGCTGTCTGCGGGCAGCGTCCCGTACGTAGTTGATGGCGTGTTCCGTGATCAACTCGGTGAAATAGCGCCCGTCATCCCAGATCTCCTCGCCATCCTGCCACAGGTCATGGGTCGGATTGATGCCCGGGCCCGGATTGTTGGCCCCCCAGTAGAAGATGTGTGAGTAGTAGTCGATGCATCCGGCCATGTGACCGAACCAATGGTCGAAACCGTGGTTGTGTGGCCGCGAGTCGTGGGCCAGTCCCAGGTGCCACTTACCGGACATGTAGGTCGCATATCCCTCGTGGCGCAGAGCCGTGGCCAGTGTCGGCACATACGACGGCAGGCCGGTGGCTGTGCGGTGACCGGCGAGGATGGAACGCACGCCGGCATTGCCAGGATAGCGGCCGGTGAGCAGGGCGGCGCGGGACGGACTGCACACGGGGCTGTTTGAATACCAGTCGGTGAAGCGTACGCCGTCGTGCGCCATGCGATCCAGGCAAGGCGTGCGGAAGTCTGTGCAGCCCATACAGGACAGATCACCATAGCCCTGATCGTCGGTGAGAAATACGATGACGTTTGGACGTTGAGCCGACATAGGTTCCCGTTGGTTATCAGGTGCTCGTCCGTCAACAGTCTGGGGCGACGGCCTGTGGGTGCATTGCCGCGTAAGGTAGGCAACCATTGCCTGCCGTGCGCGCCATGGCTACGTTCGCTGCATCGCAAATCCGTTGGGGGTGGCCTGCGCTGTAAGGGGCCTGAGACCACACCCTTCGAACCTGACCTGGATCACACCAGCGTAGGGAAACGGAACGTCGTAGCGCCACAGGCAACTGTCGGCAACTACGGTGGCGTCCCGCCAGTATCGACGGGTCGCAGTCCCCCCTCGCTGGGAGCGGCGGCCCGCTTGTATAAGCGCGCCGCAGGAGAAAAAGCTCCCATGCGGCATGTCCAACTCATCCTTGCACTCCTCATGAGCCTCGCCGTTGACGCCGGCGCCGAAGGGATCGGTTATGTGACCGATGCCGACACCGGTGCCCCGGTGGCAGGCGCCAATGTCAGTGCCAGCACCGAAGGTGCCCATACCGAAGGTGCCATCACGGACGATGAAGGGTGCTTCCACCTTGCCACGGTGCACGACTCGTTGACCGTGTCTCATGTCGGCTACCGCAGTCGCCGCGTTGCCGGACAGGGCGTTGTCCGCATCACCCTGCAGCCGCTGTCGACCCGCATGCGCGAGCTCATCGTACGTGCCGGATGGACGGAGCAATCGTTGCAACGGGCCACCTCGAGTGTCACCGTACTTGAGGCGGCTCGTCTGCGGGAGCGGCGCCATCTGCAGGATGTGACAGCGAGCATTCCCAATCTGAACTGGGCAGGGGGGACATCGCGGCCGCAGTATTTCCAGATTCGCGGCATCGGTGAACGCTCCAACTATGCCGGCGAGGGGTCGCCGAGTTTTTCCGTCGGCACCGTTGTCGACGATGTCGATCTGAGTGGTCTCGGTACAGCGGGCCTGCTGTTCGACCTGGAGCAGATAGAAGTCTACCGCGGACCGCAGTCGACGATCTTCGGCGCCAACGCCATGGCCGGCCTCATCCACATGCGCTCCGCCGACCCGGTGGACCATTTCGCCCGGAGCCTGTCCGCTGGCATGGGCAGCGACGGGCTGCGGGACGTGGCCGGTTACGTCAATCTGCCCGTGTCGACCACCCTGGCGTTGCGGGCCGGCTACTCCCACGGCAGCAGCGACGGCTTTCGACACAACCAGTTCCTGCGCCGCCACGACACCAACCGTCGGCGGGAGAACGTGGCGCGATTGAAGGGGCTGTGGACGCCGGCCGGCGGGTCCCGGTGGACGGCGACGGGGTTCTACGTCGATGCCGACAACGGCTACGACGCCTGGGCGCCGGACAACAATGAGGCGCTGCGGACGTACAGCGACAATCCGGGCGTCGATGGGCAACGCACAGCAGGTCTGTCGCTGCGGGCTGAGATGCCATTGGCCGACAAACTGCAGCTGGTTTCGATCTCGTCCTACGCCCGCACCGATGGTGACTACTCCTTCGACAGCGACTGGGGCAACGAAGGCTACTGGCTGCAGGCCCCGTTCGGTTTTGATCCCGCCATCGAGGGCTACGCCTACGATTTTTTTGACGACATGGATCGTGAGCGTCGGATGTGGACGCAGGAAGTACGGCTGTTGCGCCACAACCTGCCAGGCATCGGCGGCCATGGCGTGCTCGGTGCTTTCGCCCGTGGTCTGCAGGAGGATGCGGAGGCCACGGGGTATCTCTTTGGTGGCGATGCCACGGATCTGGTCAGTCAATTCGATGTCAACGAGGTGGCCCTGTACGCACAGCACCGCCGGGTTCTGAGCCAAGGTCTGCAACTGACGGCGACAGCCCGCGCTGATCGCAACGAGACAATCTATGCCGGGCGCACCAACGGTGGCACCGAGGCTGTGCGCTTCCACACGGCTCAGTGGCTGGTCGGTGGTCGCATCGGCCTGCACGTCGATCTTGGCGAGACTCGCAGCGCCTTTGCCACCCTGGCGCGTGGCTATCGTGCGGGCGGTATCAACCAGCATCCGCGACTGGACGCCGACAATCGACCCTATGACCCGGAGTATGTGGTCAACGCCGAAGCGGGGTTCCGCTGGTCGGGTGCTCGTGGTCGTGCGTCGGTCACCGCCTTCCACGGCCGTCGATCCTCGCAGCAGGTGGAACTGTCCACGCAGCAGGATGCCGGTGACCCGAACAGCTTCGTCTATTTCACCAACAATGCCGGTACCGGTTGGAATGCCGGCATCGAGGTCGACGGCAGCTACGCCATCACGCCATTCGCAGAAGTGTCAGGATCGCTCGGGTACCTGCAGACACACGTCGATGACTACACCTTCGCCACTGCGGCTGGTAGCAGCCTGACCCTTGGGGACCGCGAAGCAGCGCACGCGCCCTCGTACAACCTGCACCTGGGATTGCGCACGACGGCGCCGCGTGGACCGCAGGCCGGGCTGGAGTTCAGCGCCATGGACGCGTTCTACTTCTCCGACAGCCACAACCAGCGAGCCGCCGGCTACCAACTGTGGAACGGCAGCGTTGGTTACCGCGCCGACCAGTGGTTGGTGCGCCTGTGGGGGCGCAACCTGTTCGACACGCGCTATGCCGTTCGTGGCTTCTACTTCGGGCTGGCGCCACCAGCCTACGCCGAAACGCTCTACGTCAGCTACGGTGATCCCCGCCAGGCGGGGGTGACGCTGACGATGTGGCCATGAGAGCCCTCATCGTCGGCAACGGGGAGCCGCCGTCACGGGCCTTGTTCGATGCACTGCTGGCGGCCGCGCCGGACCTGTTGTTGTGCGCCGATGGGGGTGCCGATACGGTGCGGCGCTACGGCGCCGAACCTGATGCCGTCGTCGGTGACCTGGATTCGACATCGTCGGGGACCTTGCTGGACACGCCCAGGCAACGCCAGGTGTGCATCGATGCCGATGACACGGGCACCGATCTCAACAAGGTTCTGAGTCACGCCGTGGCCCTGGGCGTGACGGCGGCGGTGCTGACGGGTGTCACCGGCCGGCGCACGGATCACACCTTGTGGAACCTGAGTCTGCTGAAGCGTTACGCCGATCGCCTGCAGCTGCTGATGGTTGATGATTACTGCCACATCCGGCTGCTGGGCGCCGGGACGGTGACACACTTCCATGCCCGGGTTGGCCTGCGGCTGTCGCTGTCACCTCTGGACGGCGCCGCCTACGGTGTGACCACCACGGGACTGCGCTGGTCGCTGACGGACGAAAACCTCGTTCCCGGACAGCGGGATGGCATCAGCAATGAAGTCGTGATCTCTCCCGTGTCGGTCTGTGTTGCCGGGCCCGGGGATCTGCTGCTCATGGTCCACCGAGAGGGCGAGACGGCGGAGATCGAGTACTTCGATCCGAGCTGAGTCCAGTCGGGATCAGAGCAACTGCTCGAGCTCGTGCAGTGACTGCAGTTCGTAGGCCGGCGGGGTGGCACCATCCGGGCGTGGCAGTCCCCGGGGGTTGTACCAGCAGGCAGGCAGGCCGGCACCCTGTGCGCCGATCACATCGTTGCCGAAGGAATCCCCCACATACAGCGTTGCCGACGGCGCCGAATCGAGCAGTTCGCAGCCCCGCAGGAAGATCTCCGGCGCCGGCTTTCGAGGTCCACCGTACTCCTCCGACAGAACGATGCAGCGAAAGAGATGACGCAGGCCCAGCCTCTCCAGTTTGCCGTACTGCACATCAGGGTAGGCATTCGAAACAACGCCAACGGGCCGCCGTGCGGCGCAGGCGGCGACCACCTCGGCGGCGCCGGCGATGGGTGCCGCGATGGTTGGATAGGTGTCGAGGTAGAAGCGGGTCACGGTATCGGTGTGGCTCTCGGCAATGCCAAGGTGGCGCAGGAACAACATGCTGCGCACGCTCCGCGATGCCTGGATGTCAGCGACGGTGTACTTGTGGTCCCCCGTGTCGCGGTCCGATGCCTGCCAGGCCGCCTGCAAGGCAGCGAAGGTGATGTCGCCGAACAGATCGGGCAGACAGAGGGGCAGACGCGCCAGGATCAATTCCTGCGCCAGCGTGCGATCGTACAACGTCTCATCAACGTCGAAGAGAATGGCGTCGATCGCCACGATCAGCTCGCCTTAGGGCGTCGTGCCCAGCTATCAAAGCTGCGGGCGCGACGGACAAGAAAACCAAGGTAGGCGGCAAAGTAGCTGACGATACAGGCACCCAGCAGGACTGGCGTCTGCTGCCCGGCGGCGACCATGCCCAGCGCCAGGGCCAGGCATACCACCAGCAGCAGCAGCAGAGCCAGAGGGTCATCGAGAGGGCGACTGCGCCAGACCTGGACGCCGATGCAGGCACGGGTCATCCAGCGGCTGCCAGAGGCTGGCTTGCGGAACAGCACAGGCAACATCATCCACACCGTCATGACGAGCATGCCGCCCCACAGATGGCCGAACCAGACGGGCACAAGCATGAGGGGCAGCAGGAACAAGCGAATCCAGCCACACCACGGGTTCGTGCCACGAACCCAGGCGTCCGTGAGGCGCGTCCTCAGCATGAGGATGATGCGGCAGGAAGGTCTGTCATGTGCATGGCGGCACACATGCCACAATCGCTTCGGCCTCGATCTCGATCAACATCTGCGGATCGATGCGAGCCGCCAGGGGGGAATCCGTCCCTCACTCTTCCACGGCGCGACGCAATTGCTCGCCGTTCGTTTTCCACCAGCCATGCAGGATGTTGATGTCCGTCGCCATGCAGAAATGCCGTACACCCATGTCCAGGTAGTGCTTGGCCGCATCGGGTGTGTTGATCTCGACGCGGGGTGGCACGCCCGCCGCCAGGCAGGCTTCGATGACGCGCTTTTCCACCGCCTTGATCTCGGCGGAGCCGCCCTGGCCGGCTTTGCCGATGCTCATGGAGTAATCTGACGGTCCCCACTGAACCATATCGATACCCGGGACCGCGAGGATCTCATCGAGTGACTCGACGGCGCCCTTCTTCTCGATCATCAGCACCACAACGATATCGCGCAGGGCCTGCACATATTCGGGACCACCGCCGTAGCCCATGTATGTGAAGCGACGTGTCGCCACACCATACGTGCCACCATCTTCCGGTGTTTCCGGCCGGGCAATGGCAACACACTCGCGCGCATCTGTGACGTTGCGTGGATCGGAAAACAGCACCGACTGGAAACCGGAACCGATGGCGCGCGAGGCGATCCAGGAACGGGGTTCCTGCTCGACCTTGATCATCGTACCCAGATCGTGCAACTCGGCGGCGCGGCAGAAATCGTCAAAGGCATGGAGGTCGTAGGCGCCGTACTCAGCGACAAACTCGACGTAATCATACATGCCTGTCAGGGCGAGAACCTCGACGATGTTGGGCCATGTTGTGTGTACATGGGTACCGATGGTCGGCTTCCCGTCATTGAGCAGCTGGCGAATCTTGTTCGGTCGGATGATGCTACCTCCGCGATTGAGGGAGAAATTTCAGGCACACCGGTGATGGCGTTTCCAGGGAGTTGCCTGTAGCTGTCAGCAGGCCATCGTCACCGATATGGAACACCGGGATCGTGTTGTCATTCGCGCCGCCCGAATAGAGAAAGGCGCCGTCGGGAGAGAGCACGAAGTTACGTGGATTGCCCGGCACCGGTTGATGTCCCAGTCCGGTGAGCTGGCCCGCTCCATCGATGGAGTACATGGCGATCGAATCGTGGCCGCGATTCGATCCGTACAGATGCCGACCGTCAGGCGTGATGTGGATATCGGCCGTGTGTGTCGTGTCGCTGCAGCCATCAGGGATCGTCGAGAGTTCCTGGATCTGGGTCAACGTACCTGCTGACTCATCCCAGTCGAAGGCCGTGATGGTGTTGCTGATCTCATTGATGACGTACGCCTGTTGCCGACGCGGATGTATGGCGAAATGGCGTGGCCCGGCGCCGGCGGTGACCGCCGCGACGCTGTGATCCTGCAGCTTGCCAGCGTCGAGATCGAGACCGTAGACGATGACCTGGTCGAGGCCGAGATCGGCGCAGAAGGCGAAACGATTGCCGGGATCGACGTTGATCGAGTGTGCGTGCGGGCCCTCCTGACGCTGCGGATTGAGGCTCGATCCCTCGTGCTGGCGGAAATCAGACATCTGCCCGAGGCTGCCGTCGTCGGCAATGGGATGCACGGCGACACTGCCGCCTCCGTAGTTGGCACTCAGGACAAAACGTCCGGAGGAATCGACGGTATTGTGACAGGGCGAGCCGCCCGTGGGCTGCAGGTTCAGGAAGGTCAGATCGCCGGAATCCGCGTCGATGGCGAAGGCGCTGACGGCGCCGCCCCCATCGTGGGTATTGACCTCAGAGACGGCGTAGAGATACTTGCCTGAAGGGTGCAGGCTGAGATAGGACGGCGCATCCTCACACTTCGTCTTGCCGAGCTGCCGGAGGGCTCCGGACGCCGGGTCGACCTCAGCGTGGTAGATGGCGGCATCGGCTCCCTTGGTGTAATTGCCGATGTAGAGCAGTTGTCGGTCAGCCATAGGGGAGAAGCGCTCCTGATGAATCGTCAGCGGATGAGTGAGAAGGTTCGACTGAGAAGGTTCGACTGGGCGCAAAATACGCAGGCATGGGACCCTCTACAACTGATCGCGCCGCGGCAGCGCCGCGGCTACGATGCGGGCGATCTGAGCATAGCCGATGGCGGTGGGGTGGCCATCAGCACTCTCCGGGTACGGCCCCTCCCCCAGACGGAGACTGTGGCGCAGGGCCGGCAGGGCGTCGATGAAGGTCACGCCGAGATCGGCTGTGGCGTCGCGCACCTGTTGTTGCACGTGCGTTTCGGCGACAATGAGTTGATTCATCTGTGGCACGGCCTGCGTGTTCAGCCCCGGGGCAAAGACGAGCTCTTTCGTCGGGATCCACACCGTAACGAGGCGCGCACCCGCAGCCGTTGCTCGTTCGGCCATCTCCCGTAGAGCGCCCAACGTCACGTTCAGCCCTTCATCGATGCGCGGGTCGCTCGTATCGAGAGGCAACAATCGCTTGGCGATGGTCAGGGTCGTGCGCGATCCGGCACCGCCATCGTGGGCGTAGAGGAAATCCGGGTGCAGCAGGGCGTAGGCCCGGGCTGATTGCCATGAATCCTGTTGCCGTCCGGCCAGGGCGGCGGAGCCATTGGTGACGTGGCGAAAGAAGTGAAACAGGGTGGAGTGATCGCGCAGGAAATCACGCAGCGGCCATGGCTGTCGACCCATACGAGTGACCAGGCGGGCCTGCTTTGCCAGTCGACCGGACGCTTCCAGCGCGGCGATCTGCGCCTGCCGCTGGTCGTTCTTCGTGCGCAGATGGGGCAACTGGCCATAACCGTAGACGAGATCGAACGAGTCGTACAGATCGTTGCCGGCATATACGGCAGCAACGATGACTCTGGGTTGCAGCGACACGACATCATCCCAGATCGCCAGACCGTGCACCGGACTGTAGCCCGAGCAGGCGATGGTGTACGTCGACCACCCCGAAAGTGCCGTCAGCTGACGAGGCCAGGAGAGTTCCGGGGCGACGCCATAGCCGTAGGACTGCGAATCTCCCAGGACGACGACATCCACCTGGGTCGGTACGCTCTCGTTGCGGAAACACCAGGCATCGATATCGGGATAGGCCGGATTCAGCCGCCAGCCGAGATCTTCATCGTGGATCCGGTGATGCAACACCAGTACGCTCGCCGGGGCCCACAGGGCGCCTGCCGCACGCAGGGCCAGTTCGCCCGAGAGCAGACAGACTGCGATCACAGCCAGTATGCTGGTGGCTGTCTTCAGAGAACGCATGGCAGGCAGGATCCGGGGTTCAATGGAAGCGATCCGGGTCGAGTAGACGCAGATCAAATGCCGGTGCCTGGCCCTCAACGATTTGACCCACAAGCTGCCCCGTCACCGGTCCCAGGGACATACCGATCATGGCGTGGCCTGCGGCGAGCACGACGTTGTCCCAGGCACGCGGCCGACCGAGAATGGCGAGCCCATCGGGCGTACATGGGCGCAGTCCACGCCAGACTTCATGCACCTGCATACCGGCAGGATTCCACGTCGGCAGGTAGCGGGGCACGGCCTGCATGATGGCGTCGACGCGGCGACGATTGATGGACAGGTCCAGGCCTGCCAGTTCCAGCGTCCCGGCGAATCGCAGCCGTCCCTGGCCGAGGGGCGTCACGGCAACTTTCGCTTCCGTCAGCATGAACGGCATGGCCGGTGTGTCCACCGGAGCTTCGATCTCGATCGAGTAGCCTTTCGCCGGCTGGATCGGCAGATCGAGGCGGAGGCCGGCCGCAAGAGGCGAACTCCAGGAGCCGGCGGCCAGCACAAGCTGCCCGGGTCGGAAGGCGCCACGTGTCGTGTCGACGACGGTTACGGCGCGACTGCGGCTGTCGATGTGAAGGACCTCCGCCGATTCGATGATCTCAACCCCGGCTTCCTGGGCCCGCCGTGCAAGGTGGCGGACGAAACGGGCCGGATCGAGGTGGGCATCCTGCTGATATCTGACGCCGCCGACACATGCAACAGAGAGGCCGCCAAGGGCGCGCCCGACGGCGTCGGCGTCGAGCTCATCCACCAGCAATCCGGTGCTGCGCATATGGTGCCCTTCGGCGACAGCCGCTGCCATGCCGGCAGCCGTGTCACATACCAGCAATCTGCCACATTCGCCGTAGCCGAAGTCGAGACCGGCGGCGGCGAACCCGGCATAGAGGGCGCGACTGGCCATGTGCAGGTCGTGCAGCAACGGGATGGCCTGCGCCACACGGGCGGGTGTGGCGGCGCGCCGGAAGCGCCACAACCAGCGTGCCAGATCGGCATCGAGTCGAGGTTTGATATAGAAGGGGCTGTCTGGCCGGAACAGCCAGCGTAGTCCCTGCGCCAGCGCGGCTGGTTCGGCGAGAGGTACGCTGTGGCTCGGAACGATAAGGCCGGCGTTGCCGTAGGATGCGCCGGAACAGACCTGTCCCTGGTCGATGAGCACGACGCGGGCACCCGCCTGCTGCAGGTACCAGGCACTGCAGACGCCGATCACGCCGGCACCCACAACGAGCACATCGACATCCCGTACCGGGCCGAAGGCAGAAGCAGGCAGGCTGGTCATTTCCGTCGCATCCCTTTCGTCGTGACTTTGCCGCCGATGATCTTGTACGCCGGGCCGCCACCCATCATCGCCTCCCGGGCAAACTGTTGGCCGCAGCCGGGGCAGTGCAGACTGCCGTCGGTATGATCTTCGGCGATACGACCGGGTCGCACCTTGACGAGGCTACCACTGCCACCTTTGCGGTACTTGTACAGCAGGGCTCGACAGCGACCGCAGTGGATGGCGATTGTGCGTGCGTCGGCGGGGACCTTGTCCGCCATGTCGACGTTTCAGCCGAAGTCGGCGAGGCGACTTGCAAGCCACGCCGAGGGCAGGAACACCAGTGCCCCGGTAATGGTGAACCACAGCGGATGGGGCACGGCGAGCAGATTGCCCATTCCCGCCATGGTCATGATGCCGCCCACGAGAAAGGCGTAGAACGGTCGGTCACCGACGCGTGCGGCAACCCAGGCGCCGGTGAACGTGCCCAGAGAATAGGCGACCAGAATCAGGACAAGGGCCATGACCGGCATGGCGTCGACGGCGGCGGCAAAGGCTTCGCGGTCCGCCGGGTCGAGTCCTGCGGGAAGAGGGTAGATCTGCTGACCGATCCCCTGCAGGACGTAGACCATGACCATCGCCACGGCCAGGCCGGCGAAGACGCCGACAAGGGCTCTGATCACGGTGTCAGGTCGATCACCGGTTGGTCCGAGAACGTGATGTACGGGAAACACTCCGGCACGTGACTGTCCCAGACACCATGCGGACTCCAGGCCCAGCCGCCGTGGTCATTGGCCGGAGGCGCCTGCTTGTAGGTGTTGAAGCGCGAGAAGTCCATGCGCCAGACATCACCATCCTTTGGCGGCAGCGCCCGCCCATCCCCGTTGGCGAGCCACTTCATGCCCTTCCATGGCAGCGCCAGTTCGACCGTCCAGCCACGATCACGATCGGCATTGTCGTTGATCGTGCCGTCGGCGACAACGGCGGACTGCAACCCCGGAAAATCCCAGTTCCAGAAGCCTGTGCGGCCGCCGCGGGGATGAGGCTGGAAGCCGACACCGGGAAAGGGTTTGGCCTGCGGATGGTCCTTGGAGAATTCCGCCTGCTTGCTGTAGCCCATCTTCTCGTAGGCATCATCCCAGATGAAGAAGACCTCGTAGATCGTGCCAAACGTATTGATCTCAAATTCGTAGTAGGCACCCGGTCCAGCGATGAAGAACTCGATGTCGTTGTCCATGTAGATGAGATCATCGCGCTTCTTCAGCGTCGCCTCGAGCATGGGTTCTTCCACCCAGTAGCCGACGTACAAGTAATCGTCGTCCCAGAGAACGGCAGCCCGGGTGTCGTGGATCCCGGGCGTGCCGTTGACGAGATCGGAGAAGCGCGGCGACCGGGGCGCATGTATCCAGGAGGCTTCGTTGAGGTGACCATCCACCGTGATGGGTCCCACAGCGCGATGGGCGGTGTACTGCTCGATGCGATCTTCGGGCCAGGGAAACGGGTCAGTCATGTGCGTCTTACCTCTCGTTGGGATGGCCTCGAGTGCGGCGATCTTGGCGGCAAAATCGTCGAAGGCGAAACGATCAGAATTGCTGCTGCCCACGTAGCGGAACACTTCCTGGCCCAGCGGATCGAGCAGTACCAGCGCTGGATAGTGCACGACTTGCCCATGAAACGGGTAGCCGTCCGGAATTTCGAAAAGCTTCGCCAGGGTCGCATTTGGATCCCGGTAGATGACAGGCAGGCCGGCGATCTCGGCGGCGACGGCGGCATTGTTGTCGAAGCGGCCCGCCAGATTCAAGGCCCAGGCGGCGATTTCCTCGTCCGTGTCGGGCTTGATGAAGATGTGGCGGACACCAGGGACCTCAGCGGCGCGAGTCGTGTAGTCGTGCGTGTGTCGCAGGCAGTACGGGCACGTCGTTTTCAGCAGAAAGTGCAGCGCCACCCATTCGCCCCGGGCACTCAGCAGTGCAAAGCTGCGGTCCCCACCGGCCTCCTGCAGCGTGAAGTCGTCCCGCTGCCAGTCGGCAGGTCCACCCGTGGAATCCTCTGCCGCCGACAGGCCGGCGGCGAGCAGCAGGAGACAGGCAATCCGGCCTACCGAGGATGATCTTCGGTGGGTAAACATTGGCTACAATCCTAATTCACGGATGACGGTGGGGTCAGCACGCAGGGACTCGGCCCAGTTGTTACGCACCTCGGCCAGATGGCGGAACATATCATGCCGTTGGGATCGCAGGTCGTGCGTTTCGCCCGGGTCGTTGTCCAGATTATATAGCGAAATTTCACCATCACCCCCACCCATGAGTTTCCAGGGCCCTTCGCGCACCGCCCACAACTGGCCGTAGGTCCAGCAGAGCGCCCCATGTGCCGTCGCTTGCGGTGACGAAATGACGCTCTGCAGGTCACGGCCGTCGAGCGTCAGTCCCACCGTCGAGGCGCCGGCGTGCGCTGCCAGTGTCGGGAACCAGTCGAGGCTGGACGTCAACTGACGGCGAACGATGCCTTCGGGGTACTGACCTGGCCACGAGACGACGCAGGGCACGCGGATGCCGCCCTCCTGCAGCGTGCCCTTGCTACCACGGTAGGGTGTGCTGCGCCCGCCCGAAAGGGAATTGGGCTCTGTGGAGTGGCCGTGGTCACTGAGAAACAGCACAATCGTGTCCCGTGTCAGCCCCTGCGCCTCGATGGCGCCAAGGATGCGCCCCACGGCGTCGTCAAGGACCTGCACACAGGCGGCGTACTGGCGACGGGCCGGATCGGTGATATGGGCCACCTGCTGCAGGCTGGCGACCGTTGGCTGCAGGGGATAGTGCGGTTGGTTGAAGGGAAGGTAGAGGAAGAAGGGATGATCATCGCTGCGCTCGATAAAGTGCGTCGCTTCGCGGGTGACCAGGTCCGGAAAGTATGTGCCATCCTCGTGATACTCGGCGTCATCCTTCCACAGGCGATGGCCACCGCCGGCACCCCAGTAGTACGAATGGGAATAGTTGTCGATGGCGCCCACCTTGAAACCGACAAACTCATCAAAGCCCTGGGCCAGAGGGCTGACAGCGGTCGGGTTACCCAGGTGCCACTTCCCATACACCGCCGTGCGGTAGCCACTGGCACGCAGCAGTTCCGCCAGGGTTGTCTCCTCCGCCTCCATGCCCACGTTGCGTTGCAGCGCCCGGGCATGTTCCCGTCCTGTGAGCAGACTGGCGCGTGAGGGGGTACAAGCCGGGGCCGTAACGTAGTGATCGGTAAAGCGGACGCCGTGCGCCGCCAGGGCGTCGAGGTGGGGGGTGCGCAGGTCGGTGGCACCGTAGCAGCCCAGATCGGTGCTGCCCAGATCGTCGGCAACGATCATGACGATGTTGGGTGGCGGCCGGCCCGTTGCAGTAAGGGGCAGCGGCAGAGCCAGCGTGGCAAGGCCCGCACCCAGAGCCGACAGACACCGGCGGCGCGACATGTCCTGGCCCTGCGGTGTGTCGCCCGTGGTCATGCCCGGAGGGTCAGCCGTTGTGCAGAAAGTGCATGATATCGCCGTCTTCGACGACGTAATCACGGCCGCGTGTTGACAGGTGGCCGCGAGTACGGGCCTCAGCTTCGGTGCCGGCGGCGATGAAGTCGTCGAATTTCATGACTTCTGCCCGGATGAAGCCGCGTTCGATATCGGAATGGATGGCACCGCCCGCTTCGGGTGCGGTGGCGCCCTGGCGAATCGTCCAGGCACGGCACTCATCTTCGCCTACGGTGTAGTACGACATGAGACCGAGGGCACCGTAGGCGGCAGCATTGACCCGGTCCAGACCCGGCGATGTCAGCCCCAGAGCTTCGAGAAACTCGGCACGTTCGCCCTCGTCCTCCATGCCGGCCACTTCTGCCTCGATCTGGCAGGACACGGCTGCCGTGCCGGCACCGAAGTCACTGTCCAGCGCATCCTCCGAGACATTGTACACGGGCAGGACGGGGAGGAAGGTGACCAGGTCGAGACTGCGCACCGTGGTGCGTTCGCTCTCTGTCAGCGTCAGTTCGCTCAGTCTGCGGCTGTCTTCCAGGCAGACCATGGCTCGGTCGAGCACACCCTTCTCACGTTCCTGCTCGGCGTTGAGGCCGGACTTCGACTCCTTCGCCAGCCGTTCCAGGCGCTTCTCGACAAGCTCCATGTCGGCCAGCAGCAACTCGGCCTCGATGTTCTCGCGGTCGCGATTGGCGTTCACTGTCCCTGCAGGGTGATAGACGCCGTCGTCCTCGAACGCCCGCAGCACGAGACAGACCAGATGGCACCGGCGGGCGGCATTGAGCCACTCGTACGATTCACCACCGGTTGTTGCATCCGGGCAAAGGACGAAGTTGTTCTCGGCGTACGTCGTCTTTTTCGGCTTGAAAATGCCCTTGAGTGCGTCGATCCGTGGGTCGCGGACCCAGGCGACCCCTTCGACGGTTTCACCGGGTTTGCGGCTCTCGGGCACGTGGCGTCCCGTCAGCAAGGTAAACAGGGTACGCTTGCCGGCTTGCGGCAGGCCGATGAGGGCAATCTTCATGATTCGTGTGAGTTTCGTCTTCGTGTGGATGGAGGCAGCGGGCCCAACGGGATCGCTGTGCCGACCAGAGAATAACGGCTCCCGGTGGGGACTATGCCACCGTATCTTCGCAGGGCCCGGATTCACCCGCCCGGTTCACGAAAGGTGCAGCGTTCCATGTCTGACAAGATCCGCGTCGGCATCCTCTTCGGAGGACGCTCGGCGGAACACGAAGTCTCCGTCACTTCCGCCCGTTCCGTGCTCGCCGCTATCGATCGCAGCAAGTACGACGTCACCATGATCGGCATCGACCGGGCCGGGCGCTGGCTGGAGGCGGCCGACGCCACCAAGCTGCTGGCCAGTGGTCGCGTCGAACAGGGCGCAGATGTCAGAGCGGTGGCCCTGGATTATGTCGGTGGTCGCGAGTTGGTGACCCTCGACGGCAGCGGTGCTGCAGCGGCGGGGCTGGATGTGATCTTCCCCATTCTGCACGGGCCATTCGGTGAGGATGGCACGGTCCAGGGGTTGCTGGAACTGGCCGGTATCGCCTATGTCGGTGCCGGGGTCCTGGGCTCGGCGGTGGGCATGGACAAGGATATGACCAAACGGGTCCTGCGGGCCGAGGGTGTGCCTCAGGTAGACTATGCCTCCGTGCTGCGCAGTCGCTGGCGTGCCGAAGCGGATCTGGTGCGCCACGAACTGGAGCGGCGTCTGGGGTATCCTGTATTCATCAAACCGGCCAACCTCGGGTCCAGTGTGGGCATCTCCAAGGCGCATGATGCGGCCACGTTCGCTGCCGGTATGGATGAGGCGGCACGGTATGATCGCAAGCTGATTGTCGAGGCCAACGCCGACAACTGCCGCGAAGTCGAGGTTGCCGTTCTCGGCAACGATGATCCGCAGATGTCGGTTGTTGGCGAGATCGCTCCGGCCAGCGAATTCTACGACTACCGCGCCAAGTACATGGATGATGCCTCTGAACTGCACATCCCGGCCCGCATCCGACCGGAGACGGCCGAACGGGTGCGCCAGATGGCGCGTCGTGTGTTTCTTGCTGTGGAGGCGTCGGGCCTCTCGCGCGTGGATTTCTTTGTCAGTCGTGACGAGGAGGAGCGCATCTACGTGAACGAGATCAACACCATGCCCGGGTTCACGCCGATCAGCATGTATCCCAAGTTGTGGGCCGCCAGCGGTGTGTCCTACGGGCAGCTCATCGATCGTCTCATCAAGTTGGCTCTCGAGCGCCACCGGGACCGGCAGGACACAACCACCGACCGTGGAGAGCTGGAAGCATGACGCATTCCGCCCTTGTTGAAGAAGATTCCGTCCCACGCGGCATGATCAGCAATCTCATGTCGTTGACGCTGATGATGGCCGGCCTGCTGTTGACGCTGGCAGGCAACGATCCGGATTGGACCCTGCCAGCCTACGTAATGAGCGCAGGGCCCTGGATGCTGGCGGCGGGCGTCTTCGGTTTTGCCGGGGGCATCACCAACTGGCTTGCAGTGAAGATGCTGTTTGACCGTGTGCCCCTGCTCTACGGATCGGGGGTGATCCCCAACCGCTTTCGTGAGATCCGCGCGACCATCAAGGGTCTCATCATGACCCACTTCTTCGACGAAGAGTATCTGCAGCGCTTCTTTGCCGAACATGGTGCGCAGCTGACGGGGAACGTCAATCTCGAGAAGGAACTGACGGATCTGCTCGCCTCGGATCAGGCGGACGCCGCGATCGATGCCGAACTTGAAAACCTGAAGCAGGGCCCCATGGGCATGATGGTGAAGATGGCGGGCAACGACATTCTCAAGGTCATCATCAAGCAGTTCATGGGTGGCCTGGTCACACGGATCGCACCCGTGGCTGAGGCGCGGCTGCGCGAGAAAGCCATCGACGTACCGGCCCTGAGGATCCAGGTGGACCAGCTCCTGGAAGTGAAGCATATTTTGAAAAATATAAACAAATTGGAT
>ERZ890510.1349-NODE-1349-length-16221-cov-4.370160_pt1 | contig 16221 bp, 12 predicted proteins | sample MGYA00521265_ERZ890510 | MGnify/ENA primary metagenome ERZ890510 (study PRJEB32303, sample SAMEA104408624) | aquatic metagenome | biome: Brackish water; feature: Chemocline; material: water | place: Baltic Sea | collected 2014-10-26T21:54:00 | depth 110 m ...
GGAAGATGATGAAATTTCTTGTCAGGAACCCGGCGGCAGGAATGGCCAGTGCCAGAGTGAGCCAATAGGACACGCCCAGAGACCAGTACATCAGGCACAGCAGGGCAAAGTACGGGAGCAGGGTGTCGGCAATCTGCCGTAGGCTGCGTGACAGACTGGGAGTTTCGAACTGGGCGACGGCACTACGCCAGGCGCGTCGGCCCTCTTTTGACTCTGGGGAAGGCGTTTCTGCAGCCATCTTCCTCTTTTTCCGTGGGCATGTGTCGCACTGACTATGAGCTATTTGGACAAATGTCGGTTTTACCCCCGCATGGCGCCAGTGGGACGGACCGCCCTGTAATATCGACAAATCCTGCCGCAGGCGCGAACGCGATCAGAGGAACCGTTGCAGCATGTGTGCATGGGCCAGCTTCGGGGCAAGATCAAGGGACCCTTCATCCTCCAGTGACCAGGATGTCCCCAGAATGCAGTCCACGAAGGTCGCCGCAGCCAGTGCAGCTGTGGGCAGTCCAACCGGCCACTCGAGCAAGTGTGCGGCGCCGCAGCCACCATAGGCACGCCCCTTGTCCCCGAACATTCGCGGGACTTTCTCCAGCAACTGTTGTGGCAGGTCCATAGATGCAAGGTCGGTTGCAGGGGAGCACGGCGGCAAGTCCAGGGCATTTCCTGGTTGGCCGGATTCCCCCATCACCCATACACTCGGGACAACTCGATTTCCTTGGAGATACACCTATGAAACGTTTCATCGTCGCAGCCCTTGTGGCTGCATTCGCCGGCACTGCCGTCGCAGCGTCGGCGGCGCCCATTGAGGTGTCGCTCGTCCCGCCGCTGCAGATCGCCGGTGCCGGTTCGTCGGTCAAAGGCCTGCGTCTGGTACTCATCTACGGCGAGAATGCCAACGTCTCCGGGCTCGACCTGGGCCTGGTAAGCAAGACTTCGGGGGATCAGGTCGGCCTGCAGTGGGGGCTCGTGCATCTCAATGATGGCAACTTCAAAGGCCTGCAGGACGGTTTCTACAACCGCGTCTCCGGTGATTTCAAAGGCTGGCAGACGGGCTTTGTCAACGTCACCAAAGGTCGTTTCAGCGGCCTGCAGAGCGGCTGGTACAACTGCGCCGGCGACTTTCATGGTCTGCAGTTCGGTCTGTGGAATACGGCACAGGACCTCGACGGCCTGCAGATCGGCCTCATCAACCTGGTGCGCTCCGGCAAGCCACGTGGTTTCCTGCCGATTGTGAACTGGAGCTTCTGAGCCGTCAGGACCTCGATCCGCAATTTCTGTTCAACCGCCGGGCCTCACGATCTGTGAGGCTCGGCGGTTTTTTTGGCGACTAGAACAGCGGTGCAATGACGCCGAAGGACTCGTCCATCACCTGCAGGATGTCGTCGATGTCACTGCGGGAGTGGGCGAAGCTGAAGCCGTGGTGACACGGGTTGCCCCCGTAGTCATGAAAGTAGACCCCGCGTTTGAAGGCGTGGCGGATGAAGGTCAGCCAGAGATCCTTGCGGTGTTGCAGGGCATCACGATAGTCCACTGGCGGCTGGTCCAGGCCGACGATGACGCCGAAACGGGCGCCGTGTCGCGGCACCTGCACCGGGATCCCGTAGCGCAGGATCATGGCATCGACCTGCGTATAGAAGTGCTCGAATTCGGTGAGCAGGTCGGGGTAGAACGAGGGTTGGGTCACCTGCTCGAGAAAGGCCAGACCGCCGAGCACATTCGGCAGGGGGGCCATGAAGGTGCCCGAGTGGGTCACGTCGCCCACGGGTTTGTACATGTCCATGAGTTCGGCGCCGGCGCAGATGGCCGACAGGGGCAGGCCGCCGCCAAGAGACTTGCCGATGGTGCAGATATCAGGCGTGACAGCAAAGTCGGCCTGCGCACCGCCGGTGCTCTTCTTGAAGCTCGTTTGGATTTCATCAAAGAACAGCAGCACCCCGTACTGGCTCGTCAACTCGCGCAATCCCTGCAGGTATCCTGGCAGGGGCGGGATGCCACCGGAGTTGAAGTCGACCGGTTCGAGAATCAGCGTGGCGATCTGCTCGCCCTGCTCCTGAAGCACCTTCTCCACGGCGCCCAGATCGTTGAAGGGGATCGACACGATGAACTGCGTCATCGCCTGCGGGATCCCGGGAGACTCGCGGTAGGCGGAAGGGTTGTCGAGCTGGTCCGCCGGTACATGGCCACCGATAAAGGTGTGCTCGTGGTAGCCGTGGAAGTGCCCGGTAAACCGCAGGATGCGATCGCGGCCGGTGGCGGCACGGCAAAGACGGATGGCATGCAGCGTCGCCTCGCTGCCCGAGTTCGTGAAGCGCACCCGTTCTGCCGAGGGGATCAGGGCGCACAGTTGTTCGGCCAGTTCCACGTGATGCACCATGTCCGAGGAGCAGCAGATGCCCAGATCGGCGGCCCGTCGTAGTGCCTCGCGCACGGCGGGGTGCCCATGGCCGAGCAGCGTCGCGCCATGGCCGCACGACATGTCCAGATAAGAATTGCCGTCCACGCCGTACAGACGTGAGCCTTCGGCACGTTCCACGTACAGCGGGTGCCCGAGCGCGGTGTTCAGGCGGGTCGAGGCGCAGACGCCGCCGGGCAGGCACTTGCGGGCACGTTCGAACAAGACATCACGATTCACGATCGGGCTCCACGTTGGTATACGAGTCCCGCCCAGGCCGCCTGTGACACCTTGTCCAGGTCATCGAATGGGAAGACGGGATGATTCGACAGCTGCTGCATGATCTGCTCGATGAAGGGGGTGGCACATCCGGGTGCCGCTGCGTAGAGGATGCCGGCGGCGAATGGTTCATAGTCGGCGCGGAAGCCCTCGGGGCTCTTGGCCAGCACGAGCTTGCATGTGCGTGGATCGGCGCCAGCCGCCGTGTACAGCAGGGGCGAACTGCCAGGTCCCGTTGCCTCCACCAGCACGATGGTCGTATCCGATACACGCAGACGCGCCATGCGCCCCATGTCGACGGGGAGATTGTGACCCCCATGACCACTGAGGGTGTAGCGCAGACGACCGACGTCGTCCACTGTCCCCTGCACCGCAAGGGGGTTGGAGAAGGGGTCCCGCCTGCCACCGATGGCCAGCGATAGGATGGCGCCGACACCGGCATCATGACAGCGGGCGACGGCTTCCGGATCGACACAGAAACAGAGACCGCCCCCCCCACCAATTTCCTCCGCGACCATCGCTGCCAGCAGATGGGTGCTGTCCCCTGGGGCACCACTGTTGGTGGCGTCGTGTCCCTCGGATACGGCGACGGGTCCACCCGCGATGGCGCGGGCTGCCGGCAGCAGCCCTGCCGGTGTCACGTAGTCGATCTGACGATGTCGACGGGTCTGCCAGCACGCCTGACCGACGGCGACCTCATCAAAGGGCGGGGCCGCGCCGAAGTGGGCCTGGTACAGCGTCCAGCCGAGCCAGGGCGCATCGAGCCAGGGTTGCACCATGTACAGGCCCACCGAGGCGACATCGTCATTGGCCTCGGCGGCGACGATCTGCCGCCACAACTCCGCCTGCACCCCGTCATCGGTGGCGCGGCCTTCGCTGCTGACAACCATGGGAATCTTGTACATACGTACGGCGGGTCGCGTGTCGTCGCGCAGCATACGCGCCAGGCAGCGCGCTGCCCGGCGGCCGGCACTGACATGGTCGACATGCGGGAATGTGTGGTAGCCCACGAGCACGTCCGCCTCGATCGCCATCAGCGGCGTGATGTTGGCATGCAGGTCGAGAGTGGCAACGATAGGGACATTGGCGCCGACGGCGGCACGTACAGCCTGCAGCATGTGACCACTGACATCGACCTCGTCCACCGCGGACTGGGCGCCGTGCAGGGACAGCAGGACACCGTCGACCAGCGTCGTCCGCAACGGTGCCGTCATGGCATCGATCAGTTCTGCCAGCAGACCCCGCGCCAGTGGACCACCGGACCAGGCGACGGCTCGCAGCAGGCCGTGCCAGTCGATGGCGTGGCCCATCTCTTCAGGCAAGGCGGAAAAACCTGCCAGTTCGCCGACATCTCCATACCGTTCAACAACGGCGGCACCACTGACGAGCCCGTAGAGTTCAAAGTCCGCCCGCTGTGTCAAAACCGGATTGAGCGAGTTCGTCTCCTGCAACAATTGACCCATGGCGATGCGCATCAGACGGCGCCATCCAGCGCGCTCGACAGCTCGATGAGATCGCTGTCAGGCGCGCGCAGCTCGACACGGCAGAGCGGTCCACATGTGTGGGATGTTTCCAGCATGCGCAGAAACATCAACCGAGGACGCGGCCCAGCGCAAGGCGAATCAGATGGATGATACTGATCCCGCACACGGTGACGTCATCGACGGATCAACTCCGGACGATGCCAGGGATTCTCCTGCGGCCGCCGCATCTGCGACTCGGTGGAGGCAACACCCATGAAACCGAAGCGCCGGTAGAGTTCGTGGGCATCCGCAGTGGCCAGGGTCATGCCCATCCCCTGCAGGGACGGACAATCGACGATGCACTGCACGAGCCAGATGCCCAGCCCACGCCCCCGATGTGCAGGCACAACAAAAACGTCCATGATGTGTGCCATGCGGCTGTAGTCCGTAACGACCCGGGCAAAACCCACCTGCCCATGCGACGCGTGCAGACCAAAACAAAGGGAGTGCTCCAGTGATACCTGCACCAGATCTCGGGGAATGCCCGGGACCCAGTAGCTGTGGGTGAGAAAATCGTGAATGACGTCGATGTCGAGACGGGTGCGGTCCGTGCTGATGACATAGGCTTCGGCCGCTCGGACAGCCGTGCTGCTGTCACTGTGCCACTCGTAAGGTGGTTCTTCTGCCATTCCAGATCCCCGCGTCTTGGAGTTCGCTGAAGCCGGATGCATCTTGCTGCGCTGACTACTCCAGGATTTCCTCTTCGAACAACGAGATATGATCCAGTCTCAGTGTTGCAGGCCCGTCATACCGCAGAAGCAACCGCACACGCCGCTGCTCCGGCACAGAGAACACGACATCATAGGCATCGTTGCTACCCGGAACGTGCAGCCACCATGGTGCCTGCAACCGCTCCACAAGGGGGCGGACCAGGTGGGTATCGGCAAAGACGCTCTGTAAGTGACGATCCTCGTGCAACCAGTGCTCGCCCATCTCCTGCAGACCGCTCTCATCCTCGGGGGCGCCGGCAAGGACCGCCATCAGCACCGACACCGGGTGTGGTTGCAGAAAGCTGCTCCAGGCATTGCCCTCGAGGCTGAATCGAGCCCGGTAGCGTCCCCGCTCCAACAGCTGGTCCGCACCTGCGAATATGGGTGCGGAGCCCGCGTCGATCGTGAGTGGCGGCAGTGGATGTGATGCCGTACGCAGTGACAGGGGGTGAAAGGCGGCATTGACGGTGCCTGCCGTCATGTTGCGCTGCCCGGAGAAGGGGAAATAGACATAGCCCAGCCCCACATCCTCGACGAGGTAGGGCCGCCGGAAGCTGCCCTCCGCACGAGCCACAGGCAGATAGTGACGTGTTTCCCAGCGTTGCACGGCCGGCAGTGTCCGACGATGGGTGAATACGACATATTCCGGCGATCCGTCGGTAGCGTCGTGGGCGCCATCGACGACGTAGTCATTAACCGTGATCTCGTGCAGACCGCGGCGCTGGAACGGCAGGTAGAACGACGTCAGCAGACCCGGTGGGTCCAGCCGTCCATCCGCTTGGCGAACGCCGTCGGCGCGCTGCCGTCCCGTGGTTGCCATGTAGTGCTTCAGGTCCATCGTGTGACGCACGTGGAAGCCGCGCAGATCGGGGTCGTTGTCGGCAAGGGTCAGCAGGAAGGGCGACACGCGGTCCGCCAATCGGGCGGTGCTCGTCGGCGACCATCCCCACAGCACAGGGGCTATGGCAGAGAGGCTGCACATCAAGGTCGGGCGCCAGGGCCAACCGAATCCACGACCGAATCCACGACCGAATCCACGACCGAATCCACGACCGAACCCGTATCCGATACCGACGAGAGTGGCCACTACCGTCAGCCACAACAGGACGTCGGCGAGGGGCAAGGTGTTCGTCTCACTCGCAGCGAGATGTGCCTCCAGGGGGTAGAAGCGGGCCATGCTGCGCAGGAAGAGGTGTTCGCCGTTATAGGCCATTGTGGGCATGGTCCACAGCAGCGCCAGCGTTTCCCAGCTCAAGGCCAGCAGCATGGCTGCCAGAAACATCGTCGTCGGGCGGCGCAGCATGAAGCTGAGGGCGGCGCAGAGCAACAGAGACAACGCCGGCATGCCGGACGTCAGGAACCGAGCGGGCATGCCGAAGCCAAAGGTCCAGTCGGGGTGCATGCCGTTGACGACGACCGTCACACCATAGAGCCCGGCGGCGACGAGGAGGCGGCGGTCCCGGTCGCGCAGGAGTCGCCCGGCACCGACAAACGCCAGCAGCAGAACGGGCGCATTGGCGACGGCACCCTTTGTTGCGTGCAGCCAGTGTCCCGGCAAGGAAACGGCCCAGGTGGACAGCTTCAGTGCTTCGTCATCCCAGGCGTTGCCCGGGCGCATGTGGCCAAGCCAGTCGCCGCTGATGGTGAGGTGGTAACCAATCTGGGCGGCGGTGCAAAGCACAACTGCCACACACAGGGCAACAAGGCTCCACCGGCGTCTGTCGCTGGTATGCGCCTGCAGTAGCAACAGCAGACCGAGCCCCAGCGACAGGGGCAGGAACCGTGGGTGCAGCAACGGCAGGACCCCAAGAGCCATGGCCAGGAAAAACAGGACCAGGGGCTCGCTACGACCCAGAGCGGCACGCCTAATACCGGCAACCTGCCAGTGGGACAGCAGGACCAGGACCACGGCAGCGACGAGGACTGCGGCAAAATCCGGGTAGATTTGGACACTGTAGAACGCCGTCGGCGCCGTGGAACCGATAATGCCGATCGTCAGCAGCGGCAGCCAGCGTCCATACCCCAGACGTACGAGCCACAGAAACAGCAGGCTGAGAACGGCAGCGGTGACGCCGGCGAGAAACAGGTAGCAGGCGAGCCGCGGATTCTGCCAGAGGTCGACCCCCGCGGCATATGCCGGCATCAGCAGGGCCGACAATCCCGGGGGATGCACGCTGTACGATGTGCCCGTCGGGGAGGATGGTGCGCGGTGCATTTCAAAGGGCAGCTGGCGGAACTCGGCAATGTCCTGGCGGCTGCCGTTGTTGTGCAGGTCGATGTCGCCGTCGCGCAGCAGGCTCTGCGTGACCAGCAGGTAGTGGGCTTCATCGCCTTGCACCATGGTCATCTGGCTGACGTATACGGCCCAGGCGCTGTAGACAACGGTGGCCACGACGAAGATGCCACCCACCAGGCGCCCCGTGGTCAACGTGCGGGCCATTGCGGCCAGCGCAGGGGTGGCTCGCAGAGCCGGCACCAGCACGACCAGCACGGTGCTCGCCAGAGCCCAACTGGCATGGGGCGACCACAACATGCTGAGCAGGGGAAACAGGGCCGCCACGGGCTGCCACAGGCTCAGGAGTCTGGCCAGGCTCAACAGGGCGGCTAGGCTGGCGAGCCGACCAAAACCCCGGGCGCCGTACTGGCGCAGCCCACTGGCAACAACGAGCAGCAGAATGCCCAGCAGGGAGGGCAGCAACCCGGGGCCGGCAGCCCATCCGAGGCTGTCGATGGCCACACGCATTTCGCTGCGGGCATAGGCGATCTGCACGTCAACGCAGGACAGCAGGGCCCACAACGAGACACAGACCAGGGCCGGCCATGGGAACATTGCACCCGTGGCGATACGCGGGGGTGTTGGATCGTTGTTACTCATGGTTCCGGCCAGTACAGCTGGCGGATCGCCCGAGCCGGCTCGGCCTGCACACCGCGGCCGATCAACCAGGTGAGATTGTCTCTTGCGCCCACAAGTGCTCCGCCCTCCACGCCATACGTGCGGACGGCGTCGGCATAGGCTGCGGCCGAGCTGTCGGGTTGACCGGCCGCCATATGCGCGAAGGCGAGGGTGAACATGGCCTCTGCTGTAGCGCGGATGCTGACGGCATCATGCAGGTGTCGCACGGCATCGTCGGTGTTTTCCGCCAGCAGCAGCAGCCAGCCCAGATTGCGCTGGGCCAGCTCATTTTCCGCTTCCAGGGCGACGGACTGACGCAGGGCGACGATCGCCTGTTGCAGGTCACCCGCCTTGTACAGGCGGATGCCGACGCGTAGATACTGTGCTGCATCCAGAGCCTGCCCCGCCTGGCCACGCAGCAGTGCTCCGTAAGCAACGGCCGCCAGATTCGGCTCGTGGGCGGCCAGATGACTGTCCCCCTCATTCAGCATCATCTCCACCGCATCCTGCTCGGGGCGGATCCGAAGATAGCGTTCGAGGATGGCTTCATTGTGGTACCCCAGACGATCGAGGACGGTCGCCAGATCTTCATGCGAGCCAGGTGAATCGACCCACGACGCCAGACGTTCCAGAGCAATGCGGGACTCGGTCCACAGTTCTCGCGCCGAGGTGCTGTCAGCCCTGGCCGCAGCCTCTTCGGCCAGGCGGAAACTGGCGCGTGCCCAGTCCCAGTGCAGGGTGATGTCATCGGTCCCCTCATAGGGATTCGGCTGCCGATGATAGATATCGCGAATCATCACAAGAGCTTCGCCGCGACGCCCGGAACGCACCAGCGCGGAGGCGTAATACTTGCGATAGGAAAACTCCCGTGTTCCTGGTGTGTCAATTGTTTCTGCTGGTGCCTGAGCCACAGCATCAGCAAATGCCGTGGCTGCCGCAGCACCACGCTCGCCATGCTCCAGGTAGTAGTAGCCGAGGGTCCAGGCGCGGTAGTGGGTGGACTGGTTCGTATCACCCAGCAGCAGTTGTTCCAGGCGTTGCGTTGCCCGGGTCGGGCTGGCATTGACGCCGATCCACGGCAGCGTGTGCAGCGCCATGACGGGGAGGATCGACCGGACAAGGGGATGAGTGGTCTCACCGGGTACAAGGGTCTGCAGCGACAGGATGCCCCAGGCAGCGACCAGCAGCGTCGGAAAGGACATCAGATCCCAGTCGCGGCCGCCCATGGTGATGTCATGCACGCCGACGAGCAAGGCCGCCCCCAGAGCTGCGACGCCGAGGAAGCGCAGTTCGCGGGTCGATGGCGGCTGCCTGCACAGGGCGAGCAATCCCCAGAATAGCGCGAAGGGTCCCGTGAGCAGCAGAGCGTTGCCCAGCGTGGCGACGTGACGCCACGACAGCAGGGCATAGCGACCCGGTGCATCCGAGGTGAGCAGGGGCAGGTGCAGGCCCTGGTAGAAGCCCGTGTAGACGAGAACGGCGCCAAGGAGTCCGAACACGGCCAGTGGCACCTGCACACGCCGACGCCGCAGCATGGCACCCCAGCGCCCATGGTGCCAGAGAAGCAGGGCAAAGGAGGGCGCCAGCGACACGGCAAGCATGTGTGTGGCACCGGCAAGAGCGAGAATCGCGCCCGCCTGCCACAGGGGACGCGAACCGCGCAGGGCATCCACGGCACAGGTCAAATACAGCACACAGAGCAACGTGACGAGGGTGTAGCTCTCGCCGTAGCCGCAGAACAGCTGCAGGGTCCCCAGGCTGAGCAAGAAACCGAAGACGGCGAGGCGGTTGCCCGACGAAGTCGACAGTCGCAGCGCCAGACTCCACAGGGCCAGCACGTAGAGCCCACCGGCGAGGATGCTGACCCACTCGTAGGCCCGTTGCGGTTCGGTGACACCGAAGGTGTGGAGCAGGGCGTAGACACCGACATGCAGCAGCAGATCGAGGGCCTGCTGGAAGTTGATGAATTCCAGCCCGGGTACCTTGAGGCTGGCGTTGTGCCAGGGAATGTCGCTGAAGGGACGGTAGTGACCGATGGCATTGCCGACGACGGCGAACCACTTGACGCTGTCGCCGAGGGCATGGACCCGCACCCGACCGAACCAGAACAAGGGCAGAGCAGCGACAGCCAGACCCCAGCCAAACCATGGTGGCAGTATCAACCCGGAGATCCGCTGCCGTACCGCGGCTGGTAGCAGGGACACGGGCAGGGTCAGGGCCAGCAGGGGCAGCGCCACAAAGAGGGCACACGTCAGCGGCCCGTAGTATGTGAGGCTGTCAACGCCCCACAGACTTGCCGGCCGGAGGCGTGCGTACAGATGCGCGACGATGAACACAGCCGCCGGCAGCGTGGTTGCCATGTGCCCGGTGAGATGCGTCGATCTTCCTGTTGGCCCAGCCGCCACTTTCATCCCCAATCGATCCTCATCGGTGGCGACGTGCGAGCCAGTCCGTCTGAATGTAGCGCGGCACGCTGTCTTCGGTATTGGCGCCGATGATCTCGTCGGCGACGGCCTGCACTTCGGCAATGGCGTTGGCTACGGCGATGCCGCGGTGGGCGCTGCGGATCATGGCGATATCGTTGCTCTCGTCACCAAAGGCGACAATCTCCACGTTGCCAAGACCGAGGTGTTCGACAAGGGAGCGCACGGCCCGATCCTTGGTGGCAAGGCCGTCATGGATGCTGAGCCAGTGCCATCCCGGGCAGTAGTCGTTGCGCCAGAATGTGACATCAATGGCGTCACCGAAGCTCTCCAGCTGCACCGCCAGCGGCACCAGGTTCTGCTGGCGGTCGATAACATTCAGACAGACGACGTGCTCCGTCAGGGCGACCGATTCGTCGTCGACCTGGCGCAGACGAGGATCCCCTGCGGTCAATCGGTCATCGATGTACCACTGCATACCGGCGTGCGCCGCAGGAGGCGCATAGACCCAGTCGTGACGGCCATCAAAGGTGGAGACAAAGGGACGCCGTCCGTGTTCGGTGATGGCCTCATAGACCCTGCCGAGGACCGGCTGCTGCATGTCGTTGATCCACAGGTGTTCTCCTGTGGAGAGGTCGGAGAGAAATGCCCCGTTGAACTCGATCACCGGCAACGGCAGGTCGAGGCCCCGCAGGATGGGGGTGATCGAGCCGATGCTGCGCGCACTGGCGACGGTGAAGGGAACTCCGTCGGCGAGCAACGTCGTCAACAGCGCGTGACTTCGACTCGACAGCGTGCCATCCTGCTGCAGCAGCGTGCCATCCAGATCGGAGATGTAGAGCACGTCAGGCATGATTGGCTTGCGGGTTCATGAGAGGAAAGCCTCGGTGTCGCAACGCAATCCGGCAAGTTCCCCGGGTCCCGGTCAGATGCGATCGTTGATCTTGCCAGCAGCGGCGATCCTGGCCAGCGCTTCTCTGGCCCGTGCCACAACGGCAACGTTTGTCGAGCCGGCGACGACGCTGTCCAGCACGCTGGTGATTCGTCCCATATCAGGATGGCTGTCGCCGTGCCAGGCAGCATGTCGGGTGTCGGTGATTTCTCCCAGCGCCTGCACCGCGACGTGCTGGACTTCTGCCGATGGGTCTGTCACCAGACCTAGCAGAGCGTCGATTGCCCCCTCATAATCCGCGCCGCGCAACGCCACAATGCCGGCAATGCGAACGCGGGCCAGGGTGTCATGGAGAGCGGCAGTGATGATTGCGCGGGCCTGCCGGCTGAGTACCGGGGCTGCCGTATCGTCCAGGCAGGGCCCGAGGGCGCTGATGGCGGCAGTGCGCAGCTGCAGGCGCCTGGTGGCCGCCAGTCGGCAGAGGGATGGCAGGCCAGCGGGTGTGGCGATGCCGCCCAGCGCGTTGGCCGCCGCAATCTGCACGATCTCATTGTCATTGTCGAGCAAATCGATAAGCCGAGTCGTCGCCTGTTGCGCTGCCAGCTTGCCCAGGGCTTCAGCCGCCTTTGCCTGGACACCACCGATCGAATCCCCCAGGGTGACGATCAAAGCGGGGATCGCCTCCGGTGCCTGAAACTTTCCGAGCAACTGGGCACTCATGTAGCGGGTGCGCCACTTTTCCGACTGCAGGCCCTGCAGCAGGGCCGGTACGGCGACGGAATTTGGCAGGCGAATGATCTTGCCTGTCACTTCGTGCAGTTCCTCTGCGTCCCGTGTCTTGAGGCGCTCCACAAGATCTGCTGCCTCTCTGTCGGCGCAGGCGTTGAGAGCCAGACTCAGGGCGCAGGCGATGATGGCGGTGCGAAATCGAGCCATGGGTGCCTTGGGGGTGGACGAGGCGGATAACTTGTGTCAGCATAGGAGCATGCGCAGGCGACGACAACCCGACAATATACCGGTAAACGCATGACATCTGAAGATCTGCACAGTCACGCACAGCAGTTGCGACGGCAGGGCTATGCCCTGCTGCCGCCCCAGTTGACAGTGGCCCAGTGTGATGAGGCCCAGGCGCAGTTGGATCGTCTCGATGGCGAACGGCAGCGTGGTGGATTTGAACTGCTGTTCAACAAGGCTTCCATCTTCGAGCAACTCTATCGTGTGCCAGCCGTACTGGCCATGGTGCGCTACATGCTGGGCGCCGACGCTCTGCTCTGCGCTATGCATGGCTCATTGCTGCGCCCCGGGGAAGGCAAGGGGGGATTACACGCGGACGGTGCCCTTACCGGACACAATCGCGCCGCATCGATGGCGCCGGCAGACGCAGGCCGACGGATCACCAGTCATGTCATGGCGCTGAATTCGATCTGGTGCATCAGCGAGTTCACGGCTACCAACGGAGCGACGCGGCTGGTGCCGGGAAGCCACCTGCACGAGGGACTGGATATTCCTGCCGACGCGTTGCAGCAGGCGATCATCGTGGAAGCTCCGCGTGGCTCCGTCCTGCTCTTTGACGTCAATACGTGGCACGGTCCATCTGCCAACGGCAGTGATGCCAATCGCTATGCCGTGCTCAATCCATGGCGTCGACACTGGCAACGGTGTGAGTATGAGATGGCCCGAGTGGTGGACCCGGCTGTGTTGCAGCGGTCCGGTGCAGAGCACATCATCTTCGGCCAGGATGCCCAGGCACCCTATGTGGAGCGCTGGCAGTGGGATGCCGCTGTGGGTGCACCGAAGCCGACCTCTGCCCAACAAGCATGAGACGACAACTGATGGGATGGGCGTACCAAGTCACGCTCGTATTGTGTATGGCACTGATGATCACGGGGTGCATGGGCCGTGGGGTAGAGCCACAGACAGCCGGCGCCAGGAGACAGGCGCTGCTGGCTGCGGACGTATCTGCGGAGCAGCTTGTGCGGGCTCTGCGCGATGACAACGTCATGGTGCGACGCACGGCGGCACGGCTGCTGGGACGTCATGGTTCCTCGGAGGCATTGTTGCTGACACTGGCAGATGAGGATCTGCTCGTACGGCGCACGGGCCTGTCAGCCCTGATCGCTGCCGGGGGCGAAACGGCGCTGGCTGCAGTGGAGCGGGCCCTTACCGACAGCAGTTCGCTGGTGCGTCTGCTTGCCGTGGAACACCTTGCGTCGTCACGCCCGCATTCGGCACGGGTGACGGAACTGCTGGCGATCGCCTGTGCAGATGGCGATGACAAGGTGCGACAGATCGCCACACGGGCGACGTGGCCCTTCTTCCGCCTTGCACCCTCGGTGCGCGACGGCGGTACGGATCTGGACATCACAGCAGCTGAGACGATCCGCCTGCCAAAAGAGGACTGGCATTTTCAGCTGGATCCTCTGCGCCAGGGGCATCGTCAGGGCTGGTTCGACCCCGCATTCGACGATCACGACTGGGCGGCGATCGCCATCGAGCAGGTCTGGCAGGAAGCGGGATACCAGTACACCGGTGTTGCCTGGTATCGACGCAGTTTCGACCTGCCCGAGGAGCCGGCGAACTTCGCCGTGGATATCAGTTTCGGCGGCGTTGACGAATCGGCGTGGCTGTGGATCAACGGCGTCTACGCCGGCGACCATGACATCGGCCCAAGTGGCTGGAACGTCCCCTTCCGTCGCGATGTTTCCTCCCTGCTGCACTGGGGCCGGACCAACCATATCGCAGTGCGGGCGATGAATACCGCCCATGGCGGTGGCATCTGGAAACCGATTGAAATTGAGGTCCTGCAGCGATGACACGCAGCAAAGACTGGTTGATGATCCTATGGTTCGCAGGCACCATGGTCACCGCCGCCGCGTCGTGGGCCGATGAGGGGCTCCTGCTGGATTTTGCCGCCTCAAGGCGCGCCTTCGTGCGCATGGAGGCCGACGCCAGCACCCGCATCATGCTGCACAACACCCTGGCACAAGTCGTGGACGATGTCCGCGTGCAGGTCGAGCTTGCCCAGACGTTGCAGACCTTTGCTCTCGGGCAACTGGCGCCCGGTGCGCAGGCAATGGTGCGGCTTGAGGTGGATGCCCGTCTGCGACCCGACGACTATCCCATGGTCGTGCACGTGTCGGGGCAGGTCGCCGGTCAGCCGGTGGGCATCGATACGGCGCGCACCATCGTCATCACGGCGCGACCCATAGAACGGATGCCGGTACTCATGTGGGGCGGAGGTGATGCCGAAACCCTCAACGACATCGGTTTCACCCACAAACTGATCTGGCTGCAGGACTATGGGCGGGTGTGGGACGCCGGTGCACCGACACAGGCTGTCGCCGAGGACAAGCTGGCAGAGCCGGGCGAGATGCTTGACGACCTGCTGGCGCGCGGATTGGGTGGCGCCGTGTACCTGTATCCCGGTCGCTGGGTGGGACGCACCGAAGGTGTGCGCGAAACTTTCGACCGTGTCGATCGCCAGGGGGTGGCGCGTGGGCGCGAAAACACCTGCGCCACATTCCCTGAGGTACAGGCATACGCCTACAACATCGGCGCCTCCGTGGCGCAGACCTTTGGCCACTATCCGGCGCTGCAGGCCTCTCTGGTGCATTCCGAGATTCGTGACGCGACGGATCTGTGTTTCCATGACCATGACCGGGCGGCCTATCGCGACTTCGCCGGCGTCGACATCCCCGAACTTGCCACCAGCAAGAGTGGTGTGCGACGTGCCTCACTGTCGGCCTTTCCCGCAGACCGTGTGGTGCCCGACGACGATGCGCTGCTGCAGTTCTATCGCTGGTTCTGGAAGCAGGGGGACGGCTGGAACCGGTTACATACCCAGGTCCATGAGGGGCTGAAGTCCACCGGGCGGGAGGATCTGTGGACCTTCTTCGATCCTGCCGTGCGGGTTCCCAGTCTGTGGGGATCCGGGGGTGACGTCGACGTCCTGTCGCAGTGGACCTACTCCTATCCCGATCCGATCAAGATGGGCCAGGCGACGGATGAGCTCTTCGCCATGGCGGCGGGGCGACCCGGGCAGCAGGTCATGAAGATGACCCAGATCATCTGGTACCGGTCGCAGACAGCACCCGAACTGCCCGCCGATGAGTCCACGTGGGCCGACTGGGAGCGCGAACTGCCCGAGGCACGTTTCATCACGATCTCCCCCGATCATCTGCGCGAGGCACTCTGGGTGAAGCTGTCGCGGCCGATCCGGGGCATCATGTATCACGGCTGGGGCTCACTCGTACCCAGCGAGACGGGTTCGTACCAGTTTACCCATCCGGGCACGCGACCTGCACTGACGCAGTTGTTGCGTGATGTGGTTCAGCCGCTGGGGACCAACACTGCTGCACGTAGAGCAGGATCGACCCACGAGGATCGCCGTGTTGGAGAGTTTTGCCGCCCAGATTTTTGCCAACCGGGGGACACAGGGCTGGAGTGCATCCTGGGAGGCGGATGTGCATCTGGTCCTGCAGTACGCCCAGCTGCAGCCACGAATCCTGTACGACGAGACGGTGATTCGTGATGGTCTCGACGAATTCGACGTTCTCGTCATGCCCTCCTGTGATGTGCTGACGGCAGCTGTGGCAGAGGCGATCGAGCACTTCCAGACACGTGGTGGCATCATTGTGGCCGATGAGAATGTCGCACCGCGTATTGTGCCCGATATCCTCCTGGAGAGCCGCATTCGCACGGGCCGCCCCGATGAGGACAAGGCGGCACTGCAACAGTTGGCGCGTGAGCTGCGCCGCGATCTCGACCCCTACATCGACCGCTACGGTGATTCCGATAATCAGGAAGTGATCCTCCGCTTCCGGCAGTACGGAGAGGCCGATTACCTCTTCGCTGTCAACGACCACCGAACCTTCGGAGACTATGTCGGCCATCATGGTCGGGTCATGGAGCAGGGCCTGCCATCATCGGCACGTCTGTCCGTGCGGCGCCGACAGGGCGTCGTCTATGATCTGGTCCAGCACAGGCGCGTCTCACGGGTCGACGGCGGCGGCGAGATCTCCTTCGATACCGATTTCGGTCCCGGAGAGGGCGGGCTCTACCTCATCGTTGACAAGCCAGTGAGCGCCATTGATCTGCAGGTTCCGG
>ERZ890510.1350-NODE-1350-length-16189-cov-38.269803_pt1 | contig 16189 bp, 17 predicted proteins | sample MGYA00521265_ERZ890510 | MGnify/ENA primary metagenome ERZ890510 (study PRJEB32303, sample SAMEA104408624) | aquatic metagenome | biome: Brackish water; feature: Chemocline; material: water | place: Baltic Sea | collected 2014-10-26T21:54:00 | depth 110 m ...
TTAAAATCAAATTAATAATTAATTATAATATTGTCATTTAATTCAAAAAAACAATTAATGCAATTTCTTGCTGAAGACATAGGTAAAGGAGACATTACAAGTGCATTATTAGAAAAAAAGAAAATATCAGTAAAAATAATTTCAAGGGAAAAAGCAATCATAGCAGGAACTAAACATGCAAAAGAAATTTTCAAATTAAAAGGATGTAAAGCTAAAATTGTAATTAAAGATGGATCAAAAATAATACCAAATCAAACCATAATGACAATAACAGGAGATGCAAGTAAAATTCTAACATGTGAAAGAACTGCATTAAATATCATAACAAGAATGAGTGGAATTGCAACACAAACAAATGAACTTGTAAAAAAAATTCCAAATAAAACAAAATTATATGCAACAAGGAAAACAGCCCCAGGACTAAGATATTTTGATAAAGAAGCTGTAGAGATAGGCGGAGGTAAAAAACACAGATTGCGATTAGATGAAATGGTAATGATCAAAGATAATCACATAGCAGTTGAAAATTCAATAGTGTCGTTAATAAAAAAAGCAAAAAAAAGATATAAAAAATTTGAAGTGGAAGTTGAAAATACAAAAGATGCAGTTCTTGCAGCAAGTGAAGGGGCATCAATAATTATGTTGGATAATTTCACACCATCTCAAATTAAAAAAACAATAGTAGTTCTCAAAAAGAAAAAATTACGAGATAAGGTGTTGTTAGAAGCATCGGGAGGAATTAATTCTAAAAACATATCAGAATACGGTAAAACAGGAGTAGACATCATATCAATTGGAAGCATAACCAATTCAGTCAAAGGAATTGATGTTAGTTTAGAAATTTAATTTAGATAGTAAATCAGGTACAGATTTATTTTTTGGATCAAAAACTTGAATTTTTTTACAGCAATCAATTGCGAGTTGATTTTCCCGTAATTTTTGATGTGAATACGCCTTCAAAAGTAAAACCTCAACATCAGAATCGCCAGTCTCAAGAGCCCTATCAAAAAAAGAAATTGCATTTCGATACTGATTTTTTAGATAATATATCCCGCCAAGGGTAAATAAGACATCGTGATTATAAGGAACTTTTTCTAGATAATCCAACCCCAATTTCAAGGCTTCAGGATATTTTTTTGATTTTACAAGTTTTTTAAATTTTTTGAATTTTTCAGTATTTACTTTTAATTGAGGATCACTAGGAATTCGGTTAAATAATCCAACCAAAATAATCACGTGCTAACTAATTTCAAGCATTCGATTAATTGCTAAACGAGCCTTATCTGCAATTTTCTTTGGAACAGTAATAACATTTTTCTCATGTACTAAAGCATCATATACTTTTTCAAGAGTAATCATTTTCATATACTGACATTCAGCTTTTTCAGATGCAGGAATGAATGTCTTATCAGGATTATCCTTTTTCATCTTATACAATATTCCAGTTTCAGTTGCAACAACAAAATTCTTTGATTTAGACGCACTTACATAATTTAACATTCCTTCAGTTGAAAGAATTGAAACTTTATTGTTTTCATAACTGCCATCAGCGACATCATACATCATAGGTGTTGTACAACTACATTCAGGATGAATAAGAAATTCAGTATCATGCATTGAATTTAATTTTTTTGTAACATCTTCAGGAGTAATTCCTGCATGTACATGACATTCACCTGCCCAAATATGCATATTATTTCTTCCAGTCATTTTTGCAACATAAGAACCAAGAAACATGTCAGGTAAAAATAAAATTTCCTTATCTTTAGGAATTGCATTTACAACATTTACAGCATTTGATGAAGTACAACAATAATCAAGTTCAGATTTAATTTCAGCAGTAGTATTGACATATCCAACAGAGATAGCATTAGGATGCTGTTTTTTCCAATTACGTAATTCATCAGCAGTAATTGAATCAGATAAAGAACAACCAGCTTCTAAAGAAGGTAACAATACTCTTTTGTCAGGACTGATAATGGCAGCTGTTTCAGCCATAAAATGAACACCGCAAAACAGAATGGTTTTTTGATGAACGGTTGCAGCCAGTTTAGATAATCCTAGAGAATCACCTGTAAAATCAGCCACATCCTGTACATCAGGAATTTCATAATTATGAGCCAAAATTACTACGTCCTTTTCTTTTTTAAGTCGCATAATTTCATTTTTTAAAAATGAAGTATCCTGAACCAACATAATTCATAAAAAATTAAACGGATGAAGATTTAAAGAATATGAAATAGTACAGAATTTTCCAAAAAGTACGTAAGTGTGGCAAGTTTTGCCACATCAAGTACCAATTTGAATATCATCTGAGCAATACTGTCTCAACGTTTCAATTGCAGATAAAATAGCTAATCTGCTAGTTTTGGGATTTTTAGGATCAGGTATATTTTCAACAGTAAAGGTCATTTTTCCAAATTTTCCGATGGCTTCAATGTGATGAGTATTTTTATCAGTATTTGGATCTGCAATAATTTTTACATGTGTTTTATCACTACCAATTCCAGATAAAGATACAAGTGCAGCTACATTGATGTTTGTAGGAAATAAAGAAACAGCATCACGAGCATTACCTTCAAAAATAATTGTTGGAGATTGAATAGAATCTAAATCAATATCAGAATTTTCAAAAAACTTTGCACCCTTTAAGGAACGAGGATGTTTTGTAGTGGTAATGGATACAGATTCTAATTCATTTTTAATAGATTTAAGCCCATCCAAGCCAGCAATAGCACCAGAAGGAAGATAAATTGTTTTTTTGAAATGAACACATGCATCGTATAGAATATCATAAATTGATTCATCAAGTAACGCACCAACACTCATAATCATAAAATCACGTTTATTTTGCAAAATGCTCAATCCATCATCCCTTACAGCATTTTGAGAAGCTGCTTCAACTACAATATTAACAGAATGAGATGACAATAAATGAGAATTCTCAACAATTTCAGGTTTATTATTTAATTTGGAAACAAGTAAACGGGAAGCATCTTTAGAATCATCGTAAACATGAGTTAAAACTCCAGGAATTTTACCAGTGTCAATTGCAAGTGCAATTTGAGTACCAATTACGCCACATCCCAATAAACCAATTTTTTTCAAGTAACCACATTAGAAAAGATCTCTTAATTAATTCTAGTCTAAAAATAGAGCAAAATGAATAGATTTTAAAATTTAAATATATTTTAAAAAAGAGTATTTAGACATAACGACATTCTAATGGTCGAAAAACTTTTTTGTAATATGACCAATGAGAAGAAAATGAAACATTTTATAAAATGTACATTTTGCGGTAAATGCGATAATGTAGAATATCTAGCTGGTCTTGAGTGGTTCTGTAACAAGAGATGTCATTACAATCATAGGCATAAAGATAATTCATGATTTATACGAAACTAAATAATTATCAAAATCAGTTTACTATTTCAAAAAACAGTAAATTAACGTCTAGGTAGATTCTCACGGTGTACCTAGACAATTTTAATTGCCATTAAAATAAATTACAATGGAGTACATAGTTCTCAAAACTTAAGACAAACTAAAGATTTTATTCAATCACAAAAACTCTCAAGCTATTTAAAATAAAAAATAGACATAATCATAGAAGTGATAATAAATAAAAAAATAGTTTTAGGATTAGGATTTTTTTTAATATTCTCTTTCATTCTTCCCATTAATGCAGATATAGAGTCCCCAAGAAAACAGATGAAAATGGGGATTTTAGTAGAAGATATTCTTTGTAGAAACGGATTAGAGTTAGTTATTCGTACAAATGGAATTCCAGCTTGTGTAAAAGCAGAAACATCAGATAAAATGCAAAAGAGAGGAATTGCATTTATTTCAGAAGTTACAAAATCAGAAAAAGAAGTAGTAACAGTTCCTGCATCAAGTATGTCTATAGTAAATTTTTACATTACAGATCATGATTTGAATTTAGCACGTAGTGCAGTAGAAGTAGTAGATACAGAAGGACTTTTTGAGTTTACAATTAATGGAATTATAATTCAAGGTCCTAAAAATATGATTGAAACAGGACCTAACACAGGTCAATTTTATCTAAAATTGAAATTACCTGAAACAATTAATGGTAAACAACTAAATCAAGACGATATTGTTTTAATAAAATATTTAGACAAATCTAATTTGTCAGGAGAGCAAAGAGTACAAGCTAAGTCAATTCCACTAACAAAAACATTTGCTGAAATTGAGACTTCCGGAGGAGGTTCAAGAATTGGACATGAATTTATTCTAAGATTGTACGAACCAGATGCAAATAGAGATTCTAGAGATGAAGATAAGATTTCAATAAATAAATTAGAATTTAGAAGTGAAGGAGGAATTAAAACTACTCTTGCAAATCCAAAATTTGATGCTAATTCCAATTATTTGATTGAAACAGGACCTAACACAAACATCTTTGAAGTACAAATCAAAATCCCACGCCAAATTGATGGTAAGACTATCCATATTGGATATGAGTATGAGATAAGATACATCGATAAATCAACCCCGTCAGGTACAGATGAGAAAGTTGTGTTCAAGGGCAAAGTTGGATAAGTTGTTTTGCTGGATCATCTTTGTCAAAACTTAACACATCCTAAAGATTTTATTCAAACCAACTAACTATTGTTGTGCTCAATACAGTATACAAAGATGCAATTATGAATAGAGAAAAGATTCTATCAGTTCTAAAAGGTCCAAAATTTGAGCAAATTTTACAAAAAGCAAGAGGGAATTGGAATACATTTGCACCCACTAAAGAAGAAGTTGTAACTGCTGGAATTGATAGTAGTTTTAACAATACTAAATTTCAAGGGATTGAATTATGGGCAACCACAGCAGTTTCAATAAAAATAGATGGAGAAGTTCTTGTAGATGTACATGATTCAGGTTTAGGTTCAGATATAGATCTTTCAAGAATTGCAAGTAAAATGGAAATTGATGCTTGTGAAAAAACAGTTGATGAAGTGGATTTAGTATTAATGGATGGCTCACTTCATTCACAATTTATGACAAGGCAATCAGCATTAGATGCACAAGTTGTAAAAATAATGAATAAAAAAAAGAATGTGATATTTATTGCAAAAACATCAAACACCAAAAAACAATTTGAGAATTTAGGCTCTCTTGCAGGAGATATCTTTTATTATAATCACGTTACAAACGGTCCAGGGTTTAGTGAAATATTTGTAGAAAAAAATTATGGGTTTGATAAAATAATTTCATCAACATTTGTGAGATTAAGTGATTCAACACCAATTATTAAATTAGAATTTTTAGGTGGAAAACATGATAATGATGAAATCAAATCAATTATGAACAAATTATTCAAAACAAGTGTAGGAGGGTATCCATATGCACTAAAACTTGCACACAACAACTGTAAAATATCAGATAAAGAACTTGGAAAAATGGTTAGTTTGCTAGGATTAAGTAATGAAATTGGCTCTAGAGAGGTATTAGGTTGAGTTTAGGTTTTGTAGTGGGAGAATCAAAGCCTACATCAGTAACAGCAATTACATCACGATCATTATCAGTTGGCGAATATATCAAAATGAGTATCGACGAAGGAGAAATTTTAGGATTAGTTGAAAGATCATCAGTGTCAAGTGCAGCATTTACAGATGTCAAAAATTTTCATGAAGCAGAAGAAAGTACAGAAATTGCAGACATCAATAAAAGAGATAAAACATTCACAGCACATATAGGAATTTTAGGATTTTTAGAAAATCTACGAAGGGGTCAATCAATCATTCCAGCAATTCCACCAATTCCAGGCACAGTAATCACACAACCAACTAATGAAGATTTAGAAGAAATTTTTAGTCCAAAAAAAGAAGGTTGGTTAAAAATTGGAAATTTACTACGAAATGAAAAAATTGAAGCTAAGATAAATTTAGATAAAATTGTTTCAAGACATTTAGGAATATTAGCAATGACAGGAATGGGTAAAAGTAATTTAGTTTCGTTAATTACAAAAAAAATATCAGAAGTAAAAGGAACAGTAATAATTTTTGATTATCACAACGATTACACTACATTAAACATTCCAAACGTAAATGTAATTGATGCAAAAATTAATCCAAGGTTACTTGAAGCAGATCAATTTTCAGAAGTTTTAGAAATTAGAGAAAACGCAGATGTTCAACAACGGGTTTTAAGAATGTCATTTACACAAGAAGTGAAAGAAGCAGGTGAATTTTGGAACAAGTTAGAGTATGAAGTAGATTTACTTGTAAATTCAGAAGATAAAAAATTAAAAGAAATTAGAACGTCAGCATATAGAGTACAAGACATCATAGAGGATGCACAAAGGAGATTTGATGATATTTTAGATCCAGAGGTTGGGAATCCCATGGACTACATAAAAGAAGGATGTACAAACATCATTAACATTTCAGAATTATCAGAAAAACAAGCAAACGTAGCAATGGGATTTTATTTACAACAATTGTTAAAAGATAGAAAAAATGCAACCATAGCAAAACATGGAAAATCAAAAAAACAAAAAGATTATAAATTTTTTGAACCAGTTTTTATAATTCTTGAAGAAGCCCACGTATTCATTCCAAAAGATCATGATACAGCAGCAAAATATTGGGCTGCAAAAATTGCCAGAGAAGGAAGAAAATTTGGAGTAGGTTTAGCAATAGTATCTCAAAGACCACGTAGTGTAGACTTGAACATACTCAGTCAGATGGGCTCATTTGCAATAATGAAAATTATACAAGAGGATGATCAAAGACAGATAGCATCAGCAACAGAGTCTACTAGTCGTGAATTGATATCACAATTAACATCACTAAATGTTGGTGATGCAGTTCTTGTTGGACAGTGGACAAATTTGCCATCAATGGTTCATGTTGAGGAGGTTAAGGAGAAGAAAATGGGAGCAGATCAAAGTGCAACTAAAGCTTGGATAAAGGCAGATAAAATGAAAAATGTCGGAGTAGAATCCACACAAGGGTTAGTTCAAAAAGATTTGTTGTTAGACTAATGTTATTTTCACATATCGCAGATACACATTTGGGATTAGTTCAGTATGGCTCTAATGAAAGAGAACAAGATGTGTATGATGTTTTCAATCAAGCAATTGACAGATCAATTAAAGATAATGTAGATTTTGTAATATTTGCAGGAGATATTTTTCATGTACCTAATCCAAACGGTACAGCAGTAATACAGATGGGAAATGCATTAAAACGTCTAAAACAAAACAACATTGATTCATTTTTTATTCTAGGTGATCACGATATTAGTAGAATTAGAGGGACACCAATTCCATACATATATCATAATTTAGAATTTTCAAAATACATAGGGAATGGCAAACCAATAGAATACAAAGGAATAATGTTAGTAGGGTTAGATAAAATAAGAAAAAATGAAATGTCACAATACGAAGAAACATTTTCAAATTTAGATAAAAGTGTTGAAAAGTTTTCAGGACATAAAATATTGGTGTTACACCAAGGCATTACAGAGTTTAACAAATTCGCAGGAGAATTACAATCAACAGATTTACCAAAAAATTTCACATATTATGCAATGGGACATTTACATGATAAAGACATCAAGCAATTCAACCACCTAAAGGGACCAATCGCATATCCAGGATCAATTGAATTAACAACTAGTGAAGGAATTAAGGAGACTAAAAAAGGATTTTTTGAAGTAGATATTTCAGGAAATGAAGCAATACCAAATTGGATTGAATTAGATACCAGACCTCAATTTTCAGTTAATACAGATTACAAAGAATTAACAAAAACAATTGATGAAATCATAGAGAAAATTAGTGATTTTACAAAAAAACCAATAATTGAAGTAAAAATACAGGGTAATGACATAGATACAGACTACATTCAGGCACAAATTACAAGATTGAATTCACTGGTACTCAGATGTCAATGGAAAATCACTACAAAACAAATATCAGATTCATCTGTATTTTTAGATAGACCAAGTGTAATTGAGGATGAAATGTTCAGGCTTTCAACAGAGGCATTAGGTTCAGAACAAGATGCAAATTTTGTAATAAAAGAACTTCTTCCAGCACTATCAACAGATGGAATAGATCAAGCACTACAAATAATTTTAGAAAATTATGAGAAATTCAAAAAGGAAGAAAATCAATGATAACATCAATTGAATTAGTAGACTTTTTGTCACATTCAGATACAAAATTAAAATTCGAAGAGGGTGTAACTATTTTTGTAGGAGATAACGGTGCAGGAAAATCAAGCATTATTGATGCAATTACATTTTCATTATTTGGTCAACATACAAGAAAATCAAATAAAGGATTAATCAGGAGAGGAACAAATCAAGGATATTCAAAAATAGAATTTTCAATAAAAGACAAACAATACGAGACAGTAAGAAAAATAGATAGTAAAGGAGGGTTATCTGCAATATTTTCTGAAACAACAAACAACGGTAGAGTAGAAATTGCAGCAGGAGAAAGAAAACAATTTGGGGAATCAATGACAGAACAAGTTGAAAAAACAATAGGAATGAATTTTGAAAAATTAAAAATAGCATCAATTGTTCAACAAGGAGAATTAAATACAATAATTAATGCAAAACCAAAAGAATTCAAAGAATTACTTAATGCAATAATTGGAATAGACAAACTAGATATCGCATCAGAATCTATGAAAAAAGTTACAAAAGAATTCCGTGAAAAAATTAGAACAGATTTAGGATATGACGATACACATATAGAGATTTTAACAAAAGATTTTAAAAAATATCAATATGAGATAAAAGAAACAGAACCTGAGAAAAATCAATTAGAATTACAGAAAAAAGAGATAGATAAAGAACTTGTAGAATTACAAGAAAAAGAGGAAATTGAAACACCAAAAAGAGATAAGATAAATCAATTAGAATTACAGAAAAAAGAACTTGTAAGATATGTAAAAGAAACAATTGAAGGAATTCAACAAGAAATTAAAGAAAATGAGCGTAAAATACATGATTGTAAAAATTGTTTTGAAGAATTAAAACTAAAAACAGATTTTGAGAGAAAATTAGAAAAAGTTGAAGAAGAAGATAAAGAAGTAATTAAAAAAATACAAGAAATAACAAGTCAAATAGTATCACTAAAAGGAAAACATGAATTAAAAAGAGATAAGATAAATCAATTAGAATTACAGAAAAAAGAACTTGTAAGATATGTAAAAGAAACAATTGAAGGAATTCAACAAGAAATTAAAGAAAATGAGCGTAAAATACATGATTGTAAAAATTGTTTTGAAGAATTAAAACTAAAAACAGATTTTGAGAGAAAATTAGAAAAAGTTGAAGAAGAAGATAAAGAAGTAATTAAAAAAATACAAGAAATAACAAGTCAAATAGTATCACTAAAAGAAAAAGAAAAACTTGCAGAAAAATTACAATTAAAAGATAACAAATGTCCAGTATGTGATTCAAATGTTGAAAAATTAAATCCATTTTTTCAAGAAAAACACATCAAAGAAGAATTAATTAAATTAAAACAAGAGGTGGATTTAAAAGAAAAAGAACGAATTATGTATTCGCAAGAAAGAGATAGATTTGTAGCAGAATTGCAAAAAATAAGAGATGCAGAAGCAACACTCAGAGCACATTCAATTAAAACTAAAGAAGAATTAGTTGCAATTCAAAATAATACAGAAATTAAAAAAGAAAAAATATCATTAGCGAATAATGAAAATTTAGAGGAAATATCACAAATAGATGATCATACAAAATTAATTTTTAGAAATATTTTAAAATTAGAATTAGAAACAAAAGGATTTGATGAAGGAGAAATAGAAGGAGAAATAATTAAATTAAAACAAGAGGTGGATTTAAAAGAAAAAGAACGAATTATGTATTCGCAAGAAAGAGATAGATTTGTAGCAGAATTGCAAAAAATAAGAGATGCAGAAGCAACACTCAGAGCACATTCAATTAAAACTAAAGAAGAATTAGTTGCAATTCAAAATAATACAGAAATTAAAAAAGAAAAAATATCATTAGCGAATAATGAAAATTTAGAGGAAATATCACAAATAGATGATCATACAAAATTAATTTTTAGAAATATTTTAAAATTAGAATTAGAAACAAAAGGATTTGATGAAGGAGAATTTAAAAATCTCAAGGACAGCATAGTGGAAAAACGAAGTAATTTGTCTCAAATTGATCAACATATGGGAGGAGTCTTAGAGAAAATAGAAAAAGCTAAAAAACAATCAAGTGTTATTGAAAAATCAATTCTAGAACTTGAAAAAGTTAAAAAATACATGTCAAGATTAGATAAAATTCAGAGCAGTGTTTTTAGTAGAGATGGTTCAGTTGCAACAAGTTTAAGATCATGGGCATTGAATTCAATTTCAATTAAAGCTTCAGACTATCTATCAATTTTAAATACAAAAATTCAAAGAATCGCATTATCAGAAAAAGCCAGAGATGTATCCATTGCATGTCATTCAAAAACAGAAGTTTTAGAATTAGAATCTCTAAGCGGTGGAGAAAAAGTAAGTGTGGCGTTGGCTTTACGATTAGGAATGGCAAGTTTACTAGGTGCATCAAATCTAAATTTAATGATACTTGATGAACCAACAACACATCTAGATACTGAAAGAAAGAAATCATTGGTTGATGTATTATCACAATTATCAAGAATTGAAAAATCACAATTACCAATGCAATTTTTAATCATTACTCACGATGCAGAAATATTTGAGAATTCAAATGTTGAACAAATTTATAAATTTGAATCGGGAGAAGAAGGAAGTAAAGTTACAGCACTTTAGGAAATAATTTTACTTTATCCAACATAAATTTTAAAAATTCAGATAACGACTTTTTTCCATCGTATTTCAAATTCCATTCTCTAACAAGTTTATCATAGAATTCCCATTCAGATTTATCTTCTTTGAGATGAGGTATCATCATTTTCTCAAATGCATCAAGATTCCAATCAGTCGGGCACATTATATCACTCATCTGAGATAATTTTCCGCCCTTCATTTCAAAAGGATATGATTTACACACACCTGGCTTAAAATCATTAACTGTGCATCTAAAGACTTCATCAGTTTCTTCAAGGAATTCACACGCACCATTTTTTTGTTTTAAAGTAAGATCTATCAAGCCCTCTTCCACTTTAATTCCAAGAGAATAGTCCTTTGCACCAATTAATTCTAAAAAACTTTCAGGTTTCAAATTTAATCCATTTGAAAGTCGATAAACATCATGAGCGTTAACAAATATCGTATATTCTTTACAACAATCGGTATGACATGAAACACATGGAAACTTAGGAGAGTTATCTATAACGGATGTCATGCATTATAAAATAAATTTTAAGTATTAAATGTGTAAAAAATTATTCTACAATAATGGTTCCTTGCATCCAAGTGTGTAGCATACAATAGTATGGTTGTTCACCTGCATTTTCTGGAATCCATTCAAATGAATCATCTGCACCCATAATTCCAGTATCAAAAGTTCCACTCGGAGAAGGACTAAATCCATCTACAGTTCCAGCAGTAAAGGAATGCATTGCTGCAGTTGAATCAGAATTTATCATTGTTATTACATCACCAACACTTACTGTAACGATACTTGGAGTGTAACAATCAAGGGCTATCTGACAATCCATACTCATGCCAGAGTTATCTGCTGTTTTTATTACAGTTTCAGTAGGAGTTTGAGATGATACTGTAGGAGCAATACTAAATGCAGTTTCAATATTTTTAGGACCAAAGATAGCATCACCATGACCTAAACCTTGAACAACAACTTGGATTTGAATTAAAGAGTTATCTAATTCACTACTTTCATGAATCGGATATTTTCCAGGATGGCGATGTGATGCAGGATCTGAAAGAATTGAATTAGAATTTTGAGTAGCAAAGATATCATAATTTACATGATCAACAATATTTCCATCGTCATCTCTAAATTCAACTTCAAGAACTAGTGCCTCACCAACATTTGTAGTACTTGGCAAAAGACTAGGATTAACTGAAAGTTGATTTAGGTCTTCTTTGATTTGAGCAATTTTATTTTCAGGAATTACTATTGCATGAAATTCAGGTGCTTCTTCAGGATCAAGAATAATTAGAACAATAGATATTGCAACTAAAAATCCAACAATTGCTATTAATCCATATGTAAAGTTCATCTCATCCACCTGTTAATTTAGCAAACTTTTCGTTCTTACTTAACTTTTCCATAAATTCAATATTAGATAAAGCAACTATTGCAGATTCAACTACTGGTTTATCTGGATCGTTTAATGCCTTTTGAAGAGCTTCTTTTGCTGCTGTGGATCCAACAACACCCAATGCAATGGCAGCTTCATGGCGAACAAACATACTAGAATCATTCAAAGTAGAATCAATTAAAGGCGGAATAGCGCTAGAATAAGACATTTGACCTAATGCAAATGCTGCCTCATGTCGTACCAATTCATTTTCATCATTTTTTAAAACTTTAGCAATATGAGCAATTTTATCTTCTCCACCAAAATCAACTAAAATACAGGCAACCCTTGTTCTAACAACATAATCTGAATGTTGTAAAAGAGAAATAAAATATTCGGTATCTTTTTGTTCATATTTTAATTCCATCTCTGCAAAAAGTGCTAATCTTTCGGGAGTTACAACCTGCAATTTATTTTAAAAAATTCCACGGTCTATATTATCCTACTTAAAAAAATATGAAAAAACATAGCGGTATCTATTTATCGTAAAAAAAAATAACTCAACAACATGGCTGTAAAAATAGGTGAAAAAGCACCAAACTTTGGAGTTTCAGAATGGGTTCAAGGCGCTCCAACAAATTTTGATCAGGAAAAAGATCACATTGTATTGTTAGAAGTATTTCAAGTAAATTGTCCAGGGTGTTTTATGGGTGCAATTCCAGATGCAATTAAAATTTATGAAAAATATAAGGATGAAGGAGTAAGAGTTCTAGGTCTTGCAACAGCATTTGAAGATTTCGATAAAAATAATTTAGATAATTTGAAAATGCTTGTAGAGACAGGAGAAGTAGTAGGTGAAACAAAAAGTGCATTAGCACAGTATGGCCAATTACAAGAAGGAAATAGATTATCTTTTAAAATTCCATTTCCATTAGGAATGGATAATTTAATAAAAAGTGCAGATGAAATAACTCAAGAAAAAATACTGGAATTCATTTATCCACAAATTCCAGATTTTGATTCAAAGACTGAAGAATACAGAAATCAAATAATTCAAAGAGTAAAAGATCATATGAAAACAAAAGAATACTCTGCTGAAACATTTGAGAATTTTTCACTGCAAGGTACACCGTCAGCAATTCTAGTAGATAGAAAAGGGATTCTAAGAGACGTATCTTTTGGTCAAACAGGCCATATTGATGGAATGATAAAGAAATTACTTAGTGAAGATTAAATTATTTTTTAATTTTTCTAATTATAATTACAATACACGTAATTATAACAATCAAAATAGATCCAAAAACTAACCAAATAAAATAATTATTGAAAAGAAATTCAGAATCCAAGGGTAAAATATCACTAGATGTAATTGAATCTAAACCAACAAGATATTCAGAACCAATAATTTTTACAACATTAGTTCCAGAACCAGTAAAATTTAGAGTGATAAAACTAATTTGTTTATTAGATTCAACTCGAGGTAAAAACGCTTGATCATTTAGATAAAACATAAAATTTCCACTCAAAAGGTCTTTAGGTATAATTATTTCAGCCAAATTATTTTCTAACGCACTGTCAAAATAGAGAGTAATTTGTTTTTCATCCTTATCAAAGGTGTAATCGGTAAGATCAAAATTAGAAGTTAATTTTATTTCAAACGCATAGCCAGAAGTTTGAACATCAAGTCTATTGATAATACCAGTTGCATCAGATAAGGGTTGTCCAGATACAGGAGTAATTACAAAAAATAATACAATTAAAATAAAAATAACAGGTTTCAATCTATGCAGATCTTGTTGCTCGTCTGTTTGATACCTTTTGTAATACTCGTCTGTTTAATTCTTTATCCTGAGCAATTCTAGGATGATCTGGATCTGCCAAAATAACTTCAAACCAATAGTGTTTTCCATCTTTATAGATATAGTAAGAACCTAAAAGTTTCATGTTAGGATAACGCTCAAGAACTCTTCTTTCTGCAACAGTTTTCATATCGTCATCAGCTTTAATTCGAAGAACACCAAGATGTTTTGGTCTTCTACCACCAGTTGGTCTTTGTTTTCTCATACCACCAGTTCCAACTCTCATTCTAACAACAACAATACCTTGTTTTGCTTTATAGCCTAATCTTCTAGCCCTCTCTATTCGACTTGGTCTATCAATACGAAGAATCGCATTTTGTTTACGCCATCTAATTACACGTTCACGTAACTCAGGTGCATTTTCTTTCCAGAGTCTGATCCATGTTTGATCTTGATAACTAGGCATATCAAGAATAAAAAATCCCCTTTAATAACTGATTTCAGAGTCTTTATTGATAATCTAGCAGTGAATTTTAGAATATGGATAAAAAACAATCAATTATTCTAATTAATCAAAAAATCTCCGAGTGATAAACATAGTCATCAACTCAGAGATCTGCTTCCGCAGAAAACGCGATAATCTAAATTAAATAAAGTTAGTAAAAAAGATTCCTCGATAAAAGATTTCAGATTTTTATTGATCAAGTAAAATATCAAATCAATGATTTCAAAAAAAGTCATATTTTTTATAATGTTCATCGGAAGTACGGGTGTTTTAGCATCAGCGTATGCAGAACCATTAGTTACAATCATAATGGAAAAAACAACATACACCTATTGTGAAAAATTGGTTTATTCAATCAAAGTTTCAGAAATTACAGGAGATCCCGCAATTATTCACATTAGAGATGGTGTAGGTGGATCAAGTAGCGCCATACCAATTCCAATAGAGAAATTATTAAATCACATTCCATCATTACATGCATTTGAAAAAGATATCTTTCCATTAGGGCAATATTTTATTGACGTCCAATATTTAGGAATAGAGACTTCAGCAGAATTTAATTTAATAGATTCAGATAACATGTGTATTTCTGAAGCAATGCAACCAGTTGTAGTAAAATGGATAAATCAAGAATTTACAGATGGAATGTTAATTAGTGGATTTCAAAATATAGTAGATAAAAAATTAATCAACATACCATTTGAATTTACAGAAAAAAATATAGACAAATTAAATATTCCAGAATGGGTTAAGAGCGTAGCAAAAGGATGGGTAATGGGAATAATTTCAGATCAAATGTTTGTTCAAAATTTACAATATCTAATAAATGAAAAAATTATTTCATTTACAATAGAAGGGGAGAATGAAATATGAATAGATATTCAGCAATCACGTTAGTTGCAATAATTATAATCATCATTCCATTTGTATATTCAGGATTAAATATTATCGGAGCTAATCAATTAGAATATAGATGGAATAATAATGTAGAAGGATTTTCATTTTTTGAAATGTCAAATAATGGAGAAGTGGAATTTTGCAATCCAATGTTATTTTCTACAAGTTTTCAAAAATTTGAAATAACATCATTTTATGATGCAAAAAACATAGGTGAATTTGAAATTAATTCATCAATGATTGAATCACAATCATCATCAATACAAGCGGGTAGTTTTTCAACTGAAGAATTTCAATCTACTCAGCACATGTTCATGACATTAGATTATGAATTTAATGGAGGTGCAGTAAGAATAGATCCTAACAAATTCATAGTACTGGTAACAATTGAAACCCCAATAATAGGAATAATCCCATATTCAAATACAATTCAGATTTCAGGATTTGAATTAGATCAAATTATGAATAATAAAGAATTAACTTGTAACTAATTTTTATTTTTATTAACTCTTGCAATTATTGCAAGAACAATACCAATAACTCCTGCAATTCCCAAAGCAGTTGTAACACTCATGATTAATTCTTTAGTATATCCGGTAGAGGATGATTTTACAAGAGTAGAATCAAGAACGCATGCATTGCCTTGCAAAATAGTTCCAGGACCACATCTTTGATCTAAAATACAAATATTATTTTCAAGAATAGTTCCAGGACCACATTCATTATCAGGCATATCATTAACAATTATTTCTTCAACAATTATTTCTTCAACAATTATTTCTTCAACAATTATTTCTT
>ERZ890510.1353-NODE-1353-length-16144-cov-15.488905_pt1 | contig 16144 bp, 12 predicted proteins | sample MGYA00521265_ERZ890510 | MGnify/ENA primary metagenome ERZ890510 (study PRJEB32303, sample SAMEA104408624) | aquatic metagenome | biome: Brackish water; feature: Chemocline; material: water | place: Baltic Sea | collected 2014-10-26T21:54:00 | depth 110 m ...
CAGAACCTTATCGGGTCACTCGGCAGAATTGAAAATCCATGTGTCGGAGATTTAGTTCACAAGCCGATGCGAATGTGAGTTGTTGTAAATCGACATCATGACTAGTAAATAGGCCCTGCCTTCAGTTTTGAAGGCAGGGCCTATTTTGTGTTCTTGGTGGAGACGTGGGAGAGTCGGACTCGCCGGTGAACACAGAGTGACGATGCCGCTGGGGCACAGCCGTGATCACCACTGAGTTATGTCTTGATCATTCCCGCGCTTTTGGAGTCCATCATGGATTTATTATGTGGCAGGCGATTCGCCGACCGTCAGAAAATGTTTGAGGCAAGGGAACCTCGGAAAAACATCGATCCTCTGCAACCGGGCATCTCGTGTTGAACACACAGCCTTTTGGCGGGTTTAGAGGGCTTGGTATGTCGCCTTGGAGAACAACACGATCGCGTTTTCGCTCTACAACTGGGTCAGGGATCGGTACCGCTGAAAGCAGGGCCTTTGTGTAAGGGTGTTGAGGGTTACGGTAAACGTCGTCAGCATTCCCTTGTTCCATTACTTTCCCAAGGTACATAACCGCAACACTATCGCTCACGTGCCTGACGACTGAGAGGTCATGAGCAATAAACAGATATGTGAGGTTTTGTTCCTCTTTGAGTCGATCGAAAAGGCTGATGATCTGTGCCTGAATTGAAACGTCTAACGCAGATACCGGCTCGTCACAAATCAACAGGCTTGGCCCCGATGCCAGAGCGCGGGCGATTCCAATTCTTTGACGTTGCCCCCCTGAGAATTCATGAGGGTACCGGGTCGCCATTGAACGACTCAGCCCGACCGTGTCGAACAGTTCCATCACCCGATCCGTGATTTTCGATCGGTCATCAAAAATTTTGTGGACCAGTATCGGTTCGGCGACGATGTTGCCAACGGTCATTCTCGGGTTCAGAGACCCGTACGGGTCCTGGAATACCATGCCGATCTTCTGGCGCATCTGGCGCATCTTGCGCCCTTTCAAGTCCAGTACTTCCTGTCCCTCGAATCGAACGTTGCCATCAGCGGTGTCATTGAGTCTCAGGATGGCTCTCCCAAGAGTCGTCTTGCCCGATCCAGATTCCCCAACAAGTCCAAGAGTTTCACCACGTTTAATCTGAATATCTACGCCGTCAACTGCCTTCACTACACCAATCGTGCGCTGAATAATCAGGCCACGCTTCACCGGGAAGTGAACTTTAAGATCACGCGTTTCAAGTATCGGAGTCGACTCCGAATTCGTCGTATGTTGTCCGGACGATACTGCTGTCGTGCTCAAGTAGGAATGTTCCTCAAATTATTAGACACCGAGCGCAACCGTTTTATGCTCGAAGCACGCTACTTGCCTGCTTGGCTCAGATTCTTCCAGCATTGGCTGTTCAACGCGGCATTTGTCTACAGCCCATTGACACCTCGGGTTGAACGCACAGCCCTCTGGTAAATCTGTAAGATCTGGGATTTCACCAGCAATGGGTTTTAGCGGTGCTCCTTTTTCGGAATCAAGCCGTGGAACCGACTGAAGTAATCCAATGGTGTACGGGTGATGAGGTTCACGGTACAGATCTGTAGCCTCGCTCACCTCTCTAAGTTTTCCTGCGTACATCACCGCTACACGATCTGCGTATCTGGCGACGATTCCAAGGTTGTGTGTGATGACGAGCAAAGAGGCTCCTGATTGCTCGGTTACATCTTGCATCAGGTCAAGTATCTGCGCCTGAATGGTTACATCGAGCGCAGTGGTCGCCTCATCAGCGATCAACAGTCGTGGATTACATGCCATCGCCATCGCGATCATTATTCGCTGTCGCTGGCCTCCACTGAGCTCGTGCGGGAATTGCTTCAAGCGGGTTTTAGAATCAGGAATCCCAACAATATCGATCAGTTCCTGTGCTCGATCGCGAGCGGCATTGGTGGACATATTCTGATGAATTTTCAGTGGTTCGGCGAGCTGAGACTCGATAGTTAGAACCGGATTGAGAGAACTCATCGGCTCCTGAAAAATCATTCCGATTCGAGAACCCCTGATTGCGCGCATCTCTCTCGACGATAATCCGAGTAGATCGACACCTTCGAACTCAATTGAGCCAGAAATAATTTCTCCGGGCGGGTTCGGGATCAATCCCATAATTGAAAGTGCGGTGACGCTTTTACCACAACCACTTTCCCCCACGAGCGCGAATATTTCACCAGATTTAACTTCGAATGAAACGTCGTCTACTGCTTTTACGACGCCGCCTTCTGTACGAAATTCGGTGCACAAGTTTTTTACTTTTAGGAGAGCTTCTGTCATCGGATACTACGAGACGAATTGGCCTGCTTACTGCTGAGCCGTCGTCTTTAGTCGCCCCCTTAGTTTCGGATCAAGATGGTCTCGAACAGAATCGCCGATCAACACGACGGCCAATACCGTAGTCATCAAGAACAGACCAGGGAAGAAGGAAATATGGAAACCGACCTGGATGTAACCCTGCCCAGTTGCAATTATGTTGCCCCAGCTGGGCACGTATTCCGGTACTCCTGCACCGAGGAAACTTAAGCTGGCTTCAGCGAGAATTGCGGAGGCGAGAGTAAACGTAGCCTGCACGATTATTATGCTGGTGATATTAGGGAGCAGATGGAGAAGTAGTATGCGCGGTACCGGCACCCCTACAGCTCTGGCAGCATCAACGTAAGTCGAGTCTCTCAAGCTCAATACTGCACCGCGAACCAGTCGAATTTTACCAGCGGTTGCAGTTAACGAGAGAGCAATGATTACATTTCCAACACTTGGACCGATTAATGAGATTAATGCGAGAGCGAGAAGAATAGTGGGAAATGCTAGCAATCCATCGACAAATCGCATCATTATCGAGTCGAGTAATTTGAAATAACTGATGACAAGAGCCACACCCACGCCAATAACAGTCGAAATCAGAGTCACTGAAAATCCGACAAGAAATGAAAGGCGAGTTCCCACTATCGTGCGATCAAAGACATCACGTCCCCAGTTGTCGGTGCCGAACCAGTGGTCGGTACTTGGAGCTTGCATCCGGTTTATCGGGTCGGTGCGTTCATAGTCGGTCCGTGCCAGGGACGGGCCGAATATGGCGAGAAACAACCCCACCAGTAGAACCATAATTGAGACTGCGAGGACAATATCCCGTTTAGCTGCTTTGTATGTCGACCCGAACATCCCCTTCAGGCGGGTCGATAGCGGTGGAGCGAGCTCCCACTCTGTTCTGGCTTTAGGTGCTAGTGACATTGTTAGTACCGTATCCGTGGGTCGATGTACGCGTAGAGTATGTCGATTATTAGATTCACCCCAATAAGGACGATTGCCACCACCATCAGGAGCGCCTGAATGATCGGATAGTCTCGCCTGACGATTGCGTCTACTAACATTCGTCCGAGACCTGGAATAGCAAATATCGTCTCGGTGAGCACGAACCCGGTTGCAAGGCCTGCGATCGAAGCGCCGATTACGGTCGCTACCGGAATCGCCGACGGTCGAAATGCGTGGCGTAAGAACACGGAGAATTCTGATGCTCCCTTTGCTCTAGCGGTCCTAATGTAATCTTCTCGAAGCACTTCAAGCATAGCTGATCTTGTAATTCTTGAAATAAACGCGGCTCCGAGAATGCTGTTAACCATCACCGGTAAGAAAAGACTGTGTAGGTGCTTAATTAGCCCGTCTTGTATTGGACTATATCCAATCACAGGGAACCATCCGAGGTTAACAGCGAACAACCAAATAGTTAAAAACGCCAGCCAAAATCCCGGGGTGGCATATCCAAGAACTGCCAAAACCATCAGGTTTCTATCCAACCGCGTACCGGCTTTCCAGGCGGCAAGCATCCCGGTGCTTATACCGATAATCGTAGAAATTACAACGACTTGGAATCCAAGGGAAAGTGTCGGTTGAAGACGAGGTGTAATCAGCTCTGTTATTTCTCGTTTGGAGAAATATGATGTCCCAAGGTCGCCATGGGCAAGCTTCCAAAACCAATCGCCCATCTGAACGGGGAATGAACGGTTGAAGCCAAGATCCTCACGGATCTTTTCAAGAATCTCTGGGGTGGCCTCGTCACCGGCGATGATCGCCGCGGGGTCACCTGGTCCGACGTAAACCAGAGTGAACGTGATTATTCCAACCATGATCACTACTGGAATAGACACTAGAAAACGTTGTGCGATGTAACGCCACAAATCAAACTGTTCCTTTCGTGATAGCCGTGTTCGACGCAATCATAGGTTGAAGCAAATTATGTTCTGGAAAGTCGAAAAAGAATGCGCCTCCAAGCGTCAGGGAGCATGCAAAGCTTGCACTGCTCCCTGACGCTTGGAGGAACTTATTTTCGGTTGATCCGAATGCTCTCTACTTGTACCACTTATCGTATGGCTTATCCCCACCAGGGTTGCCGTGCAATCCTTCGATCTGATTGCTGGCTGCCCAGTTGCTGAAGAACTCGCCAACCTGGAGGAAGATCGCATCGTCATAGAAGTACTGTTGGAACTCCTCCATCGCTGCGTTAATCTTCACAGGGTCAGTTTCCGAAGCGAATGTCTCGAACACCTTACGCTGGATTCCGTCTGTGTCGGAGTATTTGTTGAACCACGCATCGTACTGCAGTTCACCGAACCTAAGATGACCAATCGGTCCAATTCGTACACTGCGTCCGCTCCATGTGTGGAAGAACTCCCAACGGTCTACCGTTGCTCTGTCCTGAACCATGGTGGCCCAGTCCATAACTCGTAGATCTACGTTGAAGCCAATGTCTTCAAGCACCTCGCGAGTCACCTGCGCTGCACCGTGTGCAGGCTGGCGATCGGCCGGGTCCATCAGACGAATCGTGTAGCCCTCGTATCCGGCGTCTTTCACGATCTTCCTGGCGTCTTCAATACGCTTGGCGTTGTACATGTTCTCGCTACCAGCGTTAGATTCCCATGCCGAACCACACTCCATCAATGAAGCACAGAGGTTGATTCGGTCAGGAGTACCAGCAGCTGCAAGCAGTGCTTTTTCATTGTCGTAGGCCATGACGACAGCTCGTCGTAGGTCTCGACCATGTACTGGGTCATTGAACGGCGGAATCTGGTAGTTGAAGTGACCAAGCAGCCGGAGTGGCGGGTTGGCAATCAACTGAAGGTTAGAGTCGTCCTTCACACGGTCGATAAGGTCCTGGGAGAATTCCTGGACGAGATCAACTGCGTCAGTTTGGAGGGCTGCAATACGCGTCGCCTGATCCGGAATTTCAATGTATGAAATTCGGTCAAAGTACGCTGTGTGTGCTCCCGACTCACCATCAGATGCTTCAGTACTCGGAGAGTAGTTCTCATACGGAATAGCGGACCATCGGTCGCCTGGAGTCCATGACTCAAAACGATACGGGCCGGTTCCGATTGGTGTTCCTGGAGCCGTTTCGGTCGCAGGAAGGCTGTACCAAGACTTAATCACCATTTGAGGTGTGAAGTTCTGTGGACCCAATGCGTCCAATACGAGACCGGTCGACCCAGTCAAGTTCATGCTGAACTCTAGATCGTTGTCTTTGGTAATGAACTCATCGAATGAGGCCGGCCCAAACTGTTCCCAAACCAATTTGAACACAGGGGCGCGTTCACTCTGGCGCCTGAGCGTACCAATAACTTGCTCGGTGGTCAGTGGAGTTCCGTTGTGGAACTCAACACCCTCACGGATTTTGAATGTCCACTTAAGTCCGTCTGAACTGATCTTCCAATCATCTACAAGCATCTTCCCAATCGTGTTGTCTTCCTTGTAGGCAAACAGCCCTTCGAGGATCGTGCTTGACACGTTTGCTGTCGAGGACGCAGTGGTCCACAGAGGGTCAAACGACTGGACGCTTCCGACAGACGCAATTCTCAGGTGTCCGCCCTTCTTTGCGTCCGCAGCTGCCATTGTCCGCTCTTCTAACGTTGCGGTCGGAGTGGCTATGACGGTAATCGTGTCGCCCTTGACTTCTTTGATCACTTCAACCGTGTCACCCTTTTCAGTAACAACAACAGTCTGGATAACGGTTTCAACAACCGGATCACTGCTACAGGCCGTAACAATCATTGCGACTGATGCGATCAGCAGCAAGATCAGGCCTCTATATCGAACTCTACTCATATTAGATCTCTCCTGTTTGAATGACATCAAATGGCACTCTGTGGCGATACGATGGTTTAAGTAAGCCAGTCGCCACCGGCCGGACAGTACACCTCTCCTCTCATTAAATCAACTTGTGCATCATGCATTTTGCTTCATTGAGCTGGCAACCCGGTATAGCTTGAGTAGAAGTGATATTCAGTCCGATAATCAAGCCCTGTCCCAAGGGTGTGAAAACGTCGGCTGATTGGTGTATCTATCCAGCCGCATCACAATTGTCGAAACTGTGCTCGGACGAAGCTCAAGAGTGAGGAAAGATCCGTTCACTGCGATAATTTCACCATCCACCTCGACCGAATTGATCTGATGTTCAGCGTAAGCCCCAGCTTGAACAATCATTTTTCTAGAATTAACCGGGCTAATGTTTGCGAGCGAAAGTGTTGTCGTTGCGTCGGTCATCCCCACAACCAACGCAGCTACGTCTTCAGGAATACCTGCACGTCGCTCGGTCGGATCAAAATATCTCACCCTCGCATGGAGCGGCTCACCGAAGCGTGGAGTAAGGGCACCCATCATCAGTTGAGTTAAGCAGGTTTGGTTTGCAGTATTGAACTGGAGCGTGTTGTCTGACAGTCGCGTATCAGGTGAACTTGTGTCCTCTGAAACACCTTTCATCTTCTGTCGGATCGAACCGAACTCGTCTTCCATTACCGATACTGGGAATTGTGCCGAGTTACCGTCGAGAAACTCCAACCACTCGGAATTTGGTACATATTTACGGTCGGCTTCATCCATCGACCAGTAGTACGTGTCCAGAGCACCCCAGTTATACGGCAGTTCGTCGAATCCGTACCAGCCATCATCCCCATACATGTGCGGATACAGCGTTTTCCCGTTCTCGTTTTTTGAATTTCCATTAACGGACTCGAGCATCTTCCTCCACACATCGATGTAAGACCGATCTCCCGTCATCAATAGTGCGTTCCCAAATCCGGCAATTCCCCGGTACAGCGCATTCCGGTCCGACAACTCCCCGGTCTGTGGCACTACAACACTGAATCCCCAGCCGTAGCAGCCTCCGTACCACTTACCGTCACACTCGCCACCTATTGTGCCATCCAACCCGATATTGCTTGGGAGAATGTCATTGTTGTCCTTGGCACGCTGAACCCATGCATCCACATATTCCAATAGCCATTTCTTATATTTCTGATCGCCTGTCGCCATGTAGGCGTTCACCGCCATCGTGGTTGCTGCCAGGTTGATGGGGTGGTCGCCTACGATGTCTGTGTACTCTTCGAAGTGCGCGAGCATCTCGTCGAAATTTCGTTCACCATGTGCCGCATCGAATCTTCCTTCAGCCTCAAACGGGTCACCTGCCCAATCAAGGGCGGTCGCCTTTCGTAAGAGCGGGCCACGGCTGCCATTGAACAGGCTGCGAATGATCTTATGTTCGGGATCATAGTTTTTAGCCTGCGAATCTTCGTCCATGTAAAGGCCGGCATAACGGCGAACTCTGGTCAAGAACGATGAATCTTCAGGGTCGGACAACCCCTGAAGATTGAAAACACTCATGCTCTCACCGTGATGAAACCAGTCGAGACTGACCGGAAACTCCTTGTAGAGCATCCCGTCGCGAGCCAGCTCCACGTCGACAGTTTTGGCTTCTGTGTACTGGAGAAGATGACCTTCCCATCCCAGTTTGTACATTTCAAGAATGGAACCCGGTGCGCCGAGCGCGTGGAGCACAGGCCAACCAGCAAGGTTTTCTATGGCATCATCCGACCCGTCGTTCCCACCCCATCGCGGCATGCAAAGTAGGTACCCGCGTTCATCGAAGTATTTGTCAAATATCCGCTCACAGGCAACCGTTTGCGCTTTCAACAATTCGCGTTCTAGAAGTGCCCATTGTGGAGGCTGAGAGGGGGTGTTGAGTACAAGTGCCAATTTCTGCTCATTTCTGTAGCTGAGAAAAGTTCAGCGTAATCTACTGCGACTACGACGGCGGGATTCTAGCAGGATGAGAACAGTGCATTGAGTCGCATCGCGTTTTGATCGAGCTTTTGGCCAGTGACAGAAGGTTCAAGCACTTGGCGCGAGTTCGGTTACGTTCGCAAGTTGTCCCGATAGATAGACAGCGCATTGCCTCCCAGAATTGAGATTTTGTCCTCGGCTGTGAAGAAGGGAACAAGGTCCTTCATCACAAGAAGTTCGTAGTCCGACGCGTAGATCAGTTTTTTCGGTCCGAACGTGTCATAAGCCCGTTCGAGATAGGGCCACATGTCTCTGTAGGGAAGTTCCTGTCGGGAAGGGTTGTGAAGCGACGTTCGAATATAGACATTTGGATATCTACTGAGCTCAAGCAAAGACCCGAAGCCTTCTGAGTCATCAGCCGTAATATCGATCATGGCGAAGTGGTCGACGACGATATTGACACCTGGATAACGGGCAGCCATGTCGCCAATCTGGGAAACCTGATGTGGCGCTGCGAATATGTTGAAAACGGCACCCAACTCCTCAGCCTTACTCCAAAGTGGGTACGACACCGAGTCGTTCATCCACACGGCGTCTGGATCATAGATCGGACTGAGTCGTAATCCTGAGAGCTTATCGTCTCGCATCAGGCGTTCGAGCCTCGCTGGATTTTCGGAGTCGTCGGGGGAGTGTAGCCGGTAGCCGACCAACAAACCCACGCCCGTAAACCTCTCCGGGTATGACTTAACACACTGCGTCGTGTAACTGTTATCGCGTCCGTAGTAGCAGGCATGGCTGATCACAGTTTCGTCGATGCCAAACGTGTTCATACGCGCGATCAGATGTTCTGCGGACTCATCGATACCCGGCATATTGTTCGGGCAAGTAGCGACAGCAGGATCCAACGGGAACTGTGGGTCATTTGCTACCCATGCGTGCGCCGCCGCGTCGATCACGTAAGGACGGGAATTCGATGCAGTTGTCACCAGGGTCAACTCTGTTTCTCGGATTTACCGACTATCAGGAATGTACTACTTCATACGAACGCCAATATAGAGTTCAGCTCGAAAAAAGAAACCGATAGTCAATCACATTTCTCTGCTCCGGTTTAGAGCGGCTGAAATGTAACATTTTCGCCACTTCGAAATGACTGAAAGCGTCTGCCCACCTAAACAAATGCCGGAGAACCTAGTTACATCCGTTTAGAGCAACGAGATCTGATGGACTTAACCCTTCGCAGTTCTGTGTGGGCGTTTTGAATGTATCGGCTAGTGCTGCCCAACTGATCATAAAAGCAGCAAGTAGGTAGATCACCATGCGCCATCGGTTCAATACGGTTTTGGGTTTCGGATGGGTAAGTCGCACCCACCATCGAGTATGCCCTCGCAATCTAGGTACTGAGTTATCGACGAGTACGAGGATCAAAATCGCAACTGCCCCTAGTGCTCCGCCACTTCCAGGATTCCCTGTTCCAGCCCCACCAGTTGCAGCCAGCGCAAATGCCATGCTCATCCAGATGAGAAGTGACTCGTATCGGTATCCCAATCTCGCCCACCACGGCATCAAGTGCGTCCAATTTTTGCCAAATTTCTGCAGTGATCCGCTAAATCTCTCTTCGAGTTCTCCACTTTGAACAAGAGGCAGCCTGAGTCGTGGGTCTCCGTCTGCTCGTCTCATCAACTTGAGAAAAATCGACCCATCACTATTTACGATTTTCTTGAACTGCTTCCAATCGCCTTGTTCTGCCGCCGATTCAAATTCAGAAATCTGATCAAATTGCGTCTTCAGATGAACTGCATGCTCACTACTAACGTCGTACATGTCAGACAGCTGAGTTTCTTTAATTGACAGGTGTGACATCTATTATTTGTAACGTGTTGATTGAGGATCTGAGCCTGAGCGTTTTATGTTCAATGCATTTTTGATTGTATCGGCACTTGCGGAACGGGTCCTGTCAGAACTTAGTATCGGCGGTGAATAGCATCTCCCTTTGTGAAAACGAGGAGAGCTAATCATGTCCTGCCCACACCGCCTGTCTACGTCCGTATCCAAGAGAATACTTCGAACCTCGCTTGGATATCGAACTTTCTACACCCGAGACTGCGAAAGGCGTTTCAATGAACGTTCAGGTTCGGCTTTCAACAATCTCCAATTCCCGAACGACATCGTGCTTATGGCAGTGCTCTGGCGTCTGAGATATATGGTCGGATTCCGTGACGTTGCCGAACTACTTTTACAACGTGGCTTCGAAGTCAGCTACTAGACGATCGGGATCTGGGAGTTTCGGTTTGCGCCGTTGGTCAGCGAGAATCTTCGTACAAAACGACGTGGAATTGCTGGTCAGTCCTGGTATCTGGGTGAGTCTTACGTAAAAGTCAGTGGTTGCTGGCGTTACTTGTATCGAGCGATAGATCGAGAAGGAAACCTGTTCGATTCGATGCTAAGTGAACACCGAGACAAGCATGCCGCTCGACGTTTGTTGCGGCGACTAATCGATAATGCAGGGCGGAAGCCATTGCGGATGACGACTGATAAACATCCTGCCTACACGAAAGCAATTCGTTGGATCGTCGGTCGTAAGGTCTTGCATCGGCACAATCGGTATCTGAACAACCGAATGGAGGAGAATTAGCGAGGAATTAAGCAGTGTTATTACCCGATGCTCGGGTTCCCCAAGTTCGAGTCAGCGAGTCGGTGTTGCACGGCATTCGATGAGTTGAGAAATTATTTAAGAGTCCAGTCCGCGGGTATTGAGCATGTTCCAGCGGAAGTTCGAAGGCAAATCTTCATCGAAAGATGGTCGACTCTAATGACCGAATTGTCAGCTTATTTACAAAGGTTGATCATGTATTTAGGTCGGCCGGAATTTATGGGGAACGCTGAGTTCTGACAGAACCGCCGACATGCGTTACTACTTGACCTTCCCTCTCCCGTCGTTCCGCCACACTCTCTCGACCTGGTCATTCCTTGCCCACACTATCTCGTCGTGCAAGTTAGTCACACCCTCTTGATAAGTAGGTATCACGGTCAGTTTGTCGCCTACTGAGTATTTGCGATTCGACCCACTAGTATCGACATGACCGTGCTCCACGGACATACCTGAGAACTTAATTTTAGGGTCTTCTAGTATCAAGCCATATGGCATGGATGGGAACAGTCGGAAAGTTTTCATACCACCGTCAATAATGAGTCGGTCGGCAGTCGGCACGCTCACTATCGTAGTAACAACGCGAAGCGGGCATCGTTCTGCGGAAAGCCCATCGTTGCCGTTGGATCCTTGAATGCGACTCAAACCTTCGTAGACGTACGAGCCACTACGGTGTTCGGTGAATCCTAGCTCTTTCGATTCCCACTCCTCACCAGTACCGCCACCGCTGATGATGTCCAGAGGTAGTTTTGCCTTATTGAAACGTTCAATAACGTCTTCGATAATAGGCTTCGACGAGACCCTGCTTGGGTAGGTCATTAGCCCACGCAATTCTAGCCCCGGAAGCGTCAGCACTTGCTTGGCAAGCTCCTCGGCTGCCGCTGGTGATTGAACCCCCGTACGTTTTCCGCCTGTGTCAATCTCAACAAGAACCCCGATTGTCACTCCGTCCAGTTCTGCCTGTTCTGAAATTCCCGATGCAACAGCCAGTGAATCGACCGTAACAGTCATGCGTCGGTATCGAGCCAGTTCGGTAAGCCGTCTGACTTTTTGTCTGCCAACGATGTTGTACGTCATTAGAATGTCGTCGAGGCCAGCTCGGGCCATATTTTCGGCATCGCCAAGTTTTTGGCAGACGATGCCTTTTGAACCAGCTGCGACCTGCATCTTCGCAATTTCCGGATTCTTATGACTTTTCGTATGCCCGCGTAGTGTGATTCCTAGCTCCCGACAGTGGGCTGCCATATCCTCGATATTCTTCTCGAGTACGTCTAGGTCAATCACTACCGCCGGTGTATCCAATTCATATATATGCAAAGTGAGATCCCTCATTCAGTTAGATATCAGATTCTTGACATAACGTATGGTTTCACGATTCTTAGCCATCATCAAAGTCTGTGACCTTGAGGATGTTTACAGGCTGTCTTCTGACTGAAGTCACCATCTATATGTTTCATCGAAGTCGTTCTGCGGGTTACTTGGGCAGAAATTCTTCGAAGTATCTTTTCCAGTTCCGCCACATGATGTTTTCGATATCATCAGTGTTCCAGCCACGTTCTCCGAGCACTTGAGCCATGTTCTGGTAATCGGCGATAGTATCGACGTCGTGTGGTGCTCCGATAGCTCCACCTTGACCGTCTGTGTCGCCGCCTATTGAGGCGTGTAGTGTGTCACCCGCCAGATCGCATACGTGTTCGATATGGTCGGCAACATCTTCAAGAGTTACGTCCTCAGGTTTGAACAGATCGGCTCGCGATTGTGGCGTTTTGCCACTCCAGTCTTTTTCTACGTTTCTAGTGAGCATCCACGTATCCATCGAAGCTCCGATGACTGCGCCGCGTTCGATGGCACGTTTCAACAATTCATCGGTCATTTGGCGTTCACCTGGCACAATCGCTCTGCAATTTTGGTGACTCGCGAGGATGGGTCCGTTGAAGATGTCGAGTGCTTGACGCACGGTTTCATCAGCGGTGTGAGTGATGTCTAGGATCATTCCGCAGGCATCCATTTCTCGAAGCAGTTCCGGGCCGTGTTTAAATAACCCGCCTTCGGTTCCGGTGCCGGTGCCGTGTCCGTATCGACTCGGTCCATAGTGTCCGAGGCTGATAACTCTGAGGCCATCGGCATACCACTCATGGACTTGCTTTGGCCACAGAATAGGATCGGCCCCCTCCATGCCCAGGAAGAAGCCTACTGGCAGGTCATCGTGGGTCACAGCGTTTTCCCATTGCTGCATATGTTCGGTGACATCGGAGGAGGTTCGGAGTATTCGCGCTTCACCTTTGGTTTCGAGTATGCGGTAGTAGGCCATTTGCCCTTGTCCAAGCGCATAAGATAATTCATCACTACGAGGGCCACCGGGCATAGGTGCGCCGTCGCGGTGTTGGTCGACTACTACTTTTACGAGGGCAGCGGCCACTCCACCTCGCCGCATTTCGGGTAGCGACGACATGGTTTCTGAATCGTCTAGGTTGGGTAGCGAACTGGAGAGTCGTGGTGCAGTTCTCACTTGATCGAGTGGAAGCGTCAGATCACGGTTCATTTTTACTGCGAGTGCCATTGGGTAATCGCCATCAATTACGAGCATTTGGAGGCTCCTTGTCAATCGGGTTACTACGCTCACGGTTCTGTCAGAACTCAGTATCGGGGGCAGAATAGCATCATTCCTCATTAGTGAGAACGTACCTATCACGCTGGTCAGCAAGATACTCGGTCACGCTAATCCTGCAATCACCATGAGCATCTACGCACACGAACTGAAAGAAGACTTCGAGCAGGTACGAGTGGCTATGGCGAAGTTCGCGTACGAACACGCGTTTAGGTGTTAAAGTAGCGGCATGTTGAAGTTACGGGAACTGACACTCATATCGCTGCTGTTACTAATAATTGCAGTGGGCTGTTCGTCTTCAGGTGAGGCTGCTATCGACGAAGCGGTTAGCGCGAGAAGTTCATAGTCCAAATATCTCCTCCGCCTCGGTCTCCTCAATACCGTTGCGGTGGTTGCCTGCAAACTATGATCTTCAAACGGCGGTTACATGATTATTACTCGCGTACGGGACGATAGTCCTATGCCAGGTGTTCATTACGTGTGGCGTGACTTATTCGGAACGGTCTACGGAATGGCGTGTCCTGCCATCACGCCAGTGACCGCTTCGTTTTCGACCACCAACTTGCCGTTCACGATTACGTGCGGGACGCCTTCTGCGTAGGCGATTGGATCGTCGAATGTCGCTCGATCGTTAATCGTCTCTGAGTCGAAAATCACTAGATCAGCGAACTTGCCTTCTGCGAGAACACCACGGTCGGTCAATTTGAATCGTTCAGCAGGGTTTTGTGTAACGCGCTGGATGATTTGCTCGATCGGGTAGTTGTGACGTCGACGCAGACGACCAACAAACCGTGCAAAACAGCCGTGACCACGTGGGTGCGGTACGCCGCCAGCAGAGATCGAGTCAGATCCGATCATGTAGTCGGGTCTCGACAACAGTTCCATCACATCTGCTTCGACCTGACGCCATTTCGCGATGTTCGCAGGCGGGGCACCTCGCATGCCACATGCGAAATTCGTCTCGATCATCATTCGACACATCATCTCCTCAACACTAAGTCCCCACTCCTCTGCCACGTCCTCGAACTGCTGGCCTTCGAAATGTTTGTACTTTTCTAAACCGATGAACGACCACACATTGCCGGCCGGGGTCGAATAGTTGTCTTCACCCATACGAGAAATAAGTTCGATTCGCTTCTTTTTGTCGGACAAAGTTTTGAGCATTTCCTCTGTTCCACCCTCGTTGAAGTAGCCGGGGAAGTACGCCACTGGGTACGACGAACCAACCGAATAGGGGTATGCCTCGAGAGTGATGTCAAGACCCTCAGCCTTGGCTGCATCTATCGGCTCCATGAGCTCGGCAACCTGTCCCGCCGTTTCCGGGAACGTGCGGTGGTGTTCGAAGTGGAGTTTCGAACCAGTACGCCTTGCAATCTCGAGAGCTTCCGGAACGCCCCCGTTACCGAACGCACGGTCCCGGTTGTGGCTACGAAGGTGAATCGACAATGGCAGATCGAACTCCTTCGTGACTTCCATCAATTCACACATCTCGGCGGTGTCGGAATATGCGTGCGGGAAGTATGTAAGGCCAGTGGAGAGCCCAACAGCTCCCTGTTCTAGCGACTCTCGAAGTAACTGTTTCGTGGCTTTGAGAAGATCGCCGGTTAGTGGTACATCGTTCATACCAGCCGTTTCGAGCCTTATAGGCCCGTGAGCCGCAAACATCGCCACATTGCAGGCGGTTTTGTTGTGGTAGTTCGCACGAGCGGCACTGATCGACGACATATCGATGTCATCGGGAGCCACGTCCAGTATTCCTGAGAGGTACGTGCTGTACATCTTGTATTTTTCAGCCGAAAGCGGAGCAAGCGAGAGCCCATCGGGAGAAATGATTTCCGTCGTCACACCCTGTCGGATGCCTTGTGCGTGTTGGCCATCGTTCAGCAGGGCTACATCGGCGTGTGAGTGAACATCGATAAAACCGGGTGAGATGTGAAGTCCGGTGGCGTCGATTGTCTTGGTTGATTCGCTAGCCGATTTAGGAATATCGCCAATGGCCGTGATTCGTTCGCCGGTAATACCGATATCGGCTTTCCGGGGAGCCGCTCCCGTGCCGTCGACCACTGTGCCGCCGCGAATAATTACATCGAATGCCAAGTTTTTTTTCTCCTGTGAGTTCAACAGTTGATCTGCCGAACGGTGGCAGGTTACGCCGACACCAAGTGTTGGTCGAGTGTTTTGACTTCCGATCTGGGCGAGGTCTTTTTTCCGATGAAGCTGATCCGCATGGTTCTGTTAGAACTCAGTGTCGGGGCAGAATAGCATCATTCCTCATTTCCTGAGGAGATCTGTTCATCGCCTGCCGAGCTGTCTGTCCAAGTCGACTTCCAAGATAAAACGCTGAACCTCGCTTGGATCGTCTTGCTTGGTTCTGTCAGAACTCAGGGCTCACCACAAAATCCAGCCGACCTAAAGACTTGATCAACCTTTGTATTTAAGCTGACAGCTCGGTCATTAGAGTCGTGCTGGTGAATATCTTCCTTCGAACATCCGCTGGAACATGCTCGCTACCCGCGGACTGGACTCTCAGATAATTTCGCAACTCTTCGAATGCCGTGCAGAAACGACTGGCTGACTCGAACTGTTTGAACCCGAGCATTAGGTAATAGCGTTGCTTGATTGCTCGATGATTCTGCTCCATTCGGTTGTTCAAATATTGATTGTGCCGATGAAGAACCTTACGACCAACGATCCAACGAATCGCCTTCGTGTAAGCGGGATGCTTGTCTGTCGTCATGCGCAGGGGCTTACGCACTGCACTATCGATCAGGCGACGTAAGAAACGTCGAGCTGCATGTTTGTCTCGGTG
>ERZ890510.1354-NODE-1354-length-16138-cov-11.390661_pt1 | contig 16138 bp, 11 predicted proteins | sample MGYA00521265_ERZ890510 | MGnify/ENA primary metagenome ERZ890510 (study PRJEB32303, sample SAMEA104408624) | aquatic metagenome | biome: Brackish water; feature: Chemocline; material: water | place: Baltic Sea | collected 2014-10-26T21:54:00 | depth 110 m ...
CTATTTTATACAATATATGGAGTATCCCCCCATGAAAGCATCTGACCTTTTTATCCGTTCGCTCGAGCAAGAGGGAGTTGAATTTATTTTTGGTGTTCCCGGGGAAGAAAACCTTGATTTCCTTGAATCTTTAAGGACCTCAAAAATCAAATTAATTCTTACTCGCCATGAGCAGGGTGCCGGTTTTATGGCAGCAACTTATGGAAGACTGACTGGGAAAGTTGGAGTCTGCATTTCTACATTAGGGCCAGGGGTGACCAATTTTGTGACTTGCGCCGCATATGCACAGTTGGGTGCCATGCCCATTCTTATGATATCTGGCCAGAAACCTATTAAAAAAAGCAAGCAAGGGCGTTTTCAAATCATTGATGTTGTAGAGATGATGAGACCTTTGACAAAGTTCACTAAGCAGATTGTGCATGGAAACAATATTCCTGTACTAGTTCATGAAGCTATGCGCCTTGCCAAGGAAGAAAGGCCGGGTGCAGTGCATTTAGAATTGCCAGAAGATATTGCTGCTGAGGAGTGTTCTGCTGTCCCCTTTGATGCTATTTCTACTCGAAGACCCACTTCTGATGAAAAGGCATTAGATCAAGCGGTAGAATTGATTCATGCCTCAAAACTACCTCTAATACTGATTGGTGCTGGTGCCAATCGAAACCGTATTTCCGAAGCCTTAACGAAACTAATAAATAAAACTGGGATTTACTGCTTCAACACCCAAATGGGCAAAGGCGTTATAGATGAAGGTCAACCCCGTTTTCTTGGAACTGCTGCTCTTTCAAGTAAGGACTATCTTCACTGTGCAGTTGATCGTGCTGACTTGATCATCAATGTCGGTCACGATGTCATCGAAAAGCCGCCATTTTTTATGTCGGCAGGAGGAGCCAAAGTGATACACGTCAATTATTTTTCCTCCAATGTTGATGAGGTGTATTTCCCCCAGTTGGATGTGGTCGGAGATATAGCAGGAAGTATTGAGCAGCTCGCAAAGAAAGTCGATAAATGTGCGCACTGGGGCTTTAGCTATTTTGAGCGTGTTAAAAATGATATTGAATCACATTTGGAAGAAGGGAGTGATGACGTCCGATATCCAGTTATTCCTCAGCATCTTGTTAAGCAGGTTCGCAAGGCTATGCCAAAAGATGGAATTATTGCCTTGGATAATGGAGTCTATAAAATCTGGTTCGCAAGAAATTATAAAGCTTTTTTGCCGAATACCGTTTTATTAGATAATGCTCTAGCTACTATGGGAGCCGGCCTGCCTTCGGCAATCGGTGCTAAAATTGTACATCCGGATAGAAAAGTAATGGCCATTTGCGGCGATGGCGGATTCATGATGAACTCTCAGGAAATGGAAACCGCCGTCCGGCTGGGTCTGAATCTGGTTGTCATGGTCCTCCGAGATGATGCCTATGGAATGATCAAATGGAAACAGGCTGGAATGGGTTTTCCTGACTTTGGTCTGGACTACGGAAATCCTGATTTTGTTAAATATGCTGAGTCATACGGTGCTCATGGGCATCGTCTGCAAGCAACTGATCAGTTACCTGCGCTTCTGGATAAATGCTTGAATGGTCAGGGTGTGCATTTAATCGAAATCCCTGTGGATTATTCGGAGAATAAAAAAGTATTAATTGACGAATTGAACTCCATAAAATGTATTCAGTAGGCTATCAACTAAGGGAATTTTCATGACTAAACGGTTAAAGGTAAGTTCGCCTTATGATGGCCACTTGATATCTGAGGTTGATATGGATGACGCCACCCAGGTAGAGAATGCTCTAGAAACGGCTTACCAATTGGCAAAGGACCTGGGCAGAGCCCTGCCTGCTCATAAGCGCATTGAGATACTGGAAAAAACTGCTGATCTGGTTGAGGCCGGATCCGAGGAGTTTTCCCGTCAGGCGGCAGAAGAGGGTGGCAAGCCACTGGCCGATTCTCGTGTTGAGCTTGCAAGAGCTATTCAAGGTATCCGCGAAGCGGCCCGGTCTATCAGTCAGCTGACGGGTCATGAAGTTCCTATGAACCTAACCCCTTCCTCCATGAACAGAATGGCCCTAACAATCCGAGAGCCTATCGGGGTAGTGGTGGCTGTCAGTGCTTTCAATCACCCCTTTAACTTGATCGTTCACCAAGTGATCCCGGCGGTGGCAGTTGGGTGTCCGGTCATAGTAAAACCTGCAAACCCAACTCCTCTCTCCTGTCTCAGTCTCGTTAAATGCTTGTATGAAGCTGGGCTGCCTGAGGAATGGTGTCGCACTATCATTTGTGAAAATGCTGACGCCGAAAAATTGGTGACAGATTCTCGGGTTGCATTTTTTACTTTCATCGGATCAGGAGCGGTCGGATGGATGCTCCACTCTAAGCTAGCCCCGGGTACGCGTTGTGCTCTTGAGCATGGCGGCGCAGCCCCAGTGATTGTTGATCATGACGCAAACTTAAAAGACACGCTTCCCTTGCTTGCAAAAGGGGGTTTTTATCATGCTGGGCAAGTTTGTGTGTCCGTACAAAAAATATATGTGCACGAAAGTCTGATCGATACGTTTTCAAAGAGATTAGTCGAGTTAGCTGAAAATCTTGTGGTAGGTGATCCTCTTGATGAGAAAACGGAAGTGGGCCCTCTTATATTGGAAAGAGAGGTGAACCGTGTAGATCAATGGGTGCAAGAGGCAAAAAGTGAAGGCGGAAAAATTCTGACTGGTGGAAAAAAAATTGGTGCTACTTGTTACGCACCCACAGTGATCCTTAACCCTCCTGACTCGGCTAAGGTCTCTACTAATGAAATATTCGGTCCGGTCATCGTAGTTTACCCCTTTAAAGACCGTTTGGAGGCGATTGCAAGAGCCAATAGCAGTCCCTTTTCATTCCAGGCGGCTGTAATTACTCAAAATATAGACACTGCTTTGGATACAGCTAAAAGAATTAATGCTACGACTGTTATGATTAACGATCATACTGCATTTCGGGTTGATTGGATGCCATTTGGTGGTCGTAAGGCATCTGGAATAGGCATGGGTGGAATTCTTCCTAGTATGATGGAAATGACAGAAGAGAAAATGCTGGTTTTCCGTTCGAAATTGATTTGAAGTGCAAGTATTTGAACTTTAACAAAAAAATTAAGGAGAAAAATGATGTCAGCAGCAATTAAGCCATTGAATATGGATGAGTTTATGGCAGGGGTTGTGAAAAGAAATCCTGGAGAAACCGAATTTCATCAGGCGGTTGAAGAAGTTGCTGGAAGTGTCATTCCTTATATTAATGAAAATCCTGTGTTTATAGAAAACCGAATTTTAGAAAGAATGACTGAGCCTGACAGGACAATAATTTTTCGTGTTTGTTGGGAGGATGATGAGGGTAACGTGCGGACGAATAGGGGTTACCGGGTTCAATTTAACAACTCTATTGGTCCTTATAAGGGGGGGCTTCGATTTCACCATTCGGTCAATTTAAGTATTCTCAAGTTTCTTGGTTTTGAGCAGACATTCAAAAATAGTTTGACCACTCTTCCTATGGGTTCTGGGAAGGGGGGGGCTGATTTTAATCCAAAAGGGAAATCTGAGCGAGAAATAATGCGTTTTTGTCAGGCTTTTATGACAGAGCTATCCAAGCATATTGGTGCGGACGTAGATGTTCCGGCCGGAGATATTGGGGTCGGTGCAAGAGAAATAAGTTATATGTTTGGTCAATATAAGCGGTTGAAAAATGAGTTTACGGGAACTTTGACAGGAAAATCTCTCGAATTTGGTGGAAGCCTGATACGAAAGGAAGCTACCGGGTATGGTTGTGCTTATTTTATGGAAGAAATGCTTAAGCATAAAGGTGATTCTATTAAAGGAAAAAACTGTCTTGTATCTGGATCCGGAAACGTTGCCCAATTTTGTGCTCAGAAATTAATGCATTTAGGGGGCAAGGTTTTGACGCTATCAGATTCCTCCGGCTTTATTTATGATCCTGAGGGTTTGAATGATGAAAAGTTGGAGTATATCATTGATTTGAAAACTAATCGTCGTGGAAGAATTTCTGAATATGCTGAAAAATATAAAGCCGAATTCCATGCAGGCAAAAGACCGTGGGCTATAAAAGCAGACTTGGCGTTCCCATGCGCAACTCAAAATGAGCTAGAGTTGAGCGATGCGGAAGAACTCATAAAAAATGGGTGTAAGGCTGTGGCAGAAGGAGCTAACATGCCAACCACTATTGAGGCAGTTGAAGCATTGCATAAGGCTAATATTGTCTTTTCACCGGGAAAAGCCTCCAATGCTGGCGGTGTGTCTGTCTCAGGGCTTGAAATGACTCAAAACAGTATTAGGCTTTCATGGGCGAGGGAGGAGCTGGAAGAACGACTAAAAACTATTATGCATGACATTCATAAACAATGCGTTGACTATGGGACTGAAAAAAACCGTGTTGATTATGTTAAGGGAGCAAACATAGCGGGGTTTGTTAAGGTTGCTAAGGCGATGGTCGCTTATGGGGTGATTTGAGGCTCTGTTGTTTTGTAGTTCTGAAATATTTATCAGCTATGTTGGGTTGTTTTTTTTTCAATTGTGCGGGTTAGTTTGAAATTAGTATTGAAGTGGAAATAATATTTGAGGTCTTGTTAGAGCTTGAATACACTAGGAAAAAAAATATTATTCTAAAATGGGGTGTAGCTCTATTATGGAAATAATGAACGGTAAAGTCACTTAAAAACAGGTATATTATGATGGCTAAAAACAACGAAACAAAAGATACAGCATTTTTAAATACGTATTTTAAAACTAAATTATTTTTTTTAGGGCGTTGGTCTATAGGGTGTCTGTCTATGGCGATTTTGGCCTCTATGTTCATTATTCCTGGTTTTTCGTACCCTGTAAAAGCTTTCGCGTCTGAAAAAAAATCTCTTATATCAGACAAGATGCAAGATAGCGAGGTAAAGGCAATGAAAGGGGTTGGTTCATCTGGGGGGGTTGGTGGCGACGCTCTGAGTTCGGATGAAATTGCAGCGACTGCAGCTGCCGAGCACAAGAGTTTGTTTATCGAGAGTCAATATCCTTCTGCCACGACATGTGCCACTTGTCACCCAAAACATTTTGAGGAATGGTCGAAATCTCAGCATGCATACGCCCAACTGAGCCCTGTGTATCTTTCTTTTAGTAGTTTTACGAATGAGATTACCAGTGGCACTAATGGTGACTTCTGTTTTCGCTGTCATAGTCCGGTTGGTGCAAATATGGGAGAAAGCCCATTCATTTCTAATCTGGATCGCCACCCTTCTTCGCGCGAGGGAATTACGTGTATAACCTGTCATCGACTTAGCAAAGGTTATAATAAAAGGAGTGGACGTCTATCTATTCGAAAGGGAGATTTGCTTGCCCCTGTTTATGGTCCTAGTGGGAGTGGGGAGTTAGATCGCGTGCTTGAAAATACTGATGAGTATAAGGTTGTTACTGAGAAAGGTATGCCTGGTAGGAAAATTCATACTAAGGCGATCAAGTTTGCGACAATTTCTTCTTCGACTTTTTGCGCGCAGTGTCATGATGTGACTTTGTTGAATGGTTTTAGGCTGGAGGAGGCTTTTAGTGAGTATCGTATGTCTCCGGCCGCGGCTAAGGGAACGACTTGCCAGGATTGTCATATGGGAAAAGTGCAGGGAATCCCATCGGGGTATGAGCATGGCCCGGCTGCGGTAATTGGTGGAAAGGAAACAGAGCCACGAAAACTGACAAGTCATCTTTTTGCGGGGCCGGACTATTCAGTAATACACCCCGGTCTTTTTCCTTTCAATGTTGAGGCTCAAGAGCTGGCGACTATGAGAGAGTGGTTAGAATTTGATCACGAGGTAGGCTGGGGCACAGACGAGTTCGAAGACAAGGTTGCGGATGGCATGAAGTTCCCGTCACGTTGGGAGTCAGTGGATGACCGCTACGACGCTCGAGAGATATTGAATGTGCAGTTTGAACGTTTAGAATTTATGAGAGGGAAACGGTTAGAAGTTCTCAAGAATGGATATAAGATGGGAAAGGCGGTTGTTGTTCAGGATAATAAGGACGGTCTTCGCTTTAAGGTTAAGGTTGAGAATATTACTGATGGGCACAACACCCCGACCGGTTTTGCCGCAGAAAGACTTGTGTTTGTCCAGGTCACTGTTACAGACAGTACTGGTAAGGCGATTTTCAAGTCTGGGGATCTTGATCCTAATGGAGATGTCAGGGATCACGAGTCAAGTTATGTTCACAATGGTGAGCTTCCTCTCGATCCGCAACTATTTGATCTTCGTGGACGAATATTGGTAACCAATAGTCGGGGTGGGGAGCGAGAGGTCGTTATACCGGTTCCCTATCCAGTTACTACGATTCCATTTTTAAGGCCAACAACCCGTTCGCTAATTTTAACAGGTGAGAGTCCTGTTGAGAGAATTAACAGGAGGAGTCTTGCTCCTTTGGATCATAAGTGGGCAGAGTACACGGTTGATGGTAGTTTGTTGACAGGTGAGGGCCCTTATAAGGCTAAAATTGATTTTATTGCTGGTATGGCTCCAGCCAATTTGATCGGAGCAATAAAGGGTCAGGGCTTTGATTACGCTATGAGCGCCCGAGAAGTTGCCGAAAAGGTTGCCGCCGGATATGAGGTTCTTTACAGTGAAGAAGTGGTATTTAAGACTGATGGTGTTGCGAAGGTTGTCGAAACATCTTTTTTAGATTCCATGAAAAATATTTTTAATTGAGTTTTTTTTCTGGGGGTTGACATTGATAGGCGTTGATTTCCAGACAAATTAATAATTAATGTTTCGAGAATTGTCATTGGTTTGGAGGAGGACAATGTTGATTAAGATTGTTGTTTTTAGCCGACGTATATTTATGTCTGGTTCCTTGGTTGCTGGTTTGCTATTAGCTTGTGCCACACCTGTGCTGGCAGACTTCTTTCCTATAGGCGAAACTCAAGAGACCAGTCGTTTCTCTGATGAAAAAATACAACTTCTGGTGCCTTCGGATACTGGAAATCGTCCACCTCTTATATATGAGAAAGGTGATGACTTCTTGGGTGTTGGGGAGTTGCAGGAAGGTTTTGAAACGCCTTGGGGGGCTGTGTGGCAGCCTCAGCTTTGGCTTTTCGGAACAGCGAGAACCTCTTTGTTTTATTTTGACAATGGAGTTCGCTCACCATCTTCGGAGTGGGCTACCCGACTAGATCTCTTCGCTAATCTCCAATTGACGCATACTGAGAAAGTTATTATTGGAGTACGACCTTTAGATAGGAATCAGTTTAACCGTTTTACGCGAATTCAGCTTAATGATGAGTTTGGTTCTAGCAAAATCGAGCCGAATTTAGATGTTAGAACATTATTCTTTGAGGGGGACTTTGGAAGTTTGTTCCCAAATTTAGATCCAATGGGTACTAAGCCTGTCGATGTAGGGTTTTCTGTAGGTAGGCAAGCTTTAACATTTCAAAACGCAATAATGATCAATGATACCATTGATGCCATAGGCCTAGTCAGAAATAATATAAGATTTGCTGGTATTTCTGGTATGAGAAGTACTGCGGTTTATGGTTGGAATGAGTTGGATCGCAGCAATGCTAGAACCAGTTCGAAATCTGATTTATTTGGATTGTTTAACTCGATTGATACTCCAGGTGGGACAAAGAATTTTGATGTAATTTATATCGATGATGATCTGGAGGGAGGAAATAGCTTGAATGTTGGGTTATCATCTATACAACGAATTGGACATTACAATACTACTTTTAGGATCAATAAATCATTTGCGGAGCGAGGTACTGTAAAGGCAAATAGAGGAACAATGTATAGCTCTGAAGTGTCGTGGACACCTTATAAGTCCGACGATATTATGTATGTGAATTCGTTTGTGGTAGATGGTACGTATACCCAGGCTGGACGTGAGTCGATCGTGGGTGGGCCATTGGGGGGGTTAGGAATTTTATTTGCTTCTCCTAGTATAGGTAATTTCTTGTCGGAGCTTAATAATTTCACATCTGAGGAGGCTGGTCTTGTAATTGGTTATGAGGCTTTCTTTTCTGATGGAAAGCAGGCTAATAATCACCGGAGAAGTTTGACTCTGGAGCTTGCGGGCACAAAGGATTTAGGTCACAACGGCTTTGATGACTTTGCGGGCGGTTTTGAATTCCGAACAAGGTTAAGCCATAGAGTTCAGCTTCAAATTGATGGATCTTATTCCGTGCTTGAAAATCGAGATGATGGACATACTATTCGTACAGAAATACGTTATCAGTTTTAATAGTGTGTAATTTACGAAATTAAAGTATTTTTCAATTAGATGAGTTCGTCTATTTTTAGAGAGGTGGTCATGAAACCAAATCATATAAATTATAAATTAAGTGGCTTTTTTATTCTGGCGTCGTTTCTGTTTACAGGTATTTTCTTTTTACCAACTGGAGTTTTTGCCGAACCTTTTGTTAAGGGAGCGAAACTTTGCGAAGAATGTCATGAAGAGGAGTATAAGATTTGGGAGAAGACGAAACATTTCACCTCCTTTAGAAATGTTCATAGGGAACCTAAAGATTCGGCTAAACCTTCACCTGAAAAAATTCTAGCGGCAGTAGGTGGTCAAAAGAGAATGAAAAGAAACCAGACCTGTTATCTTTGTCATTACACATTAGAGAAGAAAAATGCAGGTGCAAAAAAGGTGTCAATTATGTCAGGCACTTCATGCGAGAGTTGCCATGGAGCCTCCTCAGATTGGTTGGCAATTCATGATAATTACGGCGGTAAAGATGTGAAGAGGGAACAAGAAGCAGCGGACCATAAAGAAAAACGATATGTCGACTCCAAAAGTGCTGGATTGATTTTACCAGCTATGAAATATGAAATTGCTGAAAACTGTATGACCTGCCACGGACTAGCGAATCCAGATCTTAAGGCAGATGATTTAGCTAAAATGCTGGGAGCTGGACATCCAATTAACCCCAATTTTGAACTAGTTCAATATTCGCAGGGTTCGGTCCGACACAGGCATTATCCTCCAAATATGAAGACTAATGCGGAAATGTCCCCGAAGGAGCAGGCAGAGCTTTATTTGATAGGTCAGGCTGCTGCACTGGTTTCGGCTACAGAAGCCATGTCCAAATCTGGAGAGGCAAAATATACAGAAGCGCAAAAAAAGCGAGTTGAAATTGCCAAAGCTGCGCTTAGCGGAATATCAGAGGCAGCAGGATTATTAGCTGCGCCAACAAGACAAAATGCTTTAAGTTTTGTTAAGTCAGTTGCGGGAAAAGATTTGACCGGTGCTATTGGAAGTAAACTTCCAGCTAAGTCAGATTATAAATAGTCAGAGGTTTGTAATCTAGTGAATCGTTAATGTTGTATTAACAGTCACAAATACATAGTTAGAGAATAAGTATCTCTCTTATGGTTGTGCATTCTGGAGATGACATGTGACTATAACGACACAAGAACGTCCGCAGAGGTGGGATGAGCCATTCGGTTCATTAATGACCGATGCAGATGTAGAGCGCCTTTTTAAAGTTCCAGAGATTTCTGGGATAGAAGAGAATAAATTCCCCTCTCATTGTTCGCTCAAGGGAATACTTAAGAATGATGCCCGAATTATAAAGTACTCAGCAGGAGACATTGTTATTCGGGAGGGTGACTACGGTAATTCCGCGTTCCTGGTTTTGGGAGGTACCCTAAAGGTAGTATTATTTCCTGGTCTACCAGCTGATTTGCTTGGACGAACAACCCTTAAAAAGAAGACCTTTTGGCAAGCCCTGAAACAGTTGTGGGGCTACCGTAAATTCCCTGAAGTACGAAATGCTAAAAAGATTGAAGGGGAGCCTTTGGTTCGTGAAGGTCAGGAGCCTGGGATTGCTCAGGTTTTTCTGCAGGATGTTCCTACTGTTTTGGATCAGAATAAAACAGCATCACTTGGAAAGGGGGCACTCTTTGGAGAGTTAGCTGCTCTAGGGCGAACGCCAAGGACCGCCACTATATTCGCTGAAACAGGTGCAGAGCTATTGGAGATACGCTGGCAAGGACTACGCGAGCTTAGAAAGTATGATGAAGGATGGCGCCGTATCATCGATGAACGGTATCGTAAAAATGCTCTAACTGCCCATTTACGGGCGACATCAATATTTTCCCACCTAGAAGATGATGAACTCCAGAAAGTCTCTGATGCGACTCTATTTGAAACTTATGGCCAATTTGACTGGCATTTGACTTATAACAAGCTTCAAAACCAGGATAAAATTAGTGGCTCAAAAGATGAACCAACTATTGTCAGGCAGGGTGATTATGCTGATGGCGTATTACTGGTGCGTGGAGGATTTGCAAGAGTGTCAGTAAATCGAGGTAATGGTCAGCAAACGATAACGTATTTAGGGGCTGGTGATTTTTACGGTGTAGACGAAATATATCGGAATTGGAAGGGTGAAGCGAATGTTGGTATGCGGGTTACCATTTCGGCGATTGGATATACAGAGCTACTCCGGGTACCCAGTAAGATAGTTGAGAAACATTTGTTTGAAGAGTGGGGTAAACAAGGAAAAGCTGAGAGATCGACTAAAAAAACTTATAAGAGCTCCAGAAGATTACAGGACTCTATAGATCGAACTTTGAGCGATGGTGCTTTGTTGGAGTGGGCGGTTAGCGAGCGTCTTGTTAATGGTACTCAAGCAATGTTGATTAATTTGGACAGTTGTGTACGTTGCGATGATTGTGTTAGCGCTTGCGCAGCGGCGCATGACGGCAACCCGAGGTTTATAAGGCATGGTAAAACTTTTGAGAACTGGATGGTGGCCAATGCATGTATGCATTGTGCAGACCCGGTTTGTATGATTGGTTGTCCTACAGGGGCTATTCACAGATCCATGTCTGGTGGAATGGTTATCATTAATGATGACACTTGCATTGGTTGCGAGACTTGCGCAAATTCCTGTCCATACTCGAATATTCGTATGGTTTCAATCAACGATAATGAAGGACATTTAATTACAGACCCTCAAAACCAAAAACCAATTCTTAAAGCAACAAAATGTGATTTATGCGCAGATCAGGTCACGGGGCCTGCTTGCGTTTATGCCTGCCCCCAAGATGCATTGAAAAGGGTTAATTTTCAAGAGATAGGATTTGATGAACAAACAACAGGGTTTTAGCCTGCCAAGAGGTTGGGGTTATGCCAGTTTAGCATCCCTGATTTTTATTTCAACTTGGGCTTGGGCTGTGAGAACTGAAAACTCTCTCGGTATCTCAGATTTTTTTACCGGCTGGGTTTTATTTTTTGTGATTGCTCTTCTCGCGTTATTTGGGGCCCGTAAAAGACTACCATTTTTACCGTTAGGTCCTGCGTCACGTTGGTTGAAAATTCACGTTGTTGGCGGGTTCATGGCTGTATTCATGTTTTGGCTACATACTGGTGAAGTGTGGCCGAGCAGTTTCTACGGTCAATTATTGACAGTGCTTTTTTATGCAATATCAATATCAGGACTTATAGGACTATTAATGGAAACTGTGTTTCCGAGCCAGCTCACCCATACAAAAATGGAAGTTATTTATGAACGAATTCCAAAAGAATTAGCTGAAATCCGCAATGAGGTAGAAGCTCTGGTTGAAGAGTGCACAAAAAAAAACGCAAGTAGCGTTCTGGCCGAACATTATTTGGAGACTTTACGGTGGTACTTTCAAAGGCCTCGTTTTTTCATGAGTAATATTTATGGTAGCGAAAAACCGCAGCACTGGGTGCATCAACAATGCATGATTTTAGAACGTTTCTTGAATGAAAAAGAGTGTAAGTATTTGGATAAGGTATATTTGTTGGCAGAAAAAAAAAGGAAAATAGACTTCCATTATGCTCTGCAAAAAATGCTTAAAACTTGGCTTTTAATTCATATTCCATTGGCAGGTGCGGTAATGGTAATGGTGTTTTGGCACTTAATGGTTATTCAGGTATTTTTTGTCTGATGGAAGAAAACAAGTTCGGTAAAGATCAGAGCCAGTATGAAAGGCCAAACCATCCCTACCGTTGTGGAAGAGCTATCCTATGGCAAACTCCCTGCACCCGAGGGCCAGCAACAGGTGGCGCTTGTGGTGGAACCCGGGAATGCACACCTTTTCTGAAAAATGATCGATGGGAGTGTAGGCGCGATAAACGATTTGGTGGACCTTGCGAAGAGGGCCCAAGGCCAAATGGGGAATGTTGTATCCAAAGACCTGCATGTACCCCCCACAGTTCCTTACGGATTATTCGTGGTCGCGTAACGTTGCTGGTTTTATTAGCTGTTATAGCCTTAATAGTAGGTTCACTAGGGCTAGATTCTCATTTTAACGGACTTGTTAGTATTTCAGATGCGGGTCCATTGTCAAAATCACATATAAAATTTACAGAAAAACAAGGTTGTAATGCTTGTCATCAGGTGAATGATCAAGGGATTTCTGGTTGGGTAAAAGCGGTTTTTAGGCCTTCAAACTTATCTGACAAATGTGTTACCTGCCATAGCTTTGGAGGAGATAGTAGTGTGGCTCACAATAATAATATGTTAACTGATAAAAAGGTTTCTAAAACGCAATGCGTCATGTGCCATCGAGAACACAGTGGCACATCTAAGGTTACACGGACGTTAAGCTCGAAGCAATGCAACTCCTGTCATAAAAATAAATTTGAAAGCTTTGAGAACGGTCATCCTGAATTTTCGCAAAAATATCCTTATTTTAGTCGAGATACGATCAAATATGACCATAGTTCACATTTAAATAAACATTTTTCTAATCCAAAATTTTCTGATAAGGCCCCTGAATCCTGTGTGGCTTGCCACACGATCACTTTATCAGATCGGGAAATTAAACCCGGTAATTATGAAACAATTTGTGCTAACTGCCATAATAACCAGATTAATAAAAAAGAACTCATTGTCATCAGGCTCCCAGAATTATTGCAAAACAGAATTGACAGTAGCAAGTTGATTGAAGCCTGCAATTTCCCTGAAACTAAAATGGAAGTTGAAGAGGAATTTCTTAGTGTTTCCACCGAACAACCCGCTTTAGTGAGTGCTTTTCTTTTGAATTTTTCGGAGGAAGACCCAGAAAGCTATGGTAAGCCACTTCAAGATCTAATAATGTCCATGGCTGAAGAAAGCACTACTTCCTTTGCAGAACTGATTGATAATCAGACTCCAACGCCTATATCCGAGAACTTGCTAGCAGGATTGAATCCAGAGGTCATGAAGCGAGCTGCCTGCGCTTGGGGCTTGAACAGGGAGTACGAGTCTCCTGCCGACCCAAAATATGGTGGATGGTACGCAGATATGCTGGAAATCCGTTACAAACCAGCAGGTCATGCTGACTCAGTAGCTAAAAGCTGGATAGAGTTTGCTTTGGCGGTAGCTACAGAAAAAAACGTGAATGGTAGTGAGTCTAGGGCTGTTGCCATGCGTGAACAGATTCTTTCGGTAAAAGATGGCGTGGGGGGATGTATCAAGTGCCATGCAATAATGGAACTTAAAGATACTAAGGGTGATTCATACCTAACTGTGGACTGGAACTACAAAAATGAAAAAAAACAACCATACGTGAAATATAAACATGAGAACCATGTAAATATGATGGGGGAAAGTTCTTGTTCCAGTTGCCATGTTTTAAATAAAGATGAAGGCTATATGGCTTCATTCAAGGAATATGACTCTACCAACTGGGTAAATAATTTTAAATCTATAAATAAAAAAACCTGTATGCAGTGTCATTCAGAAGATGAAATAAATATGGAATGTCAAGCATGCCATATATATCACTTAAAACCAGGCTTTAAAAAAAATATGCTGGCCATAAAGGCCGAACCAATTCCAATCACGCCATAAAGTATCATTAGTATATTTAATACTTTAAGGAGGTATTTTGTTAGATATTAATTTGATAATCAGTATTATGTCGTTGGTGTTTTTATTGGGGCTGGTATTGTATTTGGTTGTGCTAATCATTAACAGCTCGCGAAGTATTTCCATAAGTGAGAGATCAGCCGATCTTGAAGCAAAGGTTTTAGAGACACGAATAAAAAGCATAGGGATTCAAAGTGAGTTCAAGAAAAGTCAGGAAGACCTCTCCTGGAACGGTTTTAGAAAATTTAAGTTGATTTCAAAAATAAAGGAAACTAAGGATATTACTTCTTTTTACCTTGCTCCTCATGATGGAAATGCCTTGCCGGCTTATTTTCCGGGGCAGTATCTGACATTTCAACTAAACATTCTGGGACAGGTTAAACCAATCATTCGATGTTATTCACTTTCAGATAGCCCCTACCACCCTGATCGATATCGGGTGTCAATTAAACGGGTTCTGGCGCCTAGAGACACGTCATTTGCACCGGGATTGGGGTCCAACTACTTTCATGACTCCTTGAATGAGAATGATATTGTGGATGTCAAAGCCCCAAGCGGACATTTTTATCTAGATATGACCAAAAATACTCCAATTGTTCTTCTTGCAGGAGGAGTAGGTATTACCCCAATGCTTAGTATGCTAAACGCAATCACTGAAATGGACTCTAAGAGGGAAGTCTGGTTTTTCCTTGGAGTTCGGGATAAGACAGAGCATGTGATGCAGGAGCACTTAGAAGTAGTGGCACGAGAACATGAACAAGTAAACTTGAGAATTTTTTATAGTAAACCAGCAGAAACCGATGTTTTTAACAAAGATTACCATCTTAAGGGCAGGGTAAATGTTGAGAATTTCAAATCAATACTACCATCTAATAACTTTGATTTTTATATGTGTGCTCCTCCTCCAATGGTTAAGGACTTAAGAAATGATTTAGCCGAGTGGGGAGTACCCAAAAAAAATATTCACTTTGAGGCGTTTGGTCCGGATACAGTGAAGGTTTGTAAGAAAGAGTCGGATAAGGAAAGTATTTCTAGTATCAGTGTCGAGTTTAAAAAATCTGGAAAAACACTATTGTGGAAATCCGAATCTGGATCTTTACTGGATTTCGCAGAAGAAAATAAAATTTCAATTGACTCAGGTTGCCGTGCAGGAAATTGCGGGACTTGCCTCACTGCAGTCATGGATGGTGAAGTAGAACTGATGGCAGAGCCTGGATCGGATCCCGAAGCAGGCTCTTGTCTCACGTGTATCAGCATCCCAAAAGGTAATCTAACCTTGGATGCCTGATATTGCTTGGGAGATGGCTGGTTTTTAAAAAAGTAGTTATCGTGATCGCCTGCTTATTTAACACTTTTTCTTCTGAACGAACCTTTTATCATGCGATAAGTCCCTCCTTCATGAGCTGACCCAATTCTGTTGCCACAATCTGAGCAGGCCAATGCGGGGAGGTCGGACTTATTGGAAACAGATTTTGATTGCGAAAGGGAATGGGGTTCGACAACCCGGTCGAGGTAAAGCTTTATTAATTGCCCAGATCCTTTTTTCTGGTGTCGAAGGTTAAATGCCCCACACACACTGCACACAATATCGAGAATTTGAGTTGCCATCTAATAATTCTCTCAAATAATTATATACCCGCATACATTAGTCATCACAATAGGGAAAGGTTGAGACCAGTCAGGACCTTGAGCGATTTATTCGTTTGCCCTGGAAAGTTTATAAAGACCAGCCATGCTGGGTTCCTCCCCTTATTCAAGAACATAAAAAGTTTCTGAATCCTGACATCAATACCTTTTTTGAACATGCAGATGTCGATCTTTTTTTGGCGTTGGACAATGACCGATCGCCAGTGGGTAGAATCGCTCTGATTCGTGATAAGAGCTATCAGAAAGTTCACTCAGAACTTGTCGGAATGTTTGGCATGTTTGAGGCGGTTTAAATTGAATTCGGGATGTGTGGAGAAACGCGAGGAAGATATATGGAAAAGTGTTAAGCCAGCAGCAAAAGAGCTTTCGCCAGTAAATAAGTAAACAAGGGGTTTTGGGGGGGCGTGAACCAGTGGTTCAGTGATTCACTAACAAAAAAATTAATTTTGGTACTTACCGGTAGATCGGACTATGGCTTTCGAGGGGGTGGGTCGCCTTGGGGGTATCCCCTCTGGTTATAAATTTTACTGTGTCAACTATGTGTCAACCTGTATGACTATTCCTGACTGTTCTTGACACAATACGCAATGGGCGTCCCAGAAAAGCCTTTAAAATAAGGGGTTAAAATAACCACAGGGGAGTTCGATTCCCCTTGGGGCTACTT
>ERZ890510.1355-NODE-1355-length-16127-cov-111.473556_pt1 | contig 16127 bp, 20 predicted proteins | sample MGYA00521265_ERZ890510 | MGnify/ENA primary metagenome ERZ890510 (study PRJEB32303, sample SAMEA104408624) | aquatic metagenome | biome: Brackish water; feature: Chemocline; material: water | place: Baltic Sea | collected 2014-10-26T21:54:00 | depth 110 m ...
GTGTATAGCATTGGCCAGTCCATCCAATTGGGAGAGAAGGTTGTACCCAATGAATAACCACAAGCATTCATTCTTGCTTTATTATATCCAAGGTCATCAAAAGTTTTAGCGTGTATATCAAATACATCTCCAGCAGTTTTTCCAGGTTTTAGAGTTTTTGCACAATTGTTTAAAGCTTCAACACAAGCTTCGTGCATCTTAATATGTTTTGGATCAGCTTTGCCAATAGGAATAGTTCTAAACATTGCTGAGTGGTAATGCTTATAAGTTCCAGCCCATTCAACAGTTAATTGATCAGTTTCTGATAGAATTCTTTTCTCAGATTGATATCTACATAACAATGCATTATGTCCCGAGCCTATAATGTATTCATTGGCTGGATAATCACCACCACCTTCAAAAACTACTCTTTGCATTTCAGCTAAAATCTTTGCTTCACTAGCACCAGCTTTTGCGTATTTCCACACTTCATCAAGCGCTTGATCAGCAAGCTCTGCAGCTTTTTTTACATAAACAATTTCCTCTTGAGATTTAATAACTCTATGCTTGGTGATTAATTCTGATTGGTCTTCTACTTCACAATAATTTTCTAATGATTTGTTAAGTCTTAAAGCATTACGTCCCGTCATACCGTAAGCTTCATATTCAATTCCAATTTTTTTACCTTTTAAGTTCAGCTCATTTAAAATAACTTTAAGGTCATCTGTTGGATTAGACTGGTCTTTGTCTACCCAAATTCTTATATCTTCGATGTTAGATGTGTTTTGTGCTTGTCTTAAGTCTGGAGCTCTTGTTAAAAGAGTAATATTTCCTTTTTGATCTAATACTAAAGTTTGAAAAAAAACATAGCCAAAGGTGTCATAGCCAGTAAGCCAAAACATAGATTCTTGTCTAAACATTAAAAGAGCATCAAGATTTTGCTCTTTCATAGATTTTAAAGTAGCTAATTTTCTTTTTTCGAATTCCTGTTTACTAAAATGTAGTGCCATTATAAAAACTATAACTTTTAAATATTAAGCACAAGTAGGCTTAAATTCTATAATAACATGGTAAAACAAACCCAAATTATTGTTAATTATTAAGGCTTTTTTGAAAATGATACTCTAAAAATTAATGAATAATTGCTTTAGCTGAACCAAGTTGTTCTACTTTTCCAGTGTAAAGACCTTTTCCTAAGATCGGCACAACACCTACAGTTGATCCAGTAAATACATAAAAATCTTTATCAAGATTTACTTTATCTTTTTTTAATTCATTTAAAACAAATCTAAGTGAATTTAGAGGATTAATATAAACAGTGTTTGTGTTTCCATTAACACTTTGTTTAATTTTTTTATTAGAAATATTTGTCTTTAAGTTTCCTATATTAATTCTTTTATATTTTTTCTTTTGGCCAATTAAAAATTTAACGTTAGCACCAAAGTCACTACAAAGGTCACCAAAACTAGTAATGCCTTTTTTCTTTTGTCTATAGCCAATAACCTCAATACAGGGTGCCATATGAGAAATATGTTTTGATATGTTTTTCATAGTAATTGACCCTTTAGATGAGAAGAAGTTTTTTTTAATCAAGTAACAAACTTCAAGCTCAATACCTAAAGTAGATTTGTTAATTTTTACTTTTTGCCCACTCTTTATAAAATTTTTTTTAAAAATTGATGCATAGAAGGGCTGCTTTTCTTTTAATTTTTTTATCATAGGTATACCAGTTCCTGCAGCTTTAAATCCAATTATTGGATCTTTAACTTTGCTTTCACATAGTTTTCTTAGCTTTTGAGCTTCACTTAATTTTTTTGTGAATTTTGTTGGAAGAGGTGCAATTATTTTATTATTAATAAATGCATTAACTAATTTATCAGCAGTTTTTTCTAATAATGTTTTTTTCATTGTTGAATGTTTAATATAGTTGCAGGGTCTAGTCTAGTCCCAAACCAATTCAATCTGATATCCAGATGAGGACCAGTAGATCTACCACTTGTTCCAATTGTTCCAACAATATCACCTTTTTTAACATGGTCTCCAACATTTACAAAAATCTCATCCATATGCATGTATAAAGTTGATACACCGTGACCATGATCAAAATTTAATGTTGCACCCGTGTAAAATAAATCTTTTTCTGCTAAAGTAACAATTCCATTATTCATTGCTTTAATGGGTGTGCCTTTTTCTTTTGCAAAATCTAAGCCAAGATGTGGTGATTTTGGAATACCATTTAAAATCCTTTGACTACCATAAACACCAGTAATGATTGCATCATCTACGGGGATAATAAACTTGTCTTTAAAAAAAGTTAAGTCGCTATCTATTGCTCTTGCATCTGCAATTAATTTGCTTTCTTTTTTAATTCTTACATAAAATTCTTCAGGTGGTGCAACTTTTTTTCCAGGCAAGCCTTCAATTTTTTGAATTTTATATTTTCTTTTTAGAATTTTTTTTATAATATTTTTATTTCCTTCAGTAATAACGATGTCTAGTTTTCTTTCTTTTTCTATTCCAAAAGCAAAATAACCATCTTTTGAAACTTTAACTTTTTTTTTATCTACTAAGATTGTTGTTTCAGGAGTTGTTTTGCCAATAATGTAATGTCCTTGAATAAATTTCCCCTGAAACTCTACGGCAAAAGATTGAGTTGAAAAAAAAATTGCTACTAATATTAGCAATCTAAACATTACTGAGCAGTCCAACCACCATCTATTATAATAGATGTTCCTGTAATCATTGATGATGCGGATGAAGCTAGAAAACAAACGCTAGTTGCAACATCACTTTCCGTTGCAGCTCTGCCTATTGGAATATTTCCTAAAGCAAGTTTTTTAAAAGCTTTATTCTTAAAAAATCTTTTAACCATTGGCGTTTCTACAAAAGTAGGTGCTACCGTATTTACTCTAATATTATTTTTAGCAAGCTCAACACCCATACCTTTAGTTAAACCTTCTATGCCAAATTTGGTCATATTATAAATATTTCTACCTGCCATTCCTACATGACCTAGTTGAGAGGACATATTAATTATTGACCCGCCTCTTTTTTTATTCTTCAACATTTTTTTAACCACTAATTGTGCAACATTAAAAGCCGCTTTAAGATTAAGATCTATTAGATAATGCATACTCTCTTGTTTTATCTTTTCAAATGGTTCTGGAATGTTTGTTCCTGCATTATTAACCAAGATATCTATAATTTTAATCTTATCTAAATTTTTTTTAAGATCTTCGTAATTCATCACATCACAATTAACTTTGATGACTTTACCTTTGATTTTTTTTATTTCTTTTTCAAGTTTATCAAGATCTGATTGAGTTCTACTTAATGCGATAATTGTTGCTCCAGCTTCAGCTAGTGCAATAGCGCAGGCTCTTCCTAAACCTTTACCCGCACCTGTAACTAGAGCATACTTATTTTTTAAATTTATTTTTTGTAGGTACATATATTTAAATAAATAACATTATATCAGCATAAATTAATTTTATAGCCACTACTAATATAGCAATTAAACCAATCCAAGCTATCCATTTGTATTCATTAATCCATTTTGATATTAAATTAGCAGCAGTTGCCATAAGAATAATTGATAAGGCTAAACCAAAAATTAATAAAACATAATGGTCTCCAGCAGCACCCGCAACACCTAAAACATTATCTAAACTCATCGTAAAATCTGCAAGCAGAACTGTCCATATAGCCTTCATGAAGCTTGAATTGTCTACTTTAACATCTTCATCACCTGATTGTCCCTTAATCACATCGGTATAAAGTTTGTAGACTATATAAAGTAGAAGCAAACCACCTATTAATCTTAATCCAGTTATTTGCAGCAAATAAGCTGTTAACATAGTTAAGATAATTCTTAAAATTATTGCACCACCTATACCCCAGAAAATTACTTTTTTTCTTTGCTCTAATGGAAATTTAGAAGCAACCATTCCAATGATAATTGCATTATCTCCCGCTAATACTAAATCTATAAATATAATTTGGCTTAATATGATGAGCTGCTCAGCTCCTAATAATTCTGAAAACATTAATTGTTTAGTATCATATCCGCACCTTTTTCAGCAATCATTATTGTTGGTGCGTTAGTGTTACCCGATGTAATATTTGGCATTATTGATGCATCGATTACTCTTAAATTTTTAATTCCATGTACTTTTAATTCATCTGAGACCACTGCATTTTCATCGCTTCCCATTTTACAAGTGCCCACAGGATGAAATATAGTTTGAGCATAATCTGCAGCAGCTTTTAAAATATCCTCATCTTCATTTAAGTGAATTCCAGGTCGGTATTCTTCTGGATAATATTTTTTAAAAGTTTCTGATTCTAGAACAATTTTTCTAGTTAATTTAAGACCTGCAGCAGCAACTCTTCTATCTTCATCTGTTGAGAGATAATTCATTTTAATTTTAGCGTAAGTTCTTGAATCACTATCTACAATATTAACATGACCTTTACTTGATGGTCTAATATTGGAAACAGTAGGGGTAAAAGCATGAAAGTCATGATTTTTTGTAGCACCCAAACTATCCATGCTCATGGGTTGAATGTGCCATTGTAAATCAGGTAATTCTAGTGAGGGATCACTTTTTGCAAACATACCTAATTGGCTTGCTCCTATGGTCATAGGACCACTTCTATTAAAAATATACTCTAGTCCAATTAATAAATTTCCAAACAAACTATTAATTTTTTTATTTAAAGATTTTATATTTTGAATTTTATAAATAGGTCTAAACATTAAATGATCTTGTAGATTTTCACCCACACCATTTAATTCATGAATTGTTTCAATACCAAGATTTTTTAATTTATCTGAATTACCTATTCCTGAAACTTGTAAAAGTTGTGGTGATCCTATTGCACCAGATGATAAAATTATTTCTTTATTTGCTGCAACAGTAAATAATTGGTTTTCAATCCAATATTCAACTTCTTTTGCAACTTTATTTTCAAAATTAATCTTTTTAACATGCGCTTTAGTAATTATTTTTAAATTAGTTCTTTTTTTAACAGGGTTTAAATAACCAACCGCTGTACTACATCTGAAACCATCTTTTTCTGTTACCTGAAAATAACCACATCCATGATTATCCCCTGTGTTAAAATCTTTTGTTTTGGGTATGCCAAATTCTTCAGCAGCATTCTGAAATTCATTTAATAAAGGGAGTTGAATTCTTTGGTCAGAAACTGATAGGGGACCATCAACACCATGAAACTCACTTTTACCTCTTTCTTGATTTTCAGCTTTAATGAAATAAGGTAAAACATCTTCCCAGCTCCACCCTTTATTTCCTAGTTGCCTCCAAATATCATAATCTCTATGTTGACCTCTTATATAAAGCAAACCATTGATAGATGAGCTACCCCCAAGAGTTTTCCCCCTTGGATATCTTATAGATCTATTATTCATAGTCTCATCAGGTTCTGTATTATAGCACCAGTCAACACTTGGATTGTGCATGGTCTTGAAATAACCAACGGGAATATGGATCCATGGATAATTATCCTTACCTCCAGCTTCAATTAAAAGGACTTTATGATTAGGATTTTCAGACAATCTATTAGCAAGCACACAGCCTGCTGAACCAGCTCCCAAGATTATATAATCAAAATTTTCCATAACAAGGTAGGTTTATAATGTTTAAAATCTAAAATACTAGCACTAGCAACACTAATAAAGCTAATTTTTATAATATTAATGCTTGTTTTAATTTTTGTTTTTTGAGATTGTTCTTTTTTAATTAAAAAACACAACAAGAGGAAATATTAAATATGAAAAAAATCATATCTTTGTTTGTTGGATCGCTTCTACTTACTGTAATGACAGTAACAGGTGCGTCTGCACAAACTCTTAAGTGTCAAACGGTAATTAGTGCAAAAGCTGATGAAGTGGTAATGTTAAAAGATTTCACTGATACAGTAACTGAACTAACTGGTGGATCACTTAAATTTGAAATTATGCCAGCAGGAGCTGTGGTTGGTGTAAAAGAAACTTTAGATGCAGTTGATAAAGGATTAATCGATTGTGGTTTTGCTTGGACTCACTATTGGTCAGGCGATCACCCAGCAGCTATGTTATTTGGTTCGCCAGTAGCAGGTGCAGGTGTTGGTATCGATAACATCGCATTTTTATCTTGGTTCCAATACGGTGGTGGTAAAGAACTTTACGACCAACTATGGACTGAAATGGGAAGAGACATCAAGGGATTTATGTTACAACCAGTAGGCCCTGAAGCTCTAGGTTGGTTCAAAGAGCCAATTAATAGTATGGAAGACTTTAGAAAGTACAAGTTCAGAACTCCTCCAGGAATTCCAGGACAAACTTATAAAGACATTGGTGTAGCCTCTGTTGCAATGGGTGGTGGAGATATTTTACCAGCTCTTGAAGCAGGAACAATTGATGCTGCTGAATGGTGTTGCCCAAAACCTGACATGGTTTTTGGATTCCAAAAAGTTCTAAAACATTACTATCTACAAGGTCTTCACCAAGTAGTAGTAAATGCTGACTTCTATATAACAGGATCTAAATATAAAAAGATGTCTGCTTTAGAGAAAAAAGCTTTAGAAGTTGCTGCGAATGCATCTTTGTCAAAATCAATGAGTTACAGAATATATGAAAACGGGAAAGCTTTACATGAGCTGACTACTAAGCATGGTGTAATTTTACACGATACACCAGCTGATTATTTCCCAGCATATATGGCTGCTGCAAAAGCAAGTTTAGAAAAAAATGCTAATGAAAATGCTTTCTTTAAAAAAGTATGGGATTCTCAAAAAGCATTTGCTGATATTGCAGTACCTTTCTGGGCTGGATCTCAAATGTCTAACGCTAAGCTAGGAATGGCTCACGCGGATACATTAAAGTAGTATTTAGATAATAAATAAATATAACTAGAGCGGATTTAATAATCTGCTCTAGTTTTTTTAAAGAATTTTGTTATGCCAAGAAATCACAATCCAAAAAAACCAAAAAAATTAATTAAGCCTATGAAGCTTGATATTTCAGATGAGATGATTGCTGAAAGAAGAGGTGGTTCAGGTCCAATGCCTAGAAATATGCCTAAATGGATGGCATTAACTATTACAAAAATTGATTTAGCTAATAAGTGGGTAGGTAACATTGTTTGCTGGCTTGTAATACCTTTAACTTTTGCAATGGTTTATGAGGTTTTGGCGCGTAAACTTTTTAATGCTCCTACAATGTGGGCATATGACATGAGTAGGTTTTTATATGGAGCTTTGTTTATGTTGGGTGCTGGTTATGCTTTATCAAAAGGTGTTCATATAAGAGCAGATTTTTTATATAGAAATTTTAAAACTAAGACTCAAGGTAAAATCGATTTTTGGTTATATTTGATATTTTATTTTCCAGGACTAAGTGTGTTTCTTTACATGTCGACAATTTTTTTACAAGAATCTATCATGAGAGGTGAGAAGGGAATGGACACTGCTTGGATGCCTTTTATGTGGCCAATTAAATCATGTTTATGGTTAGGAATAATATTTTTAATCATTCAAGGAATTTCAGAATTATTTAAAAGCTATTGGGCCGCAACTAAAGGCAAGTGGCCAGGAGAACAGAAATAATGTTAGCAGAATTTATGGACCCAGCTATCTTAGGTTTTATCCTTATTGGTGTAATGTTATTTTCTATATTTGTAGGTTTTCCAATTTCATTTACTTTAATATTTTTAGGATTCTTCTTTGGATATTTGGGGTTTGGTAAATTAGTATTTTATTTAATGACCTTACAGTTTTCAATGGTCATGACAGAACAAACGCTTGCAGCCGTACCACTCTTTGTCTTTATGGGGATTATGATGGAACAAGCTGGTTTAATGGAAAGATTATTTTCGGCATTTCAATTAATGCTAGCTAAAGTAAGAGGCTCTTTATATTACGCTGTGTTATTTGTTTCAGTTGTTTTTGCTGCAGCAACAGGGATTGTTGGAGCATCAGTAACAATCCTAGGAATTATGGCAGCAAAATCTATGAATAAATCAGGTTATAATGTTAGGTTAGCTGCAGGAACAATTACTGCTGGTGGTACCTTAGGTATATTAATTCCACCAAGTATAATGCTTGTAGTAATGGGACCTATCATGGAAATACCTGTCACAGACTTATTTGCTGCAGCAATTATTCCAGGAATATTATTAGCAACACTCTATGCGGCATACACAACTATTAGATGTTGGATTGACCCAAGCTTAGGGCCAGTTCTACCAGTTAAGTTAAGAGCAACTAGCATGACAGCTGTTTGGAAAGAGTTCTTTATTGGATTAGTTCCACCCGCAGCACTAGTATTTGCTTCACTTGGAAGTATCTTGTTTGGTTTTGCTACACCAACAGAGGCAGCTGGTTGTGGTGCAATGGGCTCTCTATTGTTGGCTCTAGCCTATAGAAAGTTAACATTTGCAAGATTACAAGAAGCTTTAGTTAAAACTTTAGAAATTTCTGCATTAATAATGGTTTTAGTTGCAGCATCAAACTTCTTTGGAGCTGTATTTTCAAGACTAGGCACACCAATGCTTTTAACTGATTTCTTGCTAGGTCTAGAAATGAACAGATACTTAATCCTAGGAATGATCATGGTTATGATTTTTCTTTTAGGATGGCCTTTAGAATGGGTACCTATTGTTATGATTATAGTTCCAATTATATTACCTTTAGTTGAAGCTCTTGGATTTAACTTAACTTGGTTTGCAATTCTTGTTGCTGTAAATCTCCAGACCGCATGGCTCTCTCCACCTGTTGCTTTGTCAGCTTACTTTTTAAAAGGTGTAGTTCCTGAGTGGGACCTAAAAGATATTTATCATGGAATGATGCAGTTTATGGTAATTCAAGTTATTGGTTTAATTTTAATAATAATATTTCCACAAATTGCTTTATGGTTACCAACCTATCTATATGGACAGTAGAGTTTATTAGTTTATTATAAAACTAGTGAATCAGAACAAATCAAAAAATACCCTAATTAATTGGGAATTAGTAGCTGTTAACCCCAATGATAAAAACTGGAACTGGAAAGATTTATTTTATTTCTGGGGATGCAACATTCAAAGTGTCATTGCTTTTTCGTTAATAGCTTCGCTTTATTTGGTTTATGAACTTAATGTATTTGTTGTTTTGTTTGGAAGTTTAATAGCATCAATTTTTGTTTATTTTTTTGCAAACTTTATAGGTAAACCATCTCAAAAATATGGATTACCCTTTCCTGTAATTTTAAGAAGCTCACTTGGAATTAAAGGTGCTAAATATTTTGCTTTATTAAGAGGATTGGTGGGCACTTTTATGTTTGGTATTCAAACATATTTTTTATCAAGACTATTTAGCTATTTAATTAGAATTTCTATTTTTTCAATTGACAGTACTTTTCTTGATAACGATATTTTTTTAGTTTTTATTTTAGGTTTAAATCTTATTGATTGGGTAGCTTTTATTTTTACTATTACTTTGCAAATATTTTTATTTAGTAAAAGTCATCAATTTAATAGAAATATAATAAAACTATCAGCAATCACCACTTACTTAGGAATGCTAATATTCTTTTTAGTAGTTTTGCTTTACGATGTTAAAATTTCATTAGCTGCGTTTACAGATATTTTTTCTATATCTAACCTTTTTGATAGAAGTAATATTGCTCCAGTAGTTGCTGTTGCAGGCACAATTTTTGCATATTTCTCTGTTATAATTGTTAATTATGGGGATTTTACCAGGTACATAAAAAATGAAGACCAATTAAAGAAAGGTAACTTAAGCCTAATACTTAACTTATTGATCTTTTCTTTTTTTGCTGTTTTTATTGTTATAGGTGCTGATATTTTTTTAAATAAAAATTTAGAACTTATGGAAAGAATTTTAACAAACCCGACAGATATAGTGGGTAAAATTGATAATACACAACTAACAGTAATTGTTTTATTTTTTATTATTTTTGCTTCAGCATCGACAAATTTAATTGCCAATTATATTCCAGCACAAAATGCCTTATTAAATTTTATTCCAAATAAACTTAATCTAAGAAGTTCATCTATTATTATTGGTTTTTTTGGTTTTGTAATTGGTATTTTTTGGCTACCACTATTAAGTCAAATAGGAATTTTAGCATTTATTGATACTCTAGGTTCATTCCTTGGTCCCATATTTGGAATTATGGTTATTGATTATTATTTGATCAAAAAAACAAAATTAGATAATAATGAAATTTTTTCCTCTAATACCAATGGATTATATTTTTATTCAAACGGGTGGCACCTTAAAGCTATCTATTCATTATTTTTAGGTTTTATTTTTTCGGCATCTACAATTTGGAATCAAAGTTTAATGAGTTTTTATTCTTATTCTTGGATTATAGGAGCCTTCATCTCTTCTTTGACTTATTATCTTATTGCTAGTAAATAATCTTTATGCATCAATTTGATCTTAATAACAGAACTGCAATTATAACAGGTGGAGCCCAAGGATTTGGCTTGGATATTGCTAAAAGATTTTTGAACTCGGGTGTAAAAGCTATTATTTGGGATATAGACGAAGAAGAGCTGCAAAAAGCCACAAAAGAATTAAACAATCCAAACCTTTCTTATAACGTTGTAGACGTTTCAAACTTTAAGAATGTAAAAGATACTGTGGATCAATTATCAAAAAGATCTAATATTGATATTTTGATTAATAATGCTGGAATAACTGGATCAACATCTTCACTTTGGGATTATGATGTTGATGAATGGAATAAAATAGTTCAAATAAATTTAATGGGAACTTTTAATTGCTGCAAATGTATAGTTCCTAACATGATTGAAAATAATTACGGAAGAATTGTAAACGTTGCTTCCGTTGCCGGGAAAGATGGAAATGCCAATGCTAGCGCCTATAGCTCTGCGAAAGCAGGAGTTATTGGATTAACTAAGTCATTGGGAAAAGAGTTGGCTGATAAAAATATTGCAGTTAATGCTATTACACCTGCTGGTGCAAAAACAAGAATTTTAGACCAAATGTCAAAAGAACATGTTGCAAGAATGCTGGCAAAAGTTCCAAGAGGTAGATTTCTTGAAATTGAAGAATTTACTTCATTGATTTGCTGGCTATCATCTGAGGAAAACTCTTTTTCTACAGCAGCTGTATTTGATATTAGTGGCGGTAGATCTACTTATTAAGCGTTATTTTAGACTGACCTTTATAGCCTTTATGTTCTTTAGAAATAACTGGTGCTAATAGTATTATTGACCAATAAATTAAAAGTGCAAATATAGAAATTGATTTCATTGGCATCTATTTAATATCCAATATTGATCTTAGAATGTTTAAAGTTTGTTCAAATATTGTTTTTTTAATTAATAATAACTATATAACATCGTATGATAAAAAAATTCTTAACAATACTATTTGGTATAGTTTTACTTGCAAACGCTGCAACAGCTGAAAAAACTATTGTTTTCGATTTTACGGCAGAAGAATTTAAAACATTACAGGTCAAAAAGGTTAAAGGTGAAACTCAATGGACTTTAGGGTCTAATGATAACGGAAATTATATTAAAGCTGAAGCAGAAGGTGCTGGCTCTGGTCTTGGAAAAGAAGTTACAATTGATCTTACAAAAACACCCTTTATTAATATTACCTGGAAGGTAGAAAAAGATCTTTCTGGAATAATTGAAAATAGTAAAAATGGACATGATTACGCAGCTAGGGTTTTTGTAATTAAGAAAACAGGGTCTACACCATTGTCAAATAGAGCAATTAATTATGTATTTTCTAGCAATAATGAAGTTGGAAAAAATTGGCCCAGCCCTTATACAAAAAAATCTATAGATTACGTTCTATCTAGCACAAAAAATAATCTCAATAACTGGGTTACTGTTAAAGCTAATGTCAAAGAAGATTTTATGAATTTACTCGGGTTAGATCTCACTGATATTTCGGGAGTTGCAATAATGACTGATACAGATAATTCAGAATTAAAAGCCATATCTTACTATCAAAATATTTATTTTTCTGCTGAATAAAGAGTTATTTGAAAAATTTTTTAAGACCAATACTTAAAAATGATAAAAGTATAGCAACAATAACATCCTCTATAGGCGCAGCTCCCGGTACTGCAAAATTCCAAGTAATCACACCTATTAACCAAATTATATAAACTTTCATTACAATTATTATACCTTAGTTTGATGTTAAAAATGATTTTTTTTGTTAATATATTGAATGCATGAAAATTTTTTTTATACTCTAAAAGTTTATTATGAAGATACAGACGCCGGTGGTGTAGTTTATTATGCGAATTATTTAAAATTCCTTGAAAGAGCAAGAACCGAAGCTTTAGTTGTGCTTGGTTTTAGTAATAAAAAAATTAAGGAAGATTTTGGGGCTTTAATAGTAGTTAAGTCATGTAATATCGAATACAAAAAGCCAACTTACCTTGAAGAAGAACTTAAAATAAGATCCTTTATTAAGTCAATTACAAAGACATCATTTTTTATGAATCAATTTATTAGTAGAGGTGAAGATTTGATTGCAGAAGCAAAAATACACTTGGTTTTTATCAATAACGAAGGAAAACCAATGAAGATTCCAGGAAATTTGTTTGAGGATTTGAAACCTTATTTTTGTGACACTATTAAAATTTAGATTATTTTTTTTGCTTTTTTAAGTAAAGAAATCATTTTCTTTGTATTTATAACCTTTGTATTAACATTTCTTGGGCTTGGATGATAACTAGGAATTAGAATCTTACCATCAGGTAGCTGATATTTTACACCATGCTTAAAAATTAATTTTTTGTCAAATTTAAAGTTTTTATTATAGAATTTAATGCAATTATCAAAAGCTATCTTTCCTAATGTTATGATTACCTTTAAATTTTTTAAATTTTTGATTTCATAATCAAAATAATCTGAACAGTTATTTAATTCACTATTTAATGGTTTGTCTCCAGGGGGAACGCACTTTAGAATGTTGGTGATATAGGTACTATTCAATTTTAGACCGTCATTTAAACTTAAAGATTTTGATAGGTTTGAAATATTAACTTTATAGAGGCAGTTAAATAAAAAATCACCAGACTTATCCCCAGTAAAGGCTCTACCAGTTCTTGTACCTCCATGTGCTGCAGGTGCAAGTCCAACGATCATTAGTTTAGCATTAATATCTCCAAATCCAGGAACTGGTTTTGCCCAATAAACTTCATCTAAGTTTTGTTTCCTTTTAAGATTTGAAATTTTTTTACTGAACTTAATTAAACGTGTACATTTTTTACATTTAATTATTGAATTATTTATTTTTTTGAATTTAATACTCATCAATGAAGATAATTAAAATTTTTATATTTCTACTTATATCTTTAAATGTACCATTAAAAGCTTATTCCAATGAAAATATTCAAAATATATTAAAGGACGGCGGTAAGATAATATTTATAAGACATGCCTATGCTCCTGGTGGTGGAGACCCAATTAATTTTGATATATCTGATTGCTCCACACAAAGAAATTTAAATGAAGAGGGTATTGTACAATCAATTAATATTGGAAATTTTTTTTTAAAAAATGACATAAAAATTGATAAAATTTTATCTAGTGAATGGTGTAGATGTAAAGAAACAGCTAAATATGCCTTTAAAAAATTTGAGACCAAAAATTTTTTAAATTCATTTTTTAGTCAAAAGTTTGCAAACAATAAAAACCAGCAAATTAAAGAATTAAAGGAATATGTTCAAAACTGGGATAGTAAAAAAAATTTAGTTTTAGTTACTCACTATGTAATAATTTTAGAGGTTACAAATTCTACAGTTTCTTCTGGTGAAATGGTGGTAACTGATAAAAACTTTAATGTTTTAGCGCAACAAGAGATTTCAGTTAATTAAAGTATATTTTATTAGAAATAAATATAGAATATTTTTATGTCATCAAAAAAAGCTATGAAGTTAGCTCAAAAGCAAGCATACGCTAAACATAGAAGTAATATTACAAATAGTAGTTTTGCTGCAAAGAAAACTAATTTCAATAATAAATTAAATAAAAAAAATAAAAAATCTTAATTTTCTTTAATAAAAATTTCGACATTTTTACAGGTAGATAGTTTAGACGTACTTTCTTCTCCATTAATAACTGTCTTGATACTTATAATTGGACTATTTTTTTCAAACACAAATTGTGTATAGAACTGAGGATAGCCAACTTTATCAGTAAAAATTAAACTGTTATCTTCGTAAATAAATCTTTCTACAGAACCTTCTTGTTTTACACTTAAGTCAGTTGATCTATATTTTTTATATGTTTTGTTGTCATATATATAGTTTCGTTTCATTAAAGATTTTTCAAAGTCTAGAATATATTCATTTTTAATAAATCCATCCTTTAAATTTTTACATTTTGTTAAATGCATTATTTCTGAAATAGTTAGTGTTTGAAAATTAACAAAAAAAATTGATAAAAATAATAATTTAGCTTTTAAAATATTTACTTTCATATTTATCCGCATAGTGTAGCGCCACCAGTAAGATTGCCGTCCAAACAATTCCTATGAATGCCTTGGGTCCAGTTTCTGCGCTCCATAAATCTAGGACTAATGCACCAAATACCAATCCAGCTATATAAATTATTATCGCTATTGTTGATTTACTCATTATTTAAGCTTTTTTTAAATAGAGAAATGCCATTTTCTATTTTATGTTTATATGAATCTTTAAAACTCTCTAGTTGCCAACCCTTAAGTCTTTCTTGAATACTGATTAAGTTGTCCTGTTTCCATTGCGCAGAAGTTTCATTTAATTTCCACATTTTTTTCTCTTCATTATTTCGACCGCAACCGTAACAATATCCGGTCTGAGGATCTGTTTTACATATGCTTATACAAGGTGAAATAATCATTTTTTTAAAATTATTAGCAAATTAAATGATTATTAATATATTTTATAATTATTGTCATTGGACAAATGACATCAATAATATATAAAACCCAACAAGTTTGTGGGCGAATGGCGGAATTGGTAGACGCGCTGGTCTTAGGAACCAGTATTGAAAGATGTGAAGGTTCGAGTCCTTTTTCGCCTACCATAAAGTTATAAAAAATTATGAAAGTAACAATAGAAAACATTAAAGGTTTAAACAAAGACATTAAAGTCTTCATAGATAAAAAAACTATGAATACTTATATGGATGAAAAATACGAAGAGATCAAAGGTACTGTTAATTTAAAAGGTTTTAGACCTGGAAAAGTTCCAAAAGAAATTCTTAAAAGACAATTTGGTAAAGCAATTTTTAGTGAAGTTTTGGATAAGGTTTTGAAAGACTCAACTACAAAAGCTTTAGAAGACAATAAGATTAAACCTGCGGGTCAACCAAAGCTTGATTTAAAAACTTATGGAGAGGATAAAGATTTAGAGTATGTAATTTCTGTAACAGAGCTTCCCAAAGTTGAGCTTAAGTCAGTAGAAAATATAAAGTTTGACGAATATTCTGTTAAAATTGACAATACGGAAACAGATAAAAGAATTAAAGAAATAGCGAAAAGTCAAAATAATTTTAAAGACATTGCGGAAGATGTAAAGGCAGTAAAAGAAAATTTAGTTATTTTTGATTTTAAAGCTACGATTGATGGAAAAGATTTTACTGGTGGAGAAGGCAAAAATACACAACTAATTCTAGGAAAAGATTTATTTATTAAAGGATTTGATGATCAATTAGTTGGTGTTAAAAAAAATGATGAAAAAATTGTAGAGGCCACCTTACCTGAAAATTATCCACAAAAAGAATTTGCTAACAAAAAAGCAAGTTTTGTATGTAAGATTTTAGCTGTAAAAAAATCTGAAGAAGTAAAAATAGATGATGACTTTGCAAAAAATTTAGGCGCTAAAGATCTAACTGATTTAAAATCATTAGTATCAAAACAAATTAACGATGAGTATAAAAATTCCTTAGATAGATTGGCTAAAACACAAATTTTAAAAGAAATTGAAAATTTTAAAGTAGAAGAAATCCCTGAAAATCTAATTGAGGAAGAGGTTAAAATATTATCAGAGGGAATGTCTGAAGAGGATGCTAAAAAAAGCAGAAAAAACTTTGAAGAAGTTGCTAAAAAAAGAATTAAAGTTGGATTAATTTTAAATGAATTTGGTGAACAGAATAAAATAA
>ERZ890510.1356-NODE-1356-length-16123-cov-4.484317_pt1 | contig 16123 bp, 13 predicted proteins | sample MGYA00521265_ERZ890510 | MGnify/ENA primary metagenome ERZ890510 (study PRJEB32303, sample SAMEA104408624) | aquatic metagenome | biome: Brackish water; feature: Chemocline; material: water | place: Baltic Sea | collected 2014-10-26T21:54:00 | depth 110 m ...
ACTGTGGCTCTGTGCGAATCGTTACCGGCTGCCTGCGCGGCCGCATCATTCCCTTCAATCCCAAGCGCCACGGTGACATCGGCGTAACCTCCGGCCGCCTGAAGGAGGCGATCTTCGATCGCCTCGGGGCCACTCTCGAAGGCCTCAGCTTTCTCGATGTTTGTGCCGGCTCCGGACAGATCGCACTCGAAGCCTTCAGCCGCGGGGCCACGGTCACCGCCGTCGAGCCGGATCGTCGTCGCTGCGACCTCCTGCGACAATTGCTGCGTGACTGGGGGGTGCAACACCTCGAATTGGTCAACCTTCGCGGGCAGAAGGCACTCACGGATCTGGCGGCTGAGGGCCGACGCTATGATGTCATCTACCTCGATCCCCCCTACAAGGCGCTGCACAACGGTCAGCCATTGTGCGAAGTGTTGCTTTCCGCTGTGGGCAAGGCTGGCGTACTGGCTGTCGAGGGTAGCCTGTTCGTGCAGCACCCGAAGGAAATAGACTTATCGGCAAAGGTTGTGGGCCTGCAGTGTGTCGATCATCGCCGCCACGGGACCACAATCCTGAGTGAGTACCACGCGACAGCGGCATAAGCTCGCTGCAACGGATTGCGCTCGCGTCGTATCGCCGTCAGTTTGTCCGTTATCCCGAGGAGCCATGACAAGTGAAGATCACCAGCATCCGCGCCACCGCCGTCCTTGTACCCAGACCCACGCCTTTCACCAGCAGCCTCGGCACCCACGCCGGCAGCGAAAACGCCATTGTTGAGATCGATACCGACGCCGGCATCACCGGCGTCGGCGAGGCCTCCAGCATCTGGGATCGACGGGGACGTGGCTGCGCCGACGACATCAACGGTTTGCTTGCCGGCGCACTGATCGGACGCGACCCGACACAGATCCGCCAGATCACCGACATAATGGACACGTTGTTGTCGCCACGTTCGGCACCCGCCAAGGCGGGTATTGAGATGGCGCTCTGGGACATTCTCGGCAAGGCTCTGGACACACCGGTGTATCAACTGCTCGGTGGTGCCGTACGCGAGCGACTGGCTCTGTCCCGTTCTCTGTCCATGGGCACCGTCGACGAGGTCGTGGCCCAGGCGGATGCACTCGTGGCTGAGGGCTATGGCACTCTGAAGATGAAGGTGGGCCGCGACGCCGCTGCGGACCTGGCCAACCTGGGGGCCCTGCGCCAGCGATTTCCGGATCTGTGCCTCCGTGTCGACGCCAACATGGGCTGGCCCAATGCCAAGACCGCGGCGCGTTACATCCGCGAACTGGAAGAGTTCGACATCGAGCTTGTCGAGCAGCCCCTGCACGAGCGTGATCTGGAAGGGCTGCGCTTCCTGCGCGAAGCGCTTGACGTTCCGATCATGGCGGACGAATCGGTGTGGACGCCCGCCGATGCCATAGCCTGCGTCAAGGCCGATGCCGTGGACGTGTTCAATGTCTACGTCTCCGAAGCGGGCGGCCTCGGCCCGGCGGCGCGCATCTTCGCCATCGCCGATGCGGCGCGCCTTACGTGTATCATCGGCAGCATGCCTGAGTTGGGCATCGGCACCGCCGCCCAGGCGCACCTGGCCTTTGCCATGCCCAATATTGGTTTCGCCAGCGATGTGAATGGCTGTGTCTATCACGCAGATGACGTCGCTGATCATGGCCTGCGGATCGAGGACGGCTATGTCTACCCACCCTGCGGCCCGGGATTGGGCGTGACCCTGGATCCTGAACGCGTGCAGAAATACCGCATCTGATGCGCTTCCGTCCCTGTATCGACCTGCACAACGGCCAGGTGAAGCAGATCGTTGGTGGTTCACTGCGCGATGGTGCGATACCGCAGACCAACTTCGCCTCTGCTCTGCCTGCGGCGCACTATGCTGAATTGTATCGCCGTGATGGTTTCGACGGCGGCCATGTCATCATGCTTGGACCCGGCAACGAAGGTGCCGCCACGGAAGCATTGACGGCTTTTCCTGGTGGTCTGCACCTTGGCGGCGGCATCAACAGCGACAACGCCGGCATGTGGCTCGATCGCGGCGCCGGCAGCGTCATCGCCACGTCCTTCGTCTTTCGCGCGGGTCAACTGCAGCAGGAAAATCTGGAGAGTCTGGCGCAGGCGGCGGGGCGGGATCGACTCGTGCTTGACCTGAGTTGTGCGCCGGATGCCGGCGGGCGCTATGTCGTGGCCACCGACCGCTGGCAGCAACTCACGGACTTTGAGATATCCAGCGCAAACCTCAACCACCTGGCCAGTTTCTGCAGCGAGTTTCTCGTCCATGCGACACAGGTTGAGGGCAGACAACAGGGCATCGATGCGCGCCTGGTCGCCCTTCTGGCCGACACCGTGCCGCTGCCAGTCACCTATGCCGGCGGCGTACGCTCCATGGCGGATGTGGACCGCATCGAACACATCGGCGGCGGCCGCATCGACTATACCGTGGGCAGCGCCCTGGATCTGTTCGGCGGCGCAGGCGTGCGCTACGAGGAACTCGTGGAACGCCACCGGAGCTGAGACTCACACCCCTGGAAAATTCCGCGTCGCCGCATCCGGCAAAGAAGATCGCCGCCATTTCCTCCGTCATCTGGAAAGACAAGGCATCCCACCTGCCAGGTCGAGGACCGCTCGTACCACGTCAGCCTCGGCAGCAGGGCCCCAATGGGGAGATGCTCCTAGCGCGTGAGTGTCAGATAGATATTGATGGCCGTGAAGTTGATGATCGCCCAGATCGTCAACATCAGGCCTGCTTCCACGGCCATCGACATGCGACGGCTCTGCTCCTCGCGCATCGCCAGATGCAGCACGCCGTAGGCCATGGGGATCAATAGCAGGTTGTTGGCATTTGCTCCCAGCAGCACCAGCAGGAACGGCGTGTCGCCAGCAAAAAGGATGACGACGAGCCAGAATGCAGGAAAAACCGTCTGCAGGATGCGAACCCAGCGACTGCGCCCCGCCTCGCTCTGCAGCCCCGCAAAGCCGACGTGGTGCAGAAAGTCGGCGCCGATTCGGCCAGAACTGGCGGCGAACACGAGCAACGTCGAGAACAGGGTGCAGAAAGCGCCCACCATGAACACGCCCTTTGCCGCGGGCCCGAGGGTCTCGGTGAAGATCGATGACACCTGCTCAACGACGGCGATGCCCTGCGGCATGATCTGCAGACGAGACAGAACCGACGCACCCAGCAGGTAGTAGGCGCAGGTGATCGTCAGGGCAATCGCGGTACAGACGCCCGCGTCCATCGCCAGCACTCGCATCCAGCCACGATATCGCGCCCGCCATTCCGGGGTGCCGTCATCGACGCCGATGAACCGTGGATATCCCTTCTCGCGGACCCAGTAGGGATACATGAACAGTTCCACGGCGGTGGCCCCCACCGATCCCATCACAGCCAGTGCCACAAAAGCGCCATCGGGCGGCAGGGCGAAGGTGAAACCCGAGGCGATTTCCGCCCAGTTCATGGCGTTCGGTGTGCCCTGTAGCACGAGCAGACAGCCGATGACAACAAGGCTGAAGGCGGCAACCAGTACGGTGACCATCTTTTCCAGATCGGCATAGAGCCCTCGCCACAGGAGCAGCACGACGAGGACGAAAACAGCTACATCCCAGGCCTTGTGATGGATGGCGGGCACGACCGACGCCAGCAGTCCACCAACAGAACCAAGAATGCCGATCACGGCGGCGAATACCGAGAAGTAGCCCAGGGAACAGACCCACGCCGCCCAGGACGTGTTGCACAGGCGAGGGCCCGGAACGCGATTGAGGGCCGTTATCGTGGTGTCGTCGTGCAGCAGACACTGTCGGCCCAGTTCCAGTTGGATGAAGTACTTGACGACGCTGGCAACAATGACGCCCCAGAGGAAGATGAAACCGACGTCGGCACCCATTCGGGTCGTCACCAGCAACTCACCCGAACCGACGACGGATCCGGAGACGACCACGCCTGGCCCGATATTGCGCAGCAGCCCACCGATACCGGTGGGCGCCGGGCGCGTCGAACTTCCCTCTGTGTATGCACTCATGCGGCGACTCTCATGTGGAAGGCTGGCAGAATGGGCTCGGGGGAGTCGTAAAGAAAGGAATCTGCCCGGGGGTGATTCAAGGGCGGTGGCCGCGGCCCAGAGGGATTGATATCTTGCCGCGCATCGCCAGCACAACACCCGCATACCCAACGGACCGGACGTGAGGAGGACGCCTTCATGACATCAACAACAGGCCGTGTCGCCGGCAAGGTCGCCATTGTCACCGGTGGCGCCTCAGGCATTGGTGAGTCCACGGCAAAACGCCTGGCACAGGAGGGCGCCTCGATCACCATCGCCGATGTCGATGAGCAGGGCGGCAAACGGGTCGCCGCCGAAATCACCGCAGCCGGTGGTGTCGCCTACTACGTCCGGACGGATCTGTCGAAGACACCACAGATCCGCCGCATGCTCGAGCGCACGGAGGCGCGTTTCGGACGGCTCGACATCATCTTCAACAACGCCATCTGGTTCCGTCACGGCATAGCGACGGAGCTCGATGAAAAGGATTGGGACCTGACGCTCAACGTCGGTCTGAAAGCAGTTTTTCTGACGGCCAAGTACGGCATCCCCATCATGCGCAGAACGGGGGGCGGTGCCATCGTCAACACCGCCTCGGTGCACTCACTCGTCAGCTTCGCCGGGGCCACTGCCTACGACTCGGCCAAAGCGGGTCTGCTCGGACTTACGCGAACCCTGGCCATCGACTTCGGCCCGGACGTCCGCGTGAATGCCGTGCTGCCAGGGGCCATTCTGACGCCGCTTTGGGATCGGTTGGAAGTACCGGCCAAGGTACGTCGAGGCTATGCGAAAATGGTACCGGCGCAGCGCCTGGGGACTGGACAGGACGTTGCCAATGCAGTGCTGTTTCTGGCCTCCGACGAGGCCTCCTTCATAACCGGCACATCGCTGGTCGTCGATGGCGGCATGTTGTGTCGTGCCGAGTGACGACTCCGGTAGAAAAAAGCCACGGACGAACTGCGCCCCTGGCGCCGGGGTCGGCTGGTCAGTGGCACGGCATCACGCTCGATGGTAGCGGCGAAAGCCTGCTGCGTAGCTGGCCAGGACCCCGTCGGCATCATGGTCGCTGCCAGGCCTGTGAATCACCTCGACGGAGAAGTAGCCGTCGAAGCCGCTTTCTTCCAGCAGGTGCAGCGGCGTCTCGTGATCGATGACACCTGCCCCCAGTTCGGCACTGACCTGCATGCGGCCATCCACGTAGGTGCCGTCGTGTGCGTGCACGTGTCGTGTCAGGTGGCCGAGAGCGACGAATGACTCCTGCGGAGTTTCCATCATGCGTTGGGTGTGCATGAAGTCCCACAGGACCTGCAGGGATGGGTGCTGCACCCCCTCAATCACCGCCCGCACCGGCGCTGCACAGCACCAGTCGTCGTGTGTCTCCATCAATATCGTTACGCCCGCCGACTCGGCATCGCTCAGCACCTGGCGGTAGCCGTCGGCGGTATAGTCCACAACCATCGCCCATGGCGCGGCCGTGTCCCGCGGGCCCCCAAAGGTGCGGATCAGACCGCAGCCCACATCGGCGGCCAGTTCAATGTAACGCCGCAGGTCCTGTACATGACGGGCGCGCTCCGTTGCGTCGGGTGTGGCCATGCGCACACCTGAAGCGATGCAGCAGATCGACAGGCCTTCGTCCTCGAAGCGACGACGCACCTCGGCCCGGGCCGTGGCGCTCAGGTCACTTTCAATGCCGCACGCATGCCCCCATTCCACCCGCGGCTCCAGTCCGTGATAGCCGTGCCGTTTCATGCCGGCCACCACCTCGTCCAGCGTCCAGTCCGGACACACACTCGTCATCGTCGCCAGCTTCGTCACTCTAGCCTCCCTCAATCGAGTTCGCGCAACCACACAGCCATCTGGCCGGCAGCTCGGTTGTCCCATGCGTAGTAGGGTATGGCACGCAGTTGCACCGGCTGCTGCTGAGGCGCTTGAGGACGATACAATGTCGCCTGCCAATCTTCAGCATCCAGCCTGTAGCCCTGCATCTCCAGTACTGTCACACCACCGAGCAGGTCCGGCTCGTGGCGAGCATCAATCGTGGCGTGCTGCGGCAGACCGATACGGCTCAGGGGCGTGGCCTCGTTGTCGATCTCTTCCAGGCAGTAGATGATGGGTCCGCGCTGCAACGCCACCTTGCCGGCAGCCATGCGCACGCGGGGGTGCGCGTACAGGCGACGGGGGGGCATATCGAAATCGAGCTCAAGGCGTTCGCCCCGGCGCCAGGCACGCTGCAGGCGGATGTATCCCGACCCGATCCTGGCAGCATCGATCTGCTGGGTGAAACTCTCGCCGCCGATGCGGACATCGGCACGTTCGCACCAGTCAGGCAAACGCAGGTTGAGCACCGCTTCCGTACCATCCTTGTCGGGTTCGATCTCGATCTCCACGTGGCCATCCCAGGGATAGTTGGTGGTGATCCGCAGGCGCAGACGTGCAGCGCCAGCGACGAGTTCGGCTTGCCCGGCGGCATAGAGATGGACCCAGGCCTCCTCGCCCTGGGAATAGGCATAGTGGCCAAGGCCAGCCAGCAGGCGGGCGATGTTGGGTGGACAGCAGGCACAGCCGAACCAGTCCTGCCGATGATGTGTGCCCTGACTGGCCAGTGGGTTCACATAAAAGTAGCGCTCGCCATCCAGCGAAATACCGGCAAGGACACCGTTGTACAGGGCCCGCTCCATGACGTCGGCAAATCTCGCCTGACCGTAGAGTTCCACGAGGCGCCGGCTCCAGAACACCAGACCTATGGCGGCACACGTTTCACAGTACGACGTTTCCTCCGGCAGGTCATAGTCCTGCGTGAACCGCTCCCCCTGTCCTGACGCCCCGACGGAACCGGTGACGTACATCTGTGTCTGCGTCACATTATCCCAGAGACGCAGCGTCGCCTCTTCCAGCTGGCCATCACCGCCCTCGGCGACCAGATCCGTCATGGCACTGTAGAGATACATGGCCCGCACTGCATGCCCTGTGGCGCGGTCCTGCAGACGCACGGGTGTATGTGCCTGACAATGATCGTTGGGCAGCTGGGCCCCGTGGATGTGTGGTGCCGGTTCTTCGCCCCGCGCCCGCGCCTCGACATCGAAATAGTGCTCCGGTTCGGTGTTGCCGCGCTCATCGATGAAGTAACGCGCCAGATCGAGATACACGTGGCTGCCGGTGGCGCGATACAGCCGCACAAGTGCCAGCTCCAGTTCCTCGTGTCCGGGATATCCGCGCTTCTGCCCTGCAGCGACGCCGAAGAGGCTGGCGATGTGGTCAGCAAAGCGACACAGAGCCGCCTGCAGACGGTCATCACCGGTAGCGTGACTGTGGGCGACAGCAGCCTCGATCAGGTGACCGGCGCAGTACAACTCGTGGCGGTCGCGCAGATGAGTCCAGCGCCCCTGCGGCTCAACACTCTGAAAGAAACTGTTGATGTAGCCGTCGTCGTCCTGCAGATGCAGGTACCGATCGACAACACTGTCAATCTGTTCTGCCAGTTGAGGATCCGCCGGATGGGTCGTCAGGCTGGAGGCGGCCGCCTCCAGCCACTTGGCGACATCGGAGTCCCAGAAGATGTGGCGGGATTTGGGATCTCCCGTGCGCCACGTCGGATCCAGAGCATCGAGCCGATGGGTCTCGACGAGTTTGTCGTACTGAGTTGGCAGTGTGCGTTTGCGGTTTACCTCCTGGCGCCGGCCCCAGAACCCATCGAGTCGTATCAACTCGAGATCTGCCGGCCGTGCCAGCACCTTCGCTGGTGGCCCAACCGTCATCCTCTCCATCAGCGCCTCCTCCCGTCGTCATGGGTCGCGTCCCTGCACAAACGGGACATCAGCAGATGAGCCGGCTATCTTCGGCAGCACGGCTCATGCACCATCTCTGCATCGTGATCAGTCAATCTAACGGAGAGCCAAGTGCCATACCAGCAACCAGACCAGCCCCTGCGCCCCTATCCGACTCAGTACACACCGGGCAATCTGGCCCTCTCCCTCGACGTCCGTTTTCTGCCGGCTGCGACGGGAAAGGTCGTGCATCTGCCCGTTGGGTTGCCCGTAGCCGGCACACGTGGCACGTGGGAGTTGGAGGTCCGCAATGAGCAGGCGGATCTGCCGGCGGGGGCCCTCTTCTGCATCATCCGCTTTGATTGCCAGTTTGCCTTTGAGTTTCAGACCGCTCGACCGGATCGACGTGACTACGCCACCCTCGCAAGTACCAGTGACGCCCGGCTGCGCCTGCTCATCGGCCGCGAATCCGTCGGCCTGTGCACGATCGTTGTGACGGACGGCCTGTTCCTGCGAGGTGAGAGCTTCACCATTCGCCTCGGTGATACCAGTGGTGGAGGCGCCGGTTCGGAGGTCTTCTGGTCGTCCACAGCGGGGCAGTTGCTGTTGGCTGTCGATGCAACGGGAACGGGCCAGTTCGTCGGTGCCGGCGCGCCGCTGGACTTGCGCGTAGCACCCGCCGGTGAGCCTCGTTTGCTGCGCCTTCTTGGTCCCAGTGTCGCCGCCGTTGGCGAGGACTTCGATCTGCATGTGGGACTCTTCGATGCCAATGGCAACCCTTGTGAAGACTTTGTCGGGACCGTGGATTTCACGGCAGACGACGGTGTCGATGGACTTCCGGCAAGCATCACCCTGACCGCAGCCGATGGCGGCGTGCGCATCATCCATGGTGTCCACCCGCTGTGTGCCGGCGTGTTTCGCCTGCAGGCCTGCTGTGCCTCGCTGACAGCAACGGCAAACCCGATGGTCGTCGAAGAGGCACCGCAGATGCGTCTGTTCTGGGGTGACGTCCATGCCCATGGCTGGGGCGACTCGACGATGCATCTCATGCACCTGCGCTCGGCTCGTCTGGATCCTGCGGCCCGACATGCACAGGCACGGCGACTTGGCCGCTTTGACTTCTGTTGCCCTGCGTCGATGTCAATGGATCCGGCGCAACGGGAGGAAGTCTTCGGCGCCTATCGCGATGCCTGCGCCGAACATGATGAACCGGGTCGGTATGTGCCGTTCCTGGCCTACGAGGCCCACCCACAGGCCGGCGATCGTCAGGTCATTTTCCGCGACTACCGTGACGAGCCGGTACCGCCGCCCATGCGTGATCCCATCGAGAATGTCATCGAGCGGTATGGTGCCAGAGATGACGTACTGCTGCAGGTCCACATCGGCGGCGATCCACCACACTGGGATCTGTATCGTCCAGCGCGGGAACGTTTTCTGGAGGTCTGTTCGGGTTTCGGTTGTGCCGAGTGGCTGCTGCAGGAGGCCCTGCAACTGGGGTATGAACCAGGTGTCTGTGCGGCGTCCGACCTGCATCTCGGCTGGATGGGAGGGCCCCGATCGGTCGAGACATTCCGTGGTCGTTTTGGTCAGAAGTATCCCATGCGCCAGCGGGACAGTGCCTACGGGACGGGACCGATCACAGCGGTTCAAGCGACAGAACTGACGCGTACTGCACTGTGGGAAGCAATCGAAGCACGACACACGGCCGGAACGAGTGGCGCCCGTATGCTCGTCGATCTGCGCCTGGGCGACGCCCGGGGCGGCGACGAGGTCACCATCGGCGCGGACGACATACTGGAGCTGCAATGTGCCGTCCATGCCTGTGCGCCCCTTGCCCGCATCGACGTCATCGCCGGCGTGCATCGGTTGCACAGCTGGGATCCACAGGGCGCCATGGACTGGAAAGAGCGGCTGACGTTGCCCGCGGGCTCAGTGCCGGGGCGATGGATCTATCTGCGTGTCGAGCAGGTCGACGGCGAGTGGGGCTGGACGAGCCCCGTATATCTCAGACGTGATGACGTCGTGCCGCCAGCACACGGGCTGCCCGACTGGAATGCCTGTGCCATGGAGGCCGAACCCCACGACAATGGCGCCGATGCCTATCTGGCAGATTTGCAGGCCTACCTGCGGCGGGAAGAAGAGGTGCAGCGATTCGCCGCGCTGACTCCGGCGGGCGTCCTGTCATTGGCCGTCGGCAAGTGCGCCCAGTTTCATTGCCGCTGGGGCACCGAACAGGTACCGATGACGATCCTCTGGTTCTTTGAATTCGAGATCCCGAAAATTCGCTACGACTTCGGCTGGCGTGACTACGGGGCCATGCCCGAAAACCAGCTGGGGCCGGCGTTGATGGCGCGCTACCCTCAGCGGCCCTGAGCTCTCAGCAGCACCGTACGCTCCGCCGGTCCTGAATGCAGACCGTAATCAGGTCTTGGGCTCAGCAAACAGCTGCGCCCGATGGGGCCCCGTGCCGACCACTTCCAGAGCGTCCATCTCGCGCAGACAGTAGGTCATGCGGCCCGCAAGGTTCAGGTTCAGCTGCGCCGCTGTCGCCAGCTGTCGATTGGTGAAGGGCCTCGGCAGGACGGCAGCGTCAGGCAGCAGGGCCACCGCCTCCTGTGGACTGCGCAGGCGCAGTTGCTGCACCACCTCCAGCAGTCGACGGTCTACCTGGTGCCACTCGGGGTGACGCCAGCTGCCCTTGCCATCGTACATGCGTACTTCTTCCTCCTGGATCAGCAGCACCTCGAGCACGAATCGCTCATGCTGCAGCAGATCAGGGATGCTCACCAGTTCGCGGAAGACATCCTCGACACGTCCGCGTTTCGGTGACTTCCGCCGTCCCAGTTCCTCGCCGTGCTCACTGATTTTGAGGATCCACTTCTCCGTCGCAATCGGATGCACCAGACGTACGTGGCGCGTTTTCGTGAGCTCGCGAAGTTTCTTCTTCAGGGGTGCAAAGGAGCGGGTCTGGATTTCCACGAGCAGGTCGTCGTCGCGGACGATGTCCACGACGTAGCCGTCCACCGGCGTCTCCACACGGTCCTGTGGTCTTGCGTACCACAGCTTCACAGAAGCGTGCAGCGATTTCTCGCGCAGCATGCCGATGTGTGGTTGTGCCAGTGTCAGGTCGTTTCCTCCCGATCGGGGGGGACCAGGGGCAGAACGATCGTGACCGTCGTTCCTTGCCCGACCTTGCTGGCAACGTCGATGTGGCCGCCGTGATCCTCCATGATCTGGTAGCAGATGGACAACCCCAGACCGGTACCGACACCGATGCCCTTGGTCGTGTATCCCGGATCGAAGATGCGGCTCAGGGACTCCTCGGGGATCCCGGAGCCCGTATCAGCGATGACAACGTGTGCCTCCCCACCAACGACCCGTGTGCTCACAGTGATCGTTCCTGATGCGCTAATGGCCTGCTGGGCGTTGTTGAGGATGTTGAGAAAGACCTGATTCAGCCGTCCAGGGTAACACAGGACCTCGGGAATCTCGCCGTAATCACGCACAATCTCGACACGATTCTTCGTATCGTGGTGGATCAACATCAGCGAATCGTCAAGGCCCGCATGCAGGTTCGCCTCCTTGCGCTCTGCCTGATCCAGGCGGGCAAAGTTGCGCAGGCTGCGTACGATCGTCGTCACCCGCGCCGAGCCGGCCTCGATGACCCGGTTGGAATCGTCAATGACCTTCAGGGCCTTGGCCAGGGGATTGCCCTCGCGGCAGCACTCGGGGTATTGCTCCTCGATGGTGGCCTTCAGTTTGCCGACAGCCCGCACGAGCGTGTCGTGCATGCTGTGAATGGCGCCCACGGGGGTGTTGATCTCGTGGGCGATGCCCGCCACCAGATTGCCCAGAGCGGCCATCTTGTCTGACTGCACGAGGCGCGCCTGCGTCTCGAGAAGTTCGCGATTGGCCCGTTCACTTGCCTCGATCAGGTCCTTGAGGCGGGTCACGTCGTGAATGACGATCTGTACGGTGTGTACGGCACCATCCTCGGCAAGGATCGGATACACGCCGCCGGAAGCCCATCGATACTCGCCTCCGGCCCGCCGCCATCGGTACTCCACCCCCTGCTGCGCCTCGCCGGCAACACCACGCTGGAAAGCTGCGGTGGCGATTTCGACATCATCAGGATGAATGATGCGTTCGCCGATCGTCGGATCGGCATAGAAATCCTCGGGTGACAGGCCAAGCCACTCCTGTACTCGGGGTGTGACATAGACGTAGTTGCCCGCCGGATCCAGTAGCAGCACGATAAAGTCAGGTGTTTCGATCAACGTCCGATATCGAGCTTCGGACAGTGCCAGTCGGCGCAGATCGTCGATGCGCTGAAAACTGGAGGACAACACGCCGGCGATCTCCTGCAGCAGCACCAGGTCGGCGTCACTGAAGGCGTCCGCTGAAGTGCTGTTCAGCGCCAGCGTGCCATGCGAGAACGGCAGGTCGACTACGGCCCGGATCGGCGCGTGCGTCTGCAGGTAGCGGCGTTCATCAAAGGGATCATCGACGTGCAGATCGCGGCGGTAGGTCGGCTCCCCCCGCTGCCACATCTCATGCACGGCACGCACAGCCCGCGCCGTGTTGGACTCGATCCAGCCGCCGCCAGGTTTGGAACTGCGCGACCGCATGGATGGTGGATCTGTGGACAGATCGAGCAGGTTGATGCCACAGTTCTGGTAGTGTATGCCGAAAGCATGCAGGCCATCTTCGAGCACGGTGAGCACGCCCTCGAGATCGGCCTCGCCCTGCATCATCAACACCTGCTCGCGCAACTGCTGGAAGACCTGCCGGTGCTGGTCTTCCCGTTTCCTCTCGGTCTGGTCGCGGGCGAAACCGACGAAGCGCCGTGTCTCGCCGGAGTCCGTCATCACGGCGAACATCGACAGGTCGATGTGCAGCCTGCGGCCGTCCTTGGTCAGCGCCGCCACTTCACCGCGGAACCCCCCTGAGGCCTGTAGCGATGTGGCGATCCGGTCTGCATCCTCGGGGCTGCACCAAGTGGGCTTTGCAGCATCGCGCAGTTGTGCCAGCGAGTATCCCAGCAGCTTCTCATGAGCCGGGTTGTGCTCGACGAAATTGCCGTCGCAGTCGAAGATGGCCACGGCATCGGCCGAAGCGGTGATGATCGCCTGATACAGTCGCAGCTGTTCCTGCAGGCGACGGCTCTGGGTAACGTCGCGGGCGATCCCTTCGGCTCCTGACAAGCTGCCATCGGCGGCAAAATGCAACCGCCTGTGCATCTCGAAGAAGTGTGTTGCACCACTCTTATCGATGAGGCGTGCCTCGACGGTGCGGACCTCTGTGTCGCCCCGGCGCACCGACTCCTGAAAGCCGGCGATGGCCGTCGCCCGATCGTCAGGATGGACCAGATCGAACATCGACCGGCCGAGAAGTTCTGCCTGGGTGAAACCCAGCAGTGACCCCGCTGTATCGCTGATCGACGTCAGGCGGGCTTCGGCATCCGTCACGTAGACAATTTCGGGATCACGCTCGAAGACGGAACTGAGTTTGTCGGCAGGCACGGCGGAGCGGCGCCTCAGGAGAAGGTCTTCAGGATGTCGGTCTGGATCTTCTGCAGACCAGCGTAGGCCCGGTTGATCTCGTCAACCTTGGCACGCAGGCTGGCCAGCAACTGTTGTTTCTCAATGCCGTTGCGGATGACGATCTGCAGATTGTCGTTGTCCCAGGGTTTCTCCACGTACTGGAACAGGCCGACCTCGTTGATCGCCTTGATCGCATTCTCCTTGTCCGCGTAGCCCGTAAGGATGATCCGTGTAACATCAGGTTTGATCTCGCGCACCCGCGCCAGAAAAGAGATGCCATCCATCTCGGGCATCAGATAGTCCGAGATGATCAGGCTGACCTCGTTGGCACCGACGAACTCCAGGGCAGCCGTCGGTGACAGAAATGTGTGCACAGCGTAGTCCGTCTCGAGCGTGAGGAACGAACTGAGGCTGGTAAGGACCATCTCCTCGTCATCAACGATGACCACAGTAGCCGGCAGGTTGGTGGACACTGGCAATCTCAGGCGAAGGTTCTCAGGATGTCCTGCTGGATGCCCTGCAGATCCGAGTAGGCCCGATTGATCTCCTGCACCTTCTGCTGCAGCGTTCGCAGGAGCTGTTGCTTTTCCAGCCCGTTGCGCAGGACCAGCCGCAGGTGCTCGTTGTCCCAGGGCTTCTCGATATACTGGAACAGACCGACTTCGTTGATCGCCTTGATGCATTCTCTTTGTCAGAGTAGCCCGTCAGGAGGATCCGCGTCGTCTCCGGGCGCAGGTCGCGAACCTTGCCCAGGAAGGTGATGCCATCCATTTGCGGCATGAAGTAGTCGGAGATGACCAGATTCGCCTCATGCTGCTGCAGGTGTTCCAGGGCGTGTTCCGGATTGGTAAACGTCACAACCTCATAGTCGGTTTCCAGGGCGAGAAAGGAGTTGATGCTGGTGAGCACCATCTCCTCATCATCGACGACGACGACAACCTCCCGAAGCCGGTTGCCATTGCCGTTGTCATTTCCTGGGGAACGTTCTGTCATTTGGGCCTTCAATGAATTGTCTGTGAGTGCCTCAGCGGGCGCCGATTGTACCGATCAGTCCGCGCACACGACCCACCAGTGCCTTCAGCACGCCCCGGGTGATCTCGACATTGTCTGCGAGCAAGTCGATAAAATCCTCCTTGCCAACGCGCAGGACCCGCGCCTGCTCCAGTACCGTCGCCGCCGACACCCGCACTTCGTCATCGAACAGGGCCCACGTACCAAAGGGCTCACCGACGCCGGCGATGTTGATCTCCAGATCACCGCGATGCAGTCGCACCCGACCGTCGATGACCTGATACATCGAATCGGCCGGGTCCCGTTCCGCATAGATGGTCGTGCCTGCGGCATGAGTTTCCTCGACGGCGATGGCCGCCAGATACCCAAGCTCCTCCGTGGACACCTGCGAAAAGACGTCCACATCCTGCAGGGCGATCACCTTCTCGATCGTCGTCAGCAAAATGCGCTAACCGATTGTTTCTGTTACGGGTATTGGAGGTTCGCTCCACTTAATTACCAGTTTCAGCACACTCCGTCAACCAGTCCGTATGACCACTGCCATCGCCGTCTCCCGCACCAACGGGTCGGCGTCTTCCGCCAGTTGTGCCAGCCACGCCCGTGTGGCGGGCGTGGAGTTCTCGGCCAGACTGTAGGTGACACAGGCTCGCAGCCACGGATCGGGGCCCTGCAGAATGTGTGCGACGGCCTGATCGAAGTCCGCCAGAGGCGTACCGAAGTGTCGGCTGCCAGCCTCCACGGCAAGTCCGGGCGTCGTGGCGTCGAGCAATGGCACGATGACTTCCCGCTCCGCACGAGGCAGAACGTTCTCGAGGAACTCGATGGCGCTGCCCCCATCGGCGCGGTTACCGCTGACATAACCGAGGTAGGCATTGTAGAGGTCCTGCGCTGGGTGGATCAGGGCGAGGAGCCGGAAGATCCGCTTGAGATTCTCCTCGCACTTCTCGCCCACCGCCCGGGACAGCAGTGCCGTCCCCTCCCCTTCGTTCGCAGGAAGCAACGCCTGGATCTGTACAAACTCCCAGTAGCTACATGTCGCACGGCGTAGAACGGCCCGTACACGCTCCGCAGGAAACACCAGGCCGGACTCTCGATTGCGCAGTTTGCTCAAAGTCTTCAGCAACTGATACTCGAGGCCGGGCTGCGCCGGATCCAGGCAATCCAGTACGGTCTTCACACAGAGGGGCGTGGCAATCACCGCAAGGGCGCGTGCCGCCCGAGTGCGGCTCCGTATGTCGCGGCTGTGGATGTCGCGGCTGTGGATGTCGCGCCCCGGCGACTGCAACCGCGCCGCCAGTTCCAGCACAGCGCGGTCGCCAAAGTGGGCCAGGGCCGTCACCGCCGCACGACGTGTGCGCCGATCGTCCAGACGGTCGGCCAGCTAGGGCAGGTGGGCCTCGTCCCCGACTTCTCCCAGACTTTCGATGAGCTGCCGCACAACACCGGGGTAGCGGCTCGCCGAAAGTTCCTCCACCAGCTCCTTGACCCACGTGCGCGTCGGGTCATAGATCCTGGCCAACAGGCGGGCGACCTGCATCAACTCGGGCTCATCCTCGGCGGACTCGACCAGCAGGGCCCGTACCATGCTCTCGTCGACCAGCGCCTGCTCCTGCTCGTCGCCGTACTCGGCAATGCAACCGACGGCGGCGCTACGCAGACTCCGCGAGGGGCTGGCCAGGGCCGCCTGCAGTCGCTGGTGTGCATCCTCTTCGCCGTGGACACACAGCGCCTGCAGCGCCTCAACACGCACCGCCAGGACATCATCATCGTCGAGCAG
>ERZ890510.1357-NODE-1357-length-16116-cov-7.860594_pt1 | contig 16116 bp, 16 predicted proteins | sample MGYA00521265_ERZ890510 | MGnify/ENA primary metagenome ERZ890510 (study PRJEB32303, sample SAMEA104408624) | aquatic metagenome | biome: Brackish water; feature: Chemocline; material: water | place: Baltic Sea | collected 2014-10-26T21:54:00 | depth 110 m ...
GCTCGGCCTCAACGAAGAGTTGCGGCACACCGAGATGCGACTGGAACAGGTGCAGTACCTTCCCGAGATCACGTTGTTCGGGAACTACATCATCAGTGCTCAGGACAATGGCAGCCCGAGTTTCTTCGGGAGAGGAGACGGCCAACGCGCATACTCGCGCTTGGTCGGTGTTCGGTTCAGCCTCCCGGTTTTTCAGGGCTTTCGACGCGACGCACGCATCGACCAAAAACGGGCCCTATTAAGGCAGGCCGAGTCTCAGACTCGGAAAGGCATCGACCTGGCCACGTCTCAGGTGAAGAGCCTGCTGGAGTCGACCGACGAGGCCCACATGCGGGCGCGCGGCCAGGGCCTCGCGGTGGGGCAGGCGCAACGTGGTTTCGAGATCGCTAGCGCGCAGTATCGCGAAGGCCTTTCCAGCCAGCTGGAAGTGACCGACGCAGAGGTTGCCCTTCGGCAGAGCGAGTTCAACTACGCGCAAGCCGTATATGACTATTTGGTGGCTCGGGCGCAGCTTGACGAGGCGATGGGGCGAGTCCCCATGGTTGACGTCGACGCCCGTGGCGACCGCTTCTAGCCGGGATTTACCATGAAGACAATCATGGAGATGATAGAGATGAGCTGTTCAAGGGTGTTGGGAATGTTGGTCGTGGTCGGTGCGATCGCTGCCTCGGGTTGTGCACCCGCTCCGGCGGATGGTGCGGAAGAGCAGTCTTCGGCCGAGGACTTCGTGCGGGTGATCAATGTCGAAACCGAGACGATCGTAGCGCAGGACTTTATTGAAGACATTCGCCTCACCTCTGCGGTGTTTGCGAACCAGGACGTGACGCTGTCTGCCGAGGAGAGCGGTGTCATTCGAGAGCTTTTTGTCGACAAGGGTGCGCGCGTCTCCGAAGGAGATCCGCTGGCCAGGATCGACGATCGTGTTCTCTCGGCGCAGGTAGAGCAGGCACGGGCGGCGTCCAGCCTGGCGTCGCAGACGTGGAATCGTCGCAAGCGCCTGTGGGAAGAGGACAACGCGGGATCCGAGTTCGCCTACCTGGAGTCCAAATTTGCGGCAGAGCAGTCCGCCGCGATCCTGAACGGTCTCGAAGAGCGCCTCGCACGGACGGTAATTCGGGCCCCGTTCGCGGGTGTTCTTGAGGAGCGGCATGTCGAGGTGGGTTCGATGGTGAACCCCGGCACGTCGATCGGTCGTCTTGTAGACCTGGATCCTGTCAAAGTGATGGCCGGGGTACCGGAGCGTTACGCCACCGACGTCCACCTGGGCGCTACCGCGACGCTGTTCTTTGACGTGCTCGGCGACGAGGAATTTTCTTCGCCGATCCGCTTCGTTGGCTCAACTGTGGATCCCCAGACTCGGACCTTTTTGGTCGAGGTACGGCTGCCGAATCCGGACCGCGCAATCAAGCCGCAAATGGTCGCCAATATGTCCATCACGCGGCGCGAAATCAGCAGCGCGATTGTCGTCCCCCAAGACGCGTTGGTTCGGGTGGAGGACGGTTACGTCGCCTTCGTGGTGGCGGAGTGGAATGAGGGCACCGTAGCGGAGGTTCGACCGGTCGTTCTTGGTCCGACCCGGAACAATATGGTCGTCATAGAGTCTGGGATCGAAGCCGGCGAGCGTCTCATTGTCGTCGGGCAAAAGTCCGTCGCCGACGGAGACCGCGTCAGCGTGGTCGTGGAGCGGGAGTAGACAGATGACCCATGACACTCAAGGTGGCTCGAACGGCAACGGAGAAGGCCCGCGGCAAGACCCGCGGTTTCTAGAGAAATTCAAAGAGTTCGGCGCGACAAGTTTTGCTGTTGAACACCGGACTTCGGTCATGGTCATGCTCGTGATCATCACCGTCATGGGCGCTCTTGCGTACCGCGCGATACCCAAAGAGTCGTTTCCAGAGTTGGCGATTCCGATCATCGCGATCAATACCATCTACCCGGGAGTATCGCCAGCAGACGTAGAGAGTCAGGTCACGCGCATAATCGAAGAAGATCTCTCCACGATCTCGGACTTGAAGGAGTTGACGTCGACCTCGATCGAGGGCTATTCGAGCATCGTGGCGGAGTTCGATCCGTCCGTGAATCTGGAAGCGGCACTGCAAAAGGTCCGCGAGAAGGTGGACCTCTCCAAGCCCGATCTGCCAGCAGACGCGGAGGAGCCGACGATCGTCGAGTTTAACTTCTCCGAAATCCCGATCATGCAGGTGAACCTTTCGGGTGAGTTTGGGCTCGTGCGGCTCAAGGAAATCGCCGAAGAACTCCAAGACCGAATCGAGGCGCTCCCTGCGGTCTTGCGGGCCGACCTGCGAGGTGGCCTCGAGAGGGAAGTGAAGGTCGAGGTCGACCTCGGCATGCTCCAGTTCTACGGACTCGCGCTGAAAGACGTTACGGAGGCGATCCAAGACGAGAACGTGAACATCCCCGGTGGCTCGATCGATGTCGGCGACTCGAAGTATTTGGTGCGGGTCGACGGCGAGTTTGTAGATCCGAGCGTGATTGAAGATCTGATCGTCAAGGTGAAGGGCGGCCGCGCGATTTATGTGCGCGATGTGGCGACGGTCGACTTCGGCTTCGCTGAACGCGAAAGCTACGCGCGCCTGCGAGGCAACTCGGTCGTGACCCTCGACGTTGTCAAACGGTCCGGCGAGAACATCATTGAGACCGCTGCGGCGGTGAAAGCCGAAGTCGATGCCATGGCGTCGCTCTTCCCGCCGACGACTACGGTGGTGATCACCGGCGACCAGTCCAAGAAGATTGAGGACATGGTCTCGAGCCTCGAGAACAACATTGTCTCAGGCCTCATTCTCATCGTGGCCGTACTCCTGTTTTTCTTGGGAGCAGGGACCTCGATGTTTGTCGCGATTTCCATTCCGTCCTCGATGTTTTTGTCCTTCATGGTCCTGAAGGTCATGGGCATCTCCATGAACATGGTCGTGTTGTTCAGCCTCATTCTGGCGTTGGGGATGTTGGTCGACAACGCCATTGTGGTGGTTGAGAATATTTATCGGTACCTCGAAGAGGGATGGGACCGGACGCTCGCCGCGAAGAAGGCGACCGGTGAGGTGGCTGTGCCGATTATCGCTGCGACCGCGACCACGCTGGCCGCCTTCGCGCCGCTGCTCTTCTGGCCGGGTCAGATCGGGGAGTTCATGGGCTACATGCCCAAGACCCTTATGGTCACGCTTACCAGCTCGCTCTTCGTGGCTTTGATCATCGTGCCGACGCTGTGCGCGATGTTTATGACGCTGGATGGTGAAAAGCGGCCGCCTCTGCGCCCGGCAATGCGCTGGACGTTGATCGCGGGTACGGCCCTGGCGTTCCTCATCATCGCCGGTACGAACTTGCTGTCGGCGGGTCTGCTCGCGGCCACGTTCTTTGGGCTATGGGCGCTTTACAAATTTGTGCTGGACGGAATCGCGATCCATTTCCAAAATCGCGTGCTGCCTCGCACGATGGAACTGTACGAAAGGCAGCTTCGTTGGGCTCTTGATCACCGCTTCGTCATCATCGCCGGGTCGGTTTCGGGCTTCGTGGGAACCGCCGTGGTTTTCGCCATGTTCAGTCTGGGTGTGGAGTATTTCCCGGAGTCGATGCCGCCGGCGCAGTTGCTAGTCGACGTGGAGACTCCGGTGGGTACGCGTGCCGAAGTGACGGACGCGCTCGTGCTGCGTCTTGAGGATGAGCTCTCTCAAATGAATGGCCAAGAGGACTGGGAATCCGTTGTGGCGGTAACCGGTGGTGGCGGTGGTGGTGGCAACCCTATGGGCGGCGGGCCGTCTGGACCCGAGAATGGCCGTCTTTCCGTCTCGTTGGTTGACTTTCAGGAGCGTCAACAGGACGCGTTCGCCACCCTGGGTGCAATGCAGGCATCAGTCGGTCGGACACTGGCGGGTGCGACGGTCACCGTGGACCAGGTGCGGGAAGGTCCGGCCCAGGGTTCTCCGGTGAACATTGAGGTTGTGGGTGCGGATGCCGATGTGCTCAAAGGCCTCTCGGATGGCTTGATCGACGTTCTCGAGGGTGCCGCGGTTTACCAGAAATTGGTCGGCCTCAAGAGCGATATGGACGCAGCGCGCCCTGAGCTTGCGGTGCAAGTGAATCGTGAGAAGGCGGCTCTGTATGACCTCAGCACCGCCGATGTGGGGCGTGCGGTCCGAGGGGCGATCAACGGTGTGGAGGCTGCCAAGTACCGCACTGGCAACGATGAATACGACATCATCGTGCGTCTCGCCGAACCCTATCGTCAGGAACTCGAGGGATTGAGGGAACTCGCAGTGATGGCCGACGGAGGCATTCAGGTGCCGCTTCTCTCGATGGCCACGTGGAGCGTTGAGGATGGCGAAGGCGCCATCCGCAGAAAGGATCAAACGCGCATGGCGACGATTTCTGCGGACGTGGCTGCCGGTTTCGCGAATAACACGGTCTTGGCGGAGGTCCAGAGCACGCTTGCAGCATTCCATGCAGGCATGCCCATAGGGTACACCCTACGCTACACGGGACAGTCCCAGGATCAGGACGAGGCCACGGCCTTTCTTGGTGGGGCTTTTCTCACGGCGCTCATGCTCATCGGGTTCATCTTGATCAGTCAGTTTAATTCGGTGGTGAAACCGGTCATCATCCTGACCTCGGTCATTATGTCGATTGCAGGGGTGTTGATCGGGCTCCTCGTGTTTCGGATGCCCTTTGGGATCATCAATACCGGGGTCGGGATCATCTCGCTGGCCGGTATTGTCGTGAACAATGCCATCATTCTCATCGACTACATCGACGTCCTGCGAGAGCGGGACTCAATGGATAGGCGAGAGGCCCTGGTTCAGGGTGGGAAGACCCGTTTCCGGCCGGTGGTGCTCACCGCCACGACGACGGCGCTCGGATTGGTGCCGCTCGCAATCGGCTTGAATTTCGACTTCTTCGGGTTCTATGGATCGCTCAATCCGGAGCTGTACTGGGGTGGCGAGCAGGCCGCATGGTGGGGCCCCATGGCTGTAGCCATCATCGCAGGGATTCTGATCGCGACCTTCCTCACGCTGGTGCTCGTACCGGTCATGTATTCGTTGGTCGATGACGCTGCGTTGTTCTTCAAACGCCACTTTACCAACTCCGGTGATGAGCGCGTCTTGGATCAGAATCCGCAGTTAGACGTTGCAGCAGCGGCCCGTTTGGGCGAGTCGACCTCCGCAGCGCCAGTATGGGAGCCGGAGCCGGCTGGTGTGCAAAGGACCCGTCTGGAGGGGATCGGTGGGCCAGGGCTGACCCCGGTGTCTGAAGCAGGATAACAGAACAGCGGCCCTCGTTTGCCCGCGAGATGCTGGCTGGGGCAGGAGCCGCCGACCATACACCGTCGGCGGCTCCTTTCCTTCGAGTTCTCTGGCGAAGCCGACGTGCCCACGACGGACTACGGATCCGTCGTTCCGCCGCGAATGATCTGTGACGGTCGATGATCATGGGTCGGCTGTGGGCTTGGGAGGGAGCCGCGACGACCGGATCCGACGGATCGGACTCTGTTTCTGGGCTCGCGTGGTGCCCCTGCCTAAACCACCTTATCTGGTCCGCGAAATCATCGTGTCCGCCCCGAATGGTGCACCTCCACCGTCACAATGATCGAACCTGGGAAGTCCGACCAAGAATCCGTTGCGCCACTTCTCGCCGTTGGTTCGGCGATTCAGAACCTCGTCGCGACTCGACTCGGCCGGGGCTTCGTTCCGATGGCCATCATGCTCGGCTTCGGCGTCGTGCAGTTCGCGAGTGAGGGATGGACTCGGTCGTCAGTGGAGTTAGTCGCGGGATCGATGTTGGCCGCCCTGGCAATGCTGGGCTACGGACTCAGAGTCGCGCGGTTGGCCTTCGGGCACGCGGAGCGGCTCTGGATGGACTTCGCGATGTCGGCGAGCATCATCCCACCGGTGTTTTCTCTATATTTGCTGGTATGGCGCGGGTTGAGAGGGTTCGTCTCTGGGGAGGGTCTCTCCGGTGTGGCGACGGCCATCTTCTTTACGATTATCGGGGGTTGGGCGATGAGGGCGTGGATGAGGGTGGTCGAGGTGGAGCGGCTCGCAGGGGTCATGTCGATGGGCTCGCCCACTGAAATTCCCCGATGAGGGGCCGGGGCACAAGGAACCTTCTCGCCGCGAGCCTCCTCGCGTTGGCCTGCTCGACGCTCGATGTCGGTGCGCTGAACGCGCAGGCTGAACGTGCCCGTCAGGGAGTGATGAGCCTGGAGGATGGGCGCATCTTCTACGAGGTGATGGGTACGGGCGAGCCCATCCTGATCGTGCATGGGGGACCCGGCCTTGACCACAATTATCTGCGACCGGGCCTCGACATCCTCGCCACTCGCAACACCTTGGTCTACTACGACCAGCGTGGAACGGGTCGCTCGCAAGTGCCTCTCGACGAAGCGAGTGTGAACCTCGACGCGTTTGTGGAAGACATCGACGCGCTCCGCCAGGTGCTTGGTTTCGAGAAAGTCACGGTACTCGGTCATTCGTTTGGAGCACTCTTTGCTATCGAATATGCGCGCCGGTATCCGGAGAACTTGCGTGGCATTGTCCTGATGAACCCAACGGAGCCAGGCTCACGGTTTCGGGACCAGAGCAACGCACGTCTGGCTGTGGCGCGGACAGAAGTAGATGCAGCAGAACTGGTGGAACTGACCGGAACGGAGGCCTTCGAGGCGCGTGATGCTGGCGCGCTGGCCGCGATGTACCGAGTGGCCTTCAGGAGCACGTTCAAGGACCGTGATCGTGTTGGCGAATTGGACCTAGCATTGTCTGAGGAAACGGCCAAGTACGGCCAAAATGTGGCAGCGCTTCTTGGCAAGAGCTTGGGGACGGTCGAGTGGTGGGACCGGTTGGGGGAGATCAACGTGCCAACGTTGGTCGTGCACGGGCGTTACGATATTCCACCGGTCCTCATGGCCCAGGCACTCGCGGATGCGTTTCCGCAGGGTCGCCTCGCGGTGCTCGACAGTGGCCACTTTCCCTACATTGAGGATCCCGGCGGACTGACGGCAGCGATCGCTGGCTTCTTCGTCGACATCCGCCGTTGAACCGGGAAGCTGAGGCTGCGCGAGGGGCACCGAACCGACCCGTGCGCCGAACCCTCTTGGCCGTGCTCGGTTATGGGGCCGTTGCCGCCGTGCTGCTGCCAGCCGCGGACGAGGTGCGAAGGATCATGGCGCTACCTCAGATGTTCGGCCAAGCGCTCAGGCTTATGCTCCTGATCGGTTTGCCCATCGCCATGGTGTTGGCGTGGATCTATCCCTCACTCGGGCGCGGGGGTGCGGGTTCCGCTACTAAGGGTGACACCCCCCGGGAGGACTGAGTGGCGCCTCCGAGGACGCTCCGAATACCACCACCCAGTAGTCGCGGAAGCTTGTCTCCCCATTAACCGCATACCCGACCCCGACATGACGGGCGGCCTCGTCGATGTTGTTCGCGTGGTGTGTCTCAGATGCCTGCCACGCCGCGAAGGTCGCCGAGGCTGAGGAGAACCCGCCACCCGTGTTCTCTGCTACGAAGAAAGGGGTATCGCACGTTATCAACCCGGTAGGGGGTCAATCCACCGTCGGTCCCTTCGTGGCCGACGAAGCCGTGCGCGGCCATGTCCTCCGCGTGCCCCTGTGCGGCCTCGATCAGGCGTCGGTCCACCCGCAGAGGGAAGAGTCCCTCACGTTCTCTCATCGCGTTAAGCAGCCCGACCATCTGCTGTGCGCGGGTGGGCTCGCATCTGTCCAAGCCAACCCCGGGGCCGCCAGGTATGACTGGACCCGACAAAGCGCACGAAGTCGTGCCGACCACGAGGGCGAGGCAAAGTGCACGAGTCGTGCGGGCAAGAAAGTTCATGGAAGTAGGCTGCGGGATCGAGTGATCAGCCTTGCAGCGGCTTCCGCACCGGCTCGCCCACCGAACTGTGGCCTCGTTCAGTTGAGTTTGGCACCACAGGCCCGACAAAAAGCTGCGGCGTCATCCGGCTCACCGAATCCGCATGACGTGCACGCTCGCACACTTGAACTGGGGGGAAGCCGGGCGGCCGTGATCTCCGCCGTCACGATCCCTGTGGGGACCGCAATGATGGCGTACCCCAAGATCATCACCATCGAGGCGAGGATCTGCCCCGCTGGGGTCGTAGGGGCGATGTCCCCGTAGCCCACCGTCGTAAGGGTCACGATGGCCCAGTACACCCCTCGCGGAATGCTGGTGAACCCCGTGGCCGGCCCTTCGATTAGGTACATCAGCGACCCTACCACGACAACGATGCTCATCACCGCGAGTAGAAAAACGGAGATCTTGAATCGGGACGCGCGTAGCGCAGTCGTGAGCACGGCCGCGGCCCCCATGTAGCGCCCGAGCTTCAGGACCCGAAAGACCCTCAAGACCCGAAGAATCCGAACCACCGCCAGCACCTGTCCCCCAGGAACGAAGAGGCTCAAGTAGGTCGGCAGCACCGCCATGAAGTCGATGAGGCCGAAGAAACTCAACGCGTACCGCGCAGGCCGATCGACGCACCAAAGGCGAACCACGTACTCTAGAGTGAAGACGACGGTGAACGCGACTTCCAGGCCTAGGAAAACGCCACCGTAGTCACTGCGGAGTCCTTGGACAGACTCCAAAATCACGGTCGCAACGCTGAGCACGATCGCGATCAACAGGATGACATCGAAGGCCTTTCCGCCAAACGTCTCGTGTCCGAAAATAATCTCGTAGGAGCGAGCTCGGGTCGAGCCAGGGGCGCCAGCGGCAGCGAGTGGTGTCATATAGTGTTGGGCTCGTTAGGCGAAGGTGGACGAGACAACCTATCGTGGTTCTGCCCCCGTTGGCATCTGAACCTGATACGAACAGTGGAACCCATGCCAATCATTATCCGCGAAATGACTCGCCAAGACTGGCCCCTCGTAGCTGAGATCTACGGGCAGGGGATCAACACCCGTGACGCCACCTTTGAACGAGATGTCCCCACGTGGGAAGTGTGGGATGCGTCTCGCCTTAAGACCTGTCGACTCGTGGCAGAGGTGGACTACGAGGTCAGCGGCTTCGCATGCGTGAGTCCCACGTCCACCAGGGAGGTCTATGCCGGGGTCTGCGAGGTCATGATCTACGTCGCCGATGGTTCCAGAGGACACGGTCTCGGCGGCCGACTGATGAGGGCTCTAGTGGAGGCCACCGAAGCCGAAGGCATCTGGACGCTCCAAGCGAGCATGTTCCGCGAGAACGTCGCCTCGATTCAACTCCACGAACGTGTAGGCTTCCGCGTGGTCGGGATTCGTGAACGGATTGGCCGATTCTGGGACGGGCAATGGAGGGATACTGTGTTTATGGAAAGACGCAGTTTGGAGGTCGGTGTGGAGTGAGGAGAGGCCGCATCGCGCTCCCTATCTCGCGAGGGCGCTCGGCTCTTCTTACTTATTTCCATGGGTTTTTTACTTCGTCCTTTCTCCGCGTTCTTCGTTCGCTCGCTCCGGGGCGGAGCCCCGAGCCTCGCGCGGTAGGGAGCGCGATGCGGCCTCCCCCCGTGGGGCGGGCACGGCGGGTTTCGTAAACGTTTGGGCACGGGGGGCGGGCAGGTGAGTGGCCCTGGCTGAGGCGGGGTGAGGTGAGGTCCGGTCCCGCTTCTGCCGAGGTTGGTGCTCGGCCCACACGGCTGGGAGGTGCCGCCGCGCGCGCGGGGGGCGGGCAGCACCGGGCCGGGAGGACGCAAAGGGTCTCTAATAACCCGGTCCAGCCAACCCACCGCACCAGAAGTGTCACACCCATTCCGCCCACCACCCCACCAAAGGTCCAGCAGTTGTGCCCTACCCGTCGTGGGGTCGGCCTGCGTGGGTTTCCGAAGCTAGGCTCGAGGCTCCGCCTCGGAGCGAACGAACGAACTATTGGAGGAAGGAGTGAATTAATTGGAAGGCAAGGAATCCCCGCCCGAGGCAGCGCCCTAGCGGAGGAAACGCACGCAGGCCGACCCCACGAACCCTCCCTACGGGGTAATTCCTGCCCCATAACTCATCGCGAACTCGATGAATCGACTCACCTCAGTCATGTCCTTGCCCACAAACCGAATCGTGTGCGAATCCACCCGTTCGACGATCGGTAAATACGCCATCAGCTCCGCGGGCATGTAGTTCTTGAACGAGAGTTCCAATGCCACCGGACCGTCCATGACATAGGGTTGAAAGTCGTCGAGACGACCGAGCGCGGCCTTCACCTTTTCGCCGATGAGCGTATAGGACGCTTGGGGCATCAGTGTGCGTGCAGAGTGGAACCCGAGCGCCCATTTGACGACCGCGCCCTCCATGTCTCCGATCACTTCCTGGGCTTCGGCGACCACTGCGTCATCTCCCGAAATCATCACGACGGGGACGCCGAAGTCACCTGCGATCGCGGCGTTGACCCCCGCTTCCAGCATCTCCACGCCGTTCAGGCGCACGGCGGTCAGATTTGCGCTGGACATGGTGTGGGCTCGCACCCCCCGGGTGTTGGTGGTGCTGGCATGGTATCCGATGAAAATTGCGGCGTCGAACGAGGCATCGATTCCTTCCATCATCATCAGCGGCCGGGGCCACGACCGGACGAGCTGGATGTCCGGCGGGAGCAGTTCCATGAGGAGGTTCTCACCGTTTCCATGTGAGTCCGAGACCAGTATCTCCGTCGCGCCCATCTCTCTGGCGGCTGCGATGGCGGCGTTGACCTCCTTGGTCATGATCTCGCGGAACTTTTGATACTCGAAGCCGGTCGGCCCGAGTTGGTCGCTGGTGACCGCGCCAACCACCCCCTCCATGTCCGCCGAGATGTAGATCTTGAGTCCGTCAGTCTGCGCGGCGGCCGGTGCAGCGAGCACCGTGAGCAGTGTAAGGGTCGAGAGCGTACGAGTGAGTGTCATGGTGTCTCCGGTTTGGCAGCCGCTCGGGCGGCGTCTGCGTAACGATGCACGATTTCGGCGGCGGGCAGGATTTCTTGGATTCCTTGCACCGACCGACCCGCCTGCCAGTACTCTTTCCCCCCGCGCTCGTCGAGCGAGGTGCGCTTGAGCTGCCAGGTGGCCTTGAGCGCGTATAGGGTACGCATCCAGTGTTTCGTCCTGTGACCCCGCAGCATCCAGCGGGCGAGCGGGCCGGCCTTGGTTCCGATCCTTCTCACATAGGGGGTGTTGATGACAGCGACAGGGATTCCGGTGAGTCGTTCCGTGAGCACGATGTCATCTTCACCGGAATCGACGATCGCCTTCTTGTAAGCCTGACTCGCGAGGCATTCCGGGGTGGCTATAAAGCGCGTACCCAACTGCACACCGGCGTAGCCCAGGGCGAGCGCATCAGCAAACTGTTTCGGGGTACCCACGCCCCCCGCACACACCACCGGCAGACCTAGCCCGCCGACGTCATCGAGGACCTCCTGAACTCCAAGCGGACCCGCGTGACCCCCGGCCCGACGGTTCACCGCAATGAGTCCGTGCACGCCGGAGTCGATGGCTTTTTCTGCCCATTTTCTTTCCGTGACGTCATGATAGACGATGCCACCGGCGCTTTCCACGCGCTTGACCACCCATCGCGGCTTGCCCAGTGACGTGATGAAGAAACGCACGCCCTCCTCAAGGGCGATGTCGATCCATTGCTCCATCCGAGTCTGGTAGGTCTTCGACGACGCTTCGATGAGTGCGTTCATGCCGATGGGTCGATCCGTGATGCTGCGAATGAACTGTAGACCCTCCCGGAAGCCATGTCCGTGCACGTAGGTCAATGAGATCGGCTGAACGATCCCGATCCCCCCGGCGCCTGAAACAGCCGCGACGAGTTCAGGATTAGAGCAGGGATACATGGGCCCACAGATGAGTGGGACCTCGATACCAGCGTCGCGAGTGAACTGGGTCTCAAGGGAAGTCATGGACACGCCCTCACTGTTGAGGCTTGGTAGGGCCGAGTCGCCAAAGGGCCCGCACGGTGGCGACAACGTCATTTTCTGCATCTCGGATCTCAGACTCGACGGAGTAGTCCACAAAGTCAGTGACCGCCGGCACCTCGCAGCGAGCCTCGGCGATCAACACCCCACGGGCCTTCTTCTGGTAGGAGATCTCAAAACCGGTGAGGATGCCTCTCACTGAAGGGGGCATCGCGCCAAGTACCGCGAGACCGGTGGAGAGTTCTCCCATGTTGCCGAGCGCCATTGCGTGAACCGAATGCAGATGATTTCTAACCTTTCGGCGGTCCGTTAGCCTCACGCGCACGTGGCCCGGTTCGAAAAAAATGACGGTTGCGCCGAGTCCACCCGTATAGGGAACCATGAAGCCGAGAAGACGGGAGAAAATCCAGCGGCCACCGGGGAGCCCGGACAAGCGTATCCAGAGTGCGCGAAGACGTACTCCAGGTGATTCGTTTACGCGGGACATCGGAACCCTTTGAAAGAACGGGGGGACGCGCCAATCTTCGGGGGTAGGGACGTGGGCGGCAACGCTAGGCAAGACGGCGCGCATCCGGCGAGGGTCATGGGATGGACGCATACGGAGGGGATGTGGCGAAAAAAAACATTGGACCACTAGGTTGGATGCCGCGGCCCGTAATGTCGCCCCCTCATCGATCCCTTCTGAGGCGAGTTGACATGGACGTGGGGGTCCGGACCGATGCTTGAGTGGTTGGTGGGTGCCTCTGTGTGGGCAGTATCCAACTTCGTCTACTTCGATCGGAAACGACGCGGTTTGCGGGGCGCGAGTCGATTCTTCGGGTTCTGGCTCGGCACTCCGACTACGTGGGTGACCTTTTTTGTGGTCCATGAGGGCTCGGTAGACACCCTGGAACCACCTCCCGACGACGAGGCGGCGCTATTTCGTGAGGTGCGTCGTGACCGGAAGCTCCGCGCCTTGAAGGGGAGTCCAGAGGAGCCTGGCTCGGCACCCTCGGAGAACTGAGGGGTTTCTTGCACCTTCGGAGACATCATCCCCGGCCCTTATAGCCCGACCGCTCTTCAGGAGTCCCCGTGACGGGAGCCGTCCCGCCCTCAGTTTCTCATGCCCCTAGGATTCTTCTGCGGGCCTACCGACCGGGTCGTGCAGACCTTGGCGAATTGCTGCGTCTGGCATTTCCGGTAGCGCTCGTGCAGGTCGGGATGATGGCGATGGGGGCGCTCGATACCATCATGGTCGGTCGCGTCTCCCCCGCCGATCTGGCTGCCGTGGCGATCGGTAATCTTTACTTCTTCGGCGTCGCAGTCTTCGGCATGGGTGTCCTGTTCGCGCTCGACCCGGTGATCGCACAAGCGGTGGGAGCCGGCGACCCCACGGCCGTGGCTCGGGGTGTCCAGCGCGGTGGTGCAGTGGCGGTGGGACTTACCGTGCTGGCGTCTCTACTCATGCTCCCCGCCGGCCCGATTCTTTCCGCGCTCCAGCAGCCGGCTGAAGTTGTGCCCCTAGCCGCGGGCTACGCGATCGCATCGATCGCGGGCGTGTTTCCCTTCTATGGATTCGTAGTCCTTCGCCAGAGCCTGCAGGCCATGGGCCTGGTGAAGGCGATCCTGTGGACGGTCATCGCGGCGAACCTGGCGAACTTTTTCTTCAACTGGGTCCTGATTTACGGGAACCTCGGTGCTCCGGCGCTAGGTGCTGTCGGGTCCGGCTGGGCGACGAGCCTCAGTCGTTGGTTCATGATGCTCCTGCTCATCGCCGTTGCCTGGACGAAGCTGAGGCCTTCGTTGATCCCGTTTCGTCCTGAGGCCTTCAAGGTGGCGCCCTTGGTGCGCCTTCTGCGTGTCGGTGCGCCGATCGGTGCCCAACAGGCGCTCGAATTTGGTGTATTCGGAGCCGCAGGATTGCTCGCGGGGCTAATGGGCACGGTGCAGGTCGCCAGCCATCAGGTGGCTCTGCAGCTGTCTGCCCTGACCTTCATGGTACCGGTGGGTGTCGCCCAGGCCACGGGTATCCTGGTGGGGCACGCTGTGGGTAGGGCCGATCCTCCGGGCGCGAGGCGGTCCGCAGGGGCAGGCCTCCTGGTTGGCGCCGGTTTCATGGCGCTGACGGCGGGGCTCTTTCTCACCTTTCCGGAGGGGCTGGCCTCCTTGTTTAGCCGGGACGCTCCGGTGATCGCTACGGCCGCCCTATTGCTCCCGATCGCGGGTGTCTTCCAGATCTTCGATGGTCTTCAGGTCGTGGCTGCCGGGGCACTGCGCGGGGTCGCGGATACGCGGGTGCCCATGGTCCTGAATTTGATCGGCTTCTGGTTTGTGGGTCTTCCGGTCTCTGTGGTCCTTGCTTTCCACTTCGAGCTCGGCCCCCGGGGCCTATGGTGGGGGCTTGCGTTAGGGATCGGCGTGGTGGCAGTCCTGCTGCTGCGACGGATACGGACCCGCTTCGGACGAGAATTGCGCAGACTGGTGATCGACGAGGGCCACGAGCCTTATCTCGGGGTGCAGGGGACAACATGAGCGACGCTGTGGAACGACACCTTGAGGTGACCCGGACCGCTCGTTATTGGGAACTGGGTGGGGCGCTCAAGAACCCCGCCGAAATGTGGTACGTGATCCATGGATACAAGCAACTCGCGGGACGCTTCATTCGGCGGTTTGCTGCGATCAACGACGGAACACGCCGAATCTTGGCGCCGGAGGCGTTGTCGCGGTTCTATATCAGCGCTGAACCGGGTCGCCATGGACCTGGCTCATTTGTGGGGGCTACTTGGATGACCCGAGAGGATCGTCAGAACGAGATCCGCGACTACGTCGACTACTTGGAACGTCTGAGATCGGAGCGCGGTCACTCCTCAGCCTCGGTGACCGTGCTAGGCTTTTCGCAAGGTGTCGCGACCGCGGCGCGGTGGGTGGAGATGGGGCAGGTGAGACCCGCCCGTCTCATCCTGTGGGGGGATACGCTACCGCCGGATTGGGATCACGCGAGGGCCTCGAAAGTGCTTGCGAATACTGAGTTGATCCTGGTACGCGGCGACAGCGACCCCGCCCTCACCGATGCACTGAGGGCTCGCGAACTTGAACAACTTGAGCGCGCTGGCGTGGCGTTCCGGATCGTGCGCTACGCGGGTGGGCACGATATTGACGGAGCGACGTTGACGGAGATCGCCAGCGGGGGGTGAATGGCCTCAGGACCGGCGGGCCGCCATCGCCACGTACGCACCCTCGAAGTGACCGACCCGTTCGCCCTGCGACTCGAGGGTCGCCCTGACGCGGATGCGCGCTTTCCCTCGTTTACTCAGCGTTCGCGTGAAGCGTGCCCAAGCGTCGTCCGATATGTCGCCACAACAAGCACTGAACACATCGAAAATGGGGGCGTCGTAGCGGACGGAGCTGTCCTGGATGACTGTGTGGGTTTCGATACCCGCGGCTCGTAGCCTGAGGTGTACGTGGGTCCATCCCGCCAGAATCGCCAACGCGGCCACGCTTCCACCGAATGCCGTGTCGCGATGGTTTAGATTCGGCCCGAGTTCGGCCTGAAGCGTGACCCCTGCGGCATCGAACGCTGCAACGGTGATGCCCATGGCGTCGGACAACGGGATGTGCGTGTGGAGGTAGACCTCCAGTTCGGCCGGACTCAGAACTCCCCCACGAACGCAATTTCGGGCACCAGGTCATGACCTGTGTCCCTCGCCACGGTATCGTGCGCGAGGTCGATCAACGTCCGCACATCCGCGGCCGTGGCGCCGCCAAGATTGACGATGATGTTCGCGTGTTTGTGGAAGATGCCAGCGCCGCCGTGTACGCGACCCTTCAGCCCACATTCGTCGATGAGTCGCCCGGCCCCGATCCCTTTGATTTTTTGGAAAATCGAGCCCGCACATGGGTAAAGCCACAAGTCTGGGTGCCGCTCGTCGCGCCACTCCAGGTTGTCGCGCATCACGCGCCTGAGTTCGTCGATGGGGGTAGGCTCGAGTCTGAACGTGGCGGTCAGCACGACATCGTCCCGATCGTGTAACACACTCTGATCGTACCCGAACTCGAAGTAGTCCACGCCGACGGTGCGCCGTTCGCCCTCCTGTGTGAAGATCTCGGCACTTTCGAGAACCTCCTCGATGAATACCGTGCGTTCACGCGCCGGGGCAGGGGCCAGAAAATGGAGATTCTGCCAGAGGGCTCCACCTACCGTGCTGGGGATGCCGACGAAGTGGTGAAGTCCACCCAATCCGCGCGCCACCGTCGCATT
>ERZ890510.1359-NODE-1359-length-16104-cov-5.311920_pt1 | contig 16104 bp, 14 predicted proteins | sample MGYA00521265_ERZ890510 | MGnify/ENA primary metagenome ERZ890510 (study PRJEB32303, sample SAMEA104408624) | aquatic metagenome | biome: Brackish water; feature: Chemocline; material: water | place: Baltic Sea | collected 2014-10-26T21:54:00 | depth 110 m ...
CCGCCTGACGGACCAGCGCACCACTGGCCAGACGGACGGCATGCAACTCGATGCCCAGGTCCCTGCTGTAACGCGATGCCAGCCGCTGCTCCTGCGGGTCGAGCAGCAGAATCGAACAGCCTGCCGCCCCCGCCCGCCCCGTGCGACCAGCGCGATGCAGATAGTCCTGACTCTGCGTCGGTGGATCCAGGTTGAAAACATGCGTGACCCCTGGCAGGTCCAGCCCGCGGGCGGACAGATCCGATGAGATCAGCACGCGGGCATCACCCCGGCGGAAAGCCTCCATCGCCTGCTTGCGTTCCATCCTGTCGGCTGCACCATGGATCCACACGGCCCGCAGATCGTGGAAGCCGAGTTTGTCGGCCAACTCTTCGGCGCGGGTGTTGCGGTGCACGAAAACCAGAGCGCGTTCCGGCTGCGTGGCGTGGATCAGTCGCCGCAGCATTTCCGGCTTCTTGCGTTGCTCGACAATGACGAACAAGTGCTCGATGGTGGCGCTCACCCTGTCGCCGCCGGTGTCCACCATGAGCAGGTCCGGCGCCAGCGTGCGGACGTTGCCGCTGGTCTGTGCCTGTTGCGTGGCGGAGACGAAAACCAGTTGGCGGCGGCTCGGGGCGGAGCGGATGACGGATTCGACGGTTTCCCGGATCTGATCCACCAGCAGGCGGTCCGCCTCATCTACGACCACACACTGGACCTCGTGCATCTTGAGCTTGCGGCTGTTGATCAGTTCCAGCACGCGCTCCGGTGTGCCGGCGATCAGGTGCGGCTTGGCCTTGAGTTGCTCCAACTGCCGCTTGAACGACACGCCCCCGATCAGCGCCTGCGAACGAATATCGCTGCCGGCAGCCGTCGTCAGGGCCCGCACCTGCTCATGGATCTGCAGCGCCAGTTCGAGGGTGGGCGCCAGAATCACGACCTGCAGATTCTTGCTCGAAGCATCCAGCCGTTCCAGCAGCGGCAGCAGATAGGCCAGTGTCTTGCCGGTGCCGGTCTCTGAACTGATGTAGGTGTCCTTCCCCTGCATCACGACGGGAATCGCCTGTTGCTGTATCTCCGTCGGTTGCGAAATTGCATGAGCCGCCAGTGCCGCCACCCATGTCGGGTTCAGCCCCAGGCCATTGAACGGTCCGTTGTCATCCATTGTGCAACCCCTTGCGCATCGACATTCGATTGACAGCGACATCCGCGTCCGTCGTGTCACCTTCATTGGTGAATATCGCCCAATTCTGCCGAAGGGATGGGTCTCATGTGATCTTCGGCTCTGCCATCCGTACATTCACGGGCATGAAGAGCCTGCTGTGCTGTCGACTCATGATCCTGCTGGCTTGCATTTCGCCGGCACGGCCCACCGTTGCCGACGAGTCTTTTGCCGACGAAACTGCCGCGTGGCAGGGCCCCCATGTCATGGATCTGCAACGGCACCGCGATGATCCAATACTGGCCGATCTGATCGGCAGGGGCGGGCGCCCGACGGTGGCGCTGCAAGGCGCCGCCAAATCGGCATCCACGACGCCGGTGGTCTTCGGGTTTCTGCCCTACTGGGTCGACCAGACGTACTACCATCAACTCGACTTTTCTCTGTTGACCCATATCGCAGCATTCTCCGTGGAAGTCAGCCCTGAAGGGACCATCAGCGACACCCGTGGCTGGCCCTGGACGGCACTCATCGACAGCGCCCATGCCAAGGGTGTGCGGGTGATTCTTACAGCCACCTTGTTTGGCGACAGCGACGTTCACGCGCTGATCACCAGCGAAACACGCCGACAGCGATTCTTTGTCGCCATCGGCCAGCAATTGCTGGCAGGCAACGCCGATGGAGTCATCATCGATTTCGAGGGCCCCGGGGCCAATGGCTGGCCCAGATCGATCAACGACTTCATGGCGCAACTGACGCGGTATCTGCATACGGAGATCCCCGGTTGCGAGGTCAGTTTCGCCGCGCCTCCCGTGGACTGGGCGGGGCGCTGGGACTTTCCGGGGCTCGCCGCCAGTTGCGACTATCTGTTCATCATGGGCTACGCCTTCACCGGCAGCTGGAGTGATCGCACTGGGCCCACGGCGCCGTTGCATGGTGGCAGTCGTAACATCACGACCACGATCCATGGTGACTTCGGCGAGGTGACACGAACCCATCCGGAAAAGCTGATTCTCGGCGTACCCTACTATGGTTGCCAGTGGACAACAGCCGGTCCCGAGGCCAATGCGCCAACGACGACGTTTGTGCGTTACCCGCAGATCTGGGCCACGTTTCTGGGAGGGGTGACACACGGCAACCGCTGGGATGCGACGTCGAGCACACCGTGGTATCGCTACCAGGATGGCAATCGATGGGTGCAGGTCTGGTACGACGACATCACCAGTCTGGGCATGAAGTTCGACCTGGCCCTCGATGCGGGGTTGCGCGGCGTCGGCATCTGGGCCCTGGGCTACGAAAGCCGGCGGCCTGAGACCTGGGACCTGCTGGCGCAGAAGATCGGGCGGCACGAGCCGGCTACCGTGGTAGCGGAGCTGCCGCGATCTGGTCTGCTGCAGCTGCAACAGAACTACCCGAATCCCTTCAACGGTGTCACTCGCATCCAAGCCGAGATTCCCTCCAGAGGGAATCTCGAGATCACGATCTTTGATGCCCTGGGCCAGCGCGTACGCACCTGGTCACAGTTCCATGAAGCGGGGGGTATGGTGCGCCTTGCGTGGGACGGGATGGATGGCAGCGGCCAACCGGTAGCATCGGGCGTCTATACCTGTCGACTTCGCTTCGGTGACGAATCGGCCGCTGTGCGTCAGTTGTCACGGCGCATGGTGCTAACCCGGTGACCCGGTGACCCGGTGACCCGGTGACCCGGTGACCCGTTGACTTGGGGACACCGGGGTTGGAAGGCAACGAGGCGGCGGTTACTTTCGATCCATGCCACGTGCCCTCCGCCTGCACAGCGATGAACCCCGCTGTCGCATCGAAATGCTCTCGGACGACGAGCTCCCCGACCTCGATGTACAGGTCGATGTGGCGTGGTCCGATCTCAACTACAAGGACGCTCTCGCCGTTACCGGCAAGGGACCGATCGTGCGGCGCTACCCCCTCGTGCCCGGTGTCGACCTGACGGGCACCGTGTGCGCGTCGGTGGACGCGCGCTACGATGAAGGGGATCTCGTGCTTGCCGGTGGCTGGGGTATGGGCGAAAAACACTGGGGCGGCTTCGCCGAGTCCATGCGCCTCGACCCGGACTGGCTGCTGCCATTGCCTCCGGCGCTGTCCTGCCGGGACGCGGCGCTGCTGGGTGCGGCAGGTTTCACCGCCATGCTCTGTGCCCTGCGCCTCGAGGGCGCTGGCGTGCAGCCGGAGGCCGGACCCATCGTTGTCACCGGTGCCACCGGTGGTGTTGGCAGTTGGGGCGTGCAGATCCTGGCGCAACGCGGCTTCCAGGTGCATGCCGTCACCGGCAAACCGGACAGCCACGACTGGTTGCGGGCTCTCGGCGCCAGCGAGATTCACCCGCGCGCCGATTTCGACAGTGACGCCCGCCCGCTCGAGCCGAGTCGCTGGGCGGGGGGGATCGATAACGTCGGTGGCCGCGTCCTGGCACGCCTGCTGGCGCAGACGGCGGCCGATGGCTGTATCACCGCCGTTGGCCTTGCCGGTGGGGCCGACCTGCCAACAACGGTGATGCCCTTCATTCTTCGCGGCGTCTCCCTGCTGGGTATCAACAGCGTTGATGTGCCCTACGGGCGACGCGTCGATGCCTGGAAACAACTGGCCGCCCTGCCGCGGGCGCTGTTCGACCGCATGGAGGTGGAAGAGATCGGCCTGGCACAGATCGAGCAACGGGCCGAAACCATGCTGCGCGGTCAGATCCGCGGACGTGTGCTGATCGACCCCAGGCGCTAGAGGATCCTTTCCTTGTCTGTCGGGCCCTGCCCCCACATGCGTTCCTTGAGGTCGAGGTAGAACAGATAATCATCCGGCGGCACGTCGGGTGGACAACGATGATCACAGAATGGGATGTAGCCGCCACGCGCCACCAGGCGGTCCACACTCTGCAGATACGCCTGGATCGCCTCTCGGCCCTTGGCCAGTTCGAGTTTGTCGATCCCTCCCATGATGCGCAGGTCCTGACCGTACTCGTCGAGCAGTTCGGCGGGATGGACGCACGAGTTCACCTCGTACGGGAACAGGCAGTTGATACCCGCGTCGAGGAATCCCGGGATAAACGGCCGCACGTCGCCATCACAGTCGGTGTACCACAGATCGATACCGGCGGCATGCAGTTTGTTGCCGATGCGTTTGTAGCGGGGCTGCACAACGTTGGTGTAGAGGTCCATGTTGATGATGGGACCATTCTTGAAGCAGATGTCCTCCCAGCCGGTGCCGAAGTCGACATCCACGTGCGGCAGGATCTGGTCCAGCGCATCCTCCACCAGCACGCAGCAGGTCTCCACCATATCCTCGATCATGTCCGGATAATCGTAGATCGCATACGCCAGCCCCTCGAAGGTGAGCATATCGCGGATCTTGCCGATCATGGAACCGCAGTTCACACCCAGAGGATAGTCACGGTCGGACGGGTGTTGTCGCACGATGGCCGCCACATCCAACCGACGGACCGGATCATCGCGCTGAAAGCGTTCATCCTTGACACGCCGCCAGTCATCCGGCGTCACGACTGATGCCTTGATGTAGTGCGGGATGGTGTCGTGCCCGTCGAGGGGGACCTCGGCGAGCAGGCCATCGGCATTCATCAGAATGCGCGTCGTCGCCGTCTCTGCCACAGTCTCCTGCGCAAAGGTCGGATGCAGCCACACGTGCCCGCCGGTGCCGGCGATGTGATCGAAATTGAAGAAGACATCGGCTTCGGCGTTGTTGCGGATGCCGTTGTCACGGAAAAGGTCCCAGAGAGTGAAGTTCTCGTTCCAGTAGCCGAATTCCATGTTGAAACAGCGGTCCACCGACTGGTAGTGCATCTGCTGGTTGAATCGTTCCCGGTCGCTCATGGTGCCCTGCCACCTGGGCCTGCATGGTACGATGGCCATATCCCGCTCCGTCCACTTGGTGATTGCCCACGGCCCCTGCCCTGATGGGGGGCTCTGCGGTACTTATGCGCCGCTGGCGAGTCGTGCAGGAACGGCCAGCGAGCCGGTGATGGCCTGCAATTCGGCATCCTCTCTGTTGCTGCCGGCGGCGCGCAGCGCGTGGAACACGCGACCGGCGGCGGTCTCGGTATAGAACCAGTCCGCCAGTTGGTCGGCACCGACCACGTCCTGTCCGGGTTGTGCCGTCAGTGCTTCTGCGTACAGCGCCCTGATATCATCGGCCACCAGATTGACACGCCGCACCAGCGGGATCTCAGCCGTTGGCACCTGCGGGATCCGACCAGCAAGCAGTGTGCAGATGAAATCTGCCAGCGCCTCGATGTGCAGCCCACTGGCGCCGACCGTGGTCGATCCTCGTCGGCTCACGGCCAGGTCATACCAGGATCGCATCTGCTGCATTTCCTGCTGGAAAGCCGTCGTCAACGGGCCGATCTCCCCCGCCGCCTCTACCGGCGGCAGATTCAGCGGGCAGGCCCAGCCGTCCGCGCTGGTGATGACCGCCGGTGCTTCGACAGCATAGTCCTGCAGCACAACGGGCCCGTCCTCGACTTCCAGCAACTGCAACGCGGCCAGAACCACAGCCCGCTGAAACGCTGCATCATTCGGTACGCCCAGGGGGCGCCCCAGCTCAAAGGGCACCCACAGGGTTCGTGGTGGACGCATCCGCTCGCTGTGTTCCCGTATGAGACTGATCGAGGTCGTCGGAATGCCCGCATGTTCCAGATAATGTGCCAGCCCGCCCACGGCGCGCGTGCAGTTGGGTCATATGGGGACGAGCAGCACGGCGTCGACGGCATCACCGTGCAGCAGTCGAGCCAGTTCACCGGTGACGGCCTGCATCTGCTCCGGGCCGGTGGCACCCATGAACGAATAGTGATAATCGGCGACGCCGCCGATCTTCCCCTCGGCTGCCAGCTCGCGCAGACGATCCAGTGGAAAGGCAACATTCCAGTCCTGCTGAAAACCGGTGCGATCGAAGTTCTGCGACAGATGGGTCATCACCAGATCACCGCGGGCCGTGTCCCCCGGTATGATCCGGTAGTCACCGGCACCGGATGCAAAGGGGCGGTCCGTACGGCGATGCAATCCCGCCGTGGAGATGATCGCCACCTTGCGATCCCGCAACGATGGGCCCCGAACCCAGGGCTGGGTGGCAAACACCGGACAGGGCAGATCGGTCAGATAGGACCGCATGCCCTCCGGCAGATCCTGCAAACGAGCCATGCTGATCTTTCTCTGGTCCTGCACCTGGTGCGAGGCGGAACCTGCCGCCCATCTGTGGGGTAACATACCGGAAAAAGCATCGGCGCGGACACCAGACCGAACGGCGCTGGTGCAGAGCCACATCGGCCTTGGCGCCGAACCACATCGGCCTTGGCGCCCGCTAGCGCGCCGCCTCCAGGCGGTCGATGATCGCCGTCAGACGGATGACACGTCCAGGCCCGTTGAGCACAACGTAGACAGCACCGTCGGGCCCGACAGCGACGTCACGCACGCGGCCCAGGTTCTTCACGATCGTCTCGCGGTGGATGACGCGATCATCGACGACGGTCAGCAGATCGACGGACTCGTACTTCAACGCTCCTACCAGCAGGTGCCCCTGCCATTTCGGGAACTGCTCTCCGTCGTAGATATCGAGACCACAGACGGCGGACGAGGGCCGGTAGACCCACGCTGGCTGCTCCATACCAGGCTTGCGCTCAAACGCGGTGAGTTGACTGCCGTTGTAATTGCGCCCGTAGGAGATCTCCGGCCAGCCGTAATTGCCTGCGGCGTGGATCGCGTTGACTTCGTCGCCACCCATGGGTCCGTGTTCGGATTCCCACAGCCTGTCCGTCTCGGGGTGTATGGCCAGGCCCTGGGGATTGCGGTGACCGTAACTGAAAATGCTCGGCAACGCCCCCGCCTGATGGACGAAGGGATTGTCCTCGACGATGGTGCCATCGCGATGAATCCTGTGGACCTTGCCATTGGGCCGGGTCAGATCCTGCGCCAACGGCCCGCGGCCGCGATCACCGATGGAGAAGTACAGATCGCCACGGGCATCAAAGACGATGCGTGACCCGTAGTGATGTCGAGTTGTGATGTAGGTCTCATGTGGTGCTTCGAACAGCACCTGTTCGTCCGTCCACACATTGGCGACAATACGTCCGCGCACAATGCGGGTCATCGATGCCGGGCGTTCATCACCCTCCCGCAGGCTCGACAGCACGTGGCTGTAGGACAAGTAGATCCAGCCGTTGTCACCGAAATCTGGATCCACAGCAACATCCATCAGCCCCCCCTGCCCTTCGTGCAGCACAGTGGGAGTACCGCGAACGGGCGCCTCCGCCAACACACCGTTGCTCACGATACGCAGCCGCCCGGGGCGTTCGGTGATCAGTGCTGTGTGGGCATCGAGAAAGTCGATGGACCACGGGATCTCGAGTCCTGTGGCAAAAACTTCGACGGCGATGTCGTACTCCTGCGATTGCAGCCTCTGCGGCAGGGGCCGGGGTTGCGGATCGTAGGCCTGCTCCTGCGACTGCAGAAATCCAACGATGGCGTCGATCTCATCTCGTGCCAGGGCCAAGCCGAAGGCGGGCATGCCGAGATGGGTAATGCCTTGCTGAATCGTCGATGCCATCCCCCACTCGCCACCACCGAACTGCCACACACCATCCACGAGACTCTGCGCGTTGCCTCCCTGCAGTTCGGCGCCGTGGCACTGGGCACAGTTTGCGCCGTATAGAGCCGCGCCGTCGGGATCGGCGTGAGCAGCGGCTGTGATGGTGAGGACAAAGCTCATACAGGCCAGGTAGTGACCGATTTTTCTCATGGAGCATTCCTTTGGAATCGTGGACGATGGCTGGGCTGAAAAGGTGAATGTAGGGGGTTGATGAGGTCGCCGGCTCCCGGCTATACTCAAGGCCACGCACCATGCTGACAATCGATACGATTTTCGCGCAGGCCAAGGGCCTGCTGGACTCCAGAGCCCTGCCCTATGTGCTGGCCGGTGTACTCGTCATCCTCTGGTGGGCGGGCAGCGCCACCATGGGGCTGCTGCGACGTAGCCGACCCGGGGACGAAGAACGCCCCCGTCGCCGTTTGCCTCTGGACTAACTCCTTCCATGGAAGAGGAACGACTCCTGCTGGAGCGCTGTGCGTCGCTGAGCGACCTCGAGCTGGTGCGCAATCTGACGCTGAACCGCGCGGACAACTCCGCCGCTTTCGCCGATGAGGCGTTACGTGAATTTGCCCGCCGCGGTACGTCCATCGAAGCCTGCATCAATCGGGTGCGCGTACATGCGGGCGAAACACGCTCCGGCGAAACAGACATCGATACGGCACTGGCCCTCGTTACCGATGCGGTCCCGCGCCGCGCCGTCGCCAGTTTCACCCATTGCCTGGGGGCAACGCTGGTCCTGCAGCGAGAGGCCTGGGGCTGGGTCCTGCACGCCTATACGGAGGATCGCTACGAGCACTCCTACCTGATCGACGCCACGGCATCTGCCCGCGGGGCGCTCGAGGGCTTTCTTCGCCTGCAGCCCTGGCGGGAGGGGGCCGGCGCCGGTCACCACCTCGACGACTGGAAGACCCTGGCCAGCAACGAAGATGCCACACACGTGCTGGCTCTGTCAGATCGTCTCACCCTTGCCGGCGTGCCGCACATCGTCCGCCCGACGCTGTTCACACCGCCAGGTGACAACGCCACCGCCCTTCTCGTGCCACGAAAATACAGGGCTGCGGCTGTTGATGTCATCACCGCCGGACAGCTCTCGGTTCAGCAATTGCGGCGGCAGGCGCAGGCGGCGGAGGTGACGGCAGATGCCGCCGCAGAACTGGCGGCCTACGACGAACTGGTCAAAGTCGATGGTGACAATCATGCCGTGCACTACAACCGGGGCGTGCTGTTGCTGGAGGCCGGGCGACACGAGGATGCGGCGGCGGCCTTCATGGAAGCCGCCGTCTGCGGCATGAACAAGGTCAAACCGGACCTGTCCCTGGGCCAGAGCTCCACGGGAGGGGGCCTGCTCGGCCTGGTCGGCGTTGGCGCGCGCCTCGTCGGACGTGCTGTCAGCCCGGGGACAGGCCCCAGCTACCCGGACTGGTTCGACGACGTGGGGTTGCGGCTCCAGGCCCTGCTCGACCAGCTGGGGCCACGGGCGGACATCCTGCACAGTCTGGCCAGCGTGGATCGATTCAAAGGCGACAACGTCGCAGCAGCAGAGCGCTACCAGCAGATCCTGCTCCTGGTACCGGCAGACGAAGTGGCACGGTTCCAGCTCGAATACCTGGCAGCGGCCGGTGATTGACAGGGTCGGCTCTGCCCACGTTGCTTTGTCGGCTATGAATGACATCGATCCGCAGCTGTTGCCGACAGAAGCCGACGTCGCTCACTACCGTGAGCACGGTTGGTACATTTCGCCATGCCTGTTCGATGACGACACACTGGACCGGGCGGTCCAGGCCAGTGAGGTCTATTACGCGGGTTTGCACCAGCAACGGATCGAGCTGCCGAATCAGCGGACCTACAACCTGGCATGGTGGCAGGGCACCGGCGCCGACAAGCTGCGCAAGAACGACTACACCACCACGATTGTCCCCGAGCTCAACGCCCTTCTGCGCGTGCCGGCCCTCGGCGCCACGGCAGCGCTGCTCGCCGGCGAAGACGTGCGCCTGTGGCATGATCAGCTGCTCTACAAGCCACCCTCGCCACCCGAGGCGCCACAGGCCGTGGGTTGGCACACCGACTTCGGTTACTGGCGGACGTGTTCGTCACCGGACATGCTCACCGCCTGGGTACCCTTCACCGACGTCGATGAAAAGATCGGTACGATCACCTTCATCGATGGCAGTCACCGCTGGCCGGAGAACAATCATCTCAACTTCTTCTCCAGTGACCTCGCCGGTCTGGAAAAGCAGTTCGCCACAGGTGGTGCCCCGGTGGTCAAGGCGCCTGCCATCATGCGTCGGGGTCAGGTCAGTTTCCATCACTGCAAGACCATCCACGGCAGCCCGCCCAATACAACCGATGCCCCGCGTCGATCGATCGCTCTGCACTTGCAGCCGGCCAGCAATACGTACGTCGAAAGACATCACGACAATGGCACGCTCTACGCGCATCCCAATGACGAGTTGACGCGGGCTGCCGATGGTCGGCCCCACTACGACGATCCAGTGTACTGCCCCGTTGTCGGAGTCTCACCCTGACCACCATCCGCCAATCGCTCTGCTTCGGTGCTTTCACCCGCACCCGAACGCCTCAGGAGGCGATGCGTGCCGCTTTCGACACGTGCACCGTGCAGGCCTGAGTCGTTGCCCACTGCCACGATGCAGGTGATGCCCGCCGGCGCCGCCCTCGGCGCCGAAATCCGCGGGGTCGATCTGGCACAACGTCTGTCGACGGCGCAAGTCGCCCTGATACGACAGGCCTTGCTCGATCACTGCGTGCTCTGCTTCCGTGACCAACATATCAGCGACGACGATCAGGTCCGCTTCACCCGTCATTTCGGTACACCTGTAGAACACGTACGAAAGCAACGCGCACGCCGGGTGAAGGAGATCTTCATCATCTCCAATGTGAAGGAGAATGGTGAACCCATCGGCGCCCTCGGCAACGACTTGATCGACTTCCATTCCGATCTGTCCTACCTGCCAAAACCAGGGACAGCCTCGCTGCTGTATGCCGTCGAGATCCCGGACCAAGGTGGGCAGACCCAGTGGGTGGACTGTCGCGCCGCGTATGCCGCCCTGCCAGCCCCGCAGCAGACCTGGTTGCGCACGCTGCGCGCCGTGCATCGACACTACGTGGCGGCACAGAATCCACCTGAGCCGACCATACACCCCGTCGTGCGACGACATCCGGAGACGGGACGGTTGTCGCTCTACGTGAGCCCCCACCTGACGAGCCATGTGCACGATATGCCTCGTGACGAGGGGGACAATCTGCTGCGCGAGTTGTACCGGCACATGGATCAACCGCAGTTCATCTACACCCACCAATGGCAGGTTGGCGATCTGGTCATCTGGGACAATCGTCCCACCATGCACCGGCGCCTGCCGTTCCCCGATGCGCAGCGGCGCATCATGAACCGAACCCAGATTTTCGGAGAGGAAGTGGTCGAATGAGGCTGAAGGAGCAGATCGTTGTCGTCACCGGTGGTGGTTCCGGCGCCGGCGCTGCCATCGTCGCCGCCTGTGTCGCCGAGGGTGCGCAGGTCGTGGCCATGGGACGTGACGCGGCCAAACTGGAGGCGGCCTGCGCCGCAGTGGGAGCCGGCGCCCATGCCGAGGCGGGTGATGTTACCGACCGGGTCCGCGTTCACGAGATCGTCGAGAGGACGATCGAACGCTTCGGCCGCATCGATGTGCTCGTCAACAATGCCGGTATCAACATCGCCGATCGATCGCTGGAAAAACTGGCCCCGGAAGACTGGGATCTGGTCATGAATGTCAACGCCACGGGTGCCTTCAATACTGTGCACGAGGTCCTGCCACATATGCGCCGCCAGAAGGGTGGCCTCGTCATCGCCGTCTCCTCCATGGCGGGCACGGCACCCAGTGTCCTTGGCGGCGTCGTTTATTCAGCCGCCAAACACGCCATGTCCGTGCTGACGAAGATGATCGATCTGGAAGAGGCGAAACATGGCATCCGCTCCTGCGTGATCTCGCCGGGAGAGATCAACACGCCGATCCTTGATCAGCGCCCTGTGCCGGTCACTGACGAGCACAAGGCACGCATCCTGCAGCCGGAAGACATTGCCGCTGCCGTGCTCTTCGTCGCGACACTACCGGCGAGGGTGGTCATCCCGGAGATGATCATCAAGCCCCTGGGCCAGGGATCCGTGTCGTAGATGACCGATCCTGCAGCGCCCGTCCGCCAACTGCGCGGCAAGCCCCTCACCGATTTTCTCAAGCGTGTGCCACGCGCAGAGGTGGATCTGGTCTTTGTCCTGCAGGACATGCAGGACCCCGTCAATGTGGGATCCGCCTTCCGTATCGCCGACGCCTGTGGCGTACGCCGCATGATTCTCACCGGCATCACCACATGCCCACCACACGCGCTGATCAAGAAGGTGGGCCGCGGCCGTGAGCGACGTGTACCCTGGGAGTATACCCAGGACGCCGCCGAAGTCGTAGAGCGCCTGCACCAGGATGGGTACCGCGTAACAGCCGTGGAAATCACCGCCGCCGCAGTGCCCTACGATACAGCCAGCTACGGCGATCGTGTGGCCCTCGTCGTCGGCCACGAGGACCATGGTGTCACCAATCGTACGCTGGCTGCCTGTGACCAGACCGTGTTTCTTCCCATGCACGGGAAGGGGGCCTCGTTGAATGTGCACGTGAGCCTGGGCATCGTTGCCTACCATGTGCTCAGTGCAGCGGGCAGGCTGCCCTAGCCGTCCCACTTGCCACGGTTCCACGCCCCGCCTTTTGTACTCTGTATCCCATAAGGAGTACAAGCATGACGATCCCGCCCACACCGACCCACTACAATTCGATCACCGATGACGTCCTCGGTGAAGTACCACGCGATCTCGCCTTTCGGCCCTGCGGCGTCGACGCGCCTGCCGCCCTGACGCGCAGCCAGATCGACCATTTCAACGAACACGGCTACATCCTTCCCATCGACGTCTTTTCCACCGACGAGATCATCAGGATCCGCAGCTACTTCGATGAACTGCTGGCGCGGGTCCTGGCCAATGGCAAGGACCAGTACTCTATCAGCACTGCGCACATGACGTACGGGCACGTCTATGACCTGCTGGCCGAACCGCGGATCGTTGCTTGTGTCAGTGACCTGCTGGGGGACCATGTCATCGGCTGGGGCTCACATTTCTTCTGCAAGATGCCGCACGACGGCAAGACCGTCGCCTGGCATCAGGATGCCAGCTATTGGCCCATCACACCGTCAAAGACCGTGACGGTCTGGCTCGCCATCGACGACGCCGACACGGACAACGCCTGCATGCGCTTCCTGCCCGGGTCCCACACGCACGGCCATCTGCCCTACCGCGAAAGCGACGCCGCCGAAAACAATGTGCTGAACCAGACGGTGACAGATGCCGAGGCCCGTTTCGGCGAGCCCGTGGACGTGCGACTGCAGGCGGGACAGATGTCGATCCATTCCGACCTGCTGCTGCACGGCTCCGGCGCCAACAACTCCGCTCGGCGACGGTGTGGTCTGACGCTGCGCTACTGCACGAGTGATGTTCGCGCCTATCAGGGCTGGTCCGGCAAAGGTGTTGTCATCCGTGGTGCCGATCCGGACCATCACTGGGGCAATCCACCACGCCCCGATACCGATTGAGGTTACCATGAGTCTGGTCTCCTTCAACCCGTTCGCCATCCTCGTGGCCACCGTTGTCGCCTTCGCCCTGGGTGCGGTGTGGTACGGCGCCCTGTTCGCCGACGCCTGGCTTCGGCTCAACGGTGTCGCCCACAAGTCCGCCGCCGAACAGGAGCAGATGAAGGCCGACGCACCCAGAGCGTATGGTGTCTCCTTCATCTGCTATGGCATCATGGCCTCGTCCCTGACGGTGCTGGCAGACTACGTCGTCCTCGACACGGTGACCCAGGCAGTCAAGCTGGCCTTGCTGATCTTTGGCGGTTTCGTCGGCCCCGTCGGCCTCATCGCCAACTTCTACTCCGATCGGCCCATCGGCGCGTGGTTGCTGGATGGTGGCTACCAGCTGCTCTATCTGCTCCTGATGAGCATCATCGTCGTCCTCTGGATGTGACCGACACGGATGTGACGCACACGGATGTGACGCACACGGACGTGTCCGACACCACCCGCCCGCCAGCCGAGGCGGCCCTCGAGCTGTTTCATCCTCTGCTGCGCCAGTGGTTCACGGAAAATATCGGTACACCCACCGACGTGCAGCAGGCTGCATGGCCACGCATCGCCGCCGGTGACAACGTTCTGGTGACGGCGCCCACGGGTTCAGGCAAGACCCTCACCGCCTTTCTCTGGGCGCTGGACCGCCTCGTGTCAGGTGCATGGCCTGAAGCCTCGACCAGTGTCCTCTACATCTCGCCGCTGAAGGCGCTGAACAACGACATCCGCCGCAACCTGCTCACGCCACTGGAGCAGCTGCGCCAGGTCTTCGAAGCGGCCGGTGCGCCGTTCCCGAACATCCGTGCCCTGACGCGCTCCGGTGACACACCACAGGAGGAACGGCGGCGCATGTTGCGGCAGCCCCCGGAGATCCTCATCACGACGCCGGAGTCGCTGAATCTGCTAATCTCATCCCAGGGGGGCCGCGGACTGCTCTCGGGGCTGCAGACGGTCATCCTCGATGAGATCCACGCCGTTGTCGGCAGCAAGCGCGGCGTCCACCTGATGACGGCCGTGGATCGGTTGGTACGTCTGTCAGGTGAGTTCCAGCGTATTGCCCTGTCGGCCACCGTGCGTCCCCTGGAACGGGTCGCCGAATTTGTTGGTGGCTACCGCCTTGTGGGAGGCACAGCGGGCGCCGCCGAGTACGAACCACGGCCCGTGCAGATCCTGCGCTCGGCAACCATCAAGAAGTACGATGTCCGCGTGGTCTTCCCGCAAGAGGCGGCCAACGGCACAGAGGAGACCAGCAAGGACTCCATCTGGCCGGCACTGATCGCCGATTTCGAGACCATCATCGAGCGCAATCGCTCCACCCTGGTATTTGCCAATTCGCGGCGGCTGTGTGAGAAAATCACCCGCTTTCTCAACGAGGAACGTGAACGGCCCCTGGCCTACGCCCACCATGGCTCGCTGTCGCGCGAGATCCGCGAGGTCGTCGAGACCCGGCTGAAGGCGGGTGACCTGAAGGCCATCGTCGCGACGAACTCGCTGGAGATGGGTATCGACATTGGCGCCCTCGATGAAGTGATCCTGGTGCAATCCCCGCCGGCCATCTCCTCTGCCATCCAACGTGTAGGTCGTGCCGGCCACCAGGTGGGGCAGGTCAGCCGCGCCACCTTGTACCCAACGCACTCCCACGACTTTCTCGAGGCCGCCGTTCTGGCAGCACGCATCGACACACACGACATCGAGGCGATTCACCCCATCACGGGCGCCCTCGATGTGCTGGCACAGGTGCTGGTGGCAATGACCGGGGTCGAGTCCTGGGACCTGGATGATCTGTTTGACGACATCCGCACCAGCTACCCGTACCACACCCTCAGCCGACGCCAGTTTGACCTCGTCATCGACATGCTCGCCGGTCGGTACGCTGGCAGTCGCATCCGCGACCTGCGTCCGCGCATCACGGTGGACCGCCTGGACAACACGGCGGTCGCGCGCAAAGGTGCCATGTATCAGTTGTACATGTCGGGGGGCACCATCGCCGACCGCGGCTACTTCCAGTTGCGCCTCGCCGACTCGAGTGCGGTGCTGGGCGAACTCGACGAGGAATTCGTCTGGGAGTCCTCCGAGGGACAGTCGTTCACGCTGGGTACGCAGAACTGGACGATTCAGAAAATCACCCACAACGACGTGTTTGTGACACCGGCGTCCCCGAAGGCCGTGGCCCTGCCCTTCTGGAAGGGCGAGGGCGGCAATCGGGACTTCCATTTCTCCAATGCCATCGGCGATTTCCTCGAGGACGCCGACGCGGGCCTTGAGTCCGCTGCGTTCCGCCAACGTCTGCTGACCCAGCATCACATGGACGACGTCGCCGCTGAGCAGTTGCTCAACTTCCTGCGACGCCAACGTGAGGCCACAGGCGCACGCCTGCCCCACCGCCATCACATCCTTGTGGAGAAAGTTGCCTGCGGCCCGGCAGGGCACATGGGCAGCCAGGTCATTCTGCACACGTTCTGGGGTGGTCGCGTCAATCAGCCCTATGCCCTGGCTCTCGATGCTGCCTGGGAGGAGCGCTTCCACAGTCGCCTCGAAGTGTATCCGGCCAACGACTGCATCATCATTGTGCTACCCGACGAGACCGACGCGGACGAGATCCTGTCGTTGGTACATTCCGGCCGGGTCGAAACGCTGCTGCGCACGCGGCTCGAAGCATCCGGCTTCTTCGGCGCACGCTTTCGTGAATGCGC
>ERZ890510.1360-NODE-1360-length-16093-cov-5.328283_pt1 | contig 16093 bp, 11 predicted proteins | sample MGYA00521265_ERZ890510 | MGnify/ENA primary metagenome ERZ890510 (study PRJEB32303, sample SAMEA104408624) | aquatic metagenome | biome: Brackish water; feature: Chemocline; material: water | place: Baltic Sea | collected 2014-10-26T21:54:00 | depth 110 m ...
ATCAGCTTTGCCCCGGTAATAATCGGGGTTGGCGGTCGCGGTGAATTCTTCGCTCTTCTTCCAGCTTTCGAGGCAGTAAGCGCCAAAACCCGTCGCGTTTACTTCGTTATTGTACTTGTGCGATCACGGGTCTTCGGCGGTCGCGTTCGCCTCCATGATCTGTTTGTCCAGCATCTGAATGCCGAAGATGGTCAAGACCGGAAGCATCAGCTTGTTCGGCGCGCCTTGTTTGATCTGCACGGTGTAGTCGTCAATCTTCTTAACTTCATCACCGAGCTTTTTCGCTTCGGCGTCCCCGAACACCGCCGGTGTGAAGCCCGCAATCGATGCCACGTTTGAGAGGAACCAACCGATTGGCGCACTCCCGCTTACCGTCTTCGCGCGCGAGAACGTGTAGATCATGTCATCGGCTGTAAACTCGGCCCCGCCGCAACCCTTGACGCCGCGCCGTAGATTGAACGTCCACGTTAGCGTTGCCGAATCATAGGTCCATGATTCAGCAAGACGTCCCTCGAAATTCTGAAAATCAAGTATCCGAACGCCTTCGTCGTTGACGTGGCTAAGCGGATAGTAAACCAGCGGTTCAAGCAGGTTAGCCAGGCCCGTCTGGGTTGCCGGCGATGCCGCTGTCGGCCCGTCGTAATCCAGTCCCGGCGGGACATCGGCCGCCAAAATGAGTGCCTCTTTCGCCGTGGCGGACAAGCCAACGAATAGTGACAAAACGAGCCCTAAAGCGAACGTCCTCGAGATATTCATGACTTCCTCCCCAAGAAGCTAATGGCGAGATAACTCTGATGACCCATTCGCGCGGGTCAAGAAAAGTCCGGACAATAAAAAAGGACGCCCGCAGGCGCCCTTTTTTGGAAAGCGGAACGGTACTCAGACGACGCCGTAGGCCAGCATCGCGTCGGCGACCTTGGTGAAGCCTGCGATATTGGCGCCCTTCACATAGTCGATGTATTTGGGGTCCTTGGTGTCGCCGTACTGAACGCACTTTTCGTGGATACTCTGCATGATGTTGCGCAGCTGTTTTTGCAAATCGTCCGCGCCCCAAGACATGCGTTGCTGGTTCTGGCTGATTTCCAAACCCGACACCGCGACGCCGCCGGCATTGGCCGCCTTCGAAGGGCCGAACAGCACCTTAGCGTCGAGGAAGGCATGGATGCCGTCCTGCTCGGTCGGCATGTTGGCGCCTTCTGAAACAGCAATGATGCCGTTCTTGATCATGGTCTTGGCCTCGGCGGTCGAGACTTCGTTCTGCGTCGCGCACGGCAATGCGAGATCGGCTTTCACATCCCATGGCCGTTTTCCGGCGTGAAAGGTCGCGCCTTTGAACTCCTTGACGTAATCTTCAATGCGGCCGCGACGATGAGTCTTGTGAACCTTGACCCAGTCGATCTTCTCCTGGGTCAGGCCGTCCGGGTCGAGAATGAACCCGCCGGAATCGGATAGCGTGAGCGGCTTGCCGCCACGATGCAGGAGCTTTTCCGCGGCGTGGGTCGCGACGTTGCCCGACCCTGAGATGATGGCGGTCTTGCCCTCAATTGCGTTGCCGGCTTTGTTGAGCATGTCTTCGAGGAAGTACACCGCGCCGTATCCAGTCGCTTCGTTCCGCACCAAGCTACCGCCGTACTCCAAGCCCTTGCCGGTCAGAACGCCGGTGTACTGATTGGTGATGCGCTTGTATTGGCCGAACATAAAGCCGATCTCACGGCCGCCGACGCCGATGTCGCCGGCCGGAATGTCCACATCGGCTCCAACGTGGCGGTACAGCTCGGTCATGAACGATTGGCAAAACCGCATGATCTCACTCGTCGACTTGCCCTTGGGGTTGAAATCGGAGCCGCCCTTGCCGCCGCCCATTGGTAGGCCCGTAAGACTGTTCTTGAAGGTCTGTTCGAAGGCGAGGAACTTCAGGATGCTTTGATTGACGCTGGGGTGGAAGCGGATGCCGCCTTTGTAGGGGCCGATCGCGTTGTTGTTCTGAACGCGATAACCGCGCTGGACGCGGATATTGCCCTTGTCGTCTTCCCAACATACGCGAAAGCTGATGACCCGATCGGGTTCCGCGATGCGCCGCAGTATTTGGTACTCGTGGTAAACTTCCTTGTCTTTGATGTAATCAAAGACGTACTGCGCCACTTCGTAGACCGCCTGGTGGAACTCGGTTTCGCCGGGGTTGCGCTTTTTCACCCCGGTCATGAATTGTTCGATGCCTACGTGGTCTGATGCTGCCATCTGAGGTGCTCCCCGCCTTTGTTTTTTGATTTACAGCCTGCGCTGCCGTCCGGGCGCAATGATACAGAAGCTATCCGCGCGGTGCTCAGGTATTCTTGGCTTCAGTGGCGGAAATGACGCCTACCAGTCATGACCATTGCGAGCCCGGCATCGTCGGCGGCGGCAATGACTTCTTCGTCACGCATTGACCCGCCGGGCTGAATCACGGCTGTCGCCCCCGCTTCGGCCGCCGCGAGCAATCCATCGGCAAAGGGGAAAAAGGCATCAGAGGCAACCACTGATCCCTTTACCAGAGGTTCGGTGAGGCCAGCCGCGACGGCGGCATCCTCGGATTTTCGCGCCGCGATGCGGGCCGAATCGATGCGGCTCATTTGGCCAGCGCCAATCCCAACCGTCGCCAAGTCTCGGACATAGACAATGGCATTGGATTTGACGTGCTTGGCGACCGAGAACGCAAACAGCAGGTCGGCAAGCTCCCGCTCGCTCGGCTGCCGTTTGGTGACGACCTTCATGTCAGCCGTCGCGACCACGCCGGTATCGCGGCCCTGCACAAGATAGCCGCCGGCGACGCTGCGAATCGTCATACCCGGTGCACGCGGATCAGGTAGACCGTTGGTCAACAAAAGTCGCAGGTTTTTCTTCTTAGCAAAAACCGCCTTTGCGTCTTCATCGGCACCCGGTGCAATGACAACTTCGGTAAATATCTCAGTAATACGTCTTGCCGTTGCGTCGTCGATGGGGCCGCCTAAGGCGACGATCCCACCGAACGCGCTAACCGGGTCGCATCGCAAGGCGCGCTCGTAGGCGTCGATCAAATTGTCGCCGATCGCCGCGCCGCAGGGATTGGCGTGTTTGATGATCGCGACCGCGGGGCGCCGCCCGCCCTCGCTTAACTCGGCGACCAACTCGACTGCAGCGTCGGTGTCGTTGATGTTGTTGTAACTGAGCTCTTTGCCTTGGACCTGGGTCGCGGTCGCGACCCCAGCGCGGTCCGTCCCGTCGCGGTAGAACGCGGCGCTCTGATGTGGGTTCTCGCCGTACCGCAGCGTCTGTGCCAATCGAGCGCTGAGTGTCAGGCGGTCAGGGAATGGTTCGCTGCGCTGCGCGGCAAACCACGCTGCAATCGCTGCGTCGTAGGACGCTGTCCGGGCGAAGGCCTTGGCCGCAAGGCGGGTGCGGGTTTCCTGACTGACAGTGTTGGCGTTCTCGCGCATTTCATCGGTGATGGCGAGATAGTCCCAGGGCTCGGTGATCACAGCGACATAGGCGTGGTTTTTGGCCGCCGACCGAATCATGGCCGGGCCGCCGATGTCGATGTTCTCGATTGTGGTGTCGAAGTCGGCCTGTGCGGCCACCGTCTCTTCGAACGGATAAAGGTTGATGGCCAAGAGATCGATCGGGGCAATGCCGTGATCGCGCATCGCCTGGCGGTGCGTCGAGTCGTCGCGGACGCCGAGCAGACCGCCGTGAATCTTTGGGTGCAGCGTTTTGACCCGCCCGTCCATGATCTCGGGGAAGCCGGTGTGGTTGGAGACTTCGGTGACGGCGATACCGGCGTCGGCGATGGCTTTGGCCGAACCGCCGGTGGAGAGAATCTCGACACCTTGGTCGGCAAGGAACTTGGCGAATTCGACCAATCCGGTCTTGTCCGATACCGACAGCAAGGCGCGTTTCACGGGCTGGGAACTACTCATACGGGCCGAATCTCCTCCAAGGCGTTTCTTATTGCGCGGCGCTCGGTTGGTCAAAGTCACGGGGGCTGAACTCGGGGACCGCTTCGCGGATCAGTTCTAGAACGCTACCGAGGTCCTCGCGTCGCGCCGCGTCGCGCAGCATATCGAATGTGTGGTCGATGTCGCTTAGGGACATCGTTCTAGGCGCGGCGCGCAAAATACCGTCCTGCGCGGTCGGTGTCAGGTCCTCGGCCTCGTGCGACAGTTCCTCGTGCAGCTTTTCACCCGGACGCATCCCGGTAAAACGGATCGCGATATCCTTGTCCGGCTGCAGGCCAACAAGACGGATCATTTGCCGGGCGAGGTCCACGATCTTCACGGGCTCGCCCATGTCGAGTACGAACACGGTGCCAGGTACGTGCTGTGATGCGTCCATTGCGGAGGCTTGCAACACCAACTCGACGGCTTCGCGCGTCGTCATGAAAAATCGTGTTGTCGCAAGGTCGGTGACCGTCACCGGCCCGCCGGCGGCGATTTGCTTTTGAAAGAGCGGCACCACCGATCCGGTCGAACCGAGCACGTTGCCGAAACGCACGGCGATGAACCGGGTCTTGGCGGCCTCGCCTTCCCGCCCCAGAGCCTGGCAATACATTTCGGCCAGGCGTTTGCTGACGCCCATCACGCTGGTCGGATTCACCGCCTTATCGGTGGAAATCAACACCATGGTGTCGACATCGTGGCGCAAACAGGCGCGCGCAATATTGCGCGATCCAATGACATTGGTGAGAACGGCCTCGTGCGGATTCTGTTCGGACAGCGGCACATGTTTAAACGCGGCCGCATGGAAAACCAGTTCCGGCCTTTCGCCGGCGAAGACATGGGTGACGCGCGCGTCGTCGCGTACGTCGGCCAGCACAGCGCTACGGCTGAGGCCAGGATGCGCGGTCGCCAGCTCCATGTCGATTTGGTAGAGCGCATGCTCGCCGTTATCCAACAACGTGATATGGGCCGGTGCGAGCAAGGCGATCTGCCGCACGAGCTCGCTACCGATCGTGCCGCCGGCGCCAGTCACCATTATGCGCCGGCCCGCGATCAGACGCCGCATCGAGTCGCGGTCCAGCACTTTTTGCGGGCGCCCGAGCAAATCCTCCATGGCGAGGGGGCGGATCGCCGGGCCGGCAGGTCCGTCTTGACCGCCCTGAAAGTCTGTCAAACGGGGTAGTCGCGCCAAGGTCATCCCGAGCCCGTCGGCCCGAGTCAGCAAGGCCCGCAGGCCGTCTGCGGTGATTTTCTCGGTGGCCAGCAACAGGCGCTGGGGCCGCAACCCTTTGGCGTCCAGCCGGGCCACTGCCTCGGGGATCCGATCGACAATATCCATCACCCGGACGCCGCGGATGTCGCGACCGATTCGCCCTGGCTTGTCGTCGATAATCCCGACAACGTTATAGGGCGCCCCGGGCCGGCCCATTTCGCGGATGAATACTTCGGCGGTGCTGCCCGCGCCAACAAGCAAAACCGGCACCCGGTCATCGTGGGCGCGTTCGAACACGGCGCTGAGGTTGCCGTCTTTCAGTAGTCGGTAGGCCAATCGTGGTAAACTCAATTGAATTACCAGCAGCGGCCAGACCAGCAGCAGGGATGTCCGCGGGAAGTCCTGCAGCCGTGTGATCAAGAAGAGCGCAGGCAGAAAAATCAATGCGCAAAGCGTCACCCCCTTCACGATGGTGACAAGATCGGTGACCGACGCGTAGTGCCAAATGCCCCGATACAAGCCAACGCGCCAGAAGACGACGGCGCAAATTGCGACGAAGATCAGCGTATTGGGCCAGGCAAAAAAGAACGGTTGATCGTTGCCCAGCGTCTGATGCCGCACCCAGACAGCTAACTCGAAGGCGATCGTCGCCTGAATCAGATCATGCAGCGCGACGAGGCTGACGCGCGACAGGCTGATAAATGGGCGGGGCGTGGTGCTAGCGGTCATTCGCTCTTTGGGCGGGCGTTCTGGGCGTTGGCGGGCGGTCAGGTATTGGCGCCGCGTCGCGCGCAAAGTACCACAGCACCGCCGCCGTCAGTACCACGCCGAGGGCGAGCAGCGCGCCTTGAATTTCGGGTTGCCGCGCGCTCGCATAGGCCAGCGCGATGAGGACGACGTTGAGTACCAGTATCAAGGTGGAGACATGGGCGTGCGAGCCCAACCGGCGCGCGGCGCGCTGATAGAAGTGACTGCGATGGGCCTCCATAAGTCGCTCGCGGCGGGCGATCCGGCGCAACAATGTCAGTGTCGCGTCCATCAGATAGTAAAGGGGAAGCAATAGGGCCGCGGCCCACAGCCCCGAGCCGGCCAGCTCCAGCAACATCCAGCCCAACAGAAATCCGAGCGGGACGGATCCGACATCGCCCAAGAAAATCCGTGCCGGCTGCCAGTTCCACCACGTGAAACCGGCGAGTGCCGCGGCGAGGACGAGGCCATAGAGCCCAAGATTGTCTTGCGGGACGAGGTCCAGTGTGAGCCCTGCGGCAGCCGCCAGAGGCGCCAGCAACGCCACGCCAACGCCCACGCTGCCGCCCTCTACACCTGTGATTCCATCGATCCCATCCATGAAGTTGGTCAAGTTGATCACCCACAGCCAAACCCACGCGGTGATTACGACATCGAGACCGTAGGGCAGGACGGTTTGGAAAATCCGGCCATGGGCGGAAAGCGCGGCGATGCCGATCAGTACAGCGACGGCTTGCACAATGAGACGCAACACCGGCGACAGTGGCCGGCGGTCGTCCTGCCATGAGACGGCGGCCAGGACGATCGCCACGCCAATCAACAGGGGGACCGGATAGGTGAACTGCGCGTCGTTTTCTACGGCGGACAGCGCCCACACGATCAACCACTCGACGGCGATAACGCCGATGATGACCAAGCCACCGCCGACGGGCGTCGGTACGGCGTGGCTCGAGCGATCGTTGGGGTGATCCAATATGGCCCGTGCGCGCAGCGTTCGGACCAGCAGTCGCGTGCCGAGAAATGACGCAACGAATGCGGTTGCCGCGATCACGATCTTGGTCAAAACCATGGACCGCTTATATCAGATCGCGGGCGGCGGTCCCGAGCCTGTGTTCTCGGCCGCTGCCGCGCGGAACGTGGTTGGCGAGACTTGCCGGTAGGCGTCGAGCGATTGACGGATAAACAAGTCGACCGAGAATTCCGTCTCGGCAATGACGCGGCTCCGTGCCGCCATCCGCGCCCGCAGGTCCGGATCGTCCAACAGGCGTTGCACGGCGGCGGCGGTGGCTGCACCGTCGCGGGCCGGTACCAGCAGGCCGTTGTCGCCGTCGCGGACAATTTCGCGGCAGCCTGGGACATCGGTGGTGACGATCGGCCGCCCGATCGCGGCGGCTTCGATGAGGACGCGCGGCAATCCTTCCCGGTAGGACGGCATGCACACCACACTGGCCTGGGCCAATGCGCTCGGCATGTCGTCGGAAAAGCCCTGCCAGGTGACGATGCCTTCTTGCGCCCAGGCGCGGATTCCCGCTTCGCCCACGTCTGTCGGGTTGTCTGGATCGGTGCGGCCCACCAGCACGAAGCGCGCCCGGTCCGTCAGACCACGCGCCGCGGCAATGAATTCGTGAACCCCCTTGTCGCCGAGAATGCGGGCCGGAAAAACCACGACGGGCTCACCCGCCGGTTCGGGCTGACGCGCAAACCGGTGCATATCGACGCCGCAGCCGCGGATCATCACAGTGATGGCCGGATCGACGAGGCCGTTGTCGACAAACAATTTCAGATCGTCAGGGTTCTGAAAAATCACGACGGCATTGCGATGACCCAGCGCGTAACGGTAGAGGCGTTTAACCAAGGCACGCTGCAGTCGCGCTGCCAGACCGTCGATAAGAAATAAGTAACCCAGTCCCGTGATCGCGTGCACCACCGCCGGGACCCGGCGTAGCCGCGCCACGAGGCCCGCATAGAGCACCGGCTTCATTGTGACGGCGTGTAGTATGTCGGGGCGCACCATGCCGACGATTCGCCACAGCGCCGCAATCAGCGCGATTTCTCCGCCGATCCGGCGGGCGCCGCGCTTCAACGGAATTTCGTGGTGGTGAAACCCTTCGCGCCGCATGATCGCGACCGGCGCATCGTCGTGCGGCACGGCGATATGGACCTCAAAACCAGCGTCGCGCGCCGCGATCGCAATCGGCAAGCGATGGGTAATAAAGAACGGCGCGTCGTTGAGCACCATCAGGAGCCGGGGTTGGGTCACCGCTCGGCGCCGGTGTGTTCGTACCATGCTTGGAACATTAGAACGCCCCACAGCGGACCAGAGCGATCAAACCGGCCGGAGAGATGCTCTTGCCACAGGCGGCGCACGGTCGGCGCGTGAAAGAAGCCCTCTTGGGCAAGACGGCGTTCCGCCAACAGCGAATCGGCCCACTCGCGCAACGGCCCGCGCAGCCACCGGGTCACCGGGACCGCGAAGCCTTGTTTGGGCCGGTCGAACAACGTGCGGGGCACATGTCGGTAAAGGATTTCGCGCAGCAGCCATTTCGACGTGCCGCCGCGGATTTTCATGTCGGTCGGTAAGGCCCACATCGCTTCAACCACCCGGTGATCAAGAATCGGCACCCGTACTTCGAGGCCTACGGCCATGCTGGCGCGGTCGACTTTGGTTAGCACGTCGTCGGGCAAATAGCCGCCAAGGTCGCGGGTCTGCATCCACAGGACGGGGTCGTCCGGATCGGGCCCCCGGGCCGGGCGTGCCGGCGCCTCGGCGTCGAGAACAAAGTGATCGCCGTAACCGACCAGCGCGTCATAAACCGACTCGAGCGAGGAAGCGCCTAGAACAGCGCCGAGTTTGTGTAACCGCATGCCGGCTTGCGGCGGGCGGCGGTTACGCGGCAACAAGGCAGCCAGACGATCCAGCGTTGCCGGCGGCGCTGCGCGCAGCGTTGCGCCCAGCGCGCGACGCAGTGGCCTGGGAATGCCGCCCAGACGTGACCAGCGCGCCGCCAGTTGGTGGCGGGTATAGCCAGCAAAGACCTCATCGCCGCCATCGCCGGACAACGTCACGGTAACGTCGCGCCGCGCCACCTGCGACACCAAGAACGTTGGAATCTGCGAGGAGTCGGCGAAGGGTTCGTCATACATCTCCGGCAATCGCGGAATCAGCGCCGCACCTTCGTCGGCATCAAAACGGATTTCGGTGTGATCGGTGCCCAAATGCGTACTGACCATGCGCGCGTGATCTGCCTCGTCGTAGTCCTGCTGCCCGAAGCCCACGGTGAAAGTCTTGATGGGCCGGCTGCTTTGCGTTTGCATGAGTGCCGTGACCGCCGATGAGTCGATGCCGCCGGATAAGAAGGCACCCAGCGGCACGTCGGCCACCATCCGCCGCTTCACCGCATCGCTCAACAGGGCTTCGATGCGCGCGCGCGCGTCTTCATCTGTCTCCGGTGAATCGGGTGCGGGCGCGCCGATCTCCCAGAATCTCTCTTGGCTAACGGTTCCGTCGGCGGCAATCGAGACGATTTCGGCCGGCGACACTTTACTAACTTCGTTGTAGATCGATTTGTCGCCGGTCACGTAGCCGAAGCGGACGAGATCGGCCACCGCGTTCCGGTTGATCGTCGTCGTCGCGCGCGGGTGGGCGCGAATGGCCCGCAGCTCCGAGCCAAAAGCAAATGTGTTGCCAAAGCGGCCCCAATACATTGGCTTGATGCCAAGCCGGTCGCGAATCAGCGAGAGCGTCCGCGTTTCACGATCCCACACGGCAAAAGCGAACATGCCGATCAGCCGGCGCAGCGTTGGCGCGATGCCCCAGCGCGCGAAGCCCTCGACCACGACCTCGGTATCGGAATGGCCGCGAAAAACGACACCCGCCGATTCAAGTTCTGCGCGCAGGTCGTTGTGGTTGTAGATCTCGCCGTTGTAGCTGACGACATAACGGCGGTTACCCGACGTCATCGGCTGATGGCCGGCCGCTGACAGATCGATGATCGATAATCGGCGATGCCCCAGGGCGATCCCGGCATCGTCGTCCGCCCAGGCGCCCGAATCGTCCGGACCGCGGTGGCTCAAGGTCTCGGCCATGGTCCGCGCGACGATGTCGAGCGGGCCACCGGCTTCGCTGGCAAGTTGGAGAAAACCGGCTACGCCGCACATTGGGAAACTACCGTGACAGCCAAGATCATCGCAGATTTATGGCCGTCTCGTCGATGCAAGACAAGCGACACTTAAGCGTCGTTGTCGTCGTCGGCCCGCAGCAGCCCGGCGGTCATGGCTACCCCGATCCAAAGCGACGCGATCCACCAGGCCTGCCACACGCCGAAGTTCAGAACGAACGGTGGCAATGCGGCGACCACGGCCGCAGCGGCAGCAGCGCGGTGCCACGGCGGCAGCTGCCAGCGCCACATCGCCCGCACCAGCCCGGCAAAAATCAGAATGATGGCAATGACGCCGACCACGCCAAGTTCGAGCCAGATTTGCAGCAAAGCGTTGTGTGGGTGGAGCGGCAGCGCCGCCGGCGCATAACCGAATTGAGGCCGCAGCGCCTCGATCACGTCCTCGCGCGCACCGATTGCGCGAGCCGCATCGAAGCCAGCACCGAGCGGCGCAACGTTGGTCGCTTGTTCGGCGGCAAACGTCCAAATGCCGATCCGGTGCGCCCATGGCGTTGGCAGCACGACCTGACGGCTCTGAAACATTTGCAAATTGACAACGTCGCGCGATAGCCAGGGTGCAAAAGCCGCATAAAGAGCGAACGCGATGACGAGTGCGCTCAGCGCGGTTCGCGGTGCGACGCGTACTGCGAGAAAGGTGATCGCACCCAACAGCAAACCGACGAGCGCGGCGTTCATCGGCAAGAGACCAACGGCGGCGGCAGCGGCGACAAAGAACGCAACGCCGATGAGACGATGACGCGTGGCGAGCGCAACGCTTGCGGGCCACAACAACACTGCGAACAGCACGACCCCACGGCCGACGCGTTCGAGGTTCGTTGCGGCGCTCGCAGGATCGTCGCCGCGCACCAGTCGTGTCAGGCCGGCACCGCTGACACCTTCAAAAAGAAACACGAGCAACGCTAGGCCCATCGCCAACAACACGGCGCGGCGAAATCGTCGGGAAATGTTCTGGGCAAATAGGATCCAACCGACCAACGTTAGCCCTGGTACGAAAAGGCCGACCGTGCGCAGCGCCTTGCCGGGGTCGCTGAGCGGCGACCAAAATGCCGAGAGGACGGTCCAGGCGGACAAAACCGCGATCCCCAAAACAAGCTCGAGCGGCGCGGCAGCGATCGCCTTGCGGGTACAGTGTATCGTCAACGTGATCAGGCCGAGCACCAGCAGCAGTGCCACGGTGCCGTTTGCTGCCAGCGGCAACACCAGACCCATGGCGCCCACTATCATGGCGGCGCCCCAAAAACGTAGCCCGGCGATTCGTTCAATAGCTGCGGTCATCGGCGGGCTCGGCAAGGGGCGCGGTGCGTCATGGGGCGCCAACATATAGGCGCGGCCTCGGATTGGGGGAGGATTTGTCGGCCGTAATGCGCCCGGGCCAGCGAAAACCTCCTTGCTGCGGCACGGCGACGGGGGCATAAATGGGCCGTCGCCGAATCATCGGCGGAAATCAGTTACTTGGCCCATGTTTCCAACCTCCCATACCCCCCTATGACTGCGGACGCTGCTTCCGTCGCAGTGGTTGGCTGCGGCTACTGGGGTAAGAATCTTGTCCGTAATTTCAATGAGTTAGGGGCTCTGGCGGCAGTATGTGACGCCGATCCCGGGCGCGCCGAGACGCTCGCCCAGCAATACGGCGTCCCCGCTCGCGGATTTACCGAAGTCTTAGCCGACCCTGCGATCGCCGGCATTGTGATCGCGGCGCCGGCCGAACGGCATGCCACGCTTGCCCGCGAAGCAATACTTGCCGGCAAAGACGTCTTTGTCGAAAAGCCTTTGGCGCTCGAAGTCGCGGCCGCCGACTCCCTCGTTGCCCTCGCGCACGACAAGAGCCGCATTTTGATGGTCGGGCATTTACTGCAATACCATCCCGCGTTCTTGACGTTGCGGTCGATGGTCCGCGACGGTCGATTGGGCCGACTCCAGTACCTCTATTCGAACCGACTCAATCTCGGGAAGGTGCGCCGCGAAGAGAACATTCTGTGGAGCTTCGCGCCGCACGACCTGTCAATGATCCTTTCGCTCGTCGGCGCGCTTCCCGAGACGGTGAGTGCGACGGGAAGCTACTACCTGCACCGCACGATTGCCGACGTGACAACGACTCAGATGTCATTCCCGGGCGGCCAGAGCGCGCATGTTTTCGTTTCCTGGTTGCATCCCTACAAAGAGCAAAAGTTGGTCGTCGTCGGCGATCAAGGCATGGCTGTGTTCGACGACGGTGAGCCATGGGACAGCAAGTTGTCACTCTATCCGCATCGCATCGAATGGCGCGAGGGCATGCCTGTCCCGAATAAAGCCGATCGTGAACCGGTGCCGCTCGATCAGGACGAGCCGTTGAAACTCGAATGTGCGCATTTCTTGGAATGTATCGTCACGCGGCGCACGCCGCGTACCGATGGTGTCGAAGGCGTTGCAGTCCTTCGGGTACTTGATGCCGCCGAACGATCGATGACATCAGGCCATCCAGTTTCTCTAACAACGTCCGCCGACGATGTATTCGTCCACGACACGGCGCGCGTGGACCGGCCATCGACCATTGGTACTGGCACCAATATCTGGCATTACAGCCACGTTCTTTCGGGGAGCGCACTGGGCGCCCGATGCGTGGTTGGGCAAAATGTTTCGATCGGCCCCGACGTCAAGATCGGCAACGACTGCAAGATCCAAAACAACGTCAGTGTTTATAAGGGCGTCACGTTGGAAGACGGCGTTTTTTGCGGGCCAAGCTGCGTCTTTACCAACGTGCGCAACCCGCGCGCGGAAGTGAATCGGCGTGATGAATTTAGTCCGACCATGGTCCGGCGTGGCGCGACGATCGGTGCGAATGCGACGATCGTCTGCGGTACTGAGCTCGGGCCATATTGCATGATTGGCGCCGGGGCCGTTGTCACCCGTGACGTGCCCGCGTTTGCCCTCGTGGCCGGCGTACCGGCGCGGCGGATCGGCTGGGTCAGTCACACCGGGGATCGTCTTGGTGCAGACCTCGTTTGCCCGCGCTCGGGCCGGCGCTACCGTGAAAGCGGAACAGACAAATTGGAGGAGATCGTGGTGCAGGCGGTGGCAACTTGAACGCTCAACAAGGCGGGGCGCTTCCCTTTATCGATCTCGCGGCGCAGCGCGAACGTCTTCAGCCCGGTCTCAATGCGGCGATCGCGCGGGTTCTCGCGCATGGCGGATTTATTAATGGCCCCGAGGTGAAAACCTTTGAGCGCGAACTCGCCGACTTCGCCGGGGTCGCCCACGCGATCGGGTGCGGCAACGGCACCGACGCGCTGTACCTGCCCTTGCTCGCCCACGGTGTTGGCGCCGGCGACGCGGTGCTGGTGCCCTCGTTTACTTTTGTTGCAACTGCCGAGGTCGTTGTCCTGACCGGCGCGACGCCCGTATTCGTGGATGTCGATGCCGACACATTCAACGTGACTGCCGACACGATGAAAGCGGGAATCGCCGAAGCGCGGCGCGCCGGTTTGCGACCCCGCGCGATGATTCCGGTTGACCTGTTTGGACTGCCGGCTGACTACGACGCGATCAATGCTCTGGCGAACGCAGAAGATATGTTTGTCATCGCCGACGCGGCGCAAAGCTTTGGTGGCAGTCGCGCCGAACACCCGGTAGGTGGGCTGGCACCCATCACCAGCACGAGTTTTTTTCCATCCAAGCCGCTCGGCTGTTACGGCGACGGCGGGGCGATCTTGACCAACGATGACGATCTCGCCGAGCAGCTTCGGTCGCTCCGCGCCCACGGCGGCGGCAAAGACAAATACGACAACATCCGGGTCGGCGTGAACAGCCGATTGGATACGCTGCAGGCCGCGATCCTGTCGTGCAAACTTGCGATCTTTGAGGACGAAATCAGCGTTCGCGGGCGCGTGGCTGCCCGTTACAACGCCTCACTTCCGAGCGATGTGACGACGCCGCGCATTTTCAACGACGCTGTCTCCGCCTGGGCCCAATATACCGTGCGGGTCAAGAACCGCGACGCGGTCGCCGCCGATCTAAAAGCAAAAGGGATTCCCACCGCTGTGTACTACCCCAAACCCCTTCATTTGCAGCAAGCCTATCGCGGATTCCCTGTCGCGTCCGGCGGGCTTGCGGTTTCAGAGCGGCTCGCCGATGAAGTTCTCAGCCTTCCAATGCACCCTTACCTGGACGAAGCGACACAAGATCGCATCGTCGACGGGATGCGCAGCGCGGTGAATGCCTAATGGATGTACGCGGAAAAAAATTCGTCGTGATCGGTGGTGCGGGGCTGATTGGTTCGCACGCCGTCGAGTATCTCGCTGGCGAAGATGTCGGCGAGATCTTGATCTACGACAACTTTGTGCGTGGGACGCATGAGAACTTGGAGAAGGTCCTGGGCGATCCACGCGTGCGAATTTTCGATGTCGGCGGCGATATTTGCCAAACCGATCTGCTGAACGCCGCGCTAAAAGGGGCAGACGGCGTTTTTCATTTTGCCGCTCTATGGTTGTTGCAGTGCTACGAGTATCCGCGCGCGGCGTTTGAGGTGAATATTGGTGGCACGTTTAATGTGCTGGAGGCTTGCGTCCAGCAAGGGGTGAAACGGCTGGTCTATTCCTCTTCGGCGTCGGTCTATGGCGACGCCGTCGAAGAGCCGATGACCGAGGATCACCCGTTCAACAACCAAAATTTCTACGGCGCAACGAAGATTGCCGGTGAGGCGATGGCGCGCGCCTTCCACCACCGCTATGGCCTATCCTACGCTGGCCTGCGATACATGAATGTTTACGGCCCGCGGCAGGATTACCGCGGCGCCTATATCGCGGTCATCATGAAGATGCTGGACGCCGTCGATCGGGGTGAACCGCTCAAAGTCTATGGTGACGGTAGTCAAGCCTATGACTTCGTCTTTGTCGGCGACTGCGGCCGCGCCAACTTGTGCGCTATGCAAGCGTCGGTCGACGACCGCTTCTACAATGTCGGCACCGGCAAACGCACCACGATCAAAGAGCTTGCCGAGATGGTCAATCGTTTAACCAACAATCCGGCCGGCCTTGAATACGTGCCCGAAGGACAGACCTTCGTGCGCAACCGAATTGGCGCGACCGAGAACGCGACCAATGACATCGGCTTTGCGGCAAGCGTGGAACTCGAAACCGGCCTGCGGGAACTCATCAAGTGGCGCAACGCGCACAAGGAGGCGGTCGACGCACGACGGGCCGCCGCCGGCTAGCACCATGACCGACCTGGCACGCCGCACCATCGCCATCGCGCTGCCCAGCACCGGCGAAGAAGAATGGCTGGCCCTACGCGAGTCGATCGAGACCGGCTGGCTCAGCCAGGGGCCGAAGGTGAAGGCGTTCGAGGATGCTTTTGCAACACGCCATCAGGTTGCGCATGCGCTGGCGACGACGAGTTGCACGACCGCCCTGCATTTAGCGCTGGCCGCCGCGGGCGTCGGACGGGGCGATGAAGTGATCGTGCCGGCGTTCACCTGGGTCGCGACCGCCAACGTCGCTGTCTATTGCGGTGCGACGCCGGTATTTGTCGATGTCGATCCTCAGACCTACAACATGGACATGGCGCAGGTCGCGCAGGCCGTGACACCGCGCACCCGGGCCGCGATTCCCGTTCATCTATTCGGCCTTTGCGCCGACATGGATGGACTGCGCGCGGCGCTGCCTGAGAATGTCGTGGTCATCGAGGATGCGGCGTGCGCGGCTGGCGCAACTTACCGCGGCCGGCCGGCGGGCGGGCTTGGCGCGATGGCGTGTTTCAGTTTTCATCCGCGCAAGTCGATCACCACCGGCGAGGGCGGCATGCTGACCACCGACGATGCCGATCTCGCCGAACGCGCAAATATGTTGCGCAATCATGGCGCAAGCATTTCGGAAGAGGTGCGGCATCACGGGCCCAAGCCCTATTTGCTGCCCGACTTTGACGTGCTCGGCTTTAACTATCGAATGACGGATTTGCAGGGCGCGCTCGGATCGGTTCAGCTCACCAAGCTCGACAGATTTATTGCCGAACGCGATATCTGGGCACGGTGG
>ERZ890510.1361-NODE-1361-length-16089-cov-7.825995_pt1 | contig 16089 bp, 8 predicted proteins | sample MGYA00521265_ERZ890510 | MGnify/ENA primary metagenome ERZ890510 (study PRJEB32303, sample SAMEA104408624) | aquatic metagenome | biome: Brackish water; feature: Chemocline; material: water | place: Baltic Sea | collected 2014-10-26T21:54:00 | depth 110 m ...
GTCTATGTTATCGATTCCTGGGAAGAATCAGATTTTCTGGCTGGCACTATTTATAAATGGGATGGCTCTGCCTGGGTTGGTACGGTATTCGAGGATTTTGCCGCTTCAACCGGTGCTCTGGCCTGGGTTGAAGATTTATTTGAATTTGCTGCCATTAAGAACGCCCCGGGACTGGGAGAAGACATCAGTTCTCTCGCCTTCTTTGCCTATCTCACAGATTACAGTGGTGCAGATCTTCTGGGTGTGTTTCCATCATCAAATACTCTGGATGCAGGTGTTATTCATGGGAGCTACTTCTATGTTGACAGTCTGGGAACTGATATGTTTCCCACAAATCCCGAGCATGTACAGATACTTTCAAATGGGACAGCCATTGATCCAGTTGTGACAGCACTTCCTCAGGACTTTATCCTGGAAGGCGCTTTCCCCAATCCCTTTAATCCTGAAACAAGTATTAAATACACACTCGCTGCCCCGGCAGAGATCAGCTATTCAGTTTATGATCTACGAGGTGCCGAAGTGTTTATATCAGAGACTTCTTTGGTTGGTAGCGGTCAGCATGTTAAGCAGCTGAATATGGTTAATCATTCCAGTGGCGTTTATGTCTATCGTTTCACTGTTAATGGCGTTGATCAATCAGCTGCTAAACTGCTGCTGCTCAAATAGGATCATATCGATTGCTACGTTCCTTCATCATATTGCTATTCCTGACTTCCACTTTGAGTGCTCAGGATGTTGAACTGCGTGGAACCTGGTTCGCCTGGGCTGGATCCAATGTGCCTACGAAAGCTAACATCACCCAGACCATGCAAGATCTGGCTGCTGCCAACTTCAATCTGGTCTATTTTGATGTCTGGCGCTACGGATATCCTTATTATCAATCACAGAAATTCCAGGATATCACAGGCATTAGCACAGATCCAAATCAGCTTGAAGGACGTGATATTCTCATGGAAGCTATAGCTGAAGCTCATCGTGTGGGATTGCAGATAGAAGCCTGGTTTGAATTCGGCTTTGTCTCCGGTGTTGGTCCTAATGATCATATCAAAGCCGCTCACCCCGATTGGTTTGCCCAAAAGCGCAGCGGATCAACAGATTTCGACAATAGCTTTCAATGGCTGAGCCACTGTAACTCGGAAGCCCAGGATTTCCTTATTGGGCTCTGTACTGAAGTCGCCAGGAATTATGATGTGGATGGCATTGAACTGGATCGTATCCGTTACCCCAGTCTGGATTGTGGGTATGATTCTGCGACTGTAGCATTATACGCCGCTGAACATAATGGGAATGAACCCCCAACCAATATTGCCGATGCAGGTTGGATGACCTGGCGTGCTGAAAAACTCACTCAATTTATGGCTGCCTGTTATGATTCCATCAAAGCCGTCAATCCAGATTTGATGGTCAGTAATGCACCCATCGTTTATCCCTATGGATATAGCAATTTCTGTCAGGATTGGCGTCCCTGGATCAATGACGGCTACCTTGATAATGTTGCACCCCAGGTGTACCGGGCAACGAATATGCAATACACTTATGACCTGGATATCCAATTGGGATATGTCAATGATGATCAGTTGGTCTATCCAGGTATTACGACTATGGTGAATAATGATATGGTAGCTATTGATGAGTTCCTAGCCATGATCGCCACCACCCGTGACAGAGGCTTACAGGGACACGTTATCTGGTATCATTTACCTGCCCTTTACACTTATGCACAGGCACTAATTGAGGGACCCTACGCTGAACCGGCAACCCTGCCCGGCCGTGATAGCACCTGGAGACAGGAAGCCATTGTGATTAGTGAGAATGATCCTGGTGTGACCCGTACAGGCAATTGGCAAAACTATTCCACCAAGGGCTTTGAAGGGTCCAGTATTTATTCACTGGAAGCGGATCAGGGTGCATCCATCAGCTATGCAGGAGATGTGGAAAGTTCAGGATGGTACGAAGCCTACATCTATTTAAATGCATTATGGAATGCAACCCGGGATGCCAATATCACACTTCATCACCAACACGGTGCGTCCCATTATATCATTGATCAAACCGTGAGTGGACATGAACAGTGGTACAAGCTGGATGATGTTTTTCTCGAAGCTGGAGAAGCTCAGACCTTGCTCACCATGGAAAACAATATCGAGACGGGTAGTTTTGTTTTTGCCGACGCCATCATGTTTTTAAACAGCAATCGTGTTGGATTGACCCCTCCCGTGAGCATTGACCCAAAAGCGGTGGTTCAACCCACAAATTTTGAACTCTCATGCTTTCCCAACCCTTTCAATGGAAGTGTGAAGATACAATTCTCAGGAAGTGGATTCACTGATTTGGAACTTCGTATCTATGATTTACAAGGACGTTTGATCCGTGAATTGAATCGCACATCCTCGGAAAATTCATGGGAATGGGATGCTAGAGATCAAGCGGGTTTGGAAATACCCAGTGGAGTTTATCTCATTCAGGCAGATTTGGGCAGCAAGTTCAACTATTCCAGAGTCCTTTTGCTTAAATAAGAATTATCAGGATAACATTATGACCGCTATTAGACTCAGATACTCCCACAAGACCGACGCCCAGTTGTTGAAGGAAATTAACGAAACGCGTCTATTGAACCTGATCGATCGCATTGGACCACTTTCCAGAGCTTCTATATCCAAACAGGCCCATATGGCCAAAGCCACTGTTTCAGAGATCATTGGACGGCTCATCGACGCTGATCTGGTTAAGGAGATAGGGAAGGGTGATTCCACCTCAAGAGGAGGAAAACGTCCCACCATGATCCAGATTAATCCCACAGGACGTTACCTGTTTGGAGTGGATATCAAACGGAATCAATGCCAGATTCAATTAACCAATCTACATGGCGATGAGATCGATATGCAATTTATCACCTATCCTGTAGGGTCATCCAAGGACAAGGTGGTGAAGGCCATCATGGATGCTATGCACCAACAGCTTCTGACCCATAAAATTTCCAAGGATAGATTGCTAAGCATTGGCATCAGTATACCAGGTCTGGTGGATTACCAGAACGGTGAACTCTGGATGGCTGATACCCTGACCGGCTGGGATCATTTACCTATTAATGCTGTTTTTGAACATGAATTCGCAGTGCCTTGTCTCATTGAGAATGATGTTAAATGCACGGCCTGGGGTGAGAGATTACACGGGGTAGGGCAGGATACAACGGGTGACCTGATCTGTATTTTTCTCGGTGATGGTATTGGTGCAGGCATCATTCATGATGAGCACATTTTGCGTGGTCATTCTGGAGGTGCCGGTGAGATTGGCTACATCCAGGTTCATTGTCCTGCGCTTCAGGATGGCAAATATCTGCTGAATGGACAAAAGTATTATGGCGAACTTCTGGGAATGGCTTCCCTCAAAGCAGGTTTTAAAAAGGCAGGAATTGATATTGATACAATGGATTTTGATGATCTCCTCGCCAGCAATGAAACGGATGTTGAAGCGGTTCTGGATGAATATGCCCAGGCCTTGGCATCTCTCACCCAAAATTTGGTCAAGACTCTAAATCCACGGACTGTCATCTTCACAGGAAAACCTGTGGAAAGGTCAAAATATTTAGCCACTCAGGTTCAGCGTTACATCGAAGCAGGTCTCACTGCCAGTGCCCTGCACTTGACTGTGGATGTGAAAGTAGGGACACTTGGTCCCAGGGCAGCTCTGGCTGGTGCCATCGCACTAGCAAAACAGACACTATTCAAACCTGTCGTGGCTCAACACTTTACACCAGATATGACACTTGAGAACAACAGTTTTTTTTAAACATGGAATTGATATGGGGACCTCGGGAAAGGGTTCCTGAACACAAAAGGAGGAAAGATGAAGTTTAAGAATGTGTTTTTGCTGGTTCTGATTATGGTCAGTTTCAGCTTTGCCCAGGTGGATTCTCTGTGGGAAAGAACCGCTGAAGATGGCACGCTGCCATCCTGGTTCGATACAGCGCACCTGACAAGAGGTTTTGCGTATGGCAACGTTGGCGGAAATGACCGTCTTTATGTCGTCTCACGCAATGGAGGGAATAACGTTTATATCATGGACGCTCTAACAGGGGCAGATGTGGGTAGCTTGAGTACTGTTGGTGTTTCAGGCGGAACTTACCATATCTCAGATATCGATGTGAGTGATGACGGTGTCATCTTCATGTGCAATCTGACCACAAATTCCTCAACCAGTGCTTTGAAAGTCTATCGCTGGGATTCAGAATCTGAAGATCCAACCGTAGCCATCAACTGGACCGGCGGAACCAGCTTTCGTCTCGGGGACAAAATGAGTGTGAGCGGAAGTGTGGCAGATAATTCAGCCTATATTAATTTCGCAGCCTCCAACGCTGATACACTGGTGGGCTTTAGCACCGCAGATAATGGAACCAACTGGGATGCAGCACTCTGGTATGTAGGGTTGACCGGAGGATCGGCTGACGCATCAATGACACCTGACGGTGGAGCCTGGTATAATGCAACAGGAATCAATCCAGTTCGCTTTTCTACAGAGGGCGCTCTGAACGGTGTGGTGCCAGGAAGTGTAGTACCAACTGGCTCAAATGCTATTCAGTACCTGGAAGAAGTGAACGGAATGGAATACGTCGCCACCTTCAATTATGGTACCGACAACGAAAAAGCCATTATCATGCGCGCTCCTGCGGAATCGCCAGAATCTGCCAGCAGCTACGGCGTGACACCCAGCCTTTTCCTGAACAGCAATGGAAACGGAACTGGTGATGTGGCCATGATGCATAATGCAGATGGCTCAGCCACGGTCTTCGTGCTCTCCACGAATAACGGAATTGGTGCTTATCAGGTAGGCTTTCCTACGGAAGCCATGGAAGCCAACAACATGGAATCCGTATGGTGGGCTGATGTGACCAACTACGATTTCTTTAACAATGACAACAATACTCGCGGGATGGGCTATAACCCTGTTACAGATCATCTCTTGATTGCCAGTCGTACTGGCGGTACCCTGGTGCATATCATTGATGCCAACTCAGGTGGTAATGTGGGAACATTGGACATGACTGGCGTAACAGGTGGTACTTTCCCCATCAACAAGGTAGTTGCAGACGATAATGGTGTGATTTATGTCGCCAATCTGACCGTAGGTGGATCAGGCTACAAAGTATATCGTTGGGCTGATGAATCTGCGGTTCCAACCCTAGCTTTTGAAGGTGACTTCACAAACCGTACTGGCGACGCCATGGGTATCTCTGGTAGCGGAACTGAAACTGTTCTCTATGCTTCAGGCGCTAATTCACCCGAAGTTGTGGTTCTGCAGACAACTGATGGTCTGGTGTTTACCGCCGGTACATCCGTGACCGTTGGAGCTGGAAAGGCAAATGGAGGTATCTCAGCAGTTGAAGACACCAGCATTGCCATCAACTCGGGTTGGGGTGAGATCTACCATATCGATGTAGTAACCAACACCTATCTGGACACTGTGGGTGGCGATCAGATCCCAAGTTATTACGGAAATGTTCGCTATCTCAAAGCACCCAATGGGGCCGAGTTGCTCATGACCAACACCAACCATCAGGATACTCACCGTCGTGAGATTGAAGTGTACAGGATATCTGATGCTGGTATTGAACTCTATGCCTCTGCTGAAATCGGTGGCCTGGAGTATGGGAATGGTAATGTGACTGGTGATATCTGGTATCGTCTGAATAATGACAATACCGTCACCATTTTCCAGATGGCTTCCAACAATGGAATTGCTGCCTGGAATATGGAATTACCACCCACCGAAGCCTATATCTCTGACTATGCTCTGGATTTTGGTGATGTCGCCATTAATGCCAATGCCAGTTTGACATTTCAAATTGGTAATGTGGGAACCACAGATCTGGTGATAAACTCCATGAGTGTGGATGATGCTGTGGACTATACATTTGATTTTGAAGGTCCAGACACATTGGCAGCCAATGACACTATCAGTGTTACAGTGACATTTAGTCCAATGTTTGAAGGTGTATCCGATGCCAATCTGGATATATCAACAAGTGCAGGTGACTATGGTATCCAACTGTTTGGTTCGGGATATACGCTCTGGCCACTGGAATGGCGTCATGTTGCCGATACCACAACCTGGATCGGTCAGGGAGACCTGGCTCGTGGTGTTGCTTTTAATCGCACAACCGGGCACATTCTTGTTCCCAGTAGGGTAGGGGGATCATTTGTCCATATTCTGGATGGTGAAACCGGAGCTATGCTGGATTCACTTGATATGACCGGTGTTGAAGGCGGTACTTACCACATGAACATGGTTGCAGTAGCAGATGACGGACAGATATTCCTCTGTAACCTGGCTGCCTGGGGTGGACAGATTTTCCGTCTGTATCATTGGACCGACGAACAAGCTGCACCCACCCGGATCATTGATGCAAATTATGATGATTTTGCCGCACGTCTCGGAGATGCCATGGGCGTTTCAGGTACAGGCGACAATGTGAAAGTCTTTGTGAGTGGCTCTGGAGCCACCAAGATAGTACAGTTTGAACTGACTGAAGCAGATACATTTGCCGCAACAGCCGAGATTCTGCTGCCTGTGGCCGGTGCTGCCCGCTTTGGATTAAGTCCTGTTGATGAGGACGGAACCTATTTCTTTATCAATGGTGCTGGAACAGCTCCTTACTATCTAAAGAATGACGGAACCGTGCTGCATGAGTTTGATACTGCAGTTATTCCCTCAGGAACTTCAATTGAATACATCAAGATGCCAGTAGTGGGTGGCGACACCCGTCACTTCGTGGGTATCTTGAATGGTTGGGCCACGGGTACCTACGCCGTTGAATTGCTGGGAACTCCTGGTGACGGTCTATGCGATGCCTTTGAATTGGCAGCTGCACCAACTGATATGTACGCAGACTTTGCCAATGGCAATGCAGCCGGACAGGTGACCTATAATACCTGGACCAACTCGCTGGTTGAGCTGGTCACGAACAATGGACTTTCTTCGTACAGCTTCTCGGTTATCGAACCCTTGGCTGTTACAGATGCACCAGCAGAACCGGTACTCTCAGCAACATCAGTAGATTTCGGTGAGGTCGCCATCAATGGCTCTGCTTATGATGAATTTACCATTGTGAACACCGGCGAGGGTGATCTTTGGATCACGGATGTATCCATTGAAACCTATGATGGCGCCTTTGAAACCACATTGGAATCAGGCACCATGATCGGGGGGAACGGAGCCGACACAGTTGTTGTCGGCGTCAGTTTTATTCCCTTTCAGGAAGGTGCCACTACTTCGAACCTGATCCTTACCACCAATGCCGGTACACTTACCATAGCGCTATCAGGTACAGGTTATGAACTGTGGCCACTGGAATGGCGTGTTGATGCAGATGGAACCGATTGGTTCTATCAGGCAGGTGTCTTTCAGGACATGGTCAGATCCATGGCCTTTAATCCTGTCACTGGGCATCTTCTGGTTGTCAGCCGTATTGGCGGTAGCTTTATCTGGGTGCTTGATGGTATCACAGGTGATACCCTGGGTACAGTAAGTACAGCAGGTATTAGTGGCGGGACTTATCACATCAACCAGATCGCAGTGACTGATGACGGACAGATTTTTGTCTGTAATCTGGCTGCCTGGGGTGGACAGGAATTTAAAGTCTATCATATTGCCGATGAAACCGCTGAACCTGTTGTCATTGTAGCTGGAAACTATGATGATTACGGTGTTCGTGTTGGTGACTCTTTTGGTGTTGTTGGGATGGGAAATGCCATCACTCTCTACACCAGTGGTTCCGGAGCAGATCGCCTCATCACATTTGAAACCATAGATGGAGCCAGCTTTGCCAGGGGAGATGATATTGTCCTGCCTGAAGCCAATGCTGCTCGCTATGGTATTTCAGCAGTCGATGCTGATCACATTTTTGTCAATGGAGCCGGTGTTGGACCACGCTATGTCAATTCCGATGGAGATGTACTCCATGCTTTTGATACGGCTGTGATCCCTTCTGGTACGAGTATTCAGTACTTTGAAGTGGTAACCCCAGAAAGTGTCCGCAAATTTGTTGGAATCACCAATGGTTGGGCCTCCGGCACCAGTGTGGTGGAACTCCTGGGATCAAGCCTGGACGCTCTTTGTGATGACCTGGAACTGTTAGCTGCACCTACAGTAGATTATGCCGCAAATGCCAATCTGAATGCTACATCACAGATGGTATACAACAACCACACTAACTCCCTTGTGGAACTCGTTACCAACAACGGTATCTCTTCATACAGCTTCAATGTTGTAGAACCCGCTGCCAGCAATCTCATGGTTTTCTATGGTGATGATGCAGTATTGATGGAGAATCCTTATGGTGAGGGATATATCGCTGGAACCAACGAATATGGTGACATCGGCAAATACCAGAGAATGGATGTGAATAGCGGGACTATGACAGGCTTTTCATTCTATTTCGGAAAAGTTGGAATTGTTGATGATCCAGATGCTTTGAATCTGGTTGTGCGTGCCGTTGGGGCCGATGGAGCTCCTGGCGATATGCTACACAGCATCATGATCACCACAGATGAGCTCCGCGAAGGCATGGGTGGCAACCTCTGGTACTTCGTTGATCCCCTTGAGATCACCTGGAACATCTTTGTTGGAATTGAGATGAGCGAAGGTGCCAACGATACGCTGGCCCTGTATATGGATAATGATGGTCAGGGAGATGGCGAAAACCGTGCGTGGGAACAGTTTAGCGATGGAAGCTTCAATGACTTTGGAACTATGCTGAATCCAGACTACTCCTGGGTTTTGGACGCTGATCTCTGGATTGCAGCCCTCTTTACTGATTATACCCTGCCAGTAGTTGGTGTAGAAGAGCAGGTAGCTCTCCCAACAGAGTATATGTTGAGTCAGAACTATCCCAACCCCTTCAACCCGACAACGCGGATCAACTTCTCTTTGCCAGAAGCCAATGAAGTCAGGCTCGTCCTCTTCAATCTCCTCGGTCAGGAAGTAGCAACAATCCATGAAGGATACCTCTCAGCTGGATACCATCAATTCCAGTTCAGCGGAGCCGAATTATCGAGTGGCGTATATCTGTATCGTGTTGAGGCTGGATCGTTCACTGATGTACACAAGATGATCCTGCTCAAATAGGATGCTTGTTGACAGAAGTTAATTGAGTCATATTTAAAGCCGTGGAAGGGCACTTGTTCGAAATTTTGCTCAAGTGCCCTTCTATTCATCACGGAGAACATCTTAAACCGATGAACACGGAGAATACCCCAAAATGGTAAATGTACAGATCATCCTCATTATCCTGGTATTCCTTACCATGGCGCTTTCCATGTTTTTTCGCAAGATTCCAGCGCTTCTTGCGCTGCCGCTCATGGCATTTCTGATTCCATTTGTTGCTGGCGTGAGTCTGGACGATATCATTCAACTGGTCATCGGTCAAGGTGCTACCAGATTATCCACTGCCTATACTGTAGCGCTCTTCGGGTCAATGCTGAGCGTGCTCCTTCAAAAAACAGGTGTCGCAGAGAGTATGATTAAAAAGGGTGCTGAATTATCAGGTGATAATCCCTGGTTCATCGCCGTGTTCTTCCTCATTATTATCACCCTTCTATTCTCAACACTGGGAGGTCTAGGTGCCATTATCATGGTTGCCACCATTGTGCTGCCCATCCTTTCATCGGTTGGGCTTGGCAGCATGACCATAGTGGGAATATTTCTCATCGGTTTGAGCATGGGGGGTATTCTGAATGCCGGCAACTGGGCAGTCTATGTGGATGTCATGGGTCTCGAGATCGCTCAGATCCGTCCCTTTGCCATGACCATGTTTGCCATCACCTTTGTAGGTGCCATCACCTACATAACTATCCAACTCTATCGAGATGGGCATGAAATTAATCTAAAAAAACTCATGATAAAACTGGGAGCCACCCTGGCTGTTCTGGTATTGGTCTGGCTTGGATGGAATCAATTGGCTCTTTCGATAAGATCATTCATTTCCTCCATGATGAGTATTTTGGGAACCGGTCTCAAGTTTGGGTTGCTTGGGGGACTGGTGCTGTTGGTAATTTTCAGCTGTTACCGTTTGTTTAATAATGCGAAACCACAATCCAGGGAGGTCCATTGGAGTGCTTATCTGGCACCTCTGGTACCGTTGCTCCTTATCCTTGTATTCAGCGTGAATTTTATCGCTGCTTTTATCGTAGGCTTAATCTATGCCTACCTGACCACCTATAAAAAAGGTCATCTGAATTTGTTGATCTCGGCTATCCTTGAGGGCGGGGCAGTGGTTATGCCCGCTGTGGTGCTCATGCTGGGGATCGGTATGCTGCTGAATGCCATCATTGGACCGGGAGGCAACTGGAACGCAGCTCATCCCGGAGGCTGGGCAGTACTTAATCTGCTTCAACCGGTCATTGTCAATATTATCCCCAAATCAGGCGTGACATATGTGCTGGCCTTTGCTCTGGCGGCCCCACTTGCTCTCTATCGCGGACCCTTGAATGTCTGGGGCATGGGCTATGGCCTGGCAGCAGTTTTTCTGGCAGCTGGAATGGAAGCTGGTGCAATTATGGGTTTACTCATGGCGGTGGGGCAAATTCAGGGTGTCAGTGATCCCACCAATACCCACAATGTCTGGCTGGCCAACGAGATGCAGCAGGATGTCCAGAAGGTGCTCTGGAATACGCTCCCCTATACCTGGATCATTGCTTGTCTTGGCTTGATTGCCTCTGCAATTATGTTTCTATAAGGAATCAGTGATGTCATCAGCACGAAAAATAAAAGTTGGGATCGATGTCGGGGGAACCTTTACCCATGCGGTCGCCGTAGATATTGCTGATTATTCAGTTATTGGTAAAGCTTGTGTTCCCACCACACACAGAGCACAGGAAGGTGTGGCTGCAGGGGTTATCCAATCCTTGAATAATCTTTTAAAGGAATCCAGGATTGCTCCTGAAGAGATTGTTCTGATTGCCCATTCAACTACCCAGGCTACCAATGCTCTGCTTGAGGGGGATGTTGCCTCCGTCGGAATTGTCATGCTGGGATCTGGTGTGGAAGGTAAAGTGGCTTTGCGGGGCTTAACTAAAGATATCATACAATTGGCACCTGGAAAAATCCTGCCAACATCAATTGAATATTTAGCCTGTGAAAGACCTGACGATGGTGAGATTGAACAAGCCATCGACCGCTTACTTGAAAAAGGAGCCGAGGTTATTGCTGCCACGTCCCTCTACGGACCTGATCATCCCGAAATGGAAGATCGCATTGTGGCTCTGGCACAGGCACGGGGACTTATTGCCACAGCAGCCAGTCGCATCTCACAATTATATGGATTGCGAGTTAGAACCAGAACCGCAGTGATCAACGCCAGTATGATGCCCAGAATGCTGGAAACAGCTAATCTCACAGAACAGGCCGTTAAAAATAGCGGGATTAAAGCACCGCTCATGATTATGCGGTCCGATGGCGGGATCATGGATATCAACGAGATGCGCAAACGACCCATTCTCACCATGCTTTCAGGACCTGCTGCCGGTATTGCGGCAGCCATTATGTATGCTCGCGTTTCTGATGGTATATTTATGGAGGTGGGAGGGACTTCTACCGATATTTCTGTTATTCGTAATGGTAAACCTCAGATCCGCTCTGCCCAGATCGGTGGAAATCGATTATATCTCAGCACCCTTGATGTAAGAACGCTGGGCGTCGCAGGTGGGTCCATCCCTCGAATCAGCAAACAAGGGGAGATCATAGATGTGGGTCCCCGAAGTGCCCATATCGCTGACCTGGATTATCCTGCCTATTCTGCTGAAACAAATTTTTCTGACATGGATATCCAGCGCTTTCAACCCCGTCCTGGAGATCCGGATGACTATCTCATCATAAAGAGTGCTGATTCCAAAGAAGCTGACTATTGCATCACGCCAACTGAAGCAGCCAGTTTTCTAGGGCTGATCGATGTTGAAGGGCATGGTGAGGCAAATTTGACCGCTGTCAGCGCAGTCCTGGAACATTGTGCAAAGCAATGGCAGACCTCCGCGAAGGATATTGCCCAGGCTCTGTTGCACAGAGCCGCCACCAAGATTGAACCCGTACTCCAGCGACTGAAAAGAGAATACAAACTGGAAGAGGGTCAGTTGAAACTCATCGGTGGTGGGGGTGGCGCAGCAGCCCTGGTACCCTTTTGCGCGGAACACATGCATTGGCCCCATGAAATTGTCCAGAACACCGAAGTCGTCTCAGCCATCGGGGCTGCTCTGGGCATTATCCGCGATATGTTGGAACGCAGCAATGCCAATCCCACAGATACGGAATTACTGGCCATTCGACAGGAGGCTTCTGAATCAGTACAGGCCATGGGTGCTGATCCGGAAAGTATTGAAGTCAGCGTTGAAATTGACACGCGGAATAAAACGATTCGGGCCATTGCTACTGGCTCCAGTGATATGCGGATACGTCAAAAAAGCAATATCAAGCTGGATGAATCGGCCTTGAAGCAAATTGCCGTCAACTCGCTGGCTTTCAAACCCGACGAGGTAACGCTATGTGGTTCAACCCGAATGCTCAAAGTATTTTCTGGCGAGCAATTGACCAAAAAGTGGCTGGGAATGGGTGTGAACAGAAATTCCAGACAGAGGGTTGTGGATCTGGAAGGGATCATCCGACTTCAATTATCCAATGCTCACGTTGTTGAATGTGTGCCAGCAAATATTCGCTCAGAGATGACTGCTATTATACAGGAGCATACCGTTTTTGGTGATGCAGGTGCATTGCTTCCCGATATGTTTCTGCTGGTCTCTGGTCGAATTCTCGATCTTTGCGGTCTCATTGATGCCAGTCAGGTCCAGGCACTCCTGGATGTTGAGCTCAAAGATATTCCAGCTGATGAACCCCTGGTCTTCTTAACAAAGGCCAAGCAATGATTCAAGCACGTAAAGGCATGTCAGCTCGTTTCAGTTCTCTGGATGTGCTGCGCGGGACAGCCATCTTGGGGATGGTTTTTTCCGGTGTCGTACCCAGAGGCATCCTCCCAGCCTGGATGTATCATGCTCAGGTTGGTCCACCAGATCATGTATTTAATCCAAATTTACCAGGCTTGACCTGGGTGGATCTGGTTTTCCCCTTCTTCCTTTTCTGTATGGGCGTTGCTTTCCCATTGTCATTGAGAAAAATGATTGAGCAGGGAGTAACAAATTCAAAAATAGTTCTACGCATTTTGCAGCGGGGGCTGGCCCTGGGAACTTTTGCCATTCTTTTACAGCACATGCGACCCCATCAAATTGAAAATCCACCCGGGATTACCATCTGGCTGACTGCCATATTGGGTCTGTTTGTCCTGTTTGGTGTGTATTCCCGATATGGACATCCATTCCTCCAGTCCAAAGAGAAATGGATCAGGAGAGGATCCTGGCTAGTACTACTGCTCTGGATACCCTTTTTTAATTTAATCAGTGATAACAGCTTTTCGCTGGGGCGATCAGATATCATTCTCATCGTGCTCACCAATATGGCAATAGCAGGGGGATTGATCTGGCTGTTTACACGGGATTACCCCCTCATTCGCCTTGGTATTCTGGCCCTTTTCCTGGCTTTTCGTCTGGCCCATGGGGAGAGTGAGTGGATGCAGGCAGCCTGGAGTTCTAGCCCTGTGCCGTGGCTGTTTCGCTGGGATTATCTGAAATATTTATTCATTGTGATTCCCGGTACATTTGCCGGTGAAATCCTGCTCTGGAGTGCGAAGCAAAAATTCGATCGCATGAAAATCATGCATTCCAGTATTTTATCAGTCCTTACAGGGACACTGCTTTTAACCAGCCTCATTGGGTATCAATCACGCTGGTTGGTAGGCACAACTTTAATTCTTTCAGCTCTGACTGCTGTCGGATTGCTGCTCAGTACGAAGATCAGTAATGCATCTATAGCAAAGCTCATCTACTGGGGTAGCTTCTGGCTGGTTCTGGGCATATTGTTTGAGCCCTTTGAAGGAGGCATAAAAAAAGATCCTTCCACACTGAGTTATTATTTCCTTGGCGCTGGTCTGGCTCATTATCTCCTGGCCTCGCTGACGGTCTGGGGAGAACAGCTCAATGGGTCCCGCCTCGCACGGTTGCTACGAGATAATGGACGGAATCCCATGGTGGCTTATGTATTGATGGCCAACTTGATTTGGCCCCTTTCGGCCTTGCTGGGTATAGAGCATCAGATTCAGAAATTAGCCGGCAATGCCGGGCTGCTTTTAACTATAGCCATATTAAAAACATTGATCCTGGCCCTCATAGTTCAATCGATCACCAAGCGTGGATGGCAATGGAAAACATGATTTCCACCAAGACCTATGATAGTGTGGTTTATTCTGCTTCTCTGGGTGGCATCCTTGGCGCATTGGCTTTGCGAGAAGGTGGCCTGAACCCATTACTCATGAATCCCACAGGTTTTCTAGGTGGCGATATCACCCAAACCCTGGCATGTATCCAAGTGAAACCTGAAAATAATGCCCTGGCCATGCTTCCTCCTGAGTTGCTTAGGCTGCTCACAGATCAATTTGATACGATTGAATCAAATAAAATGTTTATTGATCCTGAATCCTGGAAATGGGTACTGCGGGTCCTTATCAAAGAATTGCAAATCCCCGCTCTATTCCATGTTAAACCCCAATCCATACTCACGCATGGTGAGGGCATTGAAATGGCGTACATGGACCGCCAGGGCTCTAAAACAGTAAGTGTGAAACGGGTTGTGGATTGTACAGTACGTGGGGATCTGTTGTACAGGATGACTGGCAGACTGTCTGTTAAGGAGAACAATCCTGTTGGGTGCCTGAATCTTAGTTGCACAGATATTCCACCGGACACACAGCTCCCTGGCATTGATATCACGCAATTACCTGGCAGACAATGGATTCAGAAATCCCTTAGCGATCCCTGGTTGGATAATCCAGGGCTCGAATTTGATGCCGAGTTGGAATCGATTTCAAAAACCATTCAGGATACAGGAGGACAACTCCAGATGGTGCCCATGCGACCGCTGGTTTTTCCAGATCCCTCCGATAATCATGATTCTGTCATTTTGAATCCCTGGTCCAAATCTATCCAAAATTCTGAAGACATTCTGCGCACAGAATGGGAAATGGGAGTCTATGTCTCAAGCATTCTTTGATCAGATCAAATCGGGATTGATCGTGTCCTGCCAGACCGGTGACAATCCTGAATTCAGTCGCGCTGAAGATATGGTTAAATTTGCCAGAGCTGCCAGAGCAGGTGGAGCCTGCGCCATCAGATCTGAAGGGGAGGAGACCCTGAAAGCTATCAAGGCAGCGGTGAATCTCCCGTTGATTGGCCTCAAAAAAGGACATTTCAAAGATGGAACGGTTCGCATCAGCCGTGATCTCAAGGAAATCGAGAAAATGGTCAAAATCGGCGTTAATGTTGTGGCCATTGATGCCACCTCTAGAGTATGGAATGGATTGGACGGTCCTGCAACCATACAAAAAGTAAGAGCCGAGTTCGATATTGTTGTGATGGCAGATATCTCTTCAGTGGAAGATGGCTTGGCCGCGATTCAATCAGGTGCCCATTGCCTGTCCACTACCCTGGCAGGCTACACACCTCAAACCCTACCAGAAAAAACAGATGGCCCAAATTTGGAATTGCTCTCAGAGTTGGTGAATAAAGTTGATATACCTGTGATTGCTGAAGGACGCTATAATACACCAGTGGATGCGCTACGCGCCATTCAGCTTGGAGCCTGGGCAGTCGTGGTGGGGAGTGCCATTACTCGACCACAACTCATCACCAGCTGGTTTTCACTTGCCATGAAGCAGCAAGGTGCATCATAAATTGAATATCATTAAGAAAGATATTGTCGTTCTCGGTGGAGGCATTGCGGGTCTTGCAGCTGCGGTTAAGGCAGGGCGGATGGGTGCTCGCGTTTTGTTGATTGAACGATATCCCTTTATTGGTGGTATGGCAACTGCAGGGATGGTCAGTCCGTTTATGCGCTACAAAACCGATGAGTATGTTCTCGTCAGGGGCATCTTTGAGGAACTCCAATCCGTCATGAACGAACAGCAGGGTATGCTTGAAAATGGATTCCGGGCTGATGTCT
>ERZ890510.1363-NODE-1363-length-16078-cov-10.964052_pt1 | contig 16078 bp, 17 predicted proteins | sample MGYA00521265_ERZ890510 | MGnify/ENA primary metagenome ERZ890510 (study PRJEB32303, sample SAMEA104408624) | aquatic metagenome | biome: Brackish water; feature: Chemocline; material: water | place: Baltic Sea | collected 2014-10-26T21:54:00 | depth 110 m ...
TCACACAACTCATTACGGCCCTTTCAGACCCAGTTATTTTGACACTCCCAAATTTTTCCTCTCTGTTTCCCAGGCTTTGTTTGAGTCTAGGATTGTTTGTTCTCAGTCAACTTAATTTACAAAATGTCCGCGAACAACAAATATTTGGTTTAAGAATGAGTCCTATTTAATGAGCCTTTTCTCTATCATCCATACAAGTTAAAAGGCTTCGAATACAAAAATGACTCATTGAAGTGGACGGATCTCATCATTGGAAAAAAGTATGCCACTCATTTCTATTTCGATTAGATTCCCACCTATGTTAATCCAACTAATATTATTCTATGGGGTATAAGGTCTAATGGAAAGAAAAATTCGTATCATTCTTGCTAAACCAGGTCTTGACGGACACGATCGAGGGGCAAAAGTACTCGCTAATTCATTTCGTGATGCGGGAATGGAAGTCATTTATCTCGGACTACGCCAAACACCCGCCATGATTGTTTCCTCTGCTTTGCAAGAAGATGCTGATGTTATTGCGTTGAGTATTCTTTCAGGTGCACATATGGCCATTTTCCCAAAAGTACTGAAACTCATGAAAGAAGAAGGAATGGACGATGTGCTTCTGACTGGCGGCGGCATTATTCCTGAAAAAGATATGGAAGAGCTTAAGCAAATAGGCGTTGGACGCCTTTTTGGTCCTGGCGCTAGCTTAAAAGAAATCAATACTTATTTGCATAATTGGGTTTCGGAAAATCGTCGATGAAAACCCGTAAAGAACGTGTTGATGAACTCAAACTAAAAGTTGAAGAAGCCCAGTTGGGCGGAGGTTTAAAACGTATTGAATCCCAACATGCTAAAAAGAAACTGACGGCTCGAGAACGAATCGACCTCTTATTAGATCCTAATAGTTTCGAAGAAATGGGCATGTTGGTGACGCATCGTTCTCATAATTTTGGACTTGAAAAACAGAGATATCTGGGTGACGGTGTCGTGACAGGGCATGGTACCATCAATGGTCGACAAGTATTCGTATTTAGCCAGGATTTTACGGTTTTCGGTGGCTCCCTTTCCGAGGCTTATGCTGAAAAAATAATCAAAGTCATGGATTTAGCGATGAAAGTCGGGGCTCCCATTATAGGACTTAATGACTCAGGTGGCGCTCGCATTCAAGAGGGAGTTGTCAGTCTTGGCGGCTATGCGGATATCTTTTTGAAGAACACACTCGCTTCGGGAGTCGTTCCACAAATATCCGCTATATTGGGACCTTGTGCTGGAGGCGCTGTTTATTCGCCCGCCATAACAGATTTTGTTTTTATGACCAAAGGCACCAGCTATATGTTTGTAACGGGCCCGGAAGTTGTAAAAACAGTGACCCATGAAAATGTTACAAAATCGGAGCTCGGTGGTGCACAAACCCACGGGACAAAGTCAGGCGTGAGCCATTTTACCTGCGAAAATGAAATTGATGCATTTCAGCGTATTAAACGACTCCTCAGTTTTATACCTCAAAACAACATGGAAAATACACCAAAGCTCAAAAATAGCGACGCCATCGATCGCGCCGACATCTTACTTGATACGATTGTCCCCGAAAACCCCAATAAACCTTACGACATGAAAGACGTCATCAAACATATTGTGGATGAGGGCGACTTTTTCGAAGTCCATGAAGATTTTGCGGGCAATATGATTGTTGGTTTTTCTCGGCTTGATGGCCGTTCTGTCGGTATCATTGCCAATCAACCGAATCACCTTGCAGGCGTTTTAGATATTGACTCTTCCGTAAAAGGAGCCCGTTTTGTCCGTTTTTGTGATGCCTTTAATATTCCACTTCTCGTTTTAGAAGATGTTCCTGGCTTTTTACCGGGAACGGATCAAGAATGGCGCGGAATAATCCGCCATGGCGCAAAGCTGCTTTATGCCTTTGCTGAAGCGACGGTTCCGAAAATAACGGTGATTACGCGAAAAGCCTACGGTGGCGCTTATGATGTGATGAACTCGAAGCATATTCGCGGCGACATCAATATTGCGTGGCCATCGGCTGAAATTGCCGTTATGGGAGCGAAAGGCGCAACGGAAATTATATTTCGTAAAGAAATAGAGAATGCCGAAAATCCTGAAGCAGCACTTGAAAAACTCACAAACGAATTCGCTGAACGGTTTGCTAACCCATACAGCGCTGCAGAGCGAGGCTATGTCGATGAAATTATTGAACCTCGATTTACTCGCGAGAAATTGATAAAAGCCTATAAAATGCTTGAAAATAAAGTCGATACGAATCCACGAAAAAAACACGGGAATATTCCATTATAATAAGCCAATCGTTGAAAAAAAGGTAAAGTCACTTGGAAACAGACATCTTAAAAAAACAACATAAACTCGAATCATATTTATTAGAGAATCCCACTTCGCCTCTTTTTGCATGGTATGCACGTCAAAATATGGAAATCGGGAAATTGGATCGCGCTAAAAAAATATGTTTATTGGGTATAAAAGGTGGAGCTCACCCACCCATATTTTACAAATTATTGGGTGATATCTCATTGACACAAGGCGAAACGGTTGAAGCTCGAGGCTATTACGAAGAATGTCTAAAATACAATGAACCCTACAAAGGTGTGATGGAGCTTTATTTAAAATTATGGCATCAAGATATTTCCAAAGAACAGGCCGAAAACATATTTGATAAATTAAATATTTTGAGTCCTCTATCAGCAAATAATCTAAGAGAGAAGCTTGATTTTTCGACAAAGACACGTGTTACGGAAACGATGGCGGTAGCCTTAGACTTATCCGAAGAAAGTGCATCTGAAGCACCACCGATTGAGACTGACTCGACAATGGACGCACCAATTGGTGAAATCGCGCCTGAATCCATCCCGGAAGCTGTCATTGAGACGGTAGATGAAACCGATGACCTTCAAAACAAACCAGTCGACGAGACAATTTTTAATTTAGAAGAAGAACGTGATTCCTCTAAAATCGCCCCTACGGACGAATTTATCATTGACCCCCTTGGCGCTACAACCCCACCTGACCCAGCCCATGTTCTTGATGCGATAATTGACGAGCAAAAAGAAAATTTAAAAGCTGAAGCGGAAAAGAATAGGGACGATTTAGACGAAACGCCGCCAGATTTTAAAGTACACTTTAATGGCAATTATGAGCCAAGTGCGGGTGACGAAGAGAGTTCAAGTGCCGGCCCAAATACATCAAGCCAAATTACTGAAAGTATGGCAACGTTTACGCTCATGCAAATTTTCAAAGATCAGGGGCTTTACGACCAAGCACTGCGCGTTTTAGATCTTTTGAGGTCGTCGTCACCAAACATTGAGCGTATCGAAAAAGAAGCCGCGGAAATCAAGCAACTTCTTATCGACAAACAAGCGCTTGAAAATAAATAAAATAAGTATTTATAAGGTATTGATGCCTTTAACAACGCCTCACACTTTTACGCAAAATCCTACAATTCTAACGCGAAGCTAAATATGTCGGTTTCCGTACTCATTGTCACCTACCAATCGGTGCACGAAATTGAAACGTGTCTCCGAAGCTTGTTGCCTCAAATTAAGCAATTAGAGGGCGAAATCGTTATTGTTGATAATGCTTCGACAGATGGAACCATTGAACTATTGCGTAATTTTGAAAAAAAAGAAGACGCCATTACTATTATTTATAACACCGAAAATCGCTCCTATGCGCCAGCTAATAATCAAGCTTTAAAAGCGTCCACTCGAGACACCATATTTTATCTAAATCCCGACACACAAATTCAAATTAACACGATAGAATCACTTCTCTCCATGCTGGAAAGTGACGCAAAATTAGCCGCTATTGCACCGCAATTACGATTCCCCGACGGACGCATTCAATACTCATGTCGGCGATTTCCAAAACACCGCGATGTCTTTTTCAATGTTATTGGTTTGAGTCTCCTTTTCCCACAATCACCTTTTTTTAATGGATGGAAAATGGGCGACTTCGACCATTTATCGGCCAAACACGTCGATCAAGCTGGAGCCGCCGCGTTGATGGTTAAGCGCGACGTTTTGGAAAAACTCAATGGCTTTGACGAGGTGTTCCCCTTGTTCTTTAATGACGTAGATCTGTGTTATCGAATTCATCAAGAGGGCTATTCGATTCTTTTTTATCCCTATGCAACGGTGATACATCATGCAGGGATTAGTGTAAAAAAACGTCCTACTCGTGCCATTATTAGTTCCCACGTAGCCTTTTTTAGATTTTTCGAAAAGCACTATACACACGCATTTGAGCAAGTTTTTAACTTGTTTGCAGGTGTGCTTCTTTATCTTTCAATTCCTATCCGTATATTTTTTCTGTTGTGGCCAAAACGCCCTCAGTCAAAACGAAATCATCTATAAATGATGCCAAAAAATAAAATAATATTCTTTGATATCGGAGGCGTCCTCGTCAATGTGGACAGCGCCAAAAGTATTGATAGGGTTGCTAAAAAATTGGGCGTTGGTAAAGAATGCATCACAGAAGCTATGACGCAGGATTTTTTGGATCAATACGAAACCGGTCGCATTACAACAGATGAATTCTATTCAAATTTTCTAGAGGATTGCCGTTGCAACGGTGCAATGGATTTGGAATCATTTAAAAAATATTGGATGGATGTATTTACTCCCAAACAAACGATGATAGACTTGCTGAAGGAAATCGCCCAGCATAACGACGTGTGGCTGCTTTCGAACACAAATGAATTCCATTACCAACTTTTACAGCAGCAATTTGATTTTATGGAGCTTATTAAAGGTGCAATTTATAGCTATCATGTTGGTTTTATGAAACCCGACCCAGTCATCTATCATATTGCATTGACGGAATCACATACACCCTCAGGGGACGCCATTTTTATAGACGATTTAATGCCAAATGTGCTCGCCGCACAAAAAGAAGGTATCGATGCAATCCATTATACATCAGATATTAAGGCAAGACTTGATTTATCAACACGCTTAACCTACTTGGAGAAACGAAAATGAAACGATTTTTTGTTGTTTTGCGTGCCCTTATTTTGATTATTATTTTTTGGGCACTTCATAACTCTCATGGCTCACTTCCGCCTTTTGGAAAATTATTTGATCCCATAAACGGTTTTTGGGCTAATAATCGAACCCTCGATGACATCCCCGACATTTTGGATGTAAACGGACTTTTTTCGCCTGTTACGGTTGCATGGGGAGAGCGTCAAGTACCACATATATTTGCAGAAAATGATCATGATCTCTATTTTGCACAAGGTTATTTGATGGCGCGACATCGTATTTGGCAAATGGATTTTGTTACATCTGTAGCCGCGGGTCGAGTTTCTGAAATTATTGGTGAAAAAGCATTAGGATTTGATAAAAAACAACGCCGACTCGGGCTCTTATATGGCGCTGAACAAGCTCTCGATTTTATTAAACATGACGAAGCAACATTTGCAGCCGTCCAAGCTTATACGGACGGCATTAATGCCTGGCAAGAGCAGCTCCCTTCTCGGTTCAAAGCGCTGGAATATAAAGTGCTAAATTATGAACCCGAACCATGGACACCCTTAAAGACATCATTATTATTAAAATACATGGCCTGGGATTTGACAGGACGCAATGTCGAACATGCCCTGACAGCCGTCTATGAGAAATATGGACAAGAAGCGTTGGATCATTTATATCCTTCTCAAACCTCTTTTCTTGACCCCATTATTTCGAAGAAAAAGAAATGGCGTTTTGACCCCATCAAATTCCTAACGAAAGACTCCGAACCCAAAGAATCAACGGCTTGGTTTCAACCGAATCACGCCCAACCCGACCCTCATAACGGAAGCAATAACTGGGCGATTTCTGCAGAAAGAACGTCCACAGGCTATCCAATTTTATCCAATGATCCGCATCTTGGGTTGAATTTGCCTTCGATTTGGTACGAGTTACAATTGGTTTCGCCGACGCAAAATGTCTATGGTGTCGCGTTGCCAGGCTCTCCAGGCGTTATTATCGGCTATAACGATTCCATTGCTTGGGGTGTTACAAATGGCGGTTCAGACGTTTTTGATTGGTATGACATGCGCTTTGAAAATCCTTCGATGATGCGTTATGAATTTGATGGCCAATGGGAAAATGCAAAGTTTCGTATCGAAGAATTTCATGTTCGAAAGGACGGAACACATTTTGACTCTATACCGATGACGCGCTTTGGTCCTGTCGTTTATTCCGTATCGAAAGATGGGAAAACCCACGGAATGGCGATGCGTTGGACAGCGCATGATCCATCAAATGAGCTGAAAACATTTCTCGATCTGGATAAAGCAACAAATTATGATGACTATCGAAAAGCACTTGTCGGCTATTCGTGTCCGGCTCAAAATTTTGCATTTGCCAGCATCCAAGGCGATATAGCCATCACGCATAACGGCAAATTTCCATTGCGGAAACCCCATCAAGGAGATGCTATTTCCAGCGGTCTCGACAGTTCGGAAGCATGGCATGGATGGATTCCTATGGATCAAGTCCCAACCATCAAAAATCCATCGAAATTTTATGTTAGCTCAGGAAATCAAAATCCTGTAAACGAAAAGTATCCTTATTATTTAGGATGGAATTATGCGAGTTACGAACGCGGTAAACGCATCAATGACCTTTTGGATGAAACACGCCATGCCAATGCAAAGAACATGATGAAAATTCAACTCGACAATTTCAACCTTCATGCACAAGCCATTTTACCAACGATGCTCAATTTTGTGAGTGATAGCGCATGTTCTGAAACGGGGCAGAATATGTTGGGTGATTTGAAAAATTGGAAATACGAAAACACAGCTGGATCTAAATCGGCGATGGTTTTTAAACTTTGGTGGACACTTCTTAGCGATGCAATATGGTCCGATCTTTTGCCTGAGGGCAAAGAAGGTGGCAAATATCCGAATCAAGATCGGCAGGTGGAGCTTTTTGCTGAAATTCTTTCGGAAAAGACATCATATCCTTGGATGCCGACGAAAGATGTTTTTGAGGCGAAAGTTCAATCAACATACAACACCACAATCGATTCAATGATTTCTGCTTATGGTGAAGTAGGCGAAGCGTGGGCTCAGGGAAAAGCGCGGGGAACAGACATCAATCATTTGCTAAAAATTAAAGGTTGGGGACGAACAAATCTCAATACCAATGGCGGCGATATGATAGTGAACGCAACGAAGAAAATACATGGTCCCTCCTGGCGCATGATTGTTGAGCTTGGTCCCGAAATAACGGCTTATGGTGTTTATCCGGGCGGTCAATCAGGAAATCCAGGGAGCCAATATTTTGACAATATGGTAAACTCGTGGGTCGAAGGAAAATATTTTCAGCTTCATAAATTAAATAAACCCGGTGATTTAACGGGACGTGATTGGATTGGAACAACAGTTTTGAGGAATACACAATGATTGGATCAACAATAATCGGCATGATAATTTTAGGTTTATTTCAATATTTAACGTCATCATGGTGGTGGGTCATTGTTATACCATTTTTTAGCGGCGCACTTTACCGTGAAGGCATGATGAAAGCGACGATACAAGGATCGCTTATTGGCGGAATTGTTTGGACAGGAATCAGTGTCGCGCAATTCTTTGGTTCAGCCGACATCGTTTCAGATAAAATTGCCGCGATGATTGGAATTGGTCAGCCCTTTTTACTCACCATCATTACAGGTGTGTTGGGCTTTTTACTCGGCGCTATTGCGGCGAATACAGGGAATGCGATTAAGCAGTATGTATTTCCTGTTCGTCAATTTTAGGGAACGGCCATTCATCCCAACAAGCTCTTTCTACATTTCTGAAAAGAGCAGGAGACTAAATTTTAGTCAGATGCTTTTTATTCGATAGAATAGAAAGTTGAAATAAATTATAGAAAGACACCATTTGAAGCTTGATAAACTTCCGATCGCCCTTGAGGCGAAACTAACAACAATTCCCCATAATCTTTTTCGTGACAACCAGCCCAATTTTGAAGATGTTGAAAAACGACCTCGCATGCCTGTTGTGGTTTTACTCGATAATATCCGAAGTATGTTTAATGTGGGCTCGATTTTTAGAACGTCGGATGGTGTTTGGTTGGAAGAAATCATTATTACGGGTTATACCGCTTGTCCTCCTCGCAAAGAAATTGCGAAAACCTCCCTCGGTTCAGAATATTCGGTTCCGTGGCGATATATCCCTGACGCGGAGAAGGCGATTTTATCCCTTAAACGACGGGGATATACCATTATTGCATTGGAACATACGACGAAAAGTCAGTCTTATGTTGAAGTTGAATATGATTTCCCCCTCGTATTTCTCGTGGGGAATGAAGGGGTCGGGCTTCAAGACGAATTAGTCGCTCTATGTGATTTTGCGGTGGAAATTCCTCAGTACGGCCTCAAAAGTTCATTGAATGTTGCCACGGCTTTCGGCGTGATGGCTTATGAATTTCGCCGTCAATGGGACATCAGAAGACCCAGGTAATTCATCATTGAAAAAAGAGGATTAGGCTATTCCTGCTTTTTAAAAACCCATCGATCGCTTAGTATAAAATTACTAAGGGTTCCTGCCAAAATACCTATAATATTTGCATAAAGATAGTGCATGTGGACGACATTTGTTAATCCGATAAGAATTATATAATTCAAGATAGCACCCAAAGCGGCGGATAGATAATATCGCCACAATCGATTTGTATAATTGAACTTCCGTGAGTAAGTCGCATCATTCCATGTGAAAAAATTATTAAGATTAAAATTATAAAAAATAGCGCCGAGTATGGCAAAAATTGGCGATAGCCAGAGGGGAAATCCAAGACGGTGATGTAAAAACCATAAAATGGAGCTGTTTACAAAAATGCCGCTGAGACCGATTATTCCAAAACGAAAAAAACGTCCTGAAACGGAGTGTCGCTGAAGTAAGGTGCTGACGAAGTGACGCATTTGAAATTTGCTGTTGTTCATTAAGTAATAATAGCCAAGTAAAAGCGTTGGGCAATGCGATATTTGGTTTTTAAATCAAATAATACTGAGCAGCGTTTAAAAATTGAATATTCAATTAAAAAGTTTGGGTAGAAAGATTTTTTCAATATAAGCAGTCGTCCATAACATTTGAATATAAAAAAACCCCAAGCATAGACTTGAGGTTTTGATGTTTTAATAGGGAGAAAAACTATTCAGCTTCGGGGTAAACACTTACCTTTTTTCTATTTTTGTCTTTCTGTTCAAATTTGACAATACCATCTATTTTTGCAAATAGTGTATCATCACCGCCAATACCCACGTTCATACCGGGGTGAATAGCGGTTCCGCGTTGACGAATAATAATACTTCCAGCTGTCACGAATTCACCGCCGTAAGCTTTAGTACCCAATCTTTTGGATTGACTCTCGCGACCGTTTTTGGAGCTACCGACACCTTTTTTATGGGCCATGGACTATTCTCCTTTTTCTTCTTTAGCTGTTTCTTTTTTTGGGGCTTTTTTTGCTTTAGCTCCAAATTCATCAACTTTTATTGTTGTAAAACCTTGACGGTGTCCTTGTTTCTTCTGGTACCCTTGACGACGTTTTTTCTTAAACACGATAACTTTTTTGTCTTTTCCATGTTCAACAACCACGGCTGAAACTTTAACACCTTTAACTTCAGGCGTTCCAATTTTCAACGCTTTATCATCAGAGTAAGCCAGGATACGCTCAACATTATAACCTTTACCAGGTTCAACATTAAGAGTCGGAACGTTAAGGACCATACCAGGTTTCACCTTGAACTGTTTCCCTGCAATTTCTACTATAGCGTACATTGCATCCCTTTCTTTGTTTTAAAAAGCGGGGCAATATAGAAGACTGCCTATGCCGTGTCAATAAGAGTTAATAGTTGAAATTGCCATCGCATTGCATAATTTTATGCTCGTTTTCACAACCTTTAATTACGGTCAGTTTCTTTTTGAGGCGACGACCCTTTTCTCTTCAGCCATTGTCAGCTTTTTTATGAGGCAATGCGATACCACCGATCCAAGTATTTATCACTTTTAATGACGCATTTCTGAATCATATTTGTACGCGATGATAGCCGAAGCAAAACGTACTCAAATAATCAAACCAGCGAATTTACAAAAACTTGGTTTTGTTCCTCAAAACACAATCGACGATATCAATGCAGCCTCGGCTAAAATTCGCTCTGCCCAGCAAATTTGGCAGCAAAAAAGCTTCCGTGAACGCGGCACTCACCTTAAAAAAATGCGACGCTTTTTAGCCAGTCACGGACAAGAATTTGCCGAACAAATTTCACGCGATAATGGCAAAACCGTTCAAGATGCCTATTTAACGGAAATTCTCCCTGGAATCTTAGCCCTCGATTATTACATCAAACATACAGAACGCGTTTTAAAGCCGCGGTCTATAAAGGGCTCTCATATTTTTTCGAGTTACAAGAGTAATCTTTTGCAGCATGTTCCTTTTGGTGTCGTGGGCATTATTTCACCCTGGAATTATCCCTTTGCCATTCCATTTTCCGAAATCATTATGGCGTTAGCGGCGGGGAACGGCGTTCTTTTTAAAGGCGCTTCTGAGACCATAATGGTCAATCAAGTACTTCTTCGTGTTGTTCGATCAGGCGATTTGCCCCATGATTTATTCATTCCCGTTCATATGGATGGCAAAACCGCTGGGAAAGCCTTTTTACAATCGGGTATTGATAAACTTTTTTTCACAGGCAGTGTCGGTGTTGGTAAAATATTAATGGGTCTCGCTTCTGAAACATTGACGCCCGTAAGTTTAGAGCTGGGCGGAAATGATGCTATGATTGTCTTTGACGATGCTCAGGTCAAGCGTGCCGTCAATGGTGCAATTTGGGCTGGTTTCCAAAACGCGGGTCAAAGCTGTGGCGGTGTCGAACGCATCTACGTACACGAATCTATTTTGGATGACTTTTTAAACCAGCTCAAGACCAAACTCGAATCCTTGAAAGTCGCCGATTCGGAAAGAGAATGGGCTGATATTGGGTCTTTAACTACGGCCAAGCAAGTTGAAACCGTGAAAAACCACATCAAAGAAGCCATTTCAAAAGGTGCTCGTATTCATGCAAAAGGTCGTATTAATGGCGAGGCCGGATATTTTCTCGAACCGACTGTGTTAACCAACGTCACCAATGACATGCTCATTATGCAAGAAGAAAGCTTTGGTCCCGTCGTAACGGTTTGTAGCTTTAGCGACGAAAAATCCGTCATCAAAGAGGCGAATGATAGTATTTATGGACTCACCGCTTCAGTTTGGACGCGAAACAGACGACGAGGCAAACGTGTCGCAACACAACTTGAAGCTGGCGTCATTACTATTAATGACCATTTAATGACACATGGTATGCCAGGATTGCCTTGGGGCGGTTTTAAACAATCTGGAATCGGTCGAACCCACGGCGAGTTTGGCTTGCTAGAAATGACGCAGCCTCGTGCTATCGTGTTTGATTACCTTCCTTTGTCCAAGCTGCCGTATTGGCTGCCTGTTAGTAAATCAATGTATTATCGCTTTGTTGGGGCAGGCATGTTAATTGGTGGAGATTTGGTGACGCGTTTAAAAGGCGCTATTAAGCTAATATTTGGAATCAGCTTGAAATAACATGGAAGTTTTTCAATAATTCCGACCATTTCCCTTCATAATCATCCGTAAAAATAAAATCCGTATCGGCGTCTTGAAAAAGCCAATCGCCATTCTCGATTTCTCCCTCGAGTTGACCTTCTGTCCATCCCGCATATCCTAAAAATAGCTTAACGTGCTGGGGGCCTATTTTGTCTTTGATGAGATCGAGGATTTTAATGTCGGAGCTCAATGCGATATTTTTGCATATTTCCAAACTCCCACCGACTAAGACATCCGACGAGTGCAATAAAAAAGCCCGCTCAAGCGTTACCGGACCACCGTAATAGATGGGATGGAATGTTTTCTCGATAAAGTCATCTTGAATTTTAATCTCGCGATAAAGTTTTTTCAAACCTTCGTAATGGATGTCTTTATTAATGATGAGTCCCATGGCTCCTTCATGATTATGAGAGCATATATAAACAATGGATCGACCAAAAATGGGGTCGTTTAAATGTGGCATCGAAATAAGAATTTGGTTTTGAAAATAGCTCAAAAATTTTCCTTAAGTCCAAGTTTTTTGAGAGCTTTAAACGACAGTGATCGAAATGTCGTCAACTTCCCTCCGAAAACATGTAGAAGCGACGCATTGCCATTTTTATGAAGATCAAGTTTATACTCGCGCGATATTTTTGTCATTGTTTTGGCATCGCCCACCAATGCTCGAACGCCGATTTGTGAATCCCGTACATCCTCGCGTTTAATCTGATCTTTAGGATTTAAATATCGATTTGTTTCCGAAAGCAAGTATTGGATGTCTTCCTCATTGATTTTTATATCATCAACAGGATTTGATTCTTCGCGCTCCGTTGTGCCAATAAGTGTTTGATTATTTTCGGGTTCCGGAATTATGAAGAAAATGCGATCTGTTCCCGTCTGCAAAAAAAGCGGACTTGGCGTAAGGACGCCATCGACAAAAAGATGAATGCCACTGACTTTTTTAATTTTGAAATTAGCAGGCAAGTCGAAGGTGGCATTGACCTCATCAATCCAAGGCCCTGTAACATTAATAAGGATGGGCGCTTCAAATATCTCTGTCTCGGTTTGCACGCGATAGCCATCAGGCGTTTGCTTTATGTCTTGAATAACAGTGTTCTCAAATAGCTGGGTTCCCATTTCTGTCGCTTCGGTGGCGAGTCGTTTTGTCAGTGCTAAATCATTGGTTTTGCCATCAACATAACTAAAAATCACGCGCATTTTTGTGATATCAACGATGCGGAACATCTCAGCAAAACGCCATTTTTTAATTTTCTTATACTTGGGGATGCCTCGAAAACCAGAGAGAATATCGTAGAGTTGGAGGCCGATTTCGATAATGCTTGGCCAGCGCGGTCCATTTTTAATAACGGGATAATAAAAGCGCTGAAGTGTTACTAACTCTGGATAGGATTGAACGAGATGTTGCCGATCATGAAGTGCCTCATACACTAGTTTGAAATTAGCGGTTTCGAGATATCGAAGTCCACCATGTATGAGTCGAGATGATTTGCTCGAAGTCCCGCTTCCGACGGTATTTTTTTCCAATAATGCAACCGAGTATCCTCGAAGAGAAGCTTCTCTTGCAATGCCGACACCGTTTATCCCAGCGCCAAGTATTATGATGTCTGTTTTCATAGGTTTCCAATATGCGCATAAAGCGTCTATATTAAAGAGGAAAATCGCGAGGAGAATAATTGTTGTTGAGGAATCTGGTGGCTTGGGATTCAACATACATAACGATAATGTTTATAATTATACAATAAAGAGCATAAATAACTACATATATATTGACAAATACAATTATAATATTATATAATAAGCACAAAAAGCTTTTATTCAAAAGACAAAAGGTAATTTTAACGAGGTGAAAACCTTAAAAGGAGAATTTCTAAAATGAAAAAAGTAAATTTAATTTTAATTGCACTTGTTGCTGTGGTTGGGTTGCAGTTTGTTGGGTGTGAACAAGAGAACTTGGAATTACTAGAGAGTAATAATCAGAAATCATTCAAAAGTTATAGTATAGCAAAATTTCCTACGCGTGCTAATTTCCACTCGATTATAGGGCATGCACATAATGAAGCAGGGAAGTATTTTATTGATGAACAACACGTTTTTAATGTTGATACTTTAGAGTCAATTATTACGGAAATTTTTATTGCAAACGGAATGGATGCTACGACAAAGCCAAAACGATTAAATTATGATGAATTATTGAGATTTGCGGATTCTACATATGAGGCCAAAGTGTTATTTGATTCGTTAATAATTTCCCAAAATATTGATATTGAAACTCTCCCGTCTGAATGGTATGTTCTGTATTGTGATTTAATTCCAAAAATGGAAAAGGGTGGAAATATTTCAGAATATATAAAAAATGAGACAAACCTAGAAGATGAGGCTTTACAGATGCAAATGTTGGGTTTTGAATCGGTCTATGATTCAAGTAGCTCATATTGGAATGAAGTAAATATGCCTTGGTGGGCTATTCCTGATGGGATTGGTGCTGCTGTAGGTGGTATTTATGAATGTGGAGATCAATGGCGCCATGGGGAGTGGGATGATGGCTTTTCAGGTGATGACGCTTGGGATATAGCCTGGAGTGCGGTGATTGGGGCGGCAGCGATGAGTTTTGGTGGATCTCCGAACTAACTGAGGAGGGAGTAAAAATGTTTGATATGAACACAATAGAATTAGCTTTAGCTTGTTTTACCATTGGATTCATAAATCGAGAAAAGTTTAAAACAATTCAAGAAAACTATAATCTTATGAAATTTCTATCTATCTTTATAATAATTGGAATAGAATTCATTGGTTTAAAAGTAATTTTTGGGTTTCTCATAAAGAAATTAGTTGATTTACTTTAGCATTGCAAAGCATGGTTGTTATTTTTTCAAATATGAGGGATATATAAATTCAACAATCCATCTTTTAATATTTAGTTCGTTACTGATGGCTTTTTTATAAATCACCTCCCTCTATGCCCTCTATGCCCTCTATGCCCTCTGAGCCTCCTTTGCGTAACTCTCCGGTAAATCTTTAGTAACGACTCCCGTATTGAATGCAATTGATAGAAACTGATATGAGGAATTTTCCTTAAAAAATGAGCTACTTACAGAAAAATACAACACCCAAGCTTGACATAAATCGTTTTTTTTTAGTTTTATGGCGCTAAAAAGAATTTATGCAAAAGACAAAAGGTAATTTTAACGAGGTGAAAACCTTAAAAGGAGAATTTCTAAAATGAAAAAAGTAAATTTAATTTTAATTGCACTTGTTGCCATCATTGGAGTGCAGTTTGTTGGGTGTGAAGGAGCGAGTAAGGCACCTAATCAAACAGAAGCAGTTGCAGAATTAATTAAGCTGAATAACAATCAAAACTTTGTTAACCCGTATAACTATATTGGAATAGAACATAATCAGGGACTTGAATATGTTTATGATGAATTATTAAAAGATGAAAACATTTCACATGAAAACATTATAGAAGGTTCGACACGATATATGGTTGAGTTCTTAGAAAGTATAGGCACTGAAAACCCTGTTGAAGATATTGACCTAGGTGTCCAAATACTGCAAGGTCTAGATAGTGAATCTTTACCAAGACTAGTTCATGACTATATAAACAATGAGGTATTTTCATCTAATGTAAAGGGATACTTCGAAGAAATGTTTAGTTTAGTGGAACAAGGAATGTCAAGTCAAGATTTATCAATTGAAATGAATAAAATTTGTCAAAATGCAAGTAATCAGTTAAATGAGGATGACCAAATTTATGTTTTTAGTGTTGCTTCTGTTTTAGATAACTCATATATGTATTGGGAACAAAATGCTGAAAAATGGGCGACGATGATTAATGAGAAAAAAGAGTTGGGAAAAGTAAGTACCCCTAGTCTTGGAGGTTTTTTTATGGCAGATGGCATTGCAGCAGTTGGAGCGATTATTGGCGGAGGTGTTAGTTCTCTCATAGGTGGACCAGCAATAGGAGCAGCTGCAGTAGTTGGCGTCGCATTTGCGGGATCCGTAATGTATGTTCTAGAAGGATTTCTTTTATAATGCGATATTTTCTAAAAAAGAACGGGATGCAAATATATTATGTTATTGCAACAATGTTTTCGTTTGTTCTATTTGCTTTAGCCTATCAACAAGAGTCAGATAATTTAGCAAGCAATACATATTTTATTTTTGGGCAAAGTTTTCTTATCGGCACTTGGGGTCCAGTTGTTTTTAGAAAAATTGGGAATATGATTAAAAAATAAACGGGTTTCAGTTTTAAGGAAAAAAGGGTCAGGGTTCCTGACCCTTTTTAATTCAATTTTTTTATGTGTTCTCTTTGCGCCTTCTTCGCGTAGGACGCCTGTCCTGAGGCTGTCGAAGGCCGTAAAACTTTTGAGCTATTTAATTAGATTTTTATTATCAAATTTTTAACTGTTTACCTATTGCCTCATAAATAAAGGTAACCGAAGCTAGTTAGAATTCTTCATAGA
>ERZ890510.1364-NODE-1364-length-16078-cov-4.853273_pt1 | contig 16078 bp, 12 predicted proteins | sample MGYA00521265_ERZ890510 | MGnify/ENA primary metagenome ERZ890510 (study PRJEB32303, sample SAMEA104408624) | aquatic metagenome | biome: Brackish water; feature: Chemocline; material: water | place: Baltic Sea | collected 2014-10-26T21:54:00 | depth 110 m ...
ATTATGGACAGAAAGTAACCATTCGCCAAATGTTGGGACACGTAAGCGGCATGGGGGATTATAACTTGATTGCGGGGAGCTACGAAGGCGAAAAAGTTGCAAGCGATATTAATTTAAAATCAGCCGCGGGCGGGCCTTTTCGTTTGGGCAACGAAGATTATCTGACCATTGAAGAATTTTATGATGTCATAAAGAAAGTTAAACTAATCCATGACCCCATGAGCAAGGCTGAATATAGCAATTTTGCTTATTTCCTGTTTTCCATGCTGGTGGAAAAACAAAGCGGCCTTAGTTTAAGAGAATATTCACAGAAGTATATATTTTCGCCCCTCGCTATGGATAAAACATTTTTCAGTGATGATGGCTTAGAGGTTATTAAAAATAGAGCTACCGGCTATAAAGCCAAAAAAGACGGCGGTTATCAAACGGACATGACCAATATGTTTGTCGTCGGTGATGGCGGTCTCCACACCAGCATCAATGAATTCATCAAATGGGATAATCATTTCTATACGCCGAAATTAGGAAAAGATCCTGAAACTTTCATTGAAAATTTTAACCGCGCCAATAGCCCCTTAAAAATGAGAGATGCTCTTTATGCCAATGGTCAGTTTATAGATAAAATTCTCGACCGTAATGTATTTGCCCATAGCGGAGGCTGGCTCGGGTTTTCCACATATTATGTTCGTTTCCCTGATCAACGCCTTTCCATTGCTACTCTTTGTAATGACGTCAATCAAGAACCGGGCAAACATTCATTAGAAATTGCCAAATTATACTTCAGTATGAAATAAAACTTTATTTATCCTGTAATTATCCAGCAAGTTCCGTCAATAAACTATACCAAAGACGCATGGACGTGGGTAGACTTTGTTGAGGTACACGTTCATTGAGGCCGTGGCTGAATTCATCAGATGATTTGATAAATATCCCCGTTAAGGCGTAACTTGGAATGCCGGCAGCGCGAAAATATGATCCGTCTGAGGCGCCAAGAGCCATATGGGGAATAATCGGAATATTAGGATATTCAGCATGAACCGCTCGTTCAACCGCCTCAAAAATATCTGCGCGCATGGGTGATGCATCACTTTCCTGGGTGCTATCATAAATGGCCCATTCAAAACTATCATTATCCATCACCTGTTGTAATTCGGCCTTAATTTCTTCAATGCTAACGCCTGGAAAAACCCGACAATTAACTGTTGCCATGGCCGATTGAGGAAGTGCGTTTTCCGCGTGCCCCGCACTGAGCATGGTCGTCACGCAAGTAGTCCCTGTTATACCGCCATATTCAGGATAATCGCGCAATATTTTCACGGCTTTTAAATCCTTTGGATTTTTTGAAAATGCCGTCATCGCCGCACCAACTTCACCGCCAACCATAGGAGCCGCTTTGGCAAAATAAGCCAATGTCAAATCGCTATAAAGTACAGAAAAGCTGTGGGCTTCTAATTTTCCCAAAGCCCTTGTCATATCATAAATGGCGTTATCTTTACGCGGCAGTGAGCTATGTCCGCCTGGATTACGGGCTGTGACTTCAAATGTAACATAAGTTTTTTCTGCACCATCCACACTAAAGGATGTGGCGACCCCTTCTTCACTAAGTTGGCCACCACCACCATCTGCAATGATGGCAAATTCCGCATCAATGGCATCGCGATATTTTGTCGACATTAATTTAGTAGTCGTCATATAGGTTTCTTCATCACCTGATAGGGCAAGAATAATATCTCTACTTGGTACAAATCCTTCGCTTTTAAGGCGGAGCATAGTGGCCACTAAGGTCGCAACACTCAATTTGGTGTCATTAACGCCACGCCCATAGAAAAAACCATTCTCTTCTATCAATGTATAAGGATCGCGTTGCCAATCTTCTGGTAAGGCCTCGACCACATCCATATGGGAAGAAAGCAACATCGCTTTTTTCTGTGAACTGCCATCGCCGCGATAACGCGCTATCAGTGCCATAGTTTCCTCGTGAGGGATCAGCATAATATCATCCTCGGCAAACCCCGCCTTAATGAAGCGGTCTTTTAAATAGTTTGCTAATTTCGGCACTTGGCCATAACCTTTAACGGTGCGCATGGCAATGCTGTCTTTTAATATCTCATGAGCGACATCTTGAAATGGTTCCTTAGTTTGCGCAGAACTCGCGGCTGTCATTAAAATTAAAGACCCAATTAAAATCGTTAAAAAACCATAGATTTTTGTCATCATTCACTTCCCTAAATTATTTTTATACTGTTAATAGCTAACATAGCTTTTTAAAAAAACACAATAGTTTATGATGATTAATAAACCGGCTCGAACTGTGAGGCTGATTGTGAGGCTAGTTTTTCATAGGTATCCCATTTAAGGTTCAAGGATTTCTGAGCCATTTGCATCAATTCAACCGCCACTTTAGGATTGGATTCTAGTAAACTTTTATAGCGCATCTCATTATAAGCATATTCCTTAAAATCTATAGTCGGGCGCGGTGCGTCTAATATGAATGGATTAATACCCACTTTACGTAATTCAGGATTATAGCGCACCAAAGGCCAATGTCCGCTAGCCACGGCTAGTTTTTGTTGTTCTAGGCCGTAACGCATATCATAGCCATGGGCGATACAGTGGGAATAAGCCAATATCAACGACGGACCTTTATATTGTTCGGCTTCGCGAAAGGCTTGTAAAGTTTGTTGAGAATTGCCGCCCATAGCAATCCGAGCCACATAAACATTACCGTAAGAAACCGCTTGCAAGGCCAGATCTTTTTTAGCAACAGTTTTACCACCTGCGGCAAATTTAGCCGTAGCCGCCAGCGGCGTTGCTTTGGACATTTGCCCACCCGTATTCGAATAGACTTCCGTATCCATCACTAATATATTAACATTGCGGCCACTGGCCAGAACATGATCTAGCCCACCAGAGCCAATATCATAAGCCCAACCATCACCGCCAACCAGCCACACACTCCGGCGTACCAAACTATCAACAACCGTCAGAAGTTCTTTGGCTTTGGCCGTTAAGATTGTGCCAAGGATTTCTTTTAATCTATGGACGCGGTCAAGTTGGGCGCTAACCTCTGCGCCGATTTGTTGTTTTGAATTAATCAAATCATCAATAAGATTACCGTCTATTTCGCCGCGCATATCATTCAATAAATCTTTGGCAATCGCCAAATGTCTATCGGCGCTAAGACGCATCCCTAATCCAAATTCTGCATTATCTTCAAACAACGAATTGGACCAAGCCGGCCCTCTTCCTTCTGCGTTTTTCGTCCACGGCGTTGTCGGCAGATTACCGCCATAAATAGAAGAACAACCTGTGGCATTAGCCACCAGCAATCTTGGGCCAAACAGTTGAGATAATAATTTTACGTAAGGGGTTTCACCACAGCCCGGGCAAGCGCCGGAAAATTCAAATAAGGGCTCAAGAAATTGAGCACCACGAATGGAAGAAAAGTCGATCTCGGCCCGATCATTGACGGGTAAGCTATCAAAAAATTCGAGATTTTTCTTCTCCGCCTCTAATAGGGGTGCTTTTGGCTCCATATTGATGGCTTTGCTGACTTTTTCGGGCCATTTAAAGGCTGGACAAGCCTCAATACACATATAACAGCCCGTGCAATCTTCAGGGTAAATTTGCAACGTATATTTTGCTTCAGGAAAGCCGCGGGCGCTTACTTTGGCTGATTTAAAAGTTTCCGGCGCATCATTAAGATATGATTTATGGTAAAATTTGGAACGAATAGCACTATGAGGACAAACAAAAACACAATTACCGCATTGAATACAGACATCCTCCTGCCAAATAGGAATTTCATCACTGACATTGCGCTTACCCCACGCCGCCGTACCACTTGGATATGTGCCGTCAACTGGAATTTGACTGACCGCAAGTTCGTCCCCCTCGCCGTTAATCATCGGCGCGGTTATTTCTTGAACAAATTTTGGTGCATTAAGACTTACAATAGGCTGAAACTCAATTTTACTGGTGATATTTTTTGAAATTTTCACTTGATAAAGATGATCAAGTGCGCCGTCAACCGCGGCAAAGTTTTTAGCAACAATCTTATCCCCTTTTTTCGCATAAGATTTTTTTATGGCGCTTTTAATCTGAACAATGGCAGCATCGCGCGGCAAGACGCCAGAAAGGGCAAAGAAACAGGTTTGCATGATGGTATTAATTCGTCGTCCCATGCCCACATCGCGCGCCACCGCCGTGGCATCAATCACATAAAACACAATCTCTTTAGAGATGATTTGTTGCTGGAGAGGTTTTGGCAAACAATCCCAAGCCATATCAACCCCAACATCTGTATTGAGCAAGAATGTAGCCCCTTTAGCGGCAAATTTAAGAACGTCCATTTTTTCAATGAAGGATGCTTTATGGCAAGCCACAAAATTAGCGGAACTGATTAAATAAGGTGCTTTAATAGGATCAGGACCAAATCGAAGATGGGATATGGTCTGCGAGCCTGATTTATTACTATCATAAACAAAATATCCCTGGGCAAATAAATCTGTATTTTCGCCAATAATTTTAATGGTATTTTTATTGGCACCGACCGTCCCATCAGAACCCAAACCGTAAAAAATCGCCCTTGTTACTTCTTTATGTTCAATATCCAAATTTGGGTCAAATTCAAGGCTAGTATGACCAACATCATCATTAATGCCTATGGTAAAATGGTTTTTTGGTGAAGGTTTTTGCAATTCATCAAATACCGCCTTAACCATTGCAGGGGTAAACTCCTTAGAGGAGAGACCATAACGTCCACCGATAATTTTCGGCATAGATTTGAGTATGCCATCATTATAAAGCGTCAATATCGCTTCTACCATATCCAGATAAAGCGGCTCCCCGCGCGCGCCAATTTCCTTTGTTCTGTCAAGCACGGCTATCGATTTTACGGCTTTAGGCAAAACTTTGGCGATATGTTTAAGGGAAAGGGGGCGATATAAACGAACCTGTAAAATACCGACTGATTGACCCTGCTTATGCAGATGTTTCACGGTCTCGATCACTGTTTCGGCTCCAGAGCCAATGATGATGATGATATTTTCGGCATCTTGTGCACCGTAATAATCGAACAGTTGGTACTGCCGTCCTGTCATATCCGCAAATTTGTCCATAGCCTCTTGAACAATATCAGGCACTTTATCATAAAAAACATTTACCGTTTCCCGTGATTGAAAATAAACATCAGGGTTTTGCGCCGTACCGCGAATGAAAGGATTATCAGGGTTTAGTCCGCGATTTCGGTGGGCGTAAACCAAATCTTCGTCAATCATTTTTCGGATCACATCATCAGGGATGATGCTGATTTTATTTACTTCGTGAGAAGTTCTAAAACCATCAAAGAAATGCATGAATGGAACGCGACTTTTTAAAGTAACGCCATGAGCAATAAGCGCCATATCATGACATTCTTGAACTGATGCGGCATTGAGCATGGCAAAACCCGTCATTCTCGCCGCCATCACGTCCTGATGGTCGCCAAAAATAGATAAGCCTTGTGTCGCCAATGAGCGCGCCGCCACATGAAAGACCGTAGCGGTAAGCTCACCAGCTATTTTATACATATTAGGCAACATTAAAAGGAGACCTTGCGACGAGGTAAAGGTCGTGGCTAGTGAACCCGTTTGCAAAGCACCGTGAGCTGTACCCGCCGCACCGCCTTCACTTTGCATTTCAATAATATCGGGAATTTGACCCCAAATATTTTTAATGCCCGCGTTGGACCAAGCATCTGCCTCCTCTGCCATGGGTGATGAAGGTGTAATGGGGAAAATAGAACAAATATCAACCAAGCGATATGCAATATAAGCGGCCGCTTCGTTACCATCAATGGTAACAATTTTGGGTTGATTTGCGATCATATTCCTGCCTCTTCTGATACCATTTCTATCGCATAGCAAGGACATTGCTCATAACAAACCGCGCAACCATTACAGATGTTATAATCAAATTCATATCTTTTACCGGGGCCTAATTTAATCACAGCCCTTTGTGGGCATGATCCATAACAGCCATCACATTCAAAACAATTACCACATGAAAGACAGCGACTTGCTTCAAACAAAGCATCATTGGGCGACAGTCCTTGGGTTATTTCATTGAAATTTGCCCGTTCGCTAATGGGAAGCTGTTCCTGTTCGCGTTGTGAGGCATATGTTCGGTACCACATATGCAATCTTTCATATCCGACAATGGGATGTTTCTGCTCTGGGATATAGGATTTTTGTCTTAAATAGCCATCAATGAAACGGGCAGCTTTTTTACCGTGACCGACAGCAACCGTAACGGTGCGTTCACTTGGCACCATATCGCCACCAGCAAAAATTCCTTCGCTGCCTGTCATCATATCATCGCCAACCTCTACGGTGCCATCTTTAAGAAATTGAATAGCCTCAATATTTTTTAAAAATTCAGTTTCTGTCTTTTGTCCTAAAGCAAGAATAAGATTATCGGCTTCTAATGTTTCAAATTTTCCTGTTGACTGGGGACGTCCATCTTTACCGATTTCCATAACCTCAACTTTAAAATTAGTCGCATCAATTTCCTTAATGGTTCTAAGCCAATTGATTTTAATGCCTTCTTCGAGTGCCTCTGTGGCTTCAAAATCATGGGCAGGCATATTTTCACGGTCACGGCGATAAATGATCAATGCTTCATCTGCGCCCATTCGTTTTGCAGTTCGCGCCACATCCATGGCTGTATTTCCCCCGCCGTAAATGGCAACACGGCGGCCTATTTTTGGCGCATTGCCCGTCTCTACACTGCGAAGGTAAGAAACCGCATCAAAAATTTTGCCAGCGTCCCGCTGTGGGATATCAACTTTATTACTGATATGGGCCCCGACAGCAACAAAGACCGCATCAAAATTACCTTGTTCTTTCTCCATAAGAACATCATCGACTTTATGATTAAGGATAATTTTTACCCCCATATCAATAATACGTTTAATTTCAGCATTTAACTCTGCCCGTGGAAGACGGTAGGCGGGAATACCAAAATGCAACATACCTCCAGCAAGGGGGCCCGCTTCATGAATTTCTACACTGTGACCAAGTCTGTTTAAATGATAGGCCGCCGAAAGGCCGCTTGGCCCCGCACCGATAATCAGTATTTTTTTACCGCTTTTTTTGGCAGAGATTTTAGGCTTCCATCCTTTTTCTAACGCTAAATCGCCTAAAAATCGTTCGACCGCGTGAATGCTAACGGATGTATCTATGAAATTTCTATTACAACTATCTTCGCAGGGGTGATAACAAACACGGCCATGAATGGAGGGCATAGGGTTGTTTTCAATCAAACACCGCCACGCCGCCTCATAATTGCCGTCTTGAGCCAAACCTAACCATTGTTGGATATCTTCACCGGCAGGGCAAGCATGATTACAAGGAGGAAGCAGATCAACATAAACCGGCACGCGCGTTCGAACAGGTCCCGTGCCTTGATCATGGCGTGTCAGATCGGGAGGCGATGTCATTTGTGGGTTAGATTTGGTCATGCAATATCCTCATCAAAATCAATCCTATTCCCTAAGGGAAGGAATTTCCTTGATTCAGATCAATTAAAATTTCATGAGCAATATAGAAAATTGGCTTGAATTAAGAAAATTACAAAATTTCAAGTACAGATTCTGGGGGGCGTCCGATCGCAGCTTTTCCATTGTTAATAACAATAGGTCTTTCAATTAATTTAGGATATTTAACCATAGCCCCTATCAGTTCCGCATCACTTAAATTGAGGTCATCAAGACCATTTTCTTTATAGTCGCTTTCTTTTTTACGCATTAAATCACGAGGCTTTAATTTTAACATTTTTAAAATTTCTGCTATTTCATCCGCACTTGGTACATTATTTAGATAATCACGAATAACGGGCTTAATGCCCTTTTCCTCTAATAAGGCCAAGGTTTGGCGGGATTTGCTGCAGCGTGGGTTATGATAAAGTATGATCGACATAAAAAATCCTATTTTAAATGTTTATGGTCTGCGCCAATGGCTTGGCTGATATTATCGTAACAATCAGCCTTTAAAAGATCATCAAGTTCTTGGGCGATTTTTACCGCCAATGATGGCCCATGATAAATAAGTGCGGAATAAAGCTGAACCAGCGATGCTCCTGCTTTAATTTTACCATAGGCTTGTAATCCTGTGCTGACACCGCCGACACCGATGATCGGAATTTGACCTTTGGTCATTTTGTACATCGTCGATAATATTTGTGTCGATAATTGATAAAGCGGTTCTCCGCTTAAGCCTCCACTTTGCTGTTGAAAAGAAGAACAAAGATCAGGCCGTGATATTGTGGTGTTGCTAACAATTAATCCGTCTATTTTATGTTTAAGAATAATTTCAGCAATATCCTCGCATTCATTTTGATTTAAATCAGGGGCGATTTTTAAAATAAGGGCTGGTGGGCTAATGAAAGAAGCCTGATCACGCACAGATTTCAACTTAGTAAGAAGCTCGTCCAACGCCTCTCGCCCTTGCAAGGCGCGAAGGCCGGGGGTATTGGGTGAGGAAATATTTATGGTAAAATAGTCGGCTAGACCAAGCAGTGTTTTCAAGCCTATAACATAGTCATTTATCGGATCATCAGATAATTTATTTGCACCAATATTAGCACCAATAATGCCATCATTTTTCGTGCGCTTTTTTAACTGCGCTGCATAATATAAAAGACCCTTATTGTTAAAACCAAGCCGATTAATGACAGCATTGTCTTCGGTCAATCTAAAAATGCGCGGCTTATCATTTCCTGCTTGCGCTAGAGGTGTTACCGTGCCTGTTTCCACAAAACCAAACCCTTGACCAAGCATGGCATCATAAACTTCGGCATTTTTATCAAAACCAGCGGCAAGCCCTATTGGATTTGGAAATTTCAAACTCCATAAATTTTGACTAAGTCGGGGTGAGTTATTTTTCTTAAGCGGTGCGACTAAGCCATATTTAAGGGCGATAATAGCCAAACTATGTGCCTTTTCAGGGCTCAGTAAGAAAAATATAGATTTTATTAAGCCATATAAGCTCATCACTTTATTTCCTAAACCTTATTTCCTAATCATCTCTATGGTTAGGAATTTCAGTTACCTCTATTATAGCATCAAGATTTAAATGACCATAAAGATGAGGCAATTTTTCATGGTTTCTTGATATTTCCCATTTTAAGATCGTTTGATCAAGCAAAATTATCTTTACTTTTAATAATAATAAATCAATTTGTCCGTTAAAATGCTTCGAAAGCGTAGCCGAAACTTGATCATTGGTCGAAAAATGGATAAAACCATCACATTTATCGTCTTTCGAGCCTAAATAAACACCGTCTTCTTGCGCTTTTCGCCATTGATCTTTGGTGCTTATTTTATAAATCACATCATCTTTTAACATTGATTTATCCCATAAAAAAACATGTTTTACCACAAAGGATAAAACATGTTTATAAATTTATTTGATATTGAATAATCAGTATAGATTATTTTTTACCGTTTGATCCGATCGCAGAATTTCCCACAGCCTTAACCATTTCAAAAATTTTCTTGCGCACAAGGGGATCTGTAATTTTATAATAAGCGCGAACAAGTTCTAAGGTTTCTCTGCGTGATAATTTATCCACTTCAAAAACTTGTTTGTTTCCTTCGGCCATGCCGTCTGCTTTACGGGTAGTTTCAGAGGTCATTTCATCAAAGAAAAATGATACGGGAACGTCAAGAATTCGAGAAAGTTGAAATAAGCGGCTAGAACCAATCCTGTTGGCTCCTCTTTCATATTTTTGGACTTGCTGGAATGTTAATTTAAGGGCTTTGCCCAGCTTTTCTTGGCTCATGCCAAGTAAAGTTCTTCTAAGACGCACTCTTGCGCCTACGTGTATATCAACCGGATCCGGTGAAGATTTAATCATGCTCATTTCTAAAAGTACCTTTTCGATTATTAAAGATTACTTCCCAACCTTAATAAAGGCCGACCTCCCAAAAAAGTATTGTTCTTTTTTAGTGATAATGTAACGTTTGTCAAGCATTTTGGTAATATTATAACATTATTAATATATTTTACGTTTTTTCGTTGCATTGATCTGCCACACAATATTAACAAATATTAATATAACATTTATGCAAACAAAAATCCACTCTTTCATATATGAATATAATGTTGGTCGAGCAATTGGCATGGGTAATTGGCTGTTAATCACACCAGAACTATTAAGGGGTATTTTATCCAACACTCTGCCATAAGGATCTATGATAGCAGAAATACCCGTGCTCGCCGAACGGACCAATGGCAGACCTTCTTCGATAGCCCTGACCTTAGATTGTAATAAATGTTGATACGGGCCAGTGCTTTGACCGTACCAAGCATCATTGGTGATATTCAATAACCATTGAGGTTTATTATCCATATCAGCCACTTTTCCCGGAAAAATAACTTCATAGCAAATAAGAATACCAACTGGTGGTAAGCCCGCGATATTAAGAGTATTAGAACCTCGGCCTTCACTATAATCCTGACCCCCTGTAAAAAGCTCCGCAAAACCAATGGGGATTAATATGTCTTTTATAAAGTGGGGGATATATTCACCAAAGGGGACTAAATGGCTTTTATCATAAATGCCTTTTACCTGCCCTGCTTCACCAATAGCTATCAATGAGTTGTATATTCTTGTTTGATCAAGGTCACGTTGTCGTCTTGGAAAACCAGTAAATACAGTACCACCATTTCCTATTATTTTCGAGATTAGCTGCCTTCGAAAAGGTTCTTCTGAGAGTGAATAAATGACCGCTGTTTCTGGCCAGATCATATGGGTAGTTACCGCCTTATGACCATTGTTATCCCCATCTTCGCTCATCGTCATAAAGTTGACTAGGTTTTTACCCCAATTTTCATATGGCCATTTATCTTGCTGTTTTATATTGGCTTGAACAACCCGTAAATTAATTCCCTCAACCATATCAACGCTTTGAGGAAATCTGTTAGAACCATAAAAATAGAGCCCAGACAGTAACAAAACCGCTAAAACAGGCGCTATGATACGGCTTTTCTTATCAAACAAAAATAGCGGGACAAAACATAATAAAAGAGTGATGACACTAAGGCCATAGATGCCCCATATTGCTGTGGATTGTAATAAACTATCGCTAAAGCCCCAAATATAACCGCTTAAATTCCACGGGAATCCTGTGAATAACACCCCCCTTAGCCATTCCATTATCGACCATGTGACGCTAAAAGTCAGAACACAGTTCAAAAGATGGGTTTTTAATGACTGGTTTTTATGAATATATTTAACGATCGCGCAAACCAGGCCACTATATAAAGCGAGGGAAAGTGCAAGAGCCGCAACCATTAAAAATCCAGCCCAATCAGGGATCGAAGGTTCCACTGCAAAACTATTCCCTATCCAATAAAGCCCTGCATAAAAATGTCCAAAACCAAAAAAATAGCCTATTTTAAAGGCGTCTTTAATGGATTTTGAATTCATTGTGATGATTAATAAAACTGGGAAACAGATAAAATAAGTGGCAATAAAATGAATAGGCGCAAAAGATAAAGCCGATAACAAACCTGCGATTAATGAAATAAACAACAGCTTATACACAGACAGTCGATTAAAAAAATGTAATATGTTTTCCATTATTATTGCTTTTTATTTCAAATCTTTTCTGTGAACTAAAATATATTTTATATGCCTTGTATTGCCCTCTATAATTTCAAAACGAATACCATTTTCGTGCACTATGATTTCCCCTTTTTGCGGGATATGGCCCGCTAGGGTAAAAACAAGTCCCCCTATTGTATCCACATCATTATCCTGATCATTCGATAAAAAATCTATGCCAAGCAAATCTTCAAGTTCTTGGATAGGGAGGCGAGCATCTACATGCAAGTTACCGTCAACAAGCTCGCGCATCAACACGCCTTCAACAATATCATGCTCATCTTCGATGGCACCGACAATTTGTTCAACCAAATCTTCGATGGTCAATAGTCCGTCTGTGCCGCCATATTCATCGACAACCAAGGCCATATGTATATGGCTATTTTGCATTTTAGTCAGAAGGTCAATCAGCTTCATAGAGGGAGGAACAAATAACATCGGCCGTTGAATTGATTTAAGCGATGGAAAATCTTTGCTATCTTTTCGGTTGGCAAAAACTCTAAAGGCGTCCTTAATATGAACCATAGCAATCACTTCGTCTAAAGTTTTACGGTAAACGGGCAGTCGTGATGTGCTAGCACCTGCAAATATATCTATCATTTCTTCAAAAGATGAGTTTTCTTCAATGGCGATAATATCGGCGCGAGGCACCATGACATCATCGACCCTTAAATCGCCAAATGATAAAGTGTTCATGATAATTGAGCGTTCTTCTTGGCCAAGCGTCCCTTGGTCAGCTTCGATCTCCTCAATAACTTCTTCAAGACTTTCTTTTAGCTCTTTATCAATATTTGATCTGATAAAAGTTTTCTTGATACGTCCCCAAAATGTCACTTCATCCCTAGAAGTGTCTTCACTTGGTAATGTCATTCGCTTTCACTCAAACCTTTCATTAAAATAACTGCTCATCATTACTATTTCACGCGCCATAAGGATCGTCAACAGCCAGTTTGGCCAACAACTTTGTTTCTAATGCTTCCATAACTTTGGCATCATTATCCTCAATATGATCATAGCCCAAAAGATGCAAGAGGCCATGAAGATTAAGATGATAGAAATGATCCCTTAATGCCAATGATGCCGCCTGTGCTTCGTTGATCATTGTTTCATACGCTATATAGATCTCGCCTAATATTTGAGGATAATCTGGAATATCTTCAGTTTTAGATAAATAATTCTTAATTTGATCGGTTTCAATCCCTTGAAAAGACAATACATTTGTTGCTTTATCTTGACTGCGAAAATTTTTATTTAAATGGCGAATATACTCATCATCGCAAAGGACTATACTAATTTCCAAATGTGAAAATTTATCAAGTATTTTACCTTCTGGTACATTTTCAATAATCTGTTGCAAGCTATTTTGAATGATTTGCTCATAATCAGGTAAAGCATCGCGCCATTTCTCACATTGCAAAGATAAATCAACAATGACATTATTCATATTCATCAACTTTTACCACTGTCTCTATGATCATAAGCTTGAACGATTTTTCCGACTAATTTATGGCGCACAACATCGGTATAGTCAAAATGAATAAAAGCAATATCTTCAATATTAGCAAGGGTATCAATGGCATCTCTTAAACCTGATTGATTAGGGTCCGGTAGGTCAACTTGGCTCGGATCACCACAAACCACCATATGACAATTTTGACCAAAACGAGTTAAAAACATTTTCATTTGCATCGGCGTGGTATTTTGCGCTTCATCTAAAATAACAAAGGCATCCGATAAAGTACGTCCTCGCATAAAGGCCAGTGGGGCGACCTCTATTTCACCGCGTTCAAGGCGTTTTTCCGTCTGTTCCATTGAAATCATTTGACCAAGAGCATCATATAAAGGTCGCAAATAAGGATCCACTTTTTCTTTTAAGTCGCCCGGCAAAAATCCTAATTTCTCCCCCGCCTCAACGGCGGGTCTTGATAAAATTATCCGTTCTACTTTTCCTTCTAGTAAATATGAAACAGCCATAGCCACCGCAAGAAAAGTTTTCCCCGTTCCCGCAGGGCCAAGGCCAAAAGTAATATTCTGACTTCTTAAGGCATTAATATATTTTGCCTGATTTTCCGAACGTGGAGAAATTGTTGTTTTTCGTGTACGTATAACATCTTGATCGTTGGAAATATCTTTGCGTGGTTTGGAAGATTTGAGAGTCGGACTATCAAGCATACTGACAAGCCGGATCGCCCCATCCACATCATCAAGACTTATCTCATCGCCCTCTTCCAACCTATTATAAAGACTAAGAAGGACGTCCTGCGATAATGAGCAGGCCTCCTTCGAGCCATTAATAGATAACAGGTTTCCTTTGCTTGTGAGCGTACAGCCAAATTCATTTTCAATTCGGCTAAGGTATGAATTATGTTCGCCGTATAAGGCGGGCAAAAGAATATTATCTTCAAACTCAAGTATTTTGGATATAAGTTTTTCGTCTAGTTTTTGTTTCATTAAATATTTTTTACCTAAGCGGCCGCCACAAGGACACCTTGAATATTAAACGGGCCCGCATCCTTTATTAATACATCAACTATAGTCCCTTGTAAATCATCCGCAGATACGCCCTGTAATGTTACCTGTACTGCTTGCATATAAGGGCTACGGCCAAAGGCTGTGTCTTCTGTTTTGCCTTTATTTTCAATGAGAATTTTCAGTGTTTTACCGATGACCGATTTGTTAAATTCTATTTGTTGTTGCTTCAATAATTCTTGAAGCCTTGTTAATCTCTGTGATTTTATAGCTTCATCCACTTGATTTTCCATGGTTGCTGCCGGCGTTCCTGGACGAGGGCTATATTTAAAACTATAGGCTTGTGCATATCTAACTTCACGCACTAAATTCATAGTTTCTTCAAAATCTTGGTCTGTCTCGCCGGGGAAGCCGACTATAAAATCTCCTGATAAAGCAAGGTCGGGGCGTATTTTTCTCAAATCGGCAATGATTTTCTTATAAGAAGCAGTATCATGGGTCCGGTTCATGGCTTTAAGGACTTTGTCTGACCCTGCTTGCACTGGTAGATGTAAATAAGGCATACATTCTTTAATCTGACCGTGGGCTTTGATCAGTTGATCGGTCATATCGTGGGGATGCGATGTGGTATAACGAATACGTTCAATGCCTTCAATTTTCGCAATCTCAGCCATTAATTCAGGCAAGCCCCATTCTTGGCCTGTGCTTGATTGACCGTGAAAAGCATTAACATTTTGACCCAATAAAGTCACTTCAACCACGCCAGCGTCTGCTAATTTATGAGCATCTTTCATCACACTTTCAATAGAGCGTGAAAATTCAGAACCGCGCGTATAAGGGACGACACAAAAGGTACAAAATTTATCGCAACCTTCTTGGATTGTTAAAAATGCTGTGGCTTTTCTTTTAACGTCGCTCTTGGATAACTGATTAAATTTCTCATCGACTGCAAGGCTCGTATCCAAAATTCTCGATTTTTCACCTATCGCCTTTAAGGATATAGATTTATTGACCATTTTTGGTAAATTATGATAAGTTTGTGGGCCAAACACCATGTCAACAACGGGGGCGCGTCTCATAATTTCGCCGCCCTCTGCTTGGGCAACACAGCCACCGATGGCCAAAATAACTTCCTTATCATTTTTGGATTGTTTGATTTTTATTTTCCGAACACGGCCAATATCTGAATATACTTTTTCAACCGCTTTTTCACGAATATGACAGGTATTTAAGACAATAAGGTCCGCATCATCCGGCGCATCGGTTTGCGTATATCCCTCAGGGGCCATCACATCAATCATACGTTCAGTATCATAAACATTCATCTGACAACCATATGTTTTGATATATAACTTCTTAGTCACTATTATTCCCATAATTCTTTATAAAATCTAAATTTAATCTAATGTCCGCCTTAGACGTTCTTCCATTTGCCTTTCAATGGTGCGGAAACAATATGAGGAAAGCTCTTTTCTCGTTTTAAACAAATTTCTCGAGACAGGTTCATGAAAATGAACTTCAACTTCAATATTTTGCAATTCTATGAATTTTTTAAAATGAGGCGCAATTTCCATATCGCCGTACCATGCCACAAAAGGTCTATTAGAACGATTAGTAGGCATACAGTTAATGCGTCGGTAAACAAGTGTTACTGGCTGAACCATCACTTCAAGAGGTCGGCCTTCATCGTCACATTGTGAGTGAATAAAATTTTCTGTAACCCCAAATAATGAACTTTTAAAAGGCAGTACAATCCCACCAGAAGATGTTGTTCCCTCTGGAAATAAAATTAAACTATCCCCACCTTTCATGCGTTCTTGCATTTCTTGGCGCTGTGAATGTGTGTCTGTTCGTTTTTCACGATCCACAAAAATAGTTCTTTGTAATGTAGATAAAAACCCTAGAACAGGCCAGTCTTTCATATCTCGTTTAGCAATGAAACAGCCTTTTATCACAGCTC
>ERZ890510.1365-NODE-1365-length-16045-cov-10.123640_pt1 | contig 16045 bp, 13 predicted proteins | sample MGYA00521265_ERZ890510 | MGnify/ENA primary metagenome ERZ890510 (study PRJEB32303, sample SAMEA104408624) | aquatic metagenome | biome: Brackish water; feature: Chemocline; material: water | place: Baltic Sea | collected 2014-10-26T21:54:00 | depth 110 m ...
TGATGATCCCGCCGGCAGAGGTTGATGACTCTGTCGTGGAAGGCTCAATGATTACTCGATCTCCAAGTGGTTTTAGTTTCAGTGCCATTCGTTAGTTTTCTTTCTATTGTTTTGAGTATTGAAGTTGGTAAATCTCCCGCCTCAACAATCGGGGATATACAACTATTGCTTAGTAAATTGAGATTCGTTCAATCGATTAATCCAGAACGGATAACGAAACCTGTCAGTTCCGTCCGATTGGATATTCCAAGTTTTCGGAAAATATTCCTGACGTGAACTTTGATAGTCCCTTCGGTCAGATCGAGGTTTTTCGCTACACCATTATTTGTAAGACCACGTGCAATCATCTCGGCAATTCGAGTTTCACGGCGAGTGAGAGATTTCAAAAATTCCTGTGACGACGAACCGATCGATACTGTCACCACATCAGCAAGGGTTGTCACCTCACTGCCGGTTGCCACAACTTGACCTGCTGCTAACAACCGCAACGAGGCTACGAGATCATCTGAACTGGTAGCCAATGAAATGAATCCACTCGCCCCGGAATTGATCGCATCGTCCATCAGGCTAGGAGTCTGGTCGATAGAAATGATTGCAACAGATGTCTCTTTATTACAGTCCTTCACCGTTGATACAAAGTGACCTGAATCTAATCCAGTGATTTGGGAATCGACGAGCACTACATCTGGTTCGAATGACTCCAAAACGGCCTTCAGAGCTTGAGTATTCTCCCAGTCTTCAGACAGGGCATTTACGCCTGCCGTTTTCAGCACCAAACAGATACCTTTAGCTACCACAGGACTTCGATGTATTATCAAGACATTCATGTGCAAAACCCATCCAAGTAACTACCACTTAATCGGTAATTATTCATTCAGTGTTCTCATCGATCTGTTGGTAATTATGCGGAGTTGTATATATCTATAGATATACCACGAAAGTAGTAATTTATTGTTGTGACGGGCAGGTATATGCGATGAATAAATTAGACGCCGTAGTCTTGATTGATTGGTCGAAACAGATGCAAGTTTTTTTATCCTGAATACGCGTTAAGGTACCCGCTAGAATTAGCGTCTCACCCCGATAAAGAAACATTGGATCGGAGATGAACCTGCGACGAACCACGCGAGGCTTCGAGATAGTCTTTAGCAACTCTCTTAGCTACGCCATTCATGATTTCAATCGTGGTTTAACGATCAATGCTGAAATCTAATCTGAGTTCATCTGCACTATTAGGGCCAGTCCTCAACCTCGGATTATTCCTTCTGGCCGGAGGAGACACATCGTCCTGTTGAGTACGATATCGAATATCCAATCGATTCGATCGTAGCATCAATATGTCCCAACTTTGAGTTCTAACAGACGTCGATGCAATACAGATCGATGGTTTATCAAACTCGAATCAGGTGGCAGAAGTGGATGCGGCTCGAAATGACGTCGACGTTTCTGACCATGCCTGTCCCTAGGGTCTAAAGTATTGCTGCCGAAGCGACGATTAAATAAAAAAGGACCACAAGACTGGGCAGTCTTGTGGTCCCTTCTATGCGAATCTCAGTAGAGAATCCCGCAAGTTGGCACGATTACTTCTTGACGGGCTTTTTAGTGCCCTTGCTTGGAGTTGGCATTTTAATGCCCCCCTATTCGGCGCACCTGAGGTGATGACCAATTACGCCGCATCGACGCGGCGCTGTACCAAATCAAGAGAATGCAATTAATTACTCTCGGGTCAGTCATATTGCAGGTGCGAAGGACAGTTTTGACGTTAATCGATCCTGTCACGAGCAATATTCGGACAAAAAAATATGAATGTAAAGAGGTAGTTTTGAGCAATTTCGAAATCACCTGAATTCGAATGCCACTGCAATGTCTTCAATACGGTTTTTGCAGGATCGTAACAACTGACCACTCGAGACAATTGCCAATTTTTCGGTACAACTAATAATTTACAGCGAATCAACCGATCCTTCAGAGTAATTTCCGGCAACTCTTTTGGCGGCATCATTCATGATTTCGATAGTAGTTTCATGATCGATACCAAAATCTCGAGCGAGTTCGATCGCCGCCGCAGTAGTCGACTCTACTGACTCATCAAGCGAGTTACCCGTTTCCATTGAACCTTCTAACGTACCGATACTTGCTGCCAACAACGCATCTTCCGGTGCGAGACCTTGATCAGTAACCATAGATTCGACCGAACCATTCAATGTGGCCTGGATTACATCTTCAGCATTATGCCCAGACTGCGCTAGAGCTAATGCAGCTCCGCGCGCAGCATGTCTACCAAGTTCGATCAAATAGGCTTCCATATTTGCGCCCGATTTGAATGCAGACGTCGACGCTTTACGAATTTCTGATGAAACATGTTTCAATCCACGCCCAGTCCGACTTGCAGCAGTTGCAGCCAAGTGGGTGGCTTCTGCAACTTGGTATGCAGTCACGCCTGCCACCACGTCGAGGCCTGGTATCCGTCTCATGTACCCAAATGGATATTGTGTGAGCAGTCCAAATCCGGGCACCGAACTCATCGGGTCCGTTGCCCTACGTGCGTGGGCATATAAAGCATCCAGCACCACGTCCTGCCCTTCATCCCCTTCTTCCTGCACTATGGACAAAATGTTCAGCGTCAAAACTCCAAGAATGAACGCGATAACGAATAGGAAATCGAATCCACGCAGGCTAATTGCTGCCAATGACACCGAATGACTGGGGTCAAGCCATTCGAAATTGATTGATAAGGATCTGACCTTGAGATAATCGGCCATCAATCCACCAACGAGGGGACCCAAACCTGCGCCCAAATTAGCGAGAACCGAAATAGCCGCTACATAAGATGTCGACTTCCCAATCGGAGCAAGTTTCATCCCGATTGTTCCTGTCGTCACGGTAGCACCAGCAGCAGCTGCCCCTGCAAAGACGTGCAACAAAATTACCAATGGGATAGATAGCACATGCCGATCTGGATTTGTAGTAAATGTCCAACCCAGAATTACAACCAAATAGAGCGAAGCTGAAACTCTCAATACCGCCTTGTTACCAACGCGATCGATTAACGGACCCCAAAAACGAAGGAAAAATACGTTAAAAAGCTGCGAAACAACTGACATTCCAAGCACAACACTGACTGGAAAATCTAATCGCTGCAGCATGTAGACAGCGAAGAAGGGTGTTGCGAGATATAAGGCAAAGTGCCAGAGCATCATGAATATCATCAGAGGTCGATAGTTGGGATCTTTGAACGGTTCGATCAGTGTCGATATCAACGATCTACGCTCACCTATGGAATCCAACATCTTTGGTTCCGGAATCAGTGCGCGGAACACCTGACTAGCCCCACCCAGCACTACCGCCCCAAACAACAAAGCTATCGTGTATCCCATCAGCAATTGCTCAGCATCGACTGCTCCCGTCCAGTAGTCGACAAACAAAGCCGCACCTACACCGAAAGCCATAGCAGCGATGTTTGCGTACTTGAGTCGGTTTGCAAATATCGAACCCATCGTTGCTGCGGGAACAAGATCTCGAAGCCAGCTATTCCACGCCGCATTCTGCATAGCTACTGCACCACTTCGTAATGCCATGAGCAACAGAAGTACGGTAACTGCTCCTCCACCGGGGGCATCGATGAAGACGGGGATGAGAGCAATTGGTATCCAGATCGACTGGGCCAAAAGCCACAACGGCGTCGCAATCATTTTCCGTTTTTGGAATTTCTCAACAAAAGCAACCGTCGCCAATTGGAACGGCATAAACAGGAATGGCAAAGCAGCGAGCAACCCGATCTGCGAGTTGCTGGCACCAAGAGCTAGCGCATACGCCGTCAATAAACCGCTGCCGGTGATACTCCCCAACCCCATCGTCGCAGCACCTTCGATCGTAAAGGCGCGTATTCCGCGTTGAGTTTCGTCCGCCGAAATGGCAGATTTTGGATTTAGGAAATCGAAAATTCGCAATGACAACCAATATTCTCCAGCGATTCCAATGGAGGCGATGAAGTTAGCATTGTACTTCTCAGCGGTATTCGATAATCGCCATAATCCAGATGAGATTCATACCCCAAAGAAATAATCACAAGATACGTCCAGTACCCGTCAGACAACGTCCAATCTGTGCCGTTCCCACGCACATAAAGTCACGCCCGTAGCAAAAGTGCCATCAGCGCTTGACCAATCCGACCAAACAAGGGATGCTAACCAAATAGAGAGAATGCGGTAAACGGACTGCAAAATGGTCTGCACATATAAAAGCGCAACAAACTCTCTGGCGAAACCAACTCGCCGTGATATGACGAGGGCCCGTACAAGCCTCCGACTTTCACCGTCAGTAAACACATAAGCAACTCCCGCATTTAGCATGGATTTGCCGATGGCATCCTGAATCCAGCTTCGAGCCTAGCCTGTCTAATAAACAGTCGAACTCGTCGAAGGGTTAAATTCAGAATCCGTCGGTCAAGTCCCAACACTCAGGGTCAAACGACCACAAATGCGAATCTGGTTCTGGGGTTACCCGCCATAGTTCTAAGGCACCGCCACTCGCATGGCATGTCTCAGCACATACAACTCACGATCCCGCCCGGATCATGAGCCAATACCGGCTCCAAACGCCACACCCAAGCTAAAACGCCCAGCCATTCACTTCGAAAGGATGACAACGCCGTGCGTCTCAGCCACAATCGCTATCGAAATCCGTACAACCACAGTCAACAACATCAGCAACCAAACCATGCCTACTGAACCCACTTCATACGATCTCGTAATCTCCGGTGGTCGAGTCATCGACCCCGCCAATAACATCGACGCCAAACTCGATGTAGCTGTTTCGAACGGCAAAATCGCTGCGGTCGAAGCAAACATCAATGTATCTGCCACCCAACGAGTCATTGACGCGACTGGGTTGGTCGTTACTCCCGGTCTGATCGATCTTCACACCCATATCGCTGCCGATATTCGCAAGGTAACTAACGAAGACCTGATGGTCACCGCCGACGTCGCTGGAGTGAATGCAGGTGTCACGACCGTTCTTGATGCCGGATCGACCGGTGCGTTCAACGTCGGTGGTCTCGTCAACACTATCGCCGCCAACGCTACTACCCGCGTTCTCGCGCTTCTGAACGTCGGCACTCTCGGGGTAATACGGGCACCAGAGGTTCTATCTGCTGACGACATCAATCATGAAGCTGCCGTTGAAGCAATTAAAGCTGCCCCAAACGTAATCAAAGGTGTGAAAGTTCGGATGGTTTCACCCGGAATCACCGCACTTGGCATCGAGATGCCTAAGGCTGCAAAGGCCATCGCCTCCGAAGCTGGTGTGCCTATGATGGTTCACGTCGGCGACATCATGAAACAGGATCCAATCGCAGCCGTGCTCGCCCCAACGCTACTGACGGAAGTCCTCACCAAAGGCGATATCGTCACACACACTCTCAGTCACCAGGTCGGCGCACTACTTGCCAATGGTTCACTTCTTCCTCAAGCGCTTGAAGCCCGAAAAAACGGCGTTTATTTCGATGTAGGAGTCGGTGGATCTAACTTCGCTTTTACAGCGGCACAAAAAGTCATCGATGCTGGGTTCATCCCCGACACGATCAGTTCGGATGTCACGATGATGAGCCGATTCGCAGGTCCGACGTACTCGTTGACAGAGTGCATGGGCAAGGTAATGTCACTCGGTATCTCATTCGAAGATGCAATCCGTATGGCGACTGCAAAACCTGCCGAGATTCTCGGAATGTCGAAAGAAATCGGTTCGCTCAGCATCGGTGCAGGAGCGGATATTTCGATTCTCGATCTCGTTGAAGGCAACTTCAGATACCACGACACCACAGGCGGAGTCGGCAACGGATCACAAGCCATCAAGCCGGTTATGGCAATTCGAGATGGCGTTCCGCAGCCAATCGACTACGGACCTCGACCCTGGGGTTGGCTTCCAACCCAGAACGCTTAACTCAGGAATCATCTACGTGACAGTCACTCAAGAACACATTCGCTCTGGGCTCGAAAAACTCCCACGCTTCAAGCTTTCGCACCTGAACACGCCACTCGAACCGCTCGATCGACTTCGTCAGGCATTGATCGACGAGGGCGTTGCAGTCCCGAACCGGTTACTTGTGAAGCGCGACGATGCGTCAGGGTTGGCATTTGGCGGCAATAAAGGCCGGCACTTCGAGTTCGAGATCGCTCACATTCTCGAAGGTGGCTTCGACACTGTCATCAACATCAATCACTTCCACTCGAACCAAGCGCGATTCATCGCTGCTGGCTGTGCAAAAGCCGGTCTGAAATACCACATCGTCTCGATCGATTTGGTGACAGCTCCGATCACAGGAAATTTGCTGCTTTGCAAATTGATGGGAGCCGAGATTCACCGCACTCCATCTGAGTATGGTCGACAGGTGGCAGAGAAGATTTTTACCTCTGAAACGGCCGCAGGTCGCAAACCATACATCCTCCCAGACGACCCATTTGTCGATGTTATGGGCACGATTGGGTTCCTCGAAACCGGACTCGAACTCGAAGAGCAACTAAACGAACTTCACGTTGACGGCCCAGTGCGATTCTGGGGATTAACAGGTCGATCAATTGCTGGCCTACGGCTCTATGCCAAGAACCGAGGTCTCGACTGGCGAGCGACCGCATGCCAATACTCTCCCGGCAAGGTTGAAGACTTCAAAAAGGACACCGCAGAGCGGACAGCGCAAGTTGCAGAAATGTTCGATCTCGAACAGTCATTAGATTTAGATGACCTGACAGTCCTGGAAGACTACCGAGGACCCGCATACGGTGAACCAGACGACAGGGTGATCGAAGCAATCCTAATGGTCGGAAAAACCGAAGGACTAATCCTCGATCCCAACTACACCGGAAAATCGATGTCGGGGCTAATCGGTGAATTCCGATCCGGTCGAATCGACCCCGACGAAACGATCTGCTTCATCCATTCCGGCGGACTTCCACAACTCTTCGCCCACGCCGATAAATTTCTTGATTAGACATCCGATTTGATCCTGAACGCAGAGTTTTCACCATCCTGAACTTATCGAAGTACCGATAGAAATATATTCAAACTACAATCCCATCACCATGACACAACACCTCACGCCCAACGAACTTCAAACTCACATCGACAAACTCCCACGGATGAAAATGGCTCACCTACCAACACCGTTGGAAGAAATGCCAAGGCTCACCGAACGACTCGGTGGTCCTAATATCTGGATCAAGCGTGAAGACATGACGGGTCTGGCATACGGAGGCAACAAGGCACGCCACTACGAATTCGAGATGCCGCATGTATCCGAGCAAGGCTACGACGTAATGATCAACGTCATGGACTACCACTCGAACAACGCTCGAATGACTGCGGCTGCCGCCAACAAGATCGGCATGCGTTACATCCTCGTTCTAAAGAATGCAGCGAACCGCATTGTTCAAGGCAATCTGCTTATCGACAAGATTCTTGGTGCGGAACTCCATCTTCTCGACGAATACCAGTCAGGCGACGCCGATGGTTATGCAACCAGACTCAAAGAACAGCTGGAAGCCGAAGGTCACAAGCCATACCTGATTCAAGAACACGTATTTCCACGCATCGTCGGCATGGTTGGATTCGTTCAGGCCGGTATAGAAATTCTTGAACAAATCAATGAGAACGATCTGAAAAATATCCACTTCATTGGTGTTGCAGGGCGCTCGCTTTGCGGCTTAATAATTGCTGCAAAAGCGATGGGGCTCGACTGGAAGTTCACTGGGGTAACCGTTAACTACGATGTTCCTCTCGGTGATTACATCTTCAAACACAACAAAGACATTCAAGAACTGCTCGATCTGCCGGTAACGTTCGAACAAAGTGACATGCGAGTGCTCGATCAATACGTTGGCGAGGGCTACGGCGTGATGACGGCTGAAGTCAACGAAGCAATACACATCGCAGCTCAGACCGACGCGATCATCTGCGATCCGAACTACACCGGAACTGCAATGGCAGCCTTGATCGATCAAATCAAAGAAGGTGGATTTGACGATGATGAAACGATCATTTTCCTCCACACTGGCGGACTTCCTGCGGTCTTCACCTTCGCTGAACAACTTGCCAACTTCAAAGGCACTGTTTAGTGACAGATCTTCACAAAAGGAACGAACGTGAATCTTTGGAATAGAGGCGGTGGACGCGATCCTGACGGTCGTAGCTCAGTTACGAAATGCCAGCTACTGGTCCGCTTAGTGTTTTACGCTGTGATTTTCTCTGTAATCATCTGGTGGGCTCAGGGCTAGTCATGTTCTACACAGCAAGGAAATCCAATAATCCTTGTGATGTAAGAAGTGCCAAACGTCTAAGTAAATCTGATTAGCTACTGCTGTAGCCCAGATTCCATTTGAGGGCTAATTTATGAGATCTAAAATCTCGCCCCATTTAGCTTCAGGCATTGAGCAAAACCGCAAGGTCGAAGTGGATGCTGACGTGCCGAGGTTCGGTATTCAGGCTGGATCAAAGTCACTGCGTTCGCACCGTTGGCGACTATTCTTGTCGTGGGCGTATCTGGGCATCTTCGCCGTAATTACCTTGTATGCAATCATACGATGCCCGTCGAGCACCAGTGACGTACACGAAATTCTCAAAGCCTATAATCTGCATACAGCATTGAGCTAAGTGCTACTTCGTCGCACAGACATTACCAAACTGGAGCATTGTCATGAACCAGCAAAACAATAACAATCTCGGTTCTAAAATTCAGGCTGAGGGCGTGCGTATCAATGCTCAATCACAGCGATCACGGCATCAGTACGGTAAGCGAGCCTCAAAGAAGGCCAAATGGTTCGGCATCCTGATAACACTATCGCCAATAATCGCGATCCTATGGTGGGCAAACAGTTAGTCAGGGGAGTAATGCTTTATGAACTATCACGACCAGGGCACTCACAACGGTTTGCTATTGGGATTCACCTTTGATTCTCTGAAGGGCAAACGATCAAAGTCTTCATCGATTTGGGTTCGGTTTGGTCAAGCCACACTTCGTCTGATTCTAATCGGACTACTTATGGCTTCTCCGTTCATTCTTCTCATTGCTCTCATTATGATATTTGCCTGCAGTGCACTACTCAGTCGAAATCTCGCACAAAAAAAAGACCGGCTCCAAATTCATGGACCCGGTCTTTATGTTTTACCAAACTGAGGACTACGACGTTACGTTGCTGATCTTGTTGGCAGCTCGGGCCATTCCTCTTGAAAAGCGAGGCGTTATGTAACCCTCGAAGATCCCTGCACCGAATGCGAAGGCAAACAGAGCTAACTGACCGGCAAAAATACCGTTCCCACCGTAACCAGCCAAGAACGATACCCGAGTGGTACTTTCCTGATCAGAAACCAGTGGCAAAGAAACAATCCCCGCACCGAACAATGCGAACACTGCAAGGGCGAGAACTCCACCAACAAGAGGTCGAGCCAATCCAACCATGAACAAAGCTACTTTTTCGGTATATTCCAGCTGCATCGTCACCGTGCGAAGTAACACAGTGAATGCACTTCCAGCGATGCCGAAAATGATTGCCGCAAATACGATCTCAAGAGGTGTAGAGAGGAACAAAGCCTCAACGCCCGAGACAGTTACTGTGACTGCTGCAAGAGCTGCTGTCAGTAGCGTTAGTCCAACCATTGGCGCAACAATGCGCCGAAGCATCGTTCGAGAATGAATCATTTCGGACACATTGGCATTTAGTGTGCTTAGAATCTGATCACCGTCTCGAAGGACGTCGATTCCACCAGTCATAGCCCGGTCGATCCAAGCCTGTAGATTGTCGAGCATCTGACCATGATCGTTAAGTTTCGCACTTCGAACTCTGATCATCAGCCGCTCGACTGAGGCTACAAACGGTGCTGATTCAGTAAGCATTCCACTACCACTCATGCGTGGACTAATATCTTCGGCCTCAAAACGTACGGGTTCTGTCATATCGCGCTCCTCGTTAGTCAAAACCGAGCCATGAACTCAATCTTGCCCTGCTAGGTGTGTCGACTGCGCACAGGGAAGGCCGGTTCCTCATTGGCGATCGCACACTACGGAAAGATGCCGTAAACGTAGCACCGTGATTGCAAAGGGTCAATAATTTCGACCCATTTTGAATTCAAAATAGATCGATTTCGTAGCAGTCAAAAATCAACTAGTTTGAACTAACTCTGTCGCTCTCTTCGCTTGAGAGCTTTTTTCGAGGAATACCAAACCCAGGTAATGCCCACGACAAACGAGAAGACGACTAGTCCGAACAACGCTTGGCCCCAGCCGTTTCCGGTGCCGCTTCTACCTCGTTCATCAACCTGAATCGACATCACAGTAGTGCCACTTCCTAGTTCTGAATCCACCTCAACATCGATCGCCCAAATCCCTGGAAACTCCACATCAAGTTGAGCGAGATAAAATACGAGGTCGACACGCGAATTAAGAGCTGGTGAATACTGCTTCTCACCTTGCTCCGACGGGGAAGCAAACACTCTGACAATTGCGTCGTCAATATCTTCGCCAGTCACTGTCTCCCGTACTCGAACAGCGAAACGAGTGATTCCGATAATCGGAGCGACTGGACTCATCTGTAGCTGAATCGTATATGGTCCAGCAATTTCCTCGCCAAGTATTCGATAGCCAACAATCGCATCATCGTCTTGAGCCGTCGCGGGAACAATCATTACTGAAGCGGCAATTACAAGCGCAACTACAAAGCCAAATAGATGAAATGATTTGAATGGGTTTAGCGTATTCGTATTCAAAGTTGGACCAATGCTCGTGAAGCCCTCGAATCGTTCACACCAATTCGAGATATTGTGAATAAACTGCACTCAATTCTGCCGTAAGAATCGCTAAATAGTTTGATCAGAGCAAGGAATTTCTGTTGGATCACTACGATCTGTTGATTCGCAACGGACGCGTCCTCGACGCCGATTCAGGTTTCGACGATATCGCCGATATCGCAATCTCAAACGGCAAGATCGAACGTATCGGTCCAAACATTAATCCTGCTAGTTCGTCAGATTCGATTGATGCCAGCGGCCAATGGGTAATGCCAGGCATGATCGATACCCACGTCCACGTGGCGAACGCTGCTGACCTTGGACGCATTAGAGGTTTGGGGCTTCAGATGGTTGCAGGAGCAGGAGCAACCACCGTCATCGATCTCGGCGGGAGCATGGACGCCCTGACGGCCGGTATTACCGCACGCGGCTCTGGAGTGAATGTCGGTAGTCTTGGCTATCTAAAGCCTGGAGAGACCGTCCCTGAAGGACGCCTTAGCCCCGGGAAGATTGCTGAGATCGTAGACACTGCACTCGAAGCGGGCTCACTCGGCATTAAATTATGGGGCGGGTACTATCCGTTCACACCCGATGAAACTGCAAAATTCATCTCAACTGCCAACGATATAGGCGCTTACGTTGCTTATCACGTAGGTACTACTGCAACTGGATCTAGGCTCGACGGTCTACGCGAAGTTCCAGCACTTCTCGGCAGCAAAGGCCGGATCCACCTAGCCCATATCAACGCCTACTGCCGCGGATCGATACTTCCAGTTGAGGATGAGATTCGAGAGGCATTGCAGATCCTCGATGATTTACGGGGTCAGATCGTTTCAGAAGTGCACCTAGCGCGCCCCAACTTCACTCTCGGAAAATGTAATGACGATGGAAACGTTCTCGCCGACGTAGTTGGTAACTGCCTACGCCTCAGGAATTACGATCCAACCGCGGACGGTATTCGTGCCGCACTGCGAGATGGCTACGCTTCGACGGTCGATGAGACTCGAACAGGTCTAGTTCTGGTCACCGGAGAACGTGGAATTGAACTGTTCAACGAAGGCAATACCGACGTGCCGATGAGCTTCCCTGTGAACAACGCAATTTCAGCTTTTCAACTTACAGCTGCAAAGAACTCTCAGAATGAATTCATTGTTGATGCAATCGGCAGTGATGCCGGTGCGTTGCCTCGTAATGTAAACATCGAACAGGCGATGCGGCTTGTAAAATTCGGTGCACTAGAGCCCACCGAGATGGTTCTAAAGCTCAGCCTGAATCCGGCAAAAATGATGGGACTGAATTCAAAAGGTCGACTTTCGGAGGGTCACGACGCTGATGTGACGATAATCGACCCTGAATTAGGTAAGGCCAGCCACGGTATTGTTGCTGGCAAGCTAATTATGCTGGCAGGTCGAGTTGTTGGATCAGGTGGAACTATTCTCACAACTCGGCGTGGAGAACGAGCGATCGAATCGACTGGGATTCCCTATGAAACGATCGATATCTCAAAGGCGATGATGTACTCAGGGCGCATCTAAACAGAGCTGCAGCGGTTCTGCCCAATTAGTTCAACTAATCGGTTTCGTCGGGAAGCTGAACGTTTCTGAACGAGAAGTAAATGGCGAAGTCGTAAGCCAGTTTCAACCCGCCACCAATCAACCAAGGAGCGACCGTGTACGCCCCCGCCCACAAGAACCCTGTGACAGTCGAACTCGGCATTCGACCCAGTCCGCGCCCGAGATTCGCCGATCCAGCCATCACCGTACGTTCTTCCGGTGGCACAAGTGCCATCATGTACGACTGTCGAGTTGGTACATCCATTTCATCGAATATTCCACGTAGCATCCAAATTCCAGTGGCAATTACTGCGCCTGGAGCGAACGCGAAAGTGATCAGGCATATATTCGATGCCACTTGAGTCCAAACGAACGTATTGAATAATCCGATTCGCTTGGCAACCGATGGAGCAAGCCAGATCGACACGAGATTTAAACCCTGAGTGGCGATCATGATCGCTGCTATCGTGCCTTCGTTCATTCCATACTTATCGACCATCCATAGCGCGAAAAAGGCATCGAAGATCATTCCGCCCGCAAACGAATCGACCCCGAACAGGCCAGATAATTTCAGGATCGGTTTTCGGGAGGGCGTTTTGAACGGATTTACAAGTAGATCTCCAGCACTCGTCTTAGATTCAACGGCTGATGAAAGCCCAAGGTAAATAACTGCGTTTAGCAAGTTAATTCCTAGATAGATCGCCAAAAGTACTTTGTAGGCGTCAATCAACTCCCAATCTCGAACGCCAATCAAATAAGTGGCAATCACCACTAGCGCACTGCCGACGGCTCGCCCACCGGCCGACGAAACCGAGAGATTAGAAAATGCCCTCGTGCGAGTCTGGAAGTTAGTGACTTCTGTCAGCGATGACTGCTCAAGTTGAAGGCTCGGTCCCCAATGCATCCCACTTCCAGCGTATGAACCGAAGAACGATGCGATTCCTATGAGCCACACGTTCTCGGTGTAGAACAACATCGCGATCGATATACCCGTCACAACTGCGATGATCACGAACCAAGCACGCCTTGAAATGGCCTTGGCACTGAACATCACCACCAGCGACAGGACAAACCCGCCAACCAGACTTGAGCCGAGTACGAGACCGATCTGTGGTATCGAAAGCCCAATTTCGGCAAGGTAGATCGCCAGAATCACGGCGATTAGCCCTCGCCCCATATCGCGTAATCCCCTCCCGGCATAGACGATTATCGCGTCAGTGCTCGGTCGACCTTGCCGGTCAGCGATATTCAAAGATGTGTGATCCCGTGCGGACATAAAACGATTCTGTAGCTCACGATGTGCAGAGTCTAGACCTGTCCCAACATCGATTGCCGATAGCCAATTCTCAGCTCAGAGACCAATTTGCATTTGTTCCAGTTAACCAGAGCACCCGTGGCAGTGATACCACGGGTGTTCGATTGAATCTTTGGTAAGGCGAGAATTACTTGTTATTACCTTTGCCTTTATCGTCAGGAGGGCCGCCACTGTTGTCGCTTCCGCCTCCACCGTTGCCAGTGTTGTCGTTGCCGCCTGCATTGGCATTATCATTTCCGCCGCCGGAACTTCCGCCAGACCCAGAGGATCCTGAGGCTCCACCCGAACCGCCAGAGCTTTCACTGCCCGAGTTGCCCGAACCACGACCAGAACCACGCTCGGTGTTCTTGTCCTTGGCTCCCTCAGCTTTGCTTTTTTTGTCCTCAGGAGCATTGCCGATGGTCTTCACAAGACGCTCGTCACGCTTCGCCTGAGTCTCGGCCTTTCGCTCGGCAAGCTTTTCAGCCAGCTCAGCATTCTTTTCGGCAAGCCGATCAAGGCGATCGTCTACCGTGCTAGAGCTGGTCGAGCCAGTGACTTTCTTACCACCACTTTTACCTGTCTGAGTAATCAAGCAAACGTCTTCACCCGCAGTTCCTTCATCGCCTTCAAGCTCGGTCTCAATACCTTCATCATCGAGGACGGTGGTCGTGCCATCACCAGTTGAGGTCACAACAACACATTCGTGTTTACGAGTCGCTTTCGCCGGAACGATTGTGATTCTGAGGGCAGTCACGTTCTGTCGGATCGATGGTGTCGGTGTCGGAACTGGAGTTACCGACGGCTCAGGCTCTGTTCCAGTGTCGTTAGAAGTATCCGGAGGAGTGACGTCTGGATCCGTAGCTGTATCGTCTGCCACTGGAGTTGGGGTCAGGTCAGGTTCTGTACCTGTATCGTCAGACGTAGGCGGGGGAGTGACCTCAGGTGTGGCTGTCGGAGTAGCTGTAGGCTCAGGAGTTGGAGTCGGTGTTACATCTGGATCCGTAGCTGTGTCGTCTACAACTGGAGTTGGAGTCAGATCAGGTTCTGTACCTGTGTCGTCAGATGTAGCCGGAGGGGTTAAGTCGGGGTCTGTGCCGGTGTCATCACCGGGTGTAGGAGTCGACAGATCAACATCAACATTTTTCGGAGCATCAGGTGCCTTATTCAGCAGTACTCCAGCTCGATCACCAACATTGATGTCTGTGAGGGAGATCGTCTCACCTTTCGATTTAATGATCGTTCCACCATCAACATCGATGGTCACATTGCCAAATTTGGTTTCGATAACGATATTGCTGCTGCCGACGGCAACAACCGTTCCTGATACACCACGACGTGTTAACTGTCCTGGTGGAATTTCAGCATCACTAGAATCAGCTGAAACTGAAGCTGCAGTGATCGTTGATGCGACTACGAGCGAAATGATCGAAAGTAACGCCAGTGGCCTATACAAAGTTTGAATGTTCATTTTGTTGTTCTTATTTCCTACGCAGCCGGCTCGTAAATAATCAATAAAACTATGCTGGATTCACCACCACCAGCGGTACTTGCCACAACCTCGATAACGTTAGGACCTTCATCCAGTGTCACCGTTGATGTGAACGTACCGTCAACCGCAACATCTGGGAACGAGTCGTTCACGCTTACCAGTGCATCAACCGAAGTTCGCCCTACAATATCGAACGTACTCGTAGTGACAATAGCCTCGCCATCAGCAGGTTCAGCAATGTGCAGGAAGAACGCACCTGTAGCATCCGGTATTGCGGTCGGGGCTGCAGTTGGCTCAGGTGTGGCTGTCGGCGGGACTGCGGTTGGCTTAGGCGGCGTTACTTTCGTTGGAACCGGCTTCGGAGTCGGCTGCTCCTCAGTTTTTCCTGTTAGGGCAACCGCTACGGAACCTTCTTCTCCAGGCTCGCCAACGGCAAGTTTTATTACAGGTTTGAACAAGAATCCTTTTGGACCGCGTTCGACGAGTGACTTGTCGACCTCAAAATCAAGGCTAATGAATGTTTTCTCGCCAGCGACGAGTTCAAAAGTTCCAACCAGTTTGATGGTGTCGCTTGGAACCTCGGCAACAATCATCTCGCCGTCTTTTTCAACTTCCACCTGTGGAACCGAAAGTCGAATCTGTGTGTAACTACCGGCAGGGAGTTCAGCCGAACCAAGAATAGCTTCAACACCCTCAAGGGCAAGTAGTTCAAAAGTGATCTCTTCGTCAATGACTGAGACCCATCCTTCACCGGCGATTGAAACTTCAATGTTGTCCGTGGTTACGTAGACGGCAGTAATTGAAGGATCAGGTGCGTCAGTAACTCGAACTTCAAGCGTGCCAGTGTCCGATGTTCCGGTGTCACCAGAAGTCGATGCCTTAACGGTCGAAGTCAGTGCCGGTGCGACGGTCGATTCAGACTGCTCGTCATCT
>ERZ890510.1366-NODE-1366-length-16043-cov-4.723605_pt1 | contig 16043 bp, 10 predicted proteins | sample MGYA00521265_ERZ890510 | MGnify/ENA primary metagenome ERZ890510 (study PRJEB32303, sample SAMEA104408624) | aquatic metagenome | biome: Brackish water; feature: Chemocline; material: water | place: Baltic Sea | collected 2014-10-26T21:54:00 | depth 110 m ...
CACACCGATCCTGACGTAGACGGGCTCGCGACCGAAACGTTCTCCGGCGGCAAACCAGAGCATGACGTCGAAGCGATTCATCGCCCGACGCCGGGCGCCGGAGGCACCATCGACGATGACGAGGGCGCTGTCGTCATTGCCCTCAAGCATCAAGCGGCATATCTGCGACGGATCGGCGAGCAACTCAAAGAGGGCGCTGTGAGGAATACCGGTGTCGAGCACGTCGGCGCCCTGGAGGGACCGTTCATAGGTGCGCTCCGGGCCCAGTACCTGCAGGGCGAGCACGTGCAGCCGCCCGCCCAGGGACTGCCCATGCTCTTGTTGCCAGATGGCGGCCTCGGGGGAAGCTGTCGCCCATTGGGCCGGATGCGGTCCATATGTTGCCAGACTGGCATCGATCTCAGCATCGGTGAAGCCTGCGGCGGTGAGTTCCGCCCGCGTCGTTTCGGCGATGGTCTCCAGCTTCGTATCACTCGTGTAGCCGAGCAGGTCCTGTGTCGACAGCCCGGTGGGGGAGACGACACGGATCTCGGCTGGAGTCGCTGGCGCGGGGAACAACGCGGCAATCGCCTCTGTTGTGGCGTCATCATCTGGCGGCAGACCCAGCATGCGGGCTGCACGGGATGCGCGACCCCGTTCCCGCACGGCTTCGTAGCCCTCGGACAACAGACTTGCCAGAGTCTGGCCATCAGCATCGAGTGCGTAGTACAGATGGTCACCCGTCCCACAGAGGATCTCAAACTTGCGCATGCCCACGGCGAAGCGGCCATCCTGCGTGTCGGGCTTGTACTCTGCAGTTAATATGACGATCGGTGCCGTGGCGACGCCGGCATGCCGACGGGTGGCTTCGGCAATGCCCTGACGCAGCAGCCACGTCTTGAAGAACGGCATGAAGCGGTTTACGTGTTCGCCGCCGGCGACCATCTTGTGTATGCCCCAGCGCGCAACCAGGGCCGTTGTTACGCGCTCCGGATTGCGCAACTCCGGCTGTCCCAGGCCGTCGAGGACCTCAGCCAGGCGTGGCAGTTGAAAGACGGGGACCGGCCCATCGTCGCTGGAGCGAACGCCGAAGATCGATTCCACACCCCCGGTATCGCGCAGGCGCTCGGCGGCCCACGCTTCCCACTCGAAGGCGGTAGCGAAATCGTTCTGCCGATCCAGCAGTTCGTGTGCTGCGGCGGCGACGATATCGTGGTATTCACCCGGGACGCCGAGCTGGTGCAGCTTTTCCGTGCGGCCCAGTGTCAGCACAAATTCGAGGAACAGACCGTCCTTTGGTACGCAATAACCGCCATACCCCTCACCGGCGGGATGGATGATGCGGTCCCCCCGGCGGCTCATCTGGTCGCCCATCTCCTCGATATCGCCATGGGCACTGGCCGACACCATGAGCGACAGGGCGTTGGAGAAGGCGAAGTGCGACGCCATGCTGGCGTTCTCTCCGGTCTTCAGGACCTCGGGTTCCGTCAAGCTGTCGTAGCTGCGAACGGTCTTGTTGATGAGGCCGTAGACTTCGCGACCCACGCGTGCCGCGGCACGATCGGCGCCACCCACCCACTGGGCCCAGGTTTCCACGGATTCGCGCTCACGGTGACCCAGATCGACACGGCTTGGCGTGTACAACAGATGAAATCTCTTGCTGCCACCAACGGCACTGTAGCGGTGACGGGGGACCAGGGCCTCCACCTGGAGACCTCGCTCCAGCAGAACCTGCTTGCGCGCCGTTGTCTTCGACAGCCTGGAGAAGCGTCGCATGTAACTCTTGCGACGATCATCGCCGTCCGCGCCACGCTCCGTCGCCCAGGTTTGCAGCAGGCGGGCCCGTGCCAGAAAGCGGACGAAAGTTTCGAGGTCCTGCCGGTAGAGCTCATCTGCTTCGACAACCTGCAGTGTCGCCTGTTGCACCGACAATGCCATAGACGCCAACTGCGCCGCGGCGACGTCCTGCTGCAACTGGCGCCCATTGCGCTGTACGACACGTGCGACAGCCTCATCCCGCAACTGGCTGCCACCGGCGGCAATCACCGCCGCCAGTTCCTCGGGATCGTCGACATCCTCGTCACTGCGCGGGCCGGAACGTTCTTCGCTCAACTCAAGGAGGGCGCCGAGCACGGCGACCTCTTCCTGCACGGAACGATTGCGACCGACGACGCGACTGACAGCGGCATCATCGTTGAGGTCTTCTTCTGCGGCGGCCTCTTCCACTTCGACCCAGATTCCCAGCTCGTTCACGATTCTGGCGCCCAGGGCAGCGAGACGTTGACGAAACCGCTGCTGCCGACTGTTGACCTCGGCGCCCAGGCCGGCCTCGTTGATGACGTTGTACAACGTCATCGACTCCTCAAGCCACGTGCGAATGTATCCCTGGGTCATACCCGCAGACTGCGTCGTCAGCACGTGCAGGACGGGCAGTGGCCGTCGGGGCGCAAGAACCAGCGGCACGAGATCTTCGATAGCATTTGCTGCCTCAGCCCCCAGGGCCTGCAGCACTGCGGAGTGCCACGACGTCGATTGTGCAGCAACCCGTGTGCTGGACCACAAGGACTGGGGATCAGCGGCTGCCGCGGCAAGGATCGCGAGCAGTGCGTCGTAGGGCTCAAGCTCTTCTTCCTCGACCAGGCGTTGCAGGTCACCACCCGGGGCGTCAGCTACGTGCCGCACGAGTAGAGCTGCTGCGGCCAGATCCTCCGGCGCGGCGCCGGCCGCCCATGTCAGGGCCAGGATCTCATCATCGGCGGTGAGGCCCGACGTATTCTCTGCACCTGCTTCGCGCCAGAGTTGCAGCCGACCCGCGGCGACCTGTTCGGAAAGCAGGACAGCGCGGAGGTTCTCGGCCCAATGGTCTGCCATCTCCTCGCGAAAGGACTCTTCCATGCCGGCGATGTCGATTACGGTTCGCGTCTTCTCCTCGCCGTTTTCGTCGACGAGGATCTCTTCCTTGATGAACAGAGGGATCGCTTCGATCCAATGATCGGCGAAGCGCAGCCAGCGATAGTCAGGGCTTGAGTAGACACGGTCGCCAGCGAGGCGTACGAGCTTCGTCAGGTTGTCGGCCTTGCCGAGGTAGGGCTCCTCGAACTCGTTGATCTTGACGAGCAGATGCGAGCCGGTCGGTGAAGGGCGCTGACTGATGATGACATAGGCGGCGTCTCGCGCCGGTGAACGCAGCAGTTCACCTCGCACCTGTTCGACCAAATGCAGACGGTCCGATGTCAATCTGGTGATCTCTTCCGGTGCCACAGGTGGCAAGGGCGTGCGTGATGCCAGTTCATCCCCGTGGTCCTCAATCCGGGCGCGCGCCAGCCGCAGACGGGCCATCAGCCCATCGCGCTGAGCATCGAGGGCGGCTTCCTCGTAGCGCTCGCAGGCTCCCTCCATCTGGATGAGTGAAACAGGGAGACTTCCCTGCAACAGCATCTGCAGTTCCATGGCGGGTGACTGCATGGCTTCGGCACCCGTTGCCAGACTCCAGGCCTGCGCCCCCAGTTGACGCCAGTCGTCGCCAGGCTCCAGCAACGCACCGTCGGCAAACAACGTTCCCTGATTGTGAAAGGCGCGGCTCATTCGGCCGAAGACGAGTTGCTGACGCGCCGACCTCGCCTCGAAGGCCAAGCGGCGAATGTTGTCCATCTCGACATCAGGATCGTAGTCGCGCAGGATGCCGTACAACAACAGGCGCTTCTCATCTACATCCGTATCGCTGTCGAGAACCTCACCCGCCGCCTGGCGATTGTAAGGCAGGTCCAGGCGATCCTGTCCAAGAATCCACGTCACCCACCGGTCACGGGATTCGGTGTCAGTGGTATGGGCCGCTCGCCGCAGGAACAGCGATAGGAGATTCCCCGAGTCGATGTGTGGGCCCTCGAGGACACCGTGCAGGATGGATCGATCCGGGCGGCTGAGGCGCTCGTACAGAGTCGATATCCAGTGCAGGGCGGAGCGTAGGGAGGCGCCGGCGATGACGTCAAACTGGGCAAACAGGCTGAGAGCGAAGGCCAGTTCGAGCCCACGCAGCTGTTCGGGGACAGCTACCGCCAGATCCTTCTTGTTCGGATCAAGGCGAATTCCATACAGCGGCGCAACGTCGGTCGACAACCACAGTCGTGCCCCGTCCCAATCCGTCAGGCGTTCGTGGCCGGTAACGAACGCGATGGGGATTTCTTTGTTGGACAGATGCCCGGCAAGATCCGCCAGGTGCATGTCTCCATCGAAGCGACGGGCGACGAGGCGCAGGGCGCGCTCACACAGCAGTGCTCCCAGCTGGGTCGATTCGTCGGCTCCGTCGGGGAGTCGCACGGCACCATCGGAGAACAGTCGCGTGCCAACCACGAGTGTGCCAGAAGAGACAATCTGGCCGGTGTTGCGACGCCCCCGCCATATGCCCGTGCGCCGTTGGTAGCTGGAGACGAGACGGAGAGGAAAGCCGACAGGCAATTCGGGCATTGCGGTGGTTACCCCGGGTCTGTTGTCAGCCACCGGTTTGCTGGAGAAAGCCGATGGTGGCGCTTTTAATCCGAGGCGCCAGCACGTAGCAGAGCTTGAAGAAGCTCTTGAAGTCGATCATTTCCCACATGAAGGTGGGGATATTCAGCCGATTCATTACATCAACAAGGTCCTCGAAGATCTCGGTGCTGATGATTTCGTCTACGGCCTCGGTGCCCGACTTGGTGGATTTTTTCAGGCCCTTGTCGATGCGCGCGAAGAGCAGCGGGAAGGGGTGCTGCGAATCCGCCGCCGGGTAGGGAAACAGACAGGTCGCGGCCATGTTGGCAAAGGCGACCAGCTTCAGCAGATCCGGAGAGTTCTCTGTGACATCATGATGATGGATGATGACCTGTCGAAGGTTATCGTCGACTTCCCAGCGGTCGGCAAGTCGGCCACCGATGACCTGATGGTCGAGGTCCTTCATGAGGAATCGCTCGATCTCGATCACGGGATGGGCCCACATCTTGTTCTCGCTCTGGGCCTCCTGCACCTCCTGCTCGATCAAGGTCATGACCAGTTCGAGGGAATCTTCCAGGCACATGACCATCGTCACCTTGCCGACGTCGTGCAGCAACCCCGAGGTGAAGGCATCATCCTTCTCGCCCAAGGAGAATTTCCGCCAAAGCCCCGTCTCTTTCAGCAGCTTCGCTTCTTCGTCCTCAAGCTGATAGCGCTCAATCTCCGTCTTCGCCTGCGAATCCTGCTCGGCCGGGTCGGCGGGAAGGGCCAGCAGCTTGGCGAAGAAGGCAACCGCAAGAGAGTGTCGCCAGAACTGGTCGATCGTGGCTTCGGAGGTCTTCTGGAAGATCTGTCGGATCTGGCAGGCGGTGACGATCTCGCGGATCGTCCTGGCACTGGCCAGAGCCACAGCCTGATCGATGGTTTCCACTCGGGAACGAAAACCATAGCGGGCCGAGTTCAGGATGCGCAGAATGACGGTTTTTGTCGGCAGGTCCGGTTCGATGGCCTCTGCCCACTTCTTGGGTGGATCGAGATCGTCGAGTTTGGCTACCTTGCGCTGAGTTTCCGGCAGAGATGGGAACGAATTGACCGCGTCGAGGCGCTTGTCGATGGCTGCCGCCCGCTGCTCTGGCGTCATGCTTTCAAGATCCGAGCCGGCAACCATGCCAGAAAGGATGTATTGTTGAATCAGCGGCTGGTAGAAAGCCTCGTCGGCATCTTTCTCGAGCACCAGAATCACGTCGAGTTCCTCGAGATTGCGCTGGGTCGTGGCATAATCGCTTGGGTTGCTGCCGAGAGGGTTCACCTTCGGATCGACGACCATGACAATATGGGCACGGCTGGCAAGCATACGCGCTACGGTAACGCCGTTGCCACGCAACCCCGGCCCGATGAGGACCATCTTGACGTCCGCAGAAAACTTCTTCAGCGTCGTGGCGACCTCGCCGGAATCCGAGCACACGGCATAGCGAACCTGATCCTCCGGATCGAGCATCGCATTTTCGACCTTGAGCCCCTTTACGAAGGACATCAGGTGTGGACGCTTGGCGATCTTGTCGCCCAGTATGATCAGAGGATTGCCAGCCAACGGGTACTCTCCAACGGGAGGAACTCACCTTGCGTAAGATCATGCAAGGGCAGGGAGATAAGAACGGTTAAAGTAGCCCGGCGCAGCAGTGAGCGCAATCACACGGCTCCGGTAGCAGAACGAGAAAAGTCCCCCGGAGCTTGCCTCCGGGGGACTTTGGCGAAAATGAGGGGCGGAGGGGGGCTGCTCGCTGCCTCAGACGATCTCTGACTCAAGGAACGGTCGGCCGTTGCCAGGCTTGAAAGCGGTCATTTCTCCGTACTCATGCAGTTTGTTACGCAGTGTGCGGGTGCTGATGCCGAGTTGTGATGCCGCATCTGTGCGATTGCCGCTGAATGCTTCCAGCGTCTTCATGATGAGTCGGCGCTCCATCTCATGCACCGTAAGGCCTACCTGGAGACCATCGTCGCCATTCGAAATGCCAGGGCCGGCGGCAAGCTTGCGGGGGAAGTCGGCCACAGTCAACACCGTTCCGGGGGCGACGACGACGGCACGTTCGATGTAGTTCTCCAGCTCGCGCACGTTTCCGGGCCAGTCGTAGCGCATGACCAATTCCAGGGCCTCGTCATCTATGCCGACGATGCTCTTGCCATTCTCTTCGTTGTAGCGCTCGATGAAGGCGCGCACCAGGGCAGGAGCATCTTCGAGGCGGTCACGCAGGGGTGGCATCTCGACTTCGATCACATTCAGGCGGTAGTAGAGATCCTGCCTGAAGTTGCCCTCATCTACTTCCTTCTGCAGATCGCGGTTGGTCGTGGCAACGATGCGCACGTTCACCTTGATCGTCTGGGTGCTGCCGACACGCTCGAATTCACGTTCCTGCAGCACACGCAGCAACTTCGCCTGCAGGGACGGGTCGATTTCACTGATTTCGTCGAGCAGCAGGGTGCCGCCGTCGGCCATCTCAAAGCGTCCGCGAGTCTGCTTGATGGCGCCGGTGAAGGCACCCTTTTCGTGACCGAAGAGCTCCGATTCCATCAGATCCTTCGGCAGGGCAGCGCAATTCAGTCGGATGAAGGGGCCGTTGCGGCGTGCACTGTTGTAGTGCAACGAGCGGGCGACCAACTCCTTGCCAGTGCCGCTTTCACCCGTGACCAGAACTGTCGCCGGACTGTCGGCGACGGTCTCGATGTAGTTGAAGACCTGCTCCATCAGCTTGGCTTTGCCGATCATGTTGCCGAAGCCGTAGCGGCTCTGCAATTCAGAGCGCAGGCGCCGATTCTCCCGCTCCGTCTCCTGGAACTTCAGGGCCCGTTCCACGACGATCTCCGTTTCCGCAGTCGTCGACTCAGAGCCCTTCTGGATGTAGTCATAGGCACCGTGCTTCATGGCCCGTACCGCATCTTCCACAGAGCTGTAGGCCGTCATCAGGATCACCGTGAGTTCCGGCCACTTCGTCTTCACCTTCTCGAGCAACTCGAGGCCGTTCATCCCAGGCATCTTGATGTCCGAGAGCAGCAGGTCGTACTCGCCCTCATCCAACTTCTGCAGCGCGCCGGAAGCGGCCGATGCCGTATCCACGTCGTACCCCTTACGGATCAAAATTTCTTCGGTCGCGCCGCGGACATAGGAGTCGTCATCAACTACGAGGATGCGTTTGGTTGCCATGTCGATCTCTTCCTTGGGTTCGGTGCACCTGCCGCTGTGGCAGACGCTTTCAGTTACATGGGTAGGGCGATGGTGAAGCAGGTACCCTCGCCGGGCACGCTGTCCACGGTGATCCGACCGCCGTGGGCTTCGACAATCTTGCGTGACGTTACCAGGCCGAGGCCGGTGCCGTCCTCTTTGGTGGTGAAGAAAGGCGTGAACAGCTTGTCGCGGACGGCGGCTTCAATGCCAATACCACTGTCGCGCACTGCGACGAGGGCCCAGTCGCCATCTTCGGCGCTTCGGGACGTCAACTCGATCTCAATGGTGCCGCCGTCGGGCATCGCCTGACGGGCGTTCAACAGCAAGTTGAGCACGACTTGGTGGAACTGTTCGGTGTCGACCTGACACGTGCGGGACTCGGCGAACCGCCGTTCGATAATTACGTCAGGTGTCTGTCGATTGGCATCGATCTCGAAGAAGGCAGCTGCCTCTTCGACGGTCTGCGACAGATCCACGGGATGGGTATTGAGATTGAGTGGGCGGGTGTAACTGAGCAGACTGGAGACAGTGCGGTTCAGGCGCGACACGCCTTCCGTAATCTTGCGGACCAGGCGGCGATTCGGGTCATCGGCCTCCAGATCACGCTCCAGAAGGTTGGCGAAGCTGGCGATGCCACCAAGAGGGTTGCGAATCTCGTGAGCAACTGTGGCGGCCATTTCACCCAGCGCCGCAAGGGTGTGCATCTGCCGCACCTGACTCTCAAGTCGTTTCACTGCAGTCAGATCGTTGAACGCTTCGATGGCCCCAAGGACAACGCCATTGCCATCACGAACCAGCGAGGTGCTGAAGCCCAGAGGAATGATGCGTTCGTCGGTCCGGCGCAGGTCCTTCTGCTGATTCACCAGACTGTCACCTGAATCCAACGTGTGCAGCACCGATTTTTCGCGGCCATCTTCGACACCCATGACTTCTTCATAGGTGCGTCCCAGGACCTCTTCCTGGCTGCGGCCGGTGATCTCTTCCGCCGCCTGATTGAAGAGATTGATGCGACCATCAAGGCCGACAACCAGCAGGCCGTCCGTCATACTTTCAAGAATGTTGTTCAGGTAGTTGGAGACCCGGTCCTTTTCCTCGAGGCTGTCGCGAAGATCGCGATTGGTCTCTTCCAACCGGACGTTGAGGAACTCGAACTGTTCCTCCAGCTGCTTGTATGCCTCCATGTAGCGCCGCGTCGTCTCATTGAATAACGCGTATGAGTCGGCGAAGGCCTCCTCGAGAGGGACGTCGGATCCCATCCCGATCTGCAGCACATGGTCCGTTCTGGGCTCGGTGGCCGTCATTACACTTCCTTCTGTTGCGTGGGGACGCGTGCTGCGGCAAAGCGTTGTCGGTGGCCCCGTCGGGGAACGGCGCGCAGGCGCACCCCGCGACGGGACAGAAGATCCCGACTCAATCCGTCGAGCTGCATCAGTTCGGCCAGTTGTGCTGCGATTTCTTCACGTTTGGGTGCGCCCGCTGCGGGCAACTGACCGGAAAATCGAGCGACCTCTTGCTGGACTCCCGTCACTGCATCACGTTCCTGCTGCAGCAGCGGCAGCAGATCGGCTGCCTCGGCACCTGACTCGATCCGGGTCAACAGCTCACGTGACACTGACAACGCCTCAGTGCAGTGCTCTTGGAGGCGTGTCCAGGCATCGGTACCCGGTGCCATTCGGGGTGTCACCGCTGTGAACAATTCCGTCATCTGAGGGCTGTTGTCGTTTCCACGAGCGTCGGGCTCTGCATGTGAGCCCCGCGCTCAGCTCTGAGTGTAGGGGTGAATCCCGCCTGGGACGATGACTGGCTACGCAAAAGTGGTACCAATGTGCCTAGGGGGCGGCAGAAAGTGCCATTTCTCAGAGAGGACGAGCAAAATCCGAGAGGAAAAACGGCATCGCCGATGTCACTCGACGGCAGAGAAACCGGCAAGGATTTCCTCAAAAGGTGGGAAATTTCTGCCGATGGGCCAATATAGAGAGGAATCTGCGGAAGGGGAACTGCAAAGAAGCCGGGGGGGCAGGTGACTCCCGGAGGATGGGCGGGCGTCCCTATATGGGCGTGCCGACAGCCCGTGGTTCACGTGGCACGCGCCGGTGATCGAGACCGGTCGAGGCCCCCCGTGGGAACAGCGTGACTCGAGCCGGGCGTCGCCTCCGCGCAGGTGGGGCGTCATCCTGTCGACGCCGGTCGGGTAGACGTGACAACTGTCGTACCGAATTGTCGACGCCCACGTGTGCCGCCCGAAGCCGGCGCAGTCCGCGTATGGAAATGGTGGCGGCAACTACAGTCAGGATGACGGTTGCGGAACCAACGCCGATGGTGAACAGAACCGGCGAGGTGTGGGCGAGTGCTGCCGTTGCCGCCAGAAGGCCCGCAAGAAACAAGCTGAGACCGATGCCGGTGCTGCTGTAGCCCCGCCAGAACTGCTGACTGGCACTGGACAAGTCATTCTGGTCCAGCACAGCGATCTCCGTGCTCGCGCTGGTCAGTTCTTTCTGCAACAGCAGATCATCGACGCGCAAGGCCAACTTTTCGTAACCGTCAGCCAGGCCGAGCAGCCCCGTGCCGAAAAGGGCAGCGCCAATGATAAGCGCAACACAGCCCTGGAGCAGGACGGCCACAGGGGCAAGGCGCTCCGGGTGCAGGCCAAAACTGACCACGGCATGGCCCGCCAGGGCAGCCACGCCCCCAAGAAGGGTCAGAACGATGAAACGCCTCATGTTCGCAGCCGTTACCTGTCAATCGTAGGTGGTGCAGGAGTTACGGATCGGAGTCTCCTGGTACCCTCAATGAGCAAGTTCCGGTCCAGGGTTTGTTTCGCCCGCTGCGACCTCGAATGGCAGGTGGTTCTGCTTCGGTGGAAGGGGGCAGATGTAGTCCTCGTTGTAGGCACAGTATGGATTGTAAGCACCATTAAAATCAAGCATGTATGTGCTATCGTCTGCCTGCGATACCGCCGCATACCGACCGGCGCCATAGGTCTGGGAGCCGTTGGTTTCGTCGGTGAAATACACGGTGAGAGCGCCGCCCTGGAGGCTACGAAAGACCTCCAGCCAGAAGGGTTTTCCATCGTGCTGGAAGACAAAACGACCAAAACGTTCCACGGCGATCGTGGTGCCACCGGTGTCCGGCAACGGCACCTGTCGCGTCCGGCCGTAACGATGGAACTGACCCTCTACACGCCAGGTGAAGTCTGAGGGGAAGTAGCGCAGGCCCGAGAAGGACGGGATATCCTTGGAACGGAGGGGAGATTCCTCATCCTGGCGGAACAGGCTGTCCTTGCGGCTGCGACTGGCTTCCACGTCTGCACGCCAGATGGCTTCAGCCGGGGTGGCAGCCAGATCGGTCTGCACGTCAATCGCCTCGGCGAATGCCGGAGCAGAACCAAGGCCCACAAGCAACGTGATGAGGAACGAAATCAGCGCCGCCAGTGCCCTCGATTGACACTCGCTGGGCCCCCACGTTGATTGCCGGTGACCGCACCGTTGCACGCCGGGACGACGCGCGCGAGACCTGCCAATGAGACTGAGGGATCGTGTTGCCATTGTCACGGGGGCCAGTTCCGGGATCGGCCGAGGGATAAGTATGCAGTTTGCCCGCGAAGGGGCCCGGGCTGTCATGGCCGACATCAAGAAACAACCCAAACAGAGGATATATACACGAGCATTGAGAAGATCGCGGGTGTGGCACCCTTCGTCCATACCGACGTCGCCTCGGAGGCGGCGGCATGGCTCACCGGCACGGCGCTGCCTGTAGACGGCGGCTAGCTGGCGCATATCAGAGGCTTGATGCATGGACCGAAAACTTACTGTCACCGAAGCCGGGAGTGCACGGCAGATCCAGCAGGTGATCGATGATCTGGCCGCCGTAGGCGGGGGACGTGTCCTGTTGCCGCCAATGGACCTGGTGCTCGACCGAGGCCTGGCTCTGCACAGCGGCATCGAACTGGTCGGCCAGGGGAGCGCCACCGTACTGCGCAAGGGCCCCGGACGCATCTATCCGCTTTCCGGCTACCACAACTACGGCATGTGTGATGTGCCGCTGCAGTCGGCCGCCGGACTGGAGCCGGGCATGACCGTATCTGTCCATGACGACAAGGGCCGTGGATTCTACGAAACCTTTGCTACCATCACGTGGGTTGAGGGCAACTGGGTAGGCCTCGACCACGGCCTTGAGGCCGACTACCGCGCATCCGACAACCCATGCCTGACCACGGCGTACCCGCTGATTTTCGCCCATAGGGTGCGCGACATTGCCGTGCGCGACCTGACTCTGGAAGGCAACAGCGCCGACAACGCAGAAGCCATGGGAGCCTGCCGGGGGGCTGCCCTCTACTTCTATCAGAGTCGCGGTATCGAGGTGACGGGTGTGCGCGAGCGCGACTATGACGGCGAAGGCCTCGGCTTCCAGATCTGCCGGGATGTCATCATTCGCGGGTGCACCTTCAGCGGCAATACCGGCAACGGTCTGCATCCTGGTGCGGGGAGCACGAACGCTCTGTTCGAGGACTGCGACAGTCACAGCAACGGCAATTGCGGCTTTTTTTTCTGCGTCCGCGCCAACCACATCACCGTCACAGGCTGCCGATTCACCAACAACGGCACGGGTGTGTCCATTGGCACCCGGGACTGCCACAACCTGATAGAAGGCTGCACAGTCGAGGGCAATGCACGGGCGGGCATCCTTGTGCGCTCGTCACCACACCCGGTAGAGGTTCATTCCTGTCACGTGCGCGGGTGCACGATATCCGGAAACGCTGCCGCCGAAGGCCACGGGCAGGTAGAGATCGCCACAGCGGCGCATGACCTGTTTTTTGAAGGCAACACGATCACCGGGGGTGCCGGTGGCGACAAACCCGGATTCTTCATCGATCCGTCGGTTCGTGCCCTCTGTCTGCAGGGCAATCAGATCCGTGACTGTGCCGTCGAACTCACAGCCGATGCAACCAGCCTGGTCGACGTACCACCTGCGATGGAATGCGGCTATGGAAGTGGTAGCGACACGATCTATCGACATCTGCCCGTGTGAGGATCGGTCAGTGGTGGAACAGACGAACCCCGGAGAACACCATCGCCATGCCGTATTCGTTGGCAGCGGCGATCACGACGTCATCCTTTTTTGATCCACCAGGCTGAACCACATACGAGACACCGGAACGGCTGGCGCGATCGATGTTGTCGCGGAAAGGGAAAAAGGCGTCAGAACTGATGGCGACGCCCTGCATCGAGTCCAGCCACTGACGCCGGGCCGACACGTCAAGACGTTCGGGCGGCTGACGAAACGTGCTGCGCCAGGCTGTCTCTTCGGCCGTCGACAGTTCATCCTCAAAGAACAGGTCGATCGCGTTGTCGCGGTCGGCGCGAGTGACACCTTTGCGAAAGCGCAGATCGCGAACCGCAGGATGCTGCCGCAGATGCCAGCGGTCGGCCTTGCCACAGGCGAGCCGCACGCAATGGATACGCGACTGTTGGCCGGCGCCGGCTCCGACAATCTGTCCTTCCCAGGAAGAAACGACAGAGTTCGACTGGGTGTATTTTACGGCGATGGTCGCCACCAGCAGATCACGTCGGGCCGTCTCCGACAGGTCCCGCTTTGTCGTCACGATATTGCTCAGGTAATCTCTGCCCGGTACGAAGTTGTTGCGGGGCTGTTCAAGGGTCAGTCCGAAGAGCTCTCGTGACTCGACCCCGGCTGGCTCGTAGTCCGGGTCGATCTGCAGGATCTTGTAGTCGCCCCCTTTCTTCCGCGCCAGGATCTCGACTGTGCCCTCCTCGTACCCAGGGGCGATGATGCCGTCGGACATCTCTACACGGATCAGTTCCGCCGTTGCCAGGTCCACAGGGTCACTGACGGCGATCCAGTCACCGAACGAGGCGAGCCGGTCCGCTCCTCTGGCGCGAGCATAGGCGCAGGCAAGAGGACTGAGCTTGGCCTTGTCGCTGATGAACAGTGCCTGTCTCAACTCATCCGACAGGGGCACACCGACGGCAGCACCTGCCGGGCTGACGTGTTTGAACGACGCCGCCGCTGGCAGGCCGGTGGAGGCTTTCAGTTCGCGCACCAGCTGCCACGAATTCAGGGCGTCCATCAGATTGATATAGCTGGGGGAGTTGTGCAGCGCCTGCAAGGGCAACTCACCACCCGGGCGGAAACAACGGGCGCCCGTCTGATGCGGGTTGCAGCCGTAGCGCATGCTCAGTTCGGTGGCCAAAGTTCTGTTCCTGTTCGTCGTAAGTGAATGCGTCGCGACCGGTTAGGCCATCAAGGACTGGTTGACACTGTGCGGGGCGGCAGCCATACTTCCCGCCACAGCGGTCTGTATCGCTAGACTCGCAACAAACAGCCATCGCCGCAAGGCACCACCGGGCAGGTTATCCGCGATGTTCAAGGGTTGTTATACGGCCTCCGTCACGCCCATGCGCGCCGACGGAACTGTCGACTATGAGGGACTGGAACGACTGATCGAGTTTCAGATCGATAACGGCATCGATGGCGTCCTCGCTGTCGGTACCACGGGCGAGAGCCCCACCCTTCTGTGGGAGGAACATAACGAGGTCATCGAGCGCACGGTGAAGGTCACGAAGGGCCGCTGCCAATCGATCGCCGGGACCGGCTCCAATTCCACGCGTGAGGCCCTGGCCGGCACCGAGCATGCCGCGCACGTGGGGGCCGATGCCGTGCTTCTCGTCGATCCCTACTATAACGGTCCCAGTTCGTTGGAGATTCGGCGGGAGTACGTTACGCCGGTGGCGGCGGAGTTTCCCGATATGCCCATCATCCCGTATATCATTCCGGGGCGTACCGGCGCCATGATGCACCCCGAGGACCTGGCGATACTTTTCGAGCAGTATCCGAATGTATCGACGGTGAAGGAAGCAACGGGAGACTATGCCAACATGGCAAAGACGCGAGCTCTCTGCGGCCCCGACTATACCATCATGTCAGGTGATGATGATCGAACAGTAACAATGATGAAGCGCGAGGACATCCGCGCGGCAGGTGTGATTTCGGTGATGTCCAATGTCGTGCCCGGGCCACTGTCGCGAATGACTCATGCTCTCAACGACGGCGACTCGACTACGGCCGACAAGATCGCCGCGGATCTGGCGCCTCTGCTGGGTATTGTCGGTGTGACAACAATGGAGAACAGCCCCAAGGGTGTTCTCCCCTGCAAGTCCCGAAACCCAACACCGGTCAAGAGCCTCATGCGACTGCTTGGTATGCCCTCTGGCGCCTGCCGCCGCCCCTTGGGCAAACTGACGGCACAGGCTGCCGTCATTGTCGTCGCAGCTGCCCGGCAGGTCTGGGCCAACGATCCCACATTGCTGCAACCCATTGGTGACGCCTTCGGCGTCGACATCGAGGCACGCCTCGCCGACCAGAGCGCTATCGATGCGCTGGTCTACTCGGAGTATTAGAGGTTTCCATGACTAGGGTCGTGGTCTGCGGTATTGCTGGTCGCATGGGGCAGCGACTGGGCAATCTCATTCTGGACAGTGATGATCTGCAGCTCATAGGTGCCACAGAACGCCCCGGGCACGACGCCCAGGGCCGGGATGCCGGTGATGTTCTCGGACGGAGTTCCACGAAGGTTCTGGTAACGGAAGCCATTCCCGTTGCAGATGTCGATGTGGCCATCGCTTTCACGGCCCCGGCGTCCACCCTGGCAGATGCCAGGGCCTGCGCCGCTGCCGGCGTCGCCATGGTTGTAGGAACAACAGGATTCAACCCCGATGAGCTTTCCGAGTTCAAGGCAACCGTGGCCGGGGTGCCTTGTGTTTTCGCCCCGAACTTTTCCACGGCGATGAACGTTCTCTTCAAGCTCGTCGAGGAAGCAGCGCGCATTCTGGGCGATGACTATGACATCGAGGTATTGGAGGCGCACCATCGCCACAAGGCCGACGCCCCCAGCGGTACCGCTATACGTCTGGCGCAGGGCGCAGCTGCAGGTCTGCAGCGCAATCTGGACGACGTGGTTGTCCATGGTCGCCAGGGCGTCACGGGTGAACGAACGCGTAACGAAATCGGCATGCATGCCATGCGCCTTGGTGATGTTGCCGGTGATCACTCCGTATTCTATGGCGCACCTGGAGAATTCCTCGAATTGCGCCACCATGCTACGAGCCGCGACGCCTTCGCCCTCGGCGCCCTGCGCGCGGCAAGGTTTGTGGCCGCAGCGAAGCCCGGTCTATATGACATGGGTGATGTGCTGGCGTTGTAGCCGGACAGGCAGAACGTAGAAGAGCGGCCCCGCCACCTGATCCAGGTGGCGGGGCCGCTCTTGTTTGCGCTACGTACGACCCGCTGAAAAACGAGACACTTGCTCCAGCGTCAGCAAAGAATTTTCAGTCGGCGCCTCAGGCTCCGGAGCGTTGCGGAT
>ERZ890510.1367-NODE-1367-length-16031-cov-9.743115_pt1 | contig 16031 bp, 25 predicted proteins | sample MGYA00521265_ERZ890510 | MGnify/ENA primary metagenome ERZ890510 (study PRJEB32303, sample SAMEA104408624) | aquatic metagenome | biome: Brackish water; feature: Chemocline; material: water | place: Baltic Sea | collected 2014-10-26T21:54:00 | depth 110 m ...
TTTATGATTTCTTGCAACTTATACTTCAACTGATCTGGGGACAAGCCCTCATAGTCATCAAAGATAGGTTGGATAACAACGCTGATGCCATAACCACGAATAGCATCGTGGGTGTTCTTCAACCAGCGAGCAACGTCTACAAAGTGTTGCCTGTTCTTAGATAGAGCCTGATAGTCGCTATTCTTAAACAACAATAGATAAACAGTCATAGGCTCTTTAGTCTCAGGGTTAGGCACAACGTCTTCAGACAATGCGACACTAAAACCATGAGGTGGTTGCCCTTGCTTCTGGTAAACTGAAACTACAAAATCTCTATTCATACTTCTGCCCTGTATCGTGTGTTAGTTGTATGAGAAGTTCATCCCATACCTCTTGCGTCTTGTGCTCGTTAAACTCTTCTGACTTCTTGCCTAGTTCTAAATAGATACCGCCCCAGACACCCCACTCATCATGTGAGATACCCCACTGCAAGCACTCCTGAGCAACAGGACAAGAACCACACATACGATCAATAACAGCACGGAGACCAATGTCATCTTCATACTTCTCAAAGAATATATTTACATCCATGTCTAGACACTTAGCATCTTCTTTCCAACTTAACTTACCCATGATTTAGGCACATCCCAACCCTGAGCAGACAACTCGTAAACCTTTACATTATGCCATTGACCATTGATGTATCTTGCCTGCTTCTTTAGAGGTGCGTTAGGAGAGATACTTTTCAACTCAACAACATTGAAAGACTCCCAGAATAAATCATCCTTGGATATAACAATACTTTCCATTGTGTCCATACTCTTTACATACATTATATTCCTTACCATTATTTAGACTATTTGTCTTTGTTCTTAGTATCTGAAAATTCCTACTTCTATGCCGTTTTCTTCAGCCAACTTTGTTAACTTACTAAGTTTTGTGTTCTCTGGATTAGATAGGTAGGCCATGTAGTTGAACCTAGTAATCATCATCTCTGGAACTGACTTAGGCAAGATATTAAAACTATGCTTTATTCCACGAGCCTTCAAACTATTCTCAGCAACGTTAAAGAACTCGCTAGCCATAGCATTCAACTTGTGGGGGCCAACAGAAAAGACATCAATAGATCCGTCCTTATCTTCCATCTGACCCATAACAACTCCCATAGCCCTCATAAAGACTTCGTAGTCTTTGAATCCCTTGGTGCTTTCGATAAGCAATCTCATTTCTTATTTCCTTCTGCTATAAGGTTATCTAATATGGACATGTGCATTTTTACTTCGTGGAAGGTCATTTTCTCTGTGTCTATGATTTTGGCGGCATCTCTATCTGGCTCATTGTTTTCATCAACAGTAGTAACCCACATAGCATTCTCCCACACCCAGTAAGCCTTACCAGAGGCAATTGCTACTGTTACTTTTTTATCATAGTCATCTTCCATAACTCTATTATACCGCACTTTCTACTTCTTGTCAATTGCTCGGTCATATTGTAACAATATCATATCTAAAGTAACTATCTCTTGTTCGGTAAGTCTTTCTATTTTAAGATCCATATTCCTAGAAGCCCCAGAAATATCTATCATAGGGTCTCCCTCTCCATCAAAGGTAAGTTCCAACATCCCATTCATCCATAGAGAAAATACATCATTATTAAAGTGAGACTCATGCTTCTTTACCATGTCCGGCACAATATTATTAGCCTCTTCAGTAAGCCTAAACCCACCTTCGATCTTTTCAACCGCTCCTATTGATTCTAAGAACTTCATCATATCCTCATTCTCTTGCATCATAGAAATCTCCTCCTATTTATCTTAGTATTTATTATACCACAATTAGAAACAAAAGTCAAACTATTACATCATTCCCATGTTGGCAAGATGCTGCTCAAAGATGTCCTTCTCTCTAGGCTGTTCCTTATCAAACAAAGGATCGTAAGGTTCCTCGTTATCCCTTGCCTTTCTCCTAATGCTTGATATGTCATGTATCTCAATCATCTGATTGGTCTGCCGCCGGGAAAGTGAAATAGCATTGTAGACAGAACCACACACAGCATCCGACAAGTCCTTAGACTTCTTACGAGGGTGGTCAACCTTCTTATCTGAAACAATCTTCAACTCAAGCATCTCATCAAGCAGCACATCAATGTGAGGCATAACAAGTCTATCTTCATAGATGAGCATCGCCATATCCTCATAGTGCTTCTTGCCTACCGACAAAGTGTCCGTCTTGATACCCACAGACTTCAACTCATTCTGGATGTCAAAACTATTCCATCTATCAAAAGTAACCATGCCTAAGTGCAGACCCTTACGCCGTAGCGCAATGATCCAATTCTTTACCTCTGAAAGATCCACCGGGCCTTCAACCTTTGGCTCCCACCAAGCAACCATATCTGTTACAACCATAGGTACTACTTGAGTGTAGTCATTAAAGGTCTTCATCTCTACCCATTTTTCAACGTGGCTAATAGCAACGGCACACTTGTCGTGCTTCTGTGCAAGGTCAGCGTGAACAAAATAAGTGAAGTCAGGGTTAGGTTCCCAACGAGGCTCAATCCTCTTAAACTTATCCACAGGGTTAGGCAGCGACATCGCCAACTCTAACTTATCCCTCTGCTTAAAGAAAGCATCAGACTGGAACTGAGGCATACAAGCAAAACGCATTAGTGCATCACCGGGGTCTGTGTAGAACGCCAACTTAAAATCATCAATACTTCTTGTAGGATTTACATCCCAAGTAGGACGCTTAACCGCAAACATGCCGGGGAACTTGTAACTAACAATGTGATCCTCATCCCACTCAACAGCAAACCTATTACCCTCTGCGTCACCCAACTCCTCATTCATAAGGAACTCATGCCTCTTCTGAATAACTTCCTTCTCGTTGATAACTTCTTCATAACGCTGAGAAATAAAGTCACCCTTGAAACGAGGGAAAGAAAGTAAGACAACTTTACCATAGTCAGGGAAACGTGAATCAACAGATGCACGGAACGCTTTGTAAATGTTGTCTGCTGTCTTTGCACCTTCATTACCTGATGCTGACTCGTGAGCAAACCCAGAGATCTCATCAAGGATAGCAATCATAAGGTTTAGTCCTTCGTGTGATTCTCTTTCTGAGTGCCCCGAATAAACGGTGATCGCATGATCAAACTCTATGTTATCCATCTTTGCTTCAAACTTACCAGCAAACCACGGAGACCTTTCAATCTTATTGCGGAACCCCTTGAAGAAAACGTTCTTCGCCTGTTGAGCATTGATAGCAATGTTGATAAGGTCAATAGCATCACCAGTAGGCTTACCAAAATAACCAGACGGATCTTTCAAACACAACAACTTGTAAACCATGTACGCAACACCAACGGTAGAAGTAAAGTCCTTTCCTGAACCCTTACCACACTGAAGAATAATCTCTGACTTAGTGTACTTTGCGTGGTGCTCTCTGCCCTTACGATCACCCATAATAGTTATGAGATCTTCCATGCGATAGATCTGACTCATAGTCTCTACAAGGGTGTACTGGATGTCGGATAACTCTGGCTGCCCCAAATAATCCCTGCTCCTAACAAAAGTCTCCACATCAACAGGGATCTCATTAAAAGGATTGTCATCCATAGCATCAAGGTAACTCGCAAAATCAAGGGACATTTATTGTATACGCCTCTTCTACCGGAGCAGCATCAGCCAAACGCCGTGCGACCTCAGTCTTACAGGAAGAACACTTACCAGACACCTCACGAAGAATAGCGACCAGCACAGACTGCTTACGCTCCATCTCCATAAGTTCTTCGGCGATCTCTTTGTTCTCCAACAGACCTGCCTTCTGAAGCATCTCTATTCTTTTAGTTTCAATATCTAAGATAAGTTTAATTGCTTTACTTTTCTCACCAAGGTTGTCTTGAGCATCAGAAGCGTCAATGACTTCGTAAGCCTTCTGGATAAGTCTATTGTAATGCTGATCGGCAGTGCCCAATGCTTCTCTGGCTCTGGCTCTAATCGCCTCATTGTTTGATATCATTCCACGCCACTCAGTCAAGTGTTTTACCACTCGTGTACGGGGAAGACCAAGGTGGCGAGCAATCTGTATCTCAGTGCTACCCTTGATAAACTCGCCTGCCACCTTGTTGACTTCATCCAGATGAACGTTTATGTCATCTTCAGTCATAGTCTAACTCCTTCTGTTAGTAACATTATACCACATAGATCTAACAAGCACTACCTCTGGTGTTTGGCCAATGACAACGACCTTTGCCGTTATCAAAGATAGACCAGAAACCCCAGTCCTGATAGAACGGATGCCACCTGTGAGCAGGGTACTTGCGTAGTTCTTCGCCTATCTTAAAAGCCTGCTCCTTTGGCACTCCCTGTTCACGCATACTCTTTTGGATACGCCAACCTGCCCCATCAGCAAACGCACCATCAAACTGGTAAGCACCTTTGTATTTCCCGCTTTTGTTTAGTGCCCCATACACATGCCTGCTTTCTGCCTGCCTTATCTGTAGTCTGCACTTGTTCCACTTCTTCTTGTATTCCGGGCCTTGATAAAAAGAGATTGTTGTTGGGAGATGCTTCTCACCCTTATTCAATACGTTAGGGTAGTCCATCCACCCATCTTCTCCGTCATCTATGTTCGATCCGCCTAACTTCTCTACCGCCGCTTTTGCGTCATCCATAGGTACTGCTGCTACTGCTGGTGGTAACGACACTGCTGTTATGAGAGCAGTTGACACTATTACCCCAGCCATCTGTTTGAGTTTCTTCATTGTCGTTCTCCTTGTTGTGCTTTTATTGTAAATAAAAAGAGCACGACCTTTTGAGTCGTGCTCTGTTGTCGAAACAACTATTCTATTATATCATACTATTGTGTAGATTCTGTCTCTTTCTTCTTTTTGCTCCTTCTCTTTGGTAACAACTTAACCCGATCAACACGAAAACTTCTCGTTTGACCCCATTGATTTCGATGAAGTTCGGCACAATCTATCCAACTTGTATCAGTTTTAGGGTTGTATACATACCGGATAAACTTAAACTTTGTTCCCCAGACTTGGGAAATCTTTATGGTTTCTCCTGCCTCAACCTTCCTGTTACCAACCACAAGCACAGGAGATGTCTCCCAATGCTGATTGATAGCGACTGAGGATACACCAGTCTGGGTGTAATTCCTAGCGGTCTTCTTGCCTGCTTCAGACATTACTTAGCACATTCTAGTTGAGAGTTGGTTGGGGCAATGATGCCACACTTGATGCAAACGCCTCTGCTATCCATAGTAAGTGGGAATACATGCTTGTTCATTTGATCTCCTTAGTCGTTGTTGTGTATCTCTATTATACCATCTTCGGGGTCAATTGTCAAACCACCCTCATCCTCCCAATCATCTTCTTCTGGATTCATCTCTTTAGTTTATACTTCTTTATGGAAGCATAAATACTCACCTCAGACACTCTGGCTTCCTTAGCGATGTCAGCAATAGACTTTCTTTGAATAAGAAACCTGTTCCGCATCCACGCCTCGTTAGTATGCAGTCCTAATGAATGACCCTTCACTTCTCCTCCTGTTGTTTGCAATAGCCACAACCTTCTACGTTGTACCTGTGGTTCGTTGAATGTTCTACAAATTCGTTCATAATCACCTCACACACCAGTCTACCATAAGTTTGTTCTATCTTCTTAAAATCTCTATTGACACCTTGTTTAATTAATATGTCTGCTGTCTTTCTATTATGTTGTTCTATGTTCATTTGTTCAATACCCCCGAATCAAAGGCATAGCAACCGATACCGATAGCGTCTCCCACATCATTGTCTTTGATATCTAAACTAAATCTATTATTTACATAGTCCATTGTGCGTTGCTTGCGAAAGTCTCTGTGATAATTCTTTAACCAGTTGGCAGTTTGAGTAGGATTATCTAGTTTAATCTGTTCTTTCTCTGCCTTTGTTAAGTTCTTGTTACCTATGAAAGACTGCCAAGTAATTGGCTCAGTTCCAACAATCCTGTGGATGCCCCCCATAAAGGAAGCACCCACTAACGCCCCTTGAGTTAGGGCAAGATTGCTAGCCGTCATTGGACTATTGGCAAAGATTGGCTTCTCAATTATCATGGTGCGAGCCTCAAACCTCTCAATCAATGCAGAGACGGTGCTCCCACTCTTCTTGCCGATAGTCCCGGCTTTATCATAAATAGACTTGCTACTATGATTGTAGATTATCTTTCCAAAGGCGCTCAACATGTTATCGTAAGTAAAGATGGCAAATGCCATGCTGTTTGAACTTGCGTCTACTGCAATGAACGCCATTAGAAAAGACCTCTAATGAACTTATTGAATCCCTTCTTGTCACCAACACAGGCAACACAGAAGTTCTCATCATTGTAAATAGACAAAGGTTTACTACAGGTTGTACACAACCTCTCTTTACCGACACGAGATTTGATTCTCTTGTCACGTTGTTTGGTGTTGTTTTTTTCCTTAGTAGCCTCTGTACGGCAATCTACACCACAATATATCTGATAAGATACCCTTGCTTCATAGTCCTTGCCACACAATTCACAATTTTTAATTAACATTATGCTTCCGATACCTCTAACTTCTTTAGTGACTCTATCTTTATTACTCCGTCTCCAAGAGTACCACAGGTTTCCTTAACAGGACATCCTTTGCATACCTTTGAATTTGAGCGATAGTTTATCTCTGGAAGAGTTTTCTCTTCCCATGCTTTACGGACAGTTCGTAACCAACCGTACAAATAATTAAAGTAGTTATCGTACTCTGGGTTGAACTCAACAGGATAAGCAAGCAACTCGTTTGCGTTCTTGGATTCATAGAGCAATACGCCTTTTGTTGCCTTGCGGATCTTCATATAGAGCAACACCTGAAACAAGTGGTAAGCCCTTGGGCCTGTCTGCTTGATCCTTGCGAACCCCTCTTCACGAGTTGTCTTGATTTCCATCACCACGTTGGGATCACCTGCCCAAGTCATAATGCCGTCAGCATAACCAAAGATAGGTGGGTCTTCATTACGAATCTCCACTTCGATCTCTATGTCAATGTCTGACTCACCAAAGGCAGTCTGTATCCTATCGTGACTTACTGTGCCGTGCTGCATGTTTGCAACTGCCTTGGCATCCTTTTCGTCAGGAACAAACTCTGCCCCTGAGAAAGCGATGTACCAATAGCGAGGACATTCTCCATTATTCCATGCAAGTGAAGATGGAGCAAAAGTCTTCTTAGTTGTAAACTTTGTCTGAGAGAAAGGCTTTAAGTAACCTTCTTCTACAGACTTGATGAACTCGTTAGGTCTAAACCAAGTTGACCTTGGAGAGTTATTAACTAATTCTTTCATAAGATTCTTTACCATAATTATACCTTCGTTGTATATTTGAGAGCGTCAACCAAGCGTCTTGTAGCCTCTACCACAGAGTAGTAAAGATTCTTCTTAGGACGATCACTCTTGTTTACATTTGTATAATAAGATGCTTGCATTGCGAATTTAGCAGACATTGCTTCTAGACGAATCACCAATGGGATAGCAGCAGAAGCAGGGATATCTGGCTGACTAATCAACTTTATGATAAGTCCAAGCACCTCTGTAAGGTGCTCGTCTTTCATGTATTCAGATATCTCAACAAACTCTGCAACCTCATTAACCAAGGCTATTATGTCGAAATCTTTATCTTCGCTCACTTATACTTCTTCCTATGTTGTTATATCTATTATACCACATCGTGGTTATTGTTGTCAAGTTCTTCTAATACTTCTTGTTCTACTATTGCTAGTCTAACTGTTTGACTACCTTCGCCTAAAACAATAATCAAACAAGGGTTCTTCTCACGATCAGACATCAAGGTGTCTGTTACAACTTTAGCCCAGACATCTTTGTTAAGTGTAAAACTCTTCTTTGCGAATTTCCAGTCTATTACAAAGGTTTCTGTTGATCCGTCTGCCTTCTTCATCCCTCTACCCGAATTTTTGTGGAGGTTTGCGCCCATCTTTTTCGCTTCTGCTTTTTCTCTTCGGTTGTAATCTACCATTGTTCAAAACCAACTACTTCTGATTTTGATATGCCACACTTATCGCACATCTCCCAACGGAAAGTTACCCAAACGTGATCGCAATCTTCCATCAGTAACCACGACCACTAAGACTAACAACAGAAACCTCTTCACACTCTTTGCACTTCCAAGACAACTCAACCTCTTGCTTCCAATAGCGAGCCGTCAACACCTCGTTCTTACACGAGTGACAAAAGAACCTGCCCTCATAGATAGAAAACTTCTTAGACATTGATAACACCTGCTTGGATCTTAGCGAACAACTCAGAGTCTGCTCGCAAGCCATCAATCAATCTATCTCTACCTTGATAACGCTCTTCGCCTGCTGTGTACCACGAGCCACCTTTTTCAATGATGCCCAGAGTAACTGCAAGGTCGGCAAGGTCTCCCACGGTGTCAACACCAATGTTATCTCCACGGAAGTAGAAGTCATACTCACCCTTTTGAAAGGGAGGTGAAGTCTTGCTGAACTGAATGTCCCACAAAATCTTACGACCAATGATCTCGTTGATTAACTTATCACCAACCTGCAACTTCTTTTCAATCGCTTGCTTCTGTGACTCAGAAGAAAACAACTTAATAATAACCGAAGAGTAGAACTTAGTAGCCTGCCCTCCAGTAGGTTGCAGTTGAGTGTACATGGCGGAGATTTGATTGCGTTGCTGAGAGATAAGAATAAGTAACGTCTTCTTATTAGCAAAGTTAAGCATCTTCACTGCACCACCCATATCTTTTGAGTCAGCACCGATCTGCTTAGTGTTCTCAAGGTTCTTGAGTTCTGTGCTGTCTTTCTCAAAGTAGATAGCAGGTAGCAAAGCGGAGATAGAATCAACAACCAACACATCAATGCCTGCGTCCATAAGACTTGTGCCTGCATTAGCCATGTCATTAGTTGTCTTTGCTTCTGAGTAGATTAACTCATTTGTCTTTACCCCCAAACTTTCAGCCCAGTTGTAATCGAAAGACTGCTCAGCATCAATCCACGCTGCTGTCTTACCTTCTGCCTGAGCCATAGCAACTATCTGTAGGCATAGAGAGGACTTTGCAGCACTCTTAGCGCCCCAAATAAGGGATTGCCTACCATAAGGTAGCCCTCCATTTAACGCTCGTGTGAGTGTCGGAGAGGGAAGCGGTTGCCTAAAATACTTAACGTCACTCCCAAGGTTTACTGACTTGCGTAACGCCGGACTCAACTGAGCCAACACTTCATCTGTTGCGTTCACGCCAACACCCCATGCATATTAGGTCGGTTCTTGTTTCCGGCTGCTTTACTATTTATCATTTCGGACAAACTGTAGTTTGTGTAACCTGATAACGAAAGGTGTGCCCAGAAGTCCATGACACGAATCATAATGTCTGCTAACTCAAGCACGACTTTATCGTCACCCTGCTCTTTACGCATTGCCTCTAGAACCTCAGACACCTCGCTATGAATCATAGCAAGTTGCTTCAGATTAAAGACAATGTGATCTTCTTCTCTCATCTCATCAAAGGCATCATAGAAACCTTTGCGTTTAGCATTAAAATGCAGAGTGAAAGCATAGTCATCTAGGTCTCTCAGTCTTTTGTTTTCCATTACGCCATCTCCTTCTTCGGTAGTGGGACATCTTTAAGTACAAGATCTCCTGTTTTATTTTTGCCTATTTCTAAGTCAAAACCTTTGCCTTCTTCTAGGCGAGTGTATGCCTGAGCGAAAGTATCCGGCCACACAACCATTGATCGCAACTCCCTGCTAGAGTTTGCTACGGTTAAGGTTGCCATATTCTTACCAGCCTTAGTTTTACGAGCCTTCCACTTGAGAATAAAGAACTGATCGTCATTCATAGGTATCTTCTTTAAGTTAAGAAACCTTACAAATGCTGAGGTAGAAGAACCTATCTCATCAATAGGTACATACTCCATGATCCTATTATTACCAACTAAGATAAGATAACTTTTACCCTTCTCAATCTCAGTATGCTCATCATCAAACATAGAGTTAGTTCCGCTGTTATCCATCAAATCAACACGGCTCCAGCCCTTACCACGAGTAATGCTCTTTACGAAAGCAATAAATATGAATACACCATTCTCGTCAAAGTCATCAACGTCATCAGAGAAAGCAATCATATGCTGTGGGATATCCGCAGCAATCTCAGGTAAGTTTAAGTACTCGTATAGATTAGTTCTAATACGCTCCTCATCCACAGGGTTATCATCAAAGGTCAAAGCACCAATATTATCCATAGCCTTAAGAGCACGAGAGTTTAGTCCTGCCCCCTTGGTGTATGTTAGTTCTTCTACTTCTTTATAACTCTTGAATGGACGATGCTTCAAGTATCTACCGCCGATTAATTCAGACACATACTTGATAGAGTCAAGTCCGAAACGAATGCCTTTGCCCTCAATAGAGAAACCAAGTTCGCTGTCGTTGATGTGAGGTAGTTTTAGGGGGATGCCCATACGCCTGCACTCCAACAGATACTCTGTGCGTTGATCGTTGTTCGCCTCATTCTTCAACACAGAATACATGAACTCCAAAGGATAGTGTGCCTTCAACCACGCAGTCCGGTAAGAGAGCATAGAGTAAGCAACAGCGTGAGACTTGTTGAACGAGTAACCAGCGTGTTTCTCAAAGTCACTCCACATCTCCTTCGCATAAGTTACCCCAATGTGCTTGGTCGCACCATCTACAAACTCTTTCTTGTACTTGTCTAGACCAGCAGCATCTTGCTTCTTACCAATAACCTTACGAACCTTATTGGCTTTACCCATAGACATACCGCCCAAAACAACACAAGCCTGCATAACCTGCTCCTGATAAACAATAAGTCCATAGGTGTCGCTAGTAAAGTCCTTCATCAAAGGTGAGATGTACTCAACAGCCTTCTTACCAGACTTACGATCCAGATAGACCTTACCAATAGACTTCATAGCACCCGGACGAATCAAAGCGTTAGAAGCAGTCAGTTCCTCAAAGTTAGCAACCTGCATCTTGATGAGAAGGTTAGTAAAAGGTGAAGTCTCACATTGGAACACACCTTTAGTCCTACCCTCAGCAAGCATGGCATAAACCTTTTTATCGTCAAGAGGCATGTTGGTTAAGTCTGGGCGGTTGCCAGTTCGCTCCTCAATAATATCCAACACATCTTTGATAACTGATAAAGTCTTTAGACCCAGAGCATCAATCTTAATGAGACCGATGTCTGCTGCCTCATCCATGTCCACTGCAATCACTGGGATACGCTGCTTAGAAGCAGGATCTACTCGTGTCTCAATAGGAGCAACCTGAGAGATTGGCTTAGAGGAAGTCACAACACCGGCAGCGTGAATACCAGTACCACGAATACGTCCACGCAACTTCTCACCAATAGGAATAATATCTGGATACTTGTCACGGAACTCCGCTGAGTCTCGTGAAGTACAAAACTCATCCCAAGTGTCAACCTTCTTAAGAACACGATTCACATCAGAAAGTGGAACGTGCAAAGCACGAGCAACGTCACGCACAACACCCTTATCTTTGAAGGTAAGCATTGTAGCGATAGAAGCAACGTGGCGATACTGATCCTCTAAGTACTGCTTCACCTCTTCACGGCGAGAGTCCATAATGTCGGTGTCAATATCAGGCCAGTCATCACGCTCAATATCAATAAAGCGGAAGAACAATAGTCCATGAACTATCGGGTCAACCTCTGTGATACCCAACGCATAACACAGCAAGGAACCAGCAGACGAACCACGACCCGGCCCAACAACAATGTTGTTCTTCTTTGCCCACTGAATCATGTTACGCACAACAATAAAGTAAGGAGCAAACTTCTTGTCTTTAATAACAGACAACTCCTCCTCCATGCGAACCATGTACTCTGGGTTATCCAAACCCTTCTCTTCCAAGAAAGCGTATGCTGCTTCAGAAATCTCTTTGTCAGGATCACGATGTGTCTTGGGAAGTAAGTTAAGATTACTTTTGATTGTGTAGTCCTCAACCTTCTCCGCTGCCTTCAAGGAATTCTCAGCCATGTCCTCACGCCAATCGTCACCCATGCCGACAACCATCTCATCATAGGAGAGCAAATGAATGTCGAACTTGTTGAACGACATCATCCTGTCCTCACCATAGAGATAGTCCAGACGATCCATAACGTTCTCAAACTTCTCAGACTTTGCGTAAGTAACATCCTTGTCTAACTTAGCATGAGTGTTGTTAAGTAACATAACCTCTTGGATAACCTTCTGATCAAGAGTAGCGTGGTGGCAGTCAGGTGTGACAACAAGTTGATAGCCACCCTCATCAGCCAGTTCTACCAGAGCCTTGTTGATGCCCGGTTGATTGTGAGGCATAACCTCAACATAAAAGTCATCACCGAAACGCTCGCCAAACCATTTAAGGTGCTGCTTAGCAACGGCAAACTCTTCGTTCTCAATAGCCTTGTTGAGCAAACCAGACATGCAACCAGAAGTAATGATTAAGTCATCACCATACTTGTCTAGTATCTCAAAGTCAAAGCGAGGTTTACGATGGAATCCCTCTGTCCAAGATATCTCGCTTATCTTATTTAGGTTAGCCAAACCCTTGTCGTTCTTAGCAATAACAATAAGGTGGTTGTAGTTTACATCCAACGGGCCTTCTCTGTCCTTATTATCTCTGTTATCAAACCTATCTTTGGTGAAGTATGCTTCTACTCCTAGTATTGGTTTGATACCTGCTGCTTTGGCTACCCGGTAAAAATCACGGTGACCCGAAAGAGTCCCGTGATCTGTTATAGCACAGGAAGTCATACCGACCTCAACTGCTCTGTTTATGTATTCCTCTGGAGTGGCAACGCCATCCATAGGGCTGTAGTGCGTGTGAACGTGTAATGGTGAATAGTTATTCATACTTCCTTCTGTCGTAGTTTAGGGGTTGAGAGCGAGGGGCTTTTTTGCCCCTCGCAAACAATTACCAGTTTATGTTAGTTGTGCTGCTTGATGCAGATGTCATTGCCGTGGGCAACTCGAAACCTAAGTAGAAGGCTTCTTGCTCTGCGTAAGGAACTTCCCGAACAACTTTTTCAAGTGCGAATAGTTCGTGACCCGACCAGTTGAATGGCTCAGCATCAGGAGCAGTTGGGAGCAACACATAGGTGGTGTCCGTTCCTGTACCTTGACGCTTGCACTTCCAAGTCAAGTTAGAGATGCTTCCTGTATCGGAAGTGTACTCCAATAGGGTATGGACAGCAGACTGCTTGCCCAAGCCCTGTGACCAAACTGCAACGTATGGCGATTCCATTCCGTCATCTACAATAAGGTTAGTGTAGAAACGATTCCGTGCTCGCCATCCTGCCTTTGGTTCTTTCTGTGCCATCTCGCAACCGAAGCAACGACCCTGATCTTCTTGCGTACAAACTGCTTTACGCTTGTAGTCCTGTGGGTTGGTGTGCTCTGCTACAACAATAGCAAGGTCACGAGTAGCGTCATAGTTGGGAGAATCCTCGTCCAACTCATTAGCGAACCGAATGCGAACGCTTTGCCCTTCATCTAGCCGAAGCCAGCGAGTGCGTGGGGCATCCCCCATGTCATATGTTTTTTTGTTCATTACTGCCTCAATAGTTTTGAGACCTTTTACTATACTCATTTGTTATCCTCCTAGTAGTGTGATAGGGTCTTTGACCCTGATATGTAGTTTTTCGATATCTTCTGTTGTTAGTTCCCCGATGTCTTTGAATCTATCGGGCAATACTACTATTATACCACGACTTCCAACCTTTGTCAAAACCTTGCTACTCATCATCTTACCGGCTTCATCATTATCACCAATAACAACAACTTGATTAAAGTACTTAAGTAGTAAGTCGCACTGCTTTATTGAAACGTTAGCACCCAGAGTAGCAACGGCAGAGATGCCCTGTTGATGCAAGCGTATCGCATCAAAAGAAGACTCCACCACATATGCTGTACTAGACTGCTTAACTCTATGTAAGTTAAATAAAATTTTAGATTTAGGAAGTTTAGGAGTATTCTTAAACTCTTTACCCTCAACACTACGCCCAACGAAACCAACACAAATAGTTCCAGACGGATCATATTGTGGAATGGTTACCATGTCTTGTGCTTCTGAGTATCCTAGTTTGTAAGTATCGTGATCTACTATTCCTCTACCCTTCAAATATTGCTGGGCACGAGGAGAGTTCAAACATTGATCGTGTAGACGATCAATAACTTCATCACCAAAAGAAACATACTCTTGTTTAACCTCAAGTTGTTTATCTAAGTGAGCGAGGAAGTCAACCTCAGTAGCGTTGCTCTTGATAACACGAAGTGCTTGGAACAAAGTGCTTCCAGTCATCTTCATGTAATACTCCTCAAGAGACGCAACTTGTCGGCAAGCAAAGCAAAAGAAAGTTCCTTTTTCTTTATCTACCTCCGCTGCCGGGGTATTGAAGTTAGGGTGAAAAGGACAATAAACAATAAAGTCTGTGTCTACTTCTCCTTGGATTGTGCCTCCACTGATTTGGATGACACGTTCGACTTGTTCGGATGAATAGAGACTGGTTTGCCCTGATCTATACCTTCTATTGACCATGCTGATGCCTTTCCAACATAACTCCCATAGAGAGAAATCTCAAACTCATAGTGCTCCTTCGTTCGTACAGTTGTCCATTCCATTCCTAATTCTAACCTTGGGACATAACCTTCTTCCCTCATCTGTTCTTCTAAAATCTTCATATACATACTCTGAACCCTTGAAAACGCCGTAGAGGACATCACCTTGCCGTCCAATCCGAACCGCTTTATCGGCTTGTGTACTGTATTCATACATACATTATACCATAAATCTTACTCAAAGTCCTTGTAAATAAACTGTCCTCTGTCGAAGTCAACCGTAAGTAGAAACTCACCTAAGTAACCATTTCGGTTCTTTCTGAACGCCAACTCCATCGTGTCACTATTAGCAGCACGACCCAAAGCAAGCAGCCAGTCAGCGTCATAAGCGATCTGACGAGACCAAGAAGTCTGCCCCAAAGTAGGAACGGTATTCATATTAGTCACATCATCTGGCGTAGCAGAAGAGATAGCAACAATAGGAACATGAGCAGAAAGAGCAAGCAACTTCAACTCTCTAGACAAGTTCTTCATCTTAACAACTTCACTATCGCCCTTAGCGTTAGAAGTCATAAGGTTTAGATAGTCTAAGAATACTATGTCTGGTTTGTGTTGATCAATCTTACCTCTGACTACCGCCGGATTTACCTCGCCAATGCCCTCATTAGAAATGATATGAATAGGAGGCTTACCAGTAAAGGTTTTATCCATCCACTTCTTCATCATATCCAACTCAACCTGACCAGCCGACAACTTCCTGTGAGACCAAATACCATCACCCAGAATAGCAAACACACGGTTACGAACCTCTTGCTCCGTCATCTCAAGAGAGATAATCATAGGAGAGCGACCCGAACGCCACGCCTGCACAGCCATGTAGACAACAAACCAAGACTTACCAATAGCAGGATAAGCAAGGATAACACCCAACTGACCCGGAGTAATACCGGCAGGGAGATAATTATCAAAGCCCGGAAGCCCAGTGCGAATGCCATGAGCACCAGACTCATGCAAGTCCTTTACCTTCTGGAAATAAGCAAGAGCATCATCAACATCAGAAACATTTAGATCCTTAACATTGCTAGTGATACGCTTCAGTTCTGATGCGTCTAACATCAACTGATCCAGTGCCTCTAGGCTATCGCCCTCTTGGACTGCCGTTGCTGCTGCACGAAGAGCATTACGAAGATTGTCCTGTAGATACTCTGCTCGCAACTCATCAAGATGATGCCTAGTCGCACCTACATCTACCTGAGGCTCAAAGTCTAAAAACTTCTCCTTGACCAAACGCACCGATGGAACAATCTGGTTCTGGTCATAATAACCTTTGACGAAATCCCAAACGTCTCCATGCGTCCTGAACAACTTACCTGCGTCTGCCTGAAGCAACACATGGATCTGTGCGTCATTCAATACTGCCGTTAGTAGTTTATCTTCTA
>ERZ890510.1368-NODE-1368-length-16027-cov-11.027736_pt1 | contig 16027 bp, 12 predicted proteins | sample MGYA00521265_ERZ890510 | MGnify/ENA primary metagenome ERZ890510 (study PRJEB32303, sample SAMEA104408624) | aquatic metagenome | biome: Brackish water; feature: Chemocline; material: water | place: Baltic Sea | collected 2014-10-26T21:54:00 | depth 110 m ...
CCAAATGATGAAAATAGCGGCAATGGCAGAGGCTCACTACATATCAGTAGCCCCTCACTCGGGTTCACTGGGTCCCATCGCCGAGTACGCAGCGATACACATACTCGCAGCAATCCCGAACGCCCTCATTCTTGAACGTGTCCACGATGACGTACCGGTTCGATATGAATTAACCCAGCCGCACCTCGAAACTATCGATGGCTATATCGAAGTGCCAAACCTACCAGGACTAGGCGTCGATATTGACGAAGCCGTAGCTCTCGCACATCCATCCAGTGGCAATACAAACACCCCCGGAAAGGAAGGCGATGGCAACTACGAACCTGGCACGTGGAACGAACACGTCTATGTCCAAACCCGTTACAGCAGGCAAGCAAACCTACGAGCGCCGAATTCCGGGAGCTAAAGTTCCGCATACTTCCATAAACACGAATTTCAACCAAGGAAATATCTTTATGTACCTCGGCACTCAAGGTCAACCAACAGATCATGACGAACTAAGTGTTCTAAGCCAACTCGGCGTAAACCACATATCGTCTGATCCTCCCGGTGATTGGACGACGTGGGATCGCCACGCATTCAGCGCCCACCAAGAAAAGCTCGCAAAATACGGCATCACCCTCGACATGACACTCATGCCGCTCGGCTCGCGCTCAGCATTCGACAACGATTCCGGCAATGTCTTTCTTGGCAAAAGCAAAGAACGCGACGAAGAAATCGACCTGCTATGCCGTCTCATCGAAGAAGCCGGGGCTGCAGGCATACGAGCGCTCCGTTACAACATCACGATTCTCGGCCACATGCGGACCGAAGCTCGGTTCGGTCGCGGCGGAGCACTGCTATCGTCGTTCGACTACTCAAAACTCGACCAGTCACTAGGGGAATTTGAAGGCGGAGCCGCCGACGCCGATGAAATGTGGGAACGCATCGACTACTTCCTAAGCAGGGTCGTCCCCGTAGCCGAATCGAATAGAGTGCAAATCGCCTGCCACCCACAAGACCCCGGAATTGGCGATCGTATCTACCGTGGAGTCGCCCGAGTAATGGGAACAATCGACGGCCTGAAGAAATTTGTGAACATGCACGAGAGCCCCTATCACGGACTCAACTTCTGCCAAGGAACCGTTTCGGAGATGCTCGAAAACCCAGGGGAAGAGATCTACGACGTGATTCGTTACTTTGGCAAGCGAGATAAAATTTTCAATGTCCACTTCCGCAACATCAAAGGTGGATTTCTCGATTTCGTCGAAGTGTTCCCAGATGAAGGCGATATCGACATGCTAAAGGCCATTCAGGTCTACAAAGAAATCGATTACAAATACATGCTCATGCCGGACCATGTCCCCGGCCTAGCGGGCGAAAACGCCCGAAGAGTTGGATTCGCCTACTGCTACGGCTACATCAACGCCGCACTTCAATCCGTTTCTTCCTAAGAAAATAAATGTCCAATAATTCAAAACTAAACTTCGAATACAGAAACGACGACGTTAACTCATCGCTTGGCATGCTCGGAATCCGACTCGCCGTCGGATTACCAATATCGATGGTCGCCGGATTCGTCGGCAACATATTCAACGGAATCTTCGTACCATCACCTACCGCTGGCGATGAATCAGCGTTCCTTGCGCGCATGCTAGTACTCGGCGTTGCAGCTTCAACCGGCGGAATGGTCGCATGGTTCAACGCAATGGAATCGAAATCCGGCGCAACAGCGATCTGGACCACCGCTGCTCTCGGCGGCTTAATAGGAGCAATAATCGCCTATTTTATTGGCTCGATATATATCGACCACCCTGATGTATACATCCTCAATCAGCGCCTATCACAAGCGATCATGCTCGGAGCCGCGGTCGGCTCAAATGTTTTCGCCGCCAGTGTTTCGATCATTCGATCGTTGATGTCAAATTAACTCCGCCTGCCAGCATGCTGCGATGGAATTCATCCGCTGCGGGAATTTTCACTAATAAGATTTCGTGAACTTATTCACAATGCCGTAATTTCGACGTGTTTCGTCATTCAATGATGCCTAGTAACCCGATTAAATACGCACCGCCACGATTTGACACCGGCTCTCAGCCCCCTTACCTTGGCGGCTATCTGATGGACATAAATGATGCACGGTATCCAATACCGTTAGCGGATCCGTCTATTTCAGAGATAAATCACGTTATATGAAACGAGGCGGACATGAAGCATATGCACTTATCGCGTATCGTCCTACTGCTAATGGTTTCAGCCATGGCAGCGGTAGCGGTCGCAGCTTGTAGCTCTGATCCTGAGACGATCATTCAAACGGTCATCGTCGACAGAGAAGTCAAGGGCGACGATGTCATCCAGACAGTCGTTGTCGAAAAAGAAGTCAAGGGCGACGATGTCATCCAGACAGTCGTTGTCGAAAAAGAAGTCAAGGGTGACACCGTCATCCAGACAGTCGTTGTCGACGCAACGGCGGTACCAGCAGTAGAAACATTCTTCGGACTACCACTCCCTGTTGTGCCATCCGACGTCGGCACAGCGCCACAACCAGACTCATCCGACGGCACGGTTGTCGTTCGTGGCGGACTTGAACTTAGAGGTTCAGGTGTACCAGGCGACAGTTCTGGTGGAATGTTCACCGCACAGAGTGTGACCGAGAAACTGTTCATGACCGACAAGGGCGGTAACGCCATTGGTCTAATAGCAGAATCCTGGGAATTAGCACCCGACCTTTCGAAATTAACGGTCACCCTCAAACAGGGTGTGCAGTTCCACGGAGGATTCGGAGAACTAACAGCAGCCGACGTTGCTTGGTCCATCAACATGGGTAACCCTGGGTTCAACCCAGAATCAGCCACTGACGGTGGTTCAAACTGGATCTCCTTCATCGGTAACCAAGAAGTGCTCGCAATCGACACTCACACCGTTGAAATTCCAATCGCCACGTTCGACCCTCGCTGGGCGACGTTCATCCTTGGCCAATCCGGTCTCGGCTTGAGCATTACAAGCAAAAAGGCGTTCGATGACATGGGCGAATCGTGGGTTCGCGACAACGTAATCGGCACAGGACCGTTTGAAGTTGTCAACTACTCACGTGACGATGTTTTGGAACTAGCTGCGGTGCAAAACCACCACAGAATTACTCCGACAATCGATAAGTACATCCTCAGGGCTATTCCAGACGACGCAGTCGCTGAAGCCGCTCTGAAGACAGGTGCCGTAGACGTATCACAAGTTGCACTTCGTAACATGACGGGTCTGCAAGCTGCTGGATTCCAGGTTGTTGGTGCAGGAGCTGGTAGCTTCCACTCGATTTCCTTCTCAGGTAACTACTGGGAGCGAACTAACTACATCACTGGCGAAGATTTGGGAACGAACTTTACAGTTCAACACCACATGCCATGGGTTGGTGACCCCGAGCGACCTGACTTCGGCAACCCGCCTGAAGGTATGACAAACATGGAACGAGCGCGTCTTGTACGTACAGCTCTTTCACATGCAATAGACCGTGAACTAATTTCGGAAGTACTGTTTGCCGGTGCTGCGTGGCCTAACTACGTATACGGTGCAGACATCAACAATCCGAACTGGCAGGACAAGTGGGCCACCGAATACAACCCAACTCTTGCTGGCGACCTGCTCGACCAAGCTGGATACCCACTTGTTGACGGTGTTCGTTTCGAAATGCCGTTCTTCATTCGAATTGGCCAAGGTGACGAAGAAATCGGTACTGCCGTTGTCGGCATGTGGCGAGAACTCGGCATCGACGTTCAAGACTGGAAAGCCCAGTACCAGACATACCGACCTAACCTAATTGGTCGGACAGCAATTGCTCCGTGGATTCACTCCGCTGGTGCTGAAGGTCCGCAACAGCCATGGGACTGGCCGGTAATGGGTAACTCTGAGTGCTCACGTGGTCGTGGTGGTTTCAACATCGGTGTTGAAATCCGAGAACTGTGTCAGTTCTTCGACGACATGAGTGCCGAAGGCGACGTAGCAGCACGTAACGAACTACGTAACGCTAACGTTGAATTCCTAGCTCACTGGATGCCAATAATTGGCACAATAGCCGAGCCTCAGGTTGCGCTCGTGAACCCGAACAAGATCGCATCTTGGGACATGCCGCTTTCCGTACGGGAAGCGGCACTACACCATCCCGAGTTCATTACGCTGAAGTAGACGAATTCGAAATTATGGGTGGAGCATCAGGTCACAATTGTGGATTGGTGCTCCACCCTTTTGCTACCACGTATCAATAAAACGGGCTGCACAACTCCTATTTCATGAAAAATTTTCTAGCAAGACGCCTAATCTTCTCGATTCTTTCGTTGTTCTTCGCATCAATGGCCGTATTCGGTCTTGCCCACGCAAAAGAAGACCCGATCAACCTGTTTATTCAGCCCGGCTACTTCGTTTCGCCAGAAACTCTCGAAGTCCTCAAAGAAAAGTGGGGGCTCGATAAGCCACTCGCTCTTCAATACCTCACATGGGCAGGCAATATGCTCAGAGGCGACCTCGGCGATAGTGTTCAACAGCAACGCCCTGTCACAACCGTTATTGGTGAGAAATGGGGTGCTACGTTCCAACTGGCGATCGTCGCTTGGATATTTGGAACGATTACAGGGATTCCATTAGGAGTGGTTTCTGCGTTGCAGCGCGGAAAACTCGTCGATTATTTAGCTAGAGGGGTGGCGTTATTCGGCCAAACTTTGCCAGCGTTCTGGATTGGGCTGGTAGGTATTTGGATTTTCGCCGTTTATTTAGGCTGGTTACCGGTATTTGGACGCGGTGCGGGCTTGCCGTTCTTCGAGCAGGCGAAGCATTACGTGTTGCCCACGCTCGTACTCGGTTGGGGCCCCATGGCAGGTTATATGCGTATTACCCGTTCGGCGATGCTAGAGGTTCTCGATTCCGAGTACGTCAAGCTGGCTCGTGCTAAGGGTGTAGCCAGCCGGTCGGTGATTTGGAAGCACGCTTTTCGTAATGCACTGATTCAACCACTAACAATTGCTACGTTGTTGCTTGCAGGATTTATGGATGGCGCAGTTTTGGTCGAAGTGATATTCGCTTGGCCGGGCGTCGGGCGGGTGGCTGTTGAGGCTGTGAACCAGAATGACTTCATGTTGATTACCGGAACTGTGTTCATATTCACGTTCTTGTATTTGATTATGAGTCTTGTGGCTGATTTGTTGTATACGGTTGCCGACCCGAGGATTCGATTGTCATGAATACAAACATTGGCTCACCCGCATTCGAACCAAAACCGGAAGGTACAATTTCGCCTCTGCAGTACCCAAACATCGTTTGGCGGTTTATTCGTCGTTGGCCGGTAATTCCGGTCGGGATTTTATCGATACTCGTGCTTTTGGCTGTATTTGCCCAATTCGTTGCGCCACACGATCCGAATGCTCAGAACCTTCGCAGCAACCTTGCACATCCTGCGTGGGACAACGACTACTATGAGAACGATCGAGTAGGTAGCAAGATCCCTGAGCGCCATTGGCTTGGTGCCGATCTGTTCGGTCGGGACGTATTCAGCCGTGTTGTTTACGGCACTCGTGTTTCTCTTGGTGTGGCTATCGTTTCGATGATTAGCGGCACGATACTGGGCGCCTGGGCTGGCATTACGACCGGCTATTACGGCGGGCTTTTTGACGAGTTGATGACGAGGTTTGTTGACGTTTGGAATGCCTTGCCATTCTTGTTGATAGCACTTGTGGTATCGATCACGGTGGGTCAGGGCGTCATAATTATGATGGTGCTTCTTATTATGCTGACGTGGGTTGGATTGGTGAGGAACGTCCGCGCTGAAGTTTTGAGTTTGAAAACGCGTGATTATGTTGCGGCGTCGAAGGTTGCTGGGGCGTCGGACTTACGGATTATGTACAAACACATCATGCCGGGCATCACGAACTTGCTGCTAGTACTTGCGAGCTTGAGGGTTGGTGGACTGATTCTGACTGAGGCTTCGTTGAGCTTCCTCGGAGTTGGAATTCCATCACGAATTCCATCGTGGGGAGGAATGATCAGCGATGGTCGGGGTACCCTCGACGAAGCCTGGTGGATCTCGTTTTTCCCCGGACTGGGAATTTTCCTGACAGTAATGTCAATGAACTTTTTGGGCGACTGGATCCGTGATCGAACCGACCCTCGCCTCCGTCAGCTACGAGACTAAAAAAATTATGATTACGCGTCACCTCGAAGGGACTCATCTCTAATGGCTAGCTACGACCTGTTGATCAAAAACGGTCATGTCATCGACTCTGCAAACGGTATTGACGAGGTGATGGACGTCGGTATAGCTGGACGGGTGGTCGCCGGTGTAGCCAAGGACATCCCCGAACCACAAGGCAAACGCGTAATCGACGCCACAGGTAAGTATGTGACCCCGGGCTTGATCGACCTCCACGCCCACACAACTGGCTTCTCGGGAGCCATGTTCCCCGAAGAGATGTGCTTCCCCTACGGCGTAACGACCATGGTCGACTGCGGCGGCTCTGGCTGGCGCACGTTCGATCAATTCAACGAAGATGTGATCAAAAAGTCTGCAGTCCGTGTATTTGCCCTTCTAAACATTGTTGGCCAAGGGATGGAAGGCGACGTCGAGCAAAACATCGAAGATATGGACGCCGAGCTCACCGCTGCAAAAATTCGACAACGATCCGACATCATCGTCGGTGTGAAAGTCGCCCACTTCCAAGGCAAAGGCTGGGAGTCGATCGATCGCGGTGTAGAAGCCGCACGACTCTCCGACACGTTCTGTCTGGTCGACCAAAATGCCAAGCCAACCCGAACTTTTGAAGACATGCTAAAACGCCTCCGACCTGGCGACGGAACTACCCACTGCTTCGGCTACGGAAAGCCAATGATCGGCAACGATGGCAAAGTTAAAAACCACTACATCGAAGCCCGTAAACGTGGCATCAAGTTCGACGTCGGTCACGGAAACAACAGCTTCTCTTTCTCAATGGCGCAACCAGCCCTTGATCAAGGATTCCCGCCCGATACGATTTCTACTGACATGCACCGCATGAGCCTCCACACCTCACGCGCAACCATGACCGAAGTGATGAGCAAATTCCTAGCAATCGGTATGCCCATGGCCGAAGTAGTAGCCCGATCGACATGGGAGCCCGCCAAGTGGATTAACCACACTGAGCTAGGCACGCTAACCCCAGGCGCACTCGCCGATGTCACGATCCTGGAATTCCAAGATCGACCCGCAGGCCTGTCTGATTCGGGTCCAACCGGCTACCGAGTCATGAAAACCGAAGGTCGACTCATCAACCAACTAACCATCAAAGACGGCATAGTCCGCTTCGACTTCGACGGCATGGCAAAAGACGATTGGGCCGAAACCCCAACTACCGACCTAAACCTGCCGTAATTGTTGGCTTCGGCTACCTCAATGGCATCCTGAAATCATCTCAGGATCTCTCTAACCCCTAATTCCTTCTCCCAAGGGAGAAGCCTAGGCATGTCCAAAGAGCGAGTCGAAGAGCTGATGGGGGACGCCAACTCAGCCAATACCGGTCGACCTGGGCAACCGAATCACACCCATCAACCACTACCTCATGCCCAACACCCGGATACACGTCCGGAATCAACGCCGTATCCCCCGTCTCGATCTGCCAACTACGAATCTTCCGAGCCAACTCCAACACCCGCTCCGAATAAGCTGGATCGTCGTATAGATTCACCTGCTCGTACGGGTCAGTGTTCAAGTCATACAACTCACTCTGATCCCCTACCGACAAGTTGAGCTTCCACCCATCGCCAGTCACAACACAACGATGTGGAATCTCCCTCATCCGTTCCAGCTCTGTCAACGGGAACTTCTGATCGACACTTCGACCGTTCCAATCCAAGAAAATATCGTTGTCTTCCAGCGACTCGCCACTTCGTAAATGCGAAGCCTTAGACTCACCCTGAAGATGCTCAGGAACATCGAGCCCCATCACATCGAGCAACGTCGGAATCGTATCGATGTGCGAATATCGACCCGGCACCCGCTGGTTATCGAGCCAAGGCACTCGCATCAAGCACGGAACCTTCGCCGACTGCTCGTACATCACGATCTTCTGAAAGAAATTATGATCGCCCATCTGGTCACCGTGCTCCGAGGTGAAAACGACAATCGTGTCGTCCTTCAGGCCAGCCTCGTCGATCGCATTCAGAATTTTGCCAACCGCCGCATCCATTAGGGTCACGAGCCCGTAATAACTCGCCTGCGTCCGTCGATACGCCTCTTCCGTATTCGCAGTCGGTCCTTCGCCAGACAGCTCCTCCGGCTGCAAATCACGCCCCATAACCTCATTTGCAGCCAGCGAACCCGGTGTGACGCTCTCCGACTGCTGAGCCTCTGCCATTAGCCTGTGCATACCTGCCGCATTCGCAGGTGGATCGACCATGAACACTGGTGACTGCGGCAATTCAGCCGGATCGTACATGCCATCGGTCGGCCCCACATACGGCGGGTGTGGCTCCAAGAAATTAATGCAAATTGCGAACGGATCGTCCTTTCGCACGTCGATAAACTCAGCCACTCGATCGCCCAGATACGTCGCCTTCGTATGCTCAGCGGGAAGCGAAGCGGTGAACGGACGCGAAAACACCATCTTCCCCCGAGATTCCTTATCCGGCTCGTATCCCAACCCAACCAACCAGTGGTGATAGTCGCTCAACACCTCATCGTGCTCAGGTTTTGTGTTCCAAATCCGATACTGATCCTCGATTGAATGCCACTCATCCCACCCCTTGCGCTTAATAACTTCATCGCCCAAATGCCACTTACCGTAGTAAGCAGTGTGGTACTCGTCGGGGAAGAACTCGGCGAACGTCTGAATATCGTCGGGAAGCGGAATATTGTTCTTGATACAGCCGTTCGTGTGCGGCCAAAGCCCCGTCATCTGCGTCGAACGAGAAGGCGTACAAATCGGCGAACTCACGTATGCGTTTTCAAATACAAAACTGTCATCCGCAAGCCGATTTAAATTCGGCGTATCAATCCAATCGTTCCCATACGCAGCCATCGTATCGGCGCGCTGCTGATCAGTGAAAATGTAAACAAGATTCGGACGAGTAGGTTGTGCCAATTACTCTGAACTCCGGCGAATATCGACGCTCATGGTGTACGTACGCCTATAATCTCCCGGTCTGGCATAGATCGCAACACGAAAATCAGCATTCGGCCCGAAATCGATAGGAACTAAATGAACTACCGCCACCTCGGAAAATCAGGACTCGAAGTCTCCGAAATCGGACTCGGAGCCAACAGCTTCGGCATGCCCGGCAGGCGAGACCGACCCGAATCAGCAGCGATCATTCATGCAGCCATCGATAACGGCATAAACTTCATCGATACGTCGAACGTCTACGCCACTGGTCTCTCCGAGGAATACATCGGTCAAGCCCTCAAAGATCGACGCGACGAAATGCTCATCGGAACCAAGTTCGGATCGATGCGCCGCCAAGGACCTAACAATTTCGGCGGCTCACGAGACTTTGTAATGCGATCTGTCGAAGAGAGTCTCCAACGACTCCAAACCGACTACATCGACGTATACATGATCCACCGACCAGACCCTCGCATGCCCATCGAGGAAACCCTCCGCGCTCTCGATGATCTCATCCGATGCGGCAAAATCCGTTACACAGCTGGTTGTAACTTCGAAGCATGGCGAATCGTCAATGCTCAATGGACGACCCGCCAGAACGGACTAACTCCGCTCGCTGCATCACAATTCGCCTACTCAATGATGACCCGCGCCGCAGAAACAGAAATGATCCCCGCCTGCCGAGAACTTGGCATGAGCGTGATACCGTATCTACCACTCTCAGCAGGAATGCTCTCAGGCAAAGTCAACGCCACAGGCGCTGCCCCCGACGGAACCCGTCTGTCGATAGAAACTGGCATGGGTGATCGATGGATCACACCGAAAAACCTTGAACTGGTTCGCCTACTTGATGAATGGGCAAACGAACGCGGTCACACCGTCCTCGAACTCGCTTTCGCATGGCTGCTAGCAGAACCAATCGTCGCAACCGTAATCGCTGGCGCAAGCTCACCCACTCAAATCGAATCAAATGCAAAAGCGGCCGACTGGCGACTCACGCCAGAAGAACGAACTGAAGTAACCGACATCCTCGACGCCAATCCAGCCGAAAACGCAGGCGACCACTACTCCGCAGCGGCTTACTTCCGAGAACCCACACAAGAAACACCGAAGTCCTAAGTCTCCGTCAGAATGAACCCCGGAGGCGCATCGTGCTTGTGACTCATCTCAATAGGCTTGTACCGATCCCCATCGTAGATGTTTCCTGAATACATCACAGTCTCAGGTGCAAACTTCTCGGTAGCCGACCTAGACTCGTGAAGAACATCCAAATAAGTGAAATTACCCTTCTCCACTGCACTGACTACGACGTCAGCAACAGTGCCTACGGCAAGAGAACCCAACTCTTTCTCCTGACTCAAAGCACGAGCCGGAATACGAGTCGACATCTCAATCACCTCAGTCAGAGGTAAGCCCAACGCCAGCATCTTCGACATTGTGGTTGGCATGTCATACACCGGCCCATCGATATTCCCAACGTGAACGTCAGTGCTAATCGTGTCGGGTTTGAAGCCCTGCGAAATAGCCTGTTCCAAAGTCCTAAATGCAAACCCTCTCGCACCATGACCTATGTCCAAATAAACCCCACGATCCTTGGCATCCCAGATCTTTGACCACAATTGACCTCGGTGATCGAAAATTGGAAATCGAAACGCAGCATGGAACGTATGCGTCAATATGTCGCCCGGATTCATCCAATCGAGCAGCTGAGGGATCGGAGCGCCATACGCCTCAGCCATCAAAATCCCACCAGCAAAGTCAGCCGCCTCGCGTGCCAAGGGCAATGAAGCGAAATGCTGCGAATGGTGAAACTTCACGCCAATCAAAGTGTCGTAGCCGGTGATCAAATCCTTCACCTCAGCGACCGATGAAGGCGACGGACCGTACGGATCCGGCATTCGAACCAGCGAGTACAGCCTTACTTTGGTGTTCTGAATGTCCGACTCCCAGTAGTGCGGGTACTCCTCGGGAGTCGCTGTACCAGCATCGAGAGCTGTCGTAACACCAAACGCCAAGTTCGTGGTGTCCGAATCAACGCTCGGGCGTGCGCCTCGCGACGTGTAGTTGTGCACATGCAAATCAATCAGGCCCGGGGTTACGATCTTTCCAGTCGCATCGATTACGTTGTCGGCATTGTCTCGCGGCAGATTCTCTCCCACCGCGGCAATCTTCGAACCGGATATCGCAACGTCACGAACCGCATCGATCCCTGAATACGGATCGATTACACGCCCGCCTGTGATCAGATAACTCCACTCCATATCGCAACTACCTTTCGAAATGAGCCGAACCGCCAACTAGTCCGAACAATGATCTAAGAAATGATCTTTTTAATACGCTGAATCACGGTCTCCACCTGTTCATCTGTCAACATCTGCACGCCGATACCGATCGAGCCGCCATCATCATGGGTGCGAGTCCAAATCGGCGGATCGCCCTCTTCAAGCCGCTTTATAACCTCGTGACCATCGAATCCCAACACAGCGGGATCAAAGTGAATAAATACCGTTGTGTTCGGGCCTAACTGCGGAGTTGTCGGCACAACCACATCAACCCCATTCGCACCGTTTAGACCTCGATGAATAGCAGTACGCTTCGCCTCTTCTACCGCCAGCCGCTCTTCGTGATCCATCGAGAACCATCGGCGCAACGCAGCGGCGACGCCAATCACCTCACCACGATCTGTCTTATACGGTCGTCCATAAGGACGTGCCAACCCCTCTTGACCAGCCATCTCGTACCCGATGAAATTCTGCAAGAACGCCGACTCAACGTACTCCGCTTTACCTGTGCAAATACCGGTCGAGTGCGGCGATCCGATGTACTTCGCCCCAAAGGCAACAACGTCGCCAATCTGAGCCGTTTTTGTGAACTGATCCAGCGGATAAATCTGCCCTGCAGCATCCACGATCAACCGAATATCGTGCTTGTCCGCCAGAGCCCGAGCTTCTTCGATCGAAACCCACTCATCGCCCCAAGCGCCGCTTTCGTAAAACGCTATTCCTGCCGTCTTCGGACCGATAGCCGCCTCCATCTCATCGACCGTGCAGCCGTCCTCACGACCAATCTCCACCAGCTTCGCACCAGCCAGCGTAAAGCAGCGCTTATACGTGTAGTCCTGCCCTTTCTGGAACACCAACTCATTTCGATCGAAACTCGATGTATCGGGAATCAAACCCATCTTCTCTCGATCATGCCCCGCCAATGCAGCCGCTGTTCCGAGCGAAATCGCAGCAGCCGCACCCGAAGTTACGAAAGCCTGCTCAGTGCCGAGTGTTCCAGCAATAAAATCGCCCGTTTTACGAAGCAATTCTTCGAACACCACATATCCCGAGTTCATCGCCTCGTCCATAGCCTCCTGAACCTCAGGCGGAGGAGTCGAACCACCGAGTAAAGTCTGGTTTCCTCGGGCGTTGATTCCGGGAGTAACCCCGAATTGTTCATATATTCCGCTCAATACAACCTCCGAAGTCGGTTGCGCTGTCATGAGGTGTGCCATCATGCCAACGCAACTTTAGAAATAAGTCGATTCGGCGTAGTTGTACCACAGGTATCGCTACATAGGGACTCTTCAATAATCATCAAACGCCGATTTATCGCCAAAGGGCAAAGGATTTTGTAAATGACCAGCGGAACTCTCAACAATCCTGTCTATGCACGGTTCGGAGTGACCCCAGTCATTAACGCAGGAGGCACACACACCACCCACGGCGGATCGATGATGCGACAGGAAGTTCGTGACGCAATGAGCCTCGCCTCTGAATCGTTCGTCGATCTCGTCGAGTTAAAACGTGCCACGGGCGAATTCGTAGCTGAAATCACCGGAGCAGAAGCAGGACTAATCTGCTCAGGCGCAGCTGGCGGGTTGGTTCTTGCCACAGCCGCCGCGATGACCGGGACTGACGGCGTAAAAATAGCGCAGCTTCCCGACACAACAGGAATTAAAAACGAAATTCTCACCCAAGCGAACAACCCGGAGGGCTACTTAAAGTGCCACGAGTACGCCGGCGCAACTATCGCCTTCGCCGGCAATGAAAACGGTGCAACTGCCGATCAACTAAAAGCTGCAATAAACGATCGAACCGCAGCGGTGTTGTACACCTACGCCTATGGACCTGCCCGAGGCGGACTAACGGCCCCCGAAGTTGCAGAAATCGCCCACGCCGTAGGTGTTCCAGTCATCGTCGATGGAGCAGCCATGCTCCCACCAAAATCCAACCTAACCAAGTACATCTCCGAAGGTGCCGATCTCGTTACGTTCTCCGGTGGCAAATACATTGGCGGGCCACAATCTGCTGGAATCCTCGCCGGTCGTGCCGAGCTGATCGAGGCAGCGCTCATGAACAGCGGACCCAGCATGGCGATCGGACGTCCTCAAAAGGTCGGACGCGAAGAAATGATCGGTATGGCGACCGCCCTACAACTATTCGTCGAAACCGACGACACGGCGAGACTCGTTGAAATGCGAGAACAAGCCGAATACATCAGCTCACAAATCGATGGAATTCCAGGTGTCAACGCAGAAGTCATCCACGACCATCTCAGCTACCACGTTCCGAACTGCGTGATCACGCTGGATGCTGGACAAGACGAAATCGACCGGGTCTGGGATGAAATGCACGAAGGAAACCCTCGCATTTACATAGCGCGAAATCACGGTGGACTCGCAGCCAACATGGTCAACGTTTCGCCGGGTCAAGAAATATCAATCGCCCGCCGTCTAAAAGAAATTCTCTCCAAATAAACAAAAGAGGAAATCTTCAGAAAGTTGTGCCGAGAACTCATTCCAACTGAATTAGATCACGTCGTCAGTGCTGTCAATTCTTTTAAAAGGGTGAATCGCCCATCTTCCGATCGCAAGTTACGGCTTGGACATTCGGTTTTCCATAGAGGTAATGATCTCGACCAGAACCGTATTCCCTGTCTCGTTTTCGGCCCGTGCTTGTTGAATTGCCGCGCCAACGCCGTCAGGTTGCTCAACCCTGATCCCCTTCGCTCCTAATGACTCTGCAAGCGCTGCATAGTTCCCGCTCAGCGCTGAAGCGCCGTACTGTTCATACGCTGTCGGCATTCCTTCTTTGTATCCGCCCATACCAGAGTTATTGATCACGACAATCGTGATCGGAATGTCGTTCCTCACTGCCGTCTCAACATCCATTCCGCAATGACCGAATGCAGCATCACCCATGAAACTCACACAGAATCGCTCGGGCTTCGCCATCTTGGCACCGATCATCAGACCAAGACCATACCCCAGGTGAGTCGTCTTACCCCAGCCGATGTAACTATGCGGCACAGTCGCAGTGTAGAACGGCATCATCTGATCCCTAGGATGACCAGCATCGTGAGTAACAATGGATGTGTCATGATCGATCACCCGATCCATCTCCCATACAACGCGATACGGATTGATCGGAATCTCATCCGAAGTCAGAATCGGCTGCCAGCTGTTCATCCACGATTCGCGTGACTTTTTTATCTCACGCTCGGTCTCTGCTCGACGACCATGCCCTCGCTCCAACACCTTTTCTTTGGCAATGTTTATCATCGCGTCGAGGACAAGTTTTGCATCGCCGGGAAGTGGCATATCGATGTCATAGTCACGGTTTATATCAGCCGGATCGGATGAACAATGGATCAACGTTTTGCCTGCACACGGACGCAGACCGTAGTGGGTTCCCGACATGCTAGTGCCAATGGCAAAAATAACATCTGACTCATCAAGCCATTTCCTGGCCTGACCTGAGTAAGTAAGGTTCGTGGCGCCAAGAGACAGTGGATGTGTTTCATTAAAGCCACTTTTTCCTGGCATAGTAGTCATAACAGGAATACCAGCGAGTTCGGCAAGCTCTGTAAGACTCCCAGATGCCGCTCCCATCAACGTTCCCTGACCAGACCAAATCAACGGTTTTTTTGCGTTCAGCAACGCATCAATCGCACTCTCTATGTCAGTCTGCGGAGGTAAAAACTTACCTGCCTTCGCCGCAGTGTATTCCTGTGCTGATTCAGGCACATCAGCGGCCATCACATCACGAGGTAACTCAAGTACCACAGGCCCCGGTCGACCAGTCCGCATTTCATTGAATGCCCGACGGAACATTGCTGAAATTCGTTCTGGAGATCGAATCGTATCGGCCCACTTACTGATATGTCGGAAGTTCTTTGGCGTTCGGAACGAAACCGTCATGTCCTGGTTGGTCGTCACATCTGAATCGGCAAGTATTAGCACTGGGATTCCATCCCCAAAAGCCTGTGCCACACCACCGAAAGCGTTCTCCGACCCCGGACCACGCTGCATGCAAAATACACCGAACTTTTCACCGTCCATCAAACGAGAATATCCATCTGCAGCATGAATGCCTGCCCGCTCACTTCGGAAGATAACAGGCCGAATCGAACGTTTGGCTACCACTTCGATCAGAGGGTTCGCTGGAAAACAGGCCATCCAATCGACATCTTCTTTACGAAGTATTTCTGCGACCAGCTCGTATCCATTCATAATTATTTATCCCTCTGTTTCATATCACAGATTTATCGCTGCCAATCACGGCGATTTTCAAGCCGTTTCGGCAAACACTACCGTCCGACTAACAAAACCAACTACAAGCGATACCCCGGAGATACTCTCATAAACTTGGCGACATATCATTATTTATTTTGTCAATCCATATCCGTACGAACGCCCGGGTTCTGTCAGAACTCAGTACCGGGGCAGAATAGCATCGTTCCTCATTCACTGAGGAGATCTTGTTCATGGCCTGTCCGCATTGCCTATCTACACCGTATCCAAGAGAAAGCACCGAACCTCGCTACGCTATCGGACGTTCTACTATGCGAACTGCGATAGACGTTTCAACGAACGAACCGGCACACCATTCAATCAATGATCTCCAATTCCCGAACGACATCGTTTTACTCGCTGTTTTCTGGCGACT